>Ga0163109_10000043_pt1 | contig 107895 bp, 104 predicted proteins | sample CRUFie1St13metaG_FD_108704 | JGI IMG/M metagenome (GOLD analysis project Ga0163109, IMG submission 108704) | Marine microbial communities from the Costa Rica Dome - CRUD Field 142mm St13 metaG | ecosystem: Environmental > Aquatic > Marine > Oceanic > Photic zone | place: Costa Rica: the...
CCACAGTCACACTTTTGGCCAAATTACGTGGTTGGTCAACATCGGTGCCCTTTAAAGTAGCTGTGTGATAGGCAAGAAGTTGTACTGGGATTGAATACAGAATTGGCGCAACGAAGGGATCTACCTTTGGTAAAATAATCGTCGCGAAAGGAGAAGCATGTCTTTGCAAACAAGACACACCATCTTTGTCGGAAATGAGTATTACTTTACCACCTCGCGCAATAACCTCCTGCATGTTTGATGCAGTTTTTTCGAATAAAGGATCATTCCCGGGCGCAATAACTATAACTGGAACATCTTCATCAATGAGAGCTATCGGACCATGCTTCATCTCTCCGGCCGCATACCCCTCGGCATGGATATATGAAATTTCCTTTAATTTTAAAGCTCCCTCAAGAGCGATCGCATATGACGTACCCCTACCTAAATAGAGAACATCATGCGCATCAACTAGTGTCTCGGCTATCTCAACGATTGTTTCATCATTTTTGAGCACTTCAGCCACCCTGCCCGGCACTTCAGAGAGTGCAAGTGACAATTCAGCTTCTTTAGATTTATTCAATGTGCCGCGAGCTCGACCACAACCAATGGCAAGGCAAGCAATTACTGTTAATTGCGTAGTAAAAGCTTTTGTAGATGCCACTCCAATCTCGGGTCCGGCTAGGGTCCGTAATGCCGCATCTGATGCACGCGCAATGGAACTTTCATCAACATTCACAATCGAAACAATTTTTTGTTTTTGCTGCGCCGCGTATTGAAGAGCTGAGAGAGTATCCATTGTCTCGCCTGATTGGCTTATAAATAATGACAATCCGTCGCTTTCCATAGGAACTTCGCGATACCTAAACTCAGAAGCTACATCAAGTTCAACGGGCAAACGCCCCAGTCTCTCAATCCAATACTTGCCTACCAAACCGGCGTAATAAGCAGTACCACATGCGCTTATCGAAACCCGCGATATATTTGTAAAATCGATTGGCATTGGAGGTAGTGTAATAGTTCGAGTTACTGGATTAAGCATTGTATTAAGAGTTTCACCAATAACAGTCGGCTGTTCATAAATTTCTTTCAACATAAAGTGCCTGAAATCTCCTTTGCCGATCATGGCGCCGGACATCGCAGTCTGGACGACTGGACGCGAAATTGAATTGTTATTATTGTCGAATAATTCGGGTCCATCGCGCCTAATTACAGCCCAGTCACCATCTTCCAAATAACAGAGTTTCTGGGTCAACGGAGCTAAAGCGAGGGCGTCGGATCCGATATACATCTCGCCATCGCCAAAACCAATAGCCAAGGGGCTGCCAAGCCGTGCCCCAATCATTAGATCTTGTTCGCCTGCAAATATCAGCACTATAGCAAAAGCACCTTCAAGCCGGGGCAAGCTTAGCGCTACCGCCTCTTCAGGATTGGCACCCTTATTGAGGTAATGACTTACTAAATGAACAATTACCTCGGTATCAGTGTCAGTTACAAATTGACTACCGTGTACCGTGAGTTCTTCACGCAACTTCTGAAAATTCTCTATAATACCATTGTGCACAACCGCAACTCGAGAAGTTGCATGGGGATGCGCGTTTGTCTCGGATGGCACACCATGCGTGGCCCACCGCGTATGGCCGATACCAATATTCCCCTCAACTGGCTGGGCATCTAACCGAGATTCCAGATTAATTATTTTACCCTCTGACCGGCGCCTTTCAATGGACCCATCGCGAAGTGTAGCAATGCCTGCAGAGTCATAGCCGCGGTATTCCAAACGCCTGAGCCCCTCCATAAGCAGTGGCGCTACAGGCTGATTTCCTATGATGCCGACAATCCCACACATGATTATTCTTCGCTCATTTTTTGATTTTTTGTGGATGCCTTCTGAGTTGCTAACTTCTTGCGAAGCGCCTTAGCTCGCCCTGGAAGATTGATTTGCTTAGCACGAGAGAGTGCTAAAGCATCTTTGGGCACATCACCCTCTATCGCACTTCCCGCTCCTACTACAACCCCGTCCCCAATATTGATCGGCGCAACCAAAGCAGAATTGGATCCAATAAATGCAGACTTTCCAATAACAGTCCGATTTTTATTAAACCCGTCATAATTACAGGTGATTGTTCCGGCTCCTATATTAGCTTTTTCACCAACATCAGCGTCGCCTATGTATGAAAGATGAGCCGCTTTAGAGCCTTCATTGAGCACCGAATTTTTCACTTCAACAAAGTTTCCAACCACTGATCCCTTTTTCAGCACAGCTCCGGGCCTTAGACGCGCAAAAGGCCCTATCGCTACACCTTCCTCAATGCGAACCCCTTCAAGGTGACTAAAAGCACGAATCTCAACATTGTCAGCAATGTTCACACCCGGCCCGAAAACTACATTTGGGCCAATCACCACATCTTTTCCAATGTAAGTATCACTACTGAACCATACAGTGTTAGGGTCGCAAAGCGTTACACCCTCCTGCATGGCACGAGTACGGCGGGTCGCCTGCCATGTGTGCTCGGCTTTTGCAAGAGCTACGCGATCATCGACACCCATCAGTTCCTCTGCTGAGGCCTCTACGACGCCACACTCCATGTCGCGTAGGCGGGCTAATGCCACAATATCGGTGAGGTAATATTCACCCTTTGTATTATCATTGCCAACTTCAGCCAAAAGAACACCTAATTGTGAAGCATCAACTGCCATCACCCCTGAGTTGCACAGTCTAATCTCTAATTCAGCCGAGGTCGCTTCATTGGCTTCAATAATTGCTTCTAGGTAACCTTCTTTATTAAGCTTTAATCGGCCATAGTTGGAAGGATGATCTGGCCTAAATCCTAAAACTACGAGGGCTGCCCCAGAGGAACGCGCTTGAAGCATCTTTTGCAAAGTTCCAGGACGAATAAGCGGTGTATCGCCGTAAAGAATAAGGACTGTCTCGGCCTCTATATTAGCAATCATTGGCATGGCAGTTTTTACAGCATCCGCCGTCCCAAGACGCTGCTCCTGTAAAACAGTCATATGGGGTTTCACAAAACTTGAAACCTCACTCATCCCGGGGCCAACGACAACAAAAGTTTTGCTCGGCATTAGTTCCGCCGTTGCCGTCAAAACATGACCAATCATGGGTTGATTTGCAATAGGATGCATAACTTTGGGTAATTTTGACACCATGCGAGTGCCTTTACCAGCTGCTAAAATAATAGCGATAGTTTTGTGCTCAGCCATAAGAATCCAAAGAAAATATGTGCCTAAAAACAACCATGAATCTGCCACAGCTCTAATTTAGCGCCAAGTCACAATTTGTTTCTCTGTTTTTCAGTCGGCATTAGTTAAATAAGCTATTGTTGGCACAGACATTATGTCTCAGCCTTTTTACCGAAAAACTTCTTGATCTGTTTGAATTGTTGCTCGGAAGAAATGCTGATATCATAATATTTTCTCTCGAAACACCAATTTTAGGGGTCGAGAACCCGAGATTACCAATTGAAGTAAGTGTACAATCAGCGGTCCAAATATGATGACACCTATTCCCTTTGACCTCACTCAAAAGGAGGCAATAACGGCGAAGTGGAGGGGAGCATTCCGCTGGCCACTTTCCCCAACGCAACTTTACGATATTCATGCAGAGCTTTATCGAGGCTTAATACTATATGCGAATAGTTTGAAGCCCGACTTGCGTGACATCCTTTTATTGGGACGACCAAGTGAACTGGGGGCTTTGGTGGAGGCGGCGCATATGGTTCAGGCAGAGGGGACAGACCGATATTTATTCGGCCCTGAGGAGCTTGATCTATTAAGAGGTGAAAAAGTACAACTCGGCATTCAGGGTGCTGGCCATCACGGTAAAATTACTAGGTTCAATTATCGTACAGCACGTCAGGTAATTCGAACAATGACCTGGAGCACCTATAAAACTGTAATCCCCAATCTTTTCACCCCTAAGGCAATAGCTCTCAGCCACAACAGCTTGCTACGAGACTATGCCAAAAAAAGTCGTTTTCACGTGGGATACCGACATGGCGATGTGTTTTTCCAAGAGCTCATGGACCTAACATGTACACGCACAACAAATGAAGAAGTGATGCCGTTCGTGGAAGATATTTTAGCTAACGTCATCAAGTTTACCAATCTCGATAAAGTTCATACTGCAAGGCTAAAACGCGTAATAAAACCTTTTTTAGTTGATAGTATCAGTCGAGCTTCAATTACTTTGGACAGATTACAAAATTTCACTGACCTCCCAATTTCAATTTGGACGGGAACTGGAGCTGCGTATTCGAGCCGTGCTTTAGGACTTGAAGTGCTAAGACGCGGCGGTGAAGTCTGGAGATTCGATCATGGCGGGACGACAGCACTTTCACAAGCTCATATGCAATTCTCTTTCAATGAACTCGCCGTATCGAGCCATTACATAATGCCCACTAAAATGAGCGCAAGGTCTGAAATGATTAAAAAATCAGTTGCACTGACCCAGAAGATGCATGAAGTGGAGGTACGTGGTCATGATGGCGACCCCGGACTTGATGTGGGTAACGCCGCCTTTCGTCGGATTAAACCGGCACGCCGGCGCGTTCTTTATGTATCTACGGCATTTTATGGATTTTATCAGACCTCAACACCTATATTGCCCGGCATTCCTTATTTGGAGTGGCAACTTCGATTAGTAGAAGCATTAAAACTTCTCCCCGTGGATTTCACATGCAAACCGCATCCAGAAGGCCTCCTGCGCGGAAAAATTCCTCCTATCGAATGTTTAGCAAAAACTTCTGATGTCAGTTTTGAGCGGGCACTTATAAAAAGTGACATCCTAGTAATGGATATTCCAGCATCAACAACCTTTTCAATAGCGCTCACAACGGACCGGCCAATTGTTTTTTTTAATTTTGGTCTTTTGCGCTTTGATATAGACATCCAGAGAGAATTAACCAAACGATGTCGAATTCTTACTCCTACCTACAATGAGCGAAACCAGCCTTTGATTGACCAATCCCTTTTGGAAGACGCCGTGTGCGGTGGTGAAGACACCGCTGATCCAAGCTTCTTTCGCAAACTTTTCCTGGGGACCTCAAACTAAAATCTCTTGGACGAAGCATATCTACAATCTAAGATACGGAAGATATGAGAGATAGGAAGAATGTATGGTGAAATCATTTCCTTTTGTGGTTTTCGATTTTGATGGAACCTTGGTTAAAAGTGCCATTTGTATGACTACTTGTATAAATAAAATGTTTGCCGAGTTAGATCGACCGTTATTAAAGGTAGATGATGTTGAAGCCATGGTGGGCGAAGGAATACAGGTTACGATTGAAAAGGCTATGAGGAAAACAGGTCCCGTCCCTCAAGATTTAAGTAAATACATTGATCGCTTTAAGACACTTTATTATCAACAACCTGTAACGGAAACACCCCTATATCCAAACGCTTTTTCCACGTTAGAAAAACTTGCATCTGATGGGCACGTCATAGCCCTTTGCACCAATAAAACTTACGATGCAACTTTGCGGCTCTGTAAAGGCCTCAACATCGCACATTTTTTTAAAGCCATTGCCGGCGGAGATACTTATTCAGTACGCAAACCTAATCCAGAGCATTTACTACGAATACTTGATGAGATTGGAGGAACGCCAGACCGAGCAGTAATGATAGGCGACAGCATTAATGATATTGCATGTGCAAATGCCGCTAAAGTTTGTTCAATTGCGGTGACCTACGGATATACAAAAACCCCTCCGAATAAACTTGGAGCGACCTATTTGGTCGATGGGTTAGATGAGATTCCGGACGCGCTTGTCAACTTGGCTAATCAATAACATATCAATCTAAAGTCCTGATAATTGAACCTGCCTGTAGGGCTGTAAGATATATGCATATGACACCAAACCGATAATTGGCTTCAAATTTCACTGGCACCATTGGCAGTTCCTTCACTGGCCTACCCAGCCAGATCCGTGGCAGTCCTTTTGTTTTTGTAATAATTTCACTCTCATTCCAAAAACCCGCGATCCGCGTAATGGACATTGCACAGCTTCGCGTGCTCTCACTAAATGTGGTTGATAGTCTTTGTTCAAGCACCTTCCTCGTTTCCTCACTGAAACTAAGATCGTAACGCCTACGGCCATCAAAAACCCGGAATTTCCCGGGACATCGTTCTTCACGACCCATTGTAATCATTAAGGTTACAGCCATTGACAAAGGATCAACTGTCTTAGACGTAAGGTCATTTTTAACTGGGGTGTTCTCTACAAAAGTTGATGATGGCGTTATCTTTTTTATCTCGGGTTTCAGATTATTAAAAAGGAGTTCTACGTCACGGACGCGATTATTCCATTTGGCCTTCATGTAGAATTTTCTGGGATATAGTTCACCATTAATATTCCTGCCAGTGGAAGTTGCCGCATTTCTCCATGGAAAAAACCACCAACCAAAACCCTCTGTCTTGCTTGTTGTTTTAACCTCATATGAAGCAGCAGAGAGGGTGAGTTCGACGACGCCTGATATTACAAAAAAAGGGCCCAGAAATCCTTCATACGATAGTCGTATTTTTTCAGCAAAACCCGGTTTCGAGAGAAATATAAACACTCCCACCAGCAACCAACTAAACCGCTGCATAACAACCTCGCAGTTTTCTTGTTCTTTTAGTCTTTTTCTAACTCAAGCAATTCGCTACCTTTTTCGGCCCGTGTGAGATAAATGCGGAAAACACCAAAACTAGACCTAGCCTCGAATTTAACGGGAACCGGTATTCCATCTTCAAATGGGCTTGCCAACCAGAGAATTGGCGACAGGAGAGGTCTTCCGATTTCAGATTTCTTTCTGTAAAAACCGCCTAATCGCTCAATCGTGAGGGCACAGCTTTGAGCGTCTCCGGTAAACACTGAAGAAGCGGTAGCTTGTAGTTCTGAAGTAATGCCAGGTGTAAGTACCATGTTATAACGTCGCCTACCGTCGAATACTTGGTAAACGCCCGCGCACGCCTTCTCGTTCGAAACCCTCGTAAGGATCCTTAACATCATGGTTAACGGATCGATGGTGTGGGCCCACATGTCCGGTGGTACAGAAAGGCGCCGTATCCCGTCGGGCGTAGGAAAGAGCTCCTCAAGTGCCGGCTGACCGTTAATGTATCGAAGTTTCACTCGATAAGGTTGCTCGTCGACCTCAGAGTTTACCGAATGATAAAGTGGAATTGATCGGTTGTTGCGTATGTTCCCTTCCGTCACACCTTTTGAATTCCAGGAAGAAAACCAAGCAGCAAATCCCTCCGTCTTACTTTGGGTCTCAATACGGTATCGGTCACCTTCTAAGTGCAACGCAACGCGAGCAGACATAACGTACAAAGGACCAGCGTAAGCGTCGTAAGAGAGTTTTATCGAGGCGGCGCGAAGCTCTCCTAATTTGAAAAACAATAAAAACAACGCCAAAATATAGACCAAAATCCGTCGGTTGAATGTACGATGAATAATCATTTGGTAAAAATACGTTTAAAAGACGCCAAATCAAGTTTCCGTATGTGAAGAAATAATCACTACGAACTGCATCTTGGGGCGTTAACAGTTTTCTGCATTAAGAAAGAAAACGACGAACCTTGACAGGCAAAGGGAGCGATCCTACTTAATCCGTCCCAGTTTGCGGCGGATCTGGGGCGCGTAGCTCAGCGGGAGAGCACCGTCTTCACACGGCGGGGGTCGCTGGTTCAATCCCAGCCGCGCCCACCAGCCCAAATAAGATGGAAGTATACAATTTATACTCAGCAACTTTTAAGACGGTCATTGGAATAAAAATTGCTTCACTATGTTAATCGTACAAAGCTATCTGTGAGAGGCTAATTTATGATGCAAAATAATCTGGTGGTGACAGGTGGAGCTGGATACTGTGGGAGCCGCCTTGTTCCACAGTTGCTAGATGAGGGATACAATATAACTGTATACGATGTAATGTATTTTGGATCAGATATTCTGCCGACTGAGCATCCTAATCTTACCGTGATTGAGGGAGATATCCGCGACACGCAAAAAATTGCTGCCGCTTTAGTGGACTGTGATACTGTTATTCATCTCGCCTGCATTTCAAATGATGCGAGCTTTGAACTCGATGAAGATTTGAGTACGACAATCAATTTCGAAGCATTTGAGCCAATGGTTTTGGCAGCAAAGAATGCAGGCGTACAACGATTTATTTATGCCTCCTCAAGTTCTGTGTATGGCGTTTCCAAAGAGACACATGTAACTGAGGATCACCCGTTAGTGCCTCTCACGCTTTACAACAAATATAAAGGAATGTGTGAACCCATCTTACAAACCCATGCAGATGACGCATTCACTGGTGTCATCTTTCGTCCGGCAACAGTTTGCGGTCATGCACCAAGGCAACGGCTAGACCTTTCTGTTAATATCTTAACTAATCATGCTCTTACAAACGGAAAGATCCGCGTGTTCGGGGGAAGCCAACTTCGGCCTAACTTGCATATCCAAGATTACTGTGATCTTGTTTCACTACTGATTAAGGCTCCAAAGGATCGGGTGCAGAATGAAATTTTCAATTGTGGCTACCAAAACATGAGCATCATGGAAATCGCACAATTGGTGAAAAATGTTGTTGAGGAAATGCTGCCAGATCGAAAACCAATTGAGATTGTGACTGAACCGACAGACGATATACGCAGTTATCATATAAACTCAGAAAAAATAAAAACATCGCTAGGCTTCACTCCGAAGCATTCAATAGAAGATGCTATCCGTGAATTAGTCGTTGTTTTCCAAGAGGGGAAATTGCCAAATAGCATGACCGATGACAAATATTATAATGTACGTACCCTAAAAAAGCGGCGTGCCTCATGAAGACAAAAAAGGTCGCCGTTGTAACCGGTGGCGCAGGCTTCATTGGAAGTCATATGGTAGACCTGTTGCTTACAAAGGGTTTTGAAGTTCGTATTATTGATAATTTGGTTGGAGGGCGAGAGGCTAATTTTGCACAACACGCTAACAATAGTGCTCTAACATTCGAGAAAAGAGATATACGGACAATAAAAACCACGGACCCGATTTTCAAAGACGCACTGTATGTGCTGCATTTCGCCGGCATCGGCGATATTGTTCCTTCGATTGAAGCTCCAGAAGAATATATGGATGTCAATGTAAGGGGAACAATTAAAGTGCTTGAGGCAGCTCGCTGGAATAATTCCTCAAAGTTTGTCTATGCTGCATCTTCCTCCTGCTATGGCCTTGCCAAAACGCCCACAGACGAGAAACACGAGATAAATCCACAATATCCTTACGCTTTATCGAAATATATGGGCGAACAAACCTCTTTTCACTGGAACAAAGTTTATGGATTGCCGGTGAATTCACTCCGCATATTTAATGCCTTTGGCACGAGGTCACGCACCTCAGGCGCATACGGTGCAGTTTTTGGGGTTTTTTTGCGGCAAATTCTCGCTAACACACCTTTGACAGTGGTCGGTGATGGCTATCAAAAGCGCGACTTCCTCTACGTAACAGATGTAGCACAGGCTTTTTTGGCAGCTGCCGGAACACGGCTATCTGGGCAGATATGGAACCTCGGCGCCGGTAATCCCAAATCAATCTTACATCTAGTAAAACTCTTAGGAGGAACCGCAACATTTATTCCGAAACGTCCTGGCGAACCAGACTGTACACACGCGAATATTAATAAAATTCGACGTGATCTCAATTGGTCGCCAAAGGTCTCTTTTGAGAAAGGCGTGGCAAAAACCCTCGACAATATTAATTATTGGAAAGATGCGCCATTATGGGATAGTGCATCTATAGCGAATGCCACTAAAAAGTGGTTCGAGTATCTCGGACAAGATCGGGAAAATACATCAGAGTAAAATAATGGGTTATCCAACTGCGCTGATACAAAAACGATATTCTCGAATAAAAAATAGTGACTATTTATGAGACCACTTGCAAATACATATGACCCAAAAGCCGCCATTTTACGGTGCCTGAATTTTCGCAAGCGTATACTTGAAATATCCCAACAGGTGGGAGCCTTGCATATTGGCTCGGCTTTTTCATGTGCGGAGATTGTAGAATGCATCTATTACGGACTAATGCGGCATTCAGGCGAAGAAAATACCACGGCTGACACATTTATAATGTCAAAGGGCCATGGATGTATGATCCAATACGTAGTTTTGGAAGCTATGGGCATTTTGAGTCAAACTGATATGGAAGAATATTGTACACCTCACGGACGATTAGGGTGTCATCCAGATTATGGCAATCCAGGCATCGAAGCCTCCACAGGTTCACTTGGACACGGTCTTCCAATGGCTGTTGGAATGGCAATTGCTGAAAAGCGTAAAAAAGATCCTGGTGTTATTTATGCTGTTCTTAGTGACGGTGAAATTCAGGAGGGCTCAACTTGGGAGGCAATCATGATGGCATCCTCACTAGGAATTAATAACCTTGTTGTTTTTATTGATAATAATGATTTCCAAAGCTTAGGACGCACGTCTGAAACTCATCCAAGTTTTTATCCTGTTGACCGAAAACTGGCCAGTTTTGGGTGGGAAACAGCAGAGATACCCGGGCACGAATCATTAAATATCTACAGGACTATTGTTGCACGCAGTGGCAAGAAACCAATGGCAGCAATATGCAAAACAACAAAAGGCAAAGGCATCAGCTTCATGGAAAACGTGCCGATTTGGCACTACCGTTCTCCAAATCAAAAAGAGTATGAGATTGCGTTACGTGAACTTAGGGCAGCACACCCGGGAGCTGATTTGTAGTGAGGAATATTTTTGCTGAGGCGCTTTATAGAGCTGCAACGGCCAATCCTGATATCTTTGTTGTCGTAGCAGACATCTCACCAGCCGGTAGCATGGGCGATTTCAGCCGCCAATATCCAGACAGGTTCATAAACGTAGGTGTGGCAGAACAAAGTATGATAGGAATTTGTGCCGGTCTTGCACTTAAGGGCTGCCAACCCTTTGCTTACACAATTGCGTCATTTTCTTTATATCGCCCTTTCGAGTTCGTTCGGGACGATCTGGGATACCAGAACTTGCCGGTAACAGTGGTTGGTATGGGAGCTGGCGTCATTTATTCAACACTCGGTGGCACTCACCACACACAAGAGGATATTGCTATTGCCGGGGCAATTCCTAATATGCAAATCATTGCACCTTGTGACCCTCTGGAAGTAGTGGAGGCAGTAAAATATTGCGCCGAACAAAAAAATGGTCCGGTATATCTGCGTCTTGGTAAGTCCGGTGAACCCGAGCTTACAAAACGAGCTATAGAGCCTTGGCAGTTTGGGAGATTGAGATACCTTCGTAAAGGCACGGACATATGCATACTCTCATATGGTGTTATTATGAAACACGCAGACGAGGTCGCTAAAGTACTTTTAGACGAAGGAAAGTCAGTTTCATTGGAATCAGCCCACACATTAAAACCGTTGGATCGAGAAAATCTTGAAAACATATTGAATAATCACAAAAAAGTAATTGTGATTGAGGAACACGCACCCGAAGGGGGCCTCTCCTCCCGCACTAAACAGATTGCTTGGGATATTCGTGCGGATTGTGAATTACATTGCTTTACGCTAAAGGACGCGTTTATTCACAAATATGGAGAACACGACGATTTGCTCGCTGCACATGGAATTAGCGTAAAAGACATTTTACAGGAAATAGGGTAGCTGTAAACAATACCTAAGCCCTTGTCTTGTTCCAACAGCTTATTTGATCCCTTGAAAGGTCTTAATCCATTGCCGTAAGATGTTCCCAATCTGTAATCAACCAAGCCTGCGAGGACGCAATGTCGTATACTCACCTCCTTCTCGATATAAGCGATAAGATTGCTACTATTACCTTCAACCGCCCTGAGGCGCGAAATGCAATCAGCGAAGAAATGAGAGTTGATATTGAGAATGCATTGGCGGAGGTCAAAGCCAAAGCCGGTGAGGAAGTTAAAGCCGTTATATTAACAGGCGCCGGAGGCCATTTTTGTGCGGGCGGGGATGTGAAAGGAATGGCCGAACGAAAGATGACCCCCATGGACCACCGCACTCGCATGCGATCTGGACACCATAGGATATACGACATTCTGCATTTAGAGCTGCCCGTTATTAGTCTTGTAGATGGCGCAGCAGCAGGTGCCGGTTGTAATATCGCACTTCTAGCTGATTTTGTTTTTGCCACACCTCGCGCATTTTTTATGCAAGCATTCGCTCGTATAGGGCTCGTGCCAGACTGGGGAGGATTTTACATATTACCCCGACTTGTTGGTCAGCAGCGTGCGAAAGAACTCATTTATTCTGGACGCCGGGTTTACGCTGAGGAAGCGAAAGAATTAGGCATGGTTCTTGAGGTTGTCGGACAGGAAACCGCAATGGATCAAACACGTGAGTTCGCTAGTCGCTTTACTCATGCTTCAACAGAAGCTATTGGGGCGGCCAAGAATGTACTCAATCAGTCCTTCAACTTAGACTTTCGAGCTCTCATGGAACTCGAGGTTTACGCTCAGTGCTTGGTTCGCGAGACCGATTTCCACAAAGAAGCGGTCCGACGTTTCAAGGATAAAGAACCACCACTGTATAATTGGGAAAAGCTAGCCGGCCAGTAATAGGATACCCCATATGTTAACCGAACAATCGCCAGCCTCTAAACTCAAAAGCTTAATTAAGAGCGGCGAAACAATTTTAATCCCAGGAGCGCATGACCCCTTGATGGGCCGCATTCTTGAGAGGATGGGATTCAAATGCTGCCAATGCGCTGGCTGGATGACTGGTGCCCATTTAGTTACGCCAGAGCCTGTGATGACCATGACTGAACAGATTGAGGCTGCGCGAAAAGTTGCTGAACATGTCGATATTCCAGTGATATCTGATGCTGGAACCGGGTATGGTGAGCCAGTTCATATTATGCGAACCGTAGAGGAATTTCACAAAGCTGGAATTGCACGAATTAACATAGAAGACCAATTCTTTCCAAAGAGGGCTTCTTACCATCGTGGTCTCGAACACGTAGTTAGTTTTGATGAATTCATGAGACGGATTGAATTCGCATTAAAGTCTCGTGAAAAAAATGGTGCAGATATACTTATCTCCGGGAGAACAGATGCGGGAAATGCAGTCAATGGGTCTTGGGAGGAGGCGGGACGCCGAGCGCGGGCACTAAAAGAGATGGGAGTGGATTCAATCCAGCCTATGACCAGAACAAAAGAGTCCATGGAACAGTTTAGACAGGAATTCCCAGATACTGATATTACACTCTCAACGACTACTTATTTTAACGGTTTGCCTATCGAAGAAATAAAGGCGTACGGATTTCAAATGATTTCCTATCCACTTGCCACAATTTTAGCATCTGTTGCCGGCGTAATTGACCTTTGGAAAGGTGTACAAGAAACTGGTGTCGCCTCTTTTGATATGGAAAGAGCCAAGGAAGTACGCGAAGAAATTGAAGATGCTATTGGACTTCCAGATATGTGGGAAATTGAACGCCAAACAGTCGAGTATGACAACAAGCATCTTGAGGGACGGCAAGTAGCTGGATACGAGGGTTATAATCAAACTTTGAAAAAATAACTCTGATTTTGTCTTTTCGAAATCTTCATCTAAATAGAAGCAATAGTACAGCGTACCTACCAGCCTTACTGACGCTGACTAAAATAAGGAAAAGCCAAAATCGAACGCGAAAAAACCCGGCAGCCACAGTAAGCGCATCACCAATAACTGGGACCCAAGCTAGGAGCAAGCTCCAAACACCGAAGCGGTTGAACCACTTGTTTACTTTGTGAAGACGTACCTTTGAGACCGGAAACCATTTAAATTTTTGCCAATTGATACAAAAGCGGCCTAAGACCCAATTTATAATTGCACCCACCACATTGCCTGCACTTGCGACCAGAAAGAAGGACCAGGCGTCTTTGTCCGTTGCCGATACAAACCCCATCAACATAACTTCCGAAGAAATCGGTATGATAGTTGCAGCAAGAAATGCACTTAAAAATAATAGAAAGTAGCTCTCTTCCATGAATTCTTAATAACAAAGAATACGACCGGGTGAAATAATGCCCAACCTTTTGGTTTTCGATTGATTCATTGACTACGTGATATATGAGCACCTAAGCTCTTTACCAAAAGTCTTTTACCCATCGTATTCAAACATGCACAACAATTTCCGAATCTTAATCATCAAAATTTGGATGATCGCCCCGATAACCATAACTCTACCAACCACTTTCCCTACGGAAAAGCGTATGTTGTATTACACACTCTGATACAAAACTTTTGCTCTGCGGTAACGGACATCCTCCTTCCGCATTTGTAGATGCTCAAAATGGCGCTCTGACATTCGTTCATTGGTAACGTATTGGACTAAAATTCCACTAACGTACTCCTCTTTAATCCTTTCGATTCGCTGGAGCCGCAAATACAGTAGCATGTACTTTGGTGATAATGCCTCAGCAATAATTTCATTACGGCCAAACCTATAATTTGCTTGTGCCTAGTCAATCATTTCCTCACGCTTCTGATATTTTTGCTCACAAATTTCAAGTTGATCCTAAAGATCATTCACATATTTAAAAGTTGTTTTGGCATCAATTCCTTTGTTGAGAGATGAAGAAGATGCAGATTTGCGTACTATAATGCCCATCTATCACCCGCACTGGACAACCCGTCCACGGTCATCATTCTGTTTTATCCCAATTGATATTCATCAGGAGCATAATCTTCTGGCCAGCCTGCCGAATGCTTTGCTAGAAGAGGTCGTAAATGGAAAATTGGGAGTTTGTCGATGGTAAATTTAGTTAAACCACACGGAGGTAATGGCCTAAATGCATTACTACTTGCGGAAGGCGATCGTGCGACTGCGAGCAGCCGAGCAAACAATCTAATCAAAGTTCCAATGTCTAGCCGTGAAACATCCGATGTACTTATGTTAGCGATGGGTGCTTACACACCATTAGACGGCTTTATGTGTGAGGCTGATTGGCATGGAACCTGTGCCGAAATGAAACTTCAAAATGGATTGTTCTGGCCAATCCCAGTAACGCTATCTGCCGACCGGAGCTTGGCAGACCAAATTAAAATAGGCGAGGATGTGGCGTTATTTGATGAAGACACTGGCAAGGCCATGGCGATTATGCATGTTTCTGATAAATTCGAAATTGATAAAGATTTTGAAAATAGGAATGTATTCGGAACTACCGACATAGACCACCCCGGTGTAAACAAAGTCCTTGAACAACGTGATGTGAATCTAGGCGGTTCAATCAAAGTCTTTAATGAAGGTGACATGCCCAATGATTATAAGGATCTTTATCTCAGACCGGCTGAGACAAGAGCACTTTTTAAAAAACTAGGCTGGTCTAAAGTGACCGCTTTTCAAACTAGGAATCCTATGCATAGAAGCCATGAACATCTTGTCAAAATAGCAATTGAAATCACAGATGGGGTTTTCATACACCAAGTTCTCGGAAAACTAAAAGACGGGGATATACCTGCCGAAACTCGAACTGAAGCCATCGCTACAATGATCGATAACTATTTTGTCCCTGGAACAGCTTTGCAAGGTGGATACCCGATAGAAATGCGTTATGCCGGTCCAAGAGAAGCTCTATTTCACGCATTAATTCGGCAAAATTTTGGTTGTGCCTATCTCATTGTGGGGCGCGATCATGCCGGCGTCGGAGATTATTATGGACCGTATGAAGCGCAAGACATTTTTGATGAGCTTTGGGAGGGTGCGTTAGAGACTCAGCCACTTAAAATTGACATAACATTCTATTGCAAAAAATGTCAGGGAATGGCTACGGAAAAAACAAGTCCAAGCAAGCCAGAAGAACGCGTTCATATTTCTGGCACAAAATTTCGAGAGATGCTGAAAAATGGTGACGAAATTCCCGTTGAGTTTAGTCGTCCAGAAGTTGTTGAAGTGTTGAGAAAATACTATTCCACTTTAACATAGCTAGACACCTGAGATGCACCCCACTCCTAGTTGTGGCAATAAGGTGATCATTGCTCGAATACCTGAGATGCATCTGCGCTGAAACGGAATTTTTACGTTATTAATGTCTTCAATATTTAAGCAACGGGTAAAGGACATATGCCAAACCTGCGAGACAAAGCAACACTCGCGTATAAAAGTGGAGTATCGATTGCAGCAACAAGTATTTTAAAAAGGTACGCTGCTATAATTATTTGTATCACTAGGTGCCATTCCAATCCCATGCCCCATTTAAGAAAAATTGAGTTAACAATTAGTGTATCTACAAGCTGAGAGAGCATAGTTGAGGCGTTATTTCTGAGCCACAAGTGGCGTCCTGATGTAACACGTTTCCAAAAATGGAATAATCGCACATCAATAAGCTGAGCAATCAGATACGCAGTCATAGATGCAAAGATTAAAAACCCTGGCAGTGTAAAGACTGATTCAAAAGCAATTTGCATTTCCCTTATGGTTCCGAAATTTTCATTGGCTGATGACCAAGCAGGGGCGCCAGGCAAGGCTAGAGCAATTTGAATAAATATTAATGTCAGTATACTCAGCCCTAAACCTGTAAAAACCATTAAGTTCGCGCGTCTTCGACCATAGACCTCACAAACAAAGTCGGTGAGAAGAAATGTCAGAGGATATGTGATCAACCCAGTAGTAAGTGTTATTGGTTCTCCGAAAAGCCCATTGGGCATTGCTGTTGGAAATGCTAAAAATAGTTTGACCCCAACTATATTTGTAATGACTAATAAAACCACAAAGGTCGAGATTAAGACGCAATAAAGGATTTCGGAGCGTAATTGTTTTTTAGATTCCATAACCACAGATGTCCGTTGGTTTTAAAAATTGACGCCCACTCGTCCACCATCTGCACGAAGAACAGAGCCATTGATATAGCCAGCTGGCATGCCACATAGCATTGCAGCCAAAGCACCCATTTCCTCGACTTTACCATCTCGCCCCATTGGAGCATTTTTAACCATCTGTTCTCGTGCTTTTTCCGCTGATATACCGAGGTGTTTTCCACGCACTTCATCACCAGCCTTAACCCGATCAGTATAAATACGGCCTGGCACTAGGCAATTTACTGTTATGCCATCTTTAGCAACTTCCTTACATAGTGCTTTTGACCAGCCAACAAGTGCCATGCGCAACGAACTTGAAAGCACATTTACAACCGAAGCATTGTAGATATTAGACGACGTCATAGTTAGGACCCGCCCCCAACCCCGTTCCTGCATTCCGGGAAGCGCATAACCCGTCGCCTTAATTGCTGCCATCACAATCACATCAAACCAGTCATGCCAGAGTTTTTCATCCGCTTCGGATGGCATCAATCTTGGCGGCCCTCCGCAATTATTAAATTGTATATCAATCCCACCAAATTTACTATGTGCGTCGTCAAGCATCGTCTCAAGATCACCCCTTTTAAGAAGGTCACATGCACCAAATTCGACCTGGACGCCGAATTCTTTTGAGATACATTTAGCTTGCTGAGCAAGAAGATCTTCGCTGCGCGCAGTTAGATAAATGCGAACTCCTTCCGCTGCCAAAGCACGGGCGATGCCATTCCCCATTCCGTAGCTTCCGCCCATAATTAATGCGCGTTTACCTTTGATGCCAAGATCCATTATACATCCTATCTTAATTTTTATGAGCACGTTCTGTTAATTCTTATGATCGAAACGGAGTTATAGGAGCCCCTGAAATGCGTACACCAAAAGGCTCTAATGCATTCTCAATCGCACCGATTATAGCCGCAATAGCTGAAATAGTACCGCCCCCCAAGCACCCTCAACGCCGACTTGATTTTGTAGTGTTAGAAGTTCTTGATGGACTTGCTGGACACGGGGCTACACGCTCAACCTCAGCAAGGATAGTGCATGCCTCGCGCAGCGTAGTGCCAATGGAGAAGTTATCTTTTAATTTCACTGCCTAGCCCTCCACGAGGAAAATAACGCCCAAAACATAATAGGTACATTATTGTCATGCCAGTTGCATCCGACAATATTTATAATTTGAGTCCGTAGCCGTATTTTGTCATTTTTATTTTTTAAGTCACTCCACCTTCGCGGATTCTACCGCTCAAAACGTTTAACCTGAGGCGCCACTTATCATGAATTTTATATTGATCTCCATTTAAATAGGCTCATCTAACCATATGCCTTTTGCATCAAGGCATACCAGTAAAAGTAGTTAAGACTTTTTCTTTTCTTTTGATGAACTTCCGGGCAGCCCCGTCACATGGCGGGGCCGGCCCCAATTAGAAGCAGTATTGATGGCCTGAGAAATATCTTCTTCAAGCATAAAGCCATCAACCACGAGGCGTTCACAGGCAACCTTAATTGCAGCAATATATTCATCTGCTGTGGCATAACGCTCAACTATTGATAGCCTAGGATCGCGCGTAAAGACACGCTCCTCAGGAGAGTCGGGGAATGGGATATAACTTCCATTAAACTCATATGTTGCTCCGTAACCATGTCCTCGTGCTCTAATATTCCATCCGACATAGGTTCCCATTGGTGCTTGCACCATCGGTGCGCGGATGCCGGGAACATCATTTCCGTCTTCATCGGATGACGGAACCAATATCGTATATCCATCATGATCAATAATCTTTGGTGGAAACGACAGTATTCCGTCATCTTCGCCGGGGCCAAAATCCAACAATTTGAGGCTCGCAGGCTCAGTTGGTACCATATTTCCTGGAATATCAGGAAATTGCGTGCGCCACTCCTCGTAGGAAATGAGTGTGCCCTCTTTTCGTGTTGGAATCTGTGAATCAGGTGGTTGTTTCCCATTAGTTGACCATGCATCCATTGCATCAAGCATGGCACGAAAAATCATTGAAGTGGTCACTATATTTGAATAATTTGTGCATATACCCTTTTCTGGCGCACTATCAATCGGCGACGAACTATGTTGCGAGCTTGCCCAAAGGTAAATACGAACCGTTTCCGGCTGAGGGAGGTCGTTACCGCGCGTGTCTGTGTGAACAAGTGACCCACGCCGCTGCCAATATTCCGTAGCAGTTTGCGAATGCATTACGAGAGGGTCGGTGTCGGGTCGGGTTAAAATGGCATCCGTTTTCCCTGTTAAATGATCCTCAGATTCAGCATAGGAAAATGGGAACCTGTCAGCATAAATATAGTGATCTTCGTACTGCTGACCTGCCATAGAGACAGCATTCGCAAACCTATGGTTAAGCCACATCCTTCCAGCGCCAGACACATGAGGCAACAAGCCATCGAAAACTTGGCGCCCACAAAAGTCGCAATTAAAACCACGATAGATGAAGTCTCTAATGCAGCGGCCGGTCTGAGAACGCCCCCATCCATAGGCTTTTTTGATTGTCACTGGGTTTTGATTTCCCTGTGAATCCTTATAACCGTACTTCAAAAAGCTTACCAAATCCCGAACTGCAACGTGCCCTAAACCCATTATTAATGGATCCTTCGCTTCGTAGACTAGGTCGTAAATCCACCCTGGCTGAAAGCCACCGTGTAAGTGTATAAACTCATCGGAAGGCAAAATTGCCGTTTCAGAAGACCCGCGCGTGACCTCGCCAGACACACCCGCACCAGTTATGACCTGGGCGTACTCCCAGTCTTCTTCTGAGATAGGAATCCTTTCGCTCTCTGCGTAACGCCTTTTAGTTAAGAGTGCCTTTCCAGTATCACGAGAAATAGTCGGATGGCTTCGTGTCGCTGCCCGTCCTGACAGGGCAAAACATGCAGTAGGGCTGCCGGGAATAAATTCTTGATGCACAATCCCTGTGATTGGATTTCCCTTTTCGGTAGCTGTAGGCATCTTCATTGTTACCCGGCCATCCCCCGGCAAGATATCGCCCTGCCAAGCTCCCCAGATAAAACTGTACCCTCGACGCATCAAATAACCGTTCCCAGCATCATCAGCTGTTATGGGATCGTTAGAGTGTGGGGCATCGTTGAAAAATTGGAGAGCGCGAACATTACCGCGGTTACCCCAATCGAAAAAAAGGCGCTGGTTTCCTCTGTCAGGATTTATTGGTAAAAGCATCAAGAACTCTGATGAAAATTCTACTAATCCCTCTGAGTTTAGCTCTGCTTTGTCGATGTCAACTACTGACTTTTGAGCATCGCCTTTGGGATCTACAGCAAAGTGTGCCCAGCCCTTAAGCTTTTCGTAGGGACCAGTCGCTCCAAATTCATACCCGTTTGCAAATGACACACGATCTACGATTTCTAGTTTGATCTTATTTTCCACACTGTTCTCCTATTCGGTAGAGCCTCAGACACCGGCGAGATTCCCCAAATTTAGGTTTCGACGCTGTTAAGCATGCTAAAAACTAAAATGCCTGACGAAATCTTATTTATCAGTAAACAAGCATTGGTTTATAGCTTCGACATCAATCTAAAGGTTGGAGCGGATACAACTTACCGCACTTTTAAATTAAACAAATATCGGACCCACAGCCAAGCTCTCTTTCCGCAACTCCTAATAATTCATCAAAACAGCCTGGTGTCTTAATTTTTCTGCCAACCACCGACGGAGAATTGGCCTGGAACCAGAAATTATGGGTTGGATGACCGCCGCCGGCTACCACAAGTGAAATATTATCGGGCTCCGCGGTGATAGGCCATGGATCAACTCTGCTTGATTTATTAACAACTGAATTAGCATCCATTTCCAGCCACTGTGTTAATCCACATAGATCAATATCTTTTTGTGGAATACGGCTTCGGCTCCAAAGCTCTCTCTTGAGCTGATCTTGACCAAACCCGAGATCTGCAAACTGTTGGACAAGAACACTTGATAGCATCAATATGCCGGGCGTACCCTTCTCGTATCCCGCAAGATAATGGAAAGTAGCCTGAGATAAATAGCGTGCAACACGGTTAAGACTTTGCTCTACTTCTTCTTCAGCAGACTCCTTACCCGTCCCACGCCGCATAATATTCATGGCACCTGAACAGGCTACGACTGACACCGCATTGCAAGTTGGTGGAAAACCATGACGGTCAGATGCAAAACACTTCCATCCCTTTGGCAGGTTTTCATCATCCTCAGCAAAAACAACGTTTGTCGTACGCATAGGTCCGAATATTGCCATAGTTCCAATGCCAGGCACTGCACCACCAACATTTTGCTGGAGGAAGCGAATTGCTCTGCCAATTGATACTCCTGCAGGCCGCTGGGGGTTTGATCCCAAAAGGCCGAACCCAGAATTGAGACGGATCTGGCGACTTATTGGTCCATTTACAACAATGACAGGAAACTGACTTCCGGAGGAGGCTTGCCAACTAGCATGCTTTAATGAGGGGTCAAGAATTGCCTCAAGCGCCGCCAATAACACAGGTAAGTATTCTGGCCTACCTCCGGCCATTGCAAGCGCAACCGATGCCGCCTCTACCGTAACTAATCCACCGCGAGGCAGAAACTTACCAATCACATGCTCACGGGCAAGGTCAGTACCTCGTAGTATATTGTCAACCCGCTTTTTAGTTGGGGGATTTATGGGCAATCCATCTCCCCAATTATTGATCATGAACAAATTATGGATTTGCGCGGCAATATCCTCAAAATCTTTACCAACCACCTTCATACTTGAGGCTTTATTGACTCCAATAGCTGAGACGCTTGATTTCCATGTTGTTAGACCTGATATGAAGTCCTCATACACCGAATGGATTAAAGAAAGATCACTTTCGGTCATGAATAACTCTATTGGAAACTTGACAATCGCTGCGTCTGCATCGAAACCAAATCCAGACATAGTATTTTTTATAACACCCACAAACTCGTTCCTAGCAAGCAAGACTGTGGGAATACCAGCGATCTCTAGTCTGGCGGCAGCACGGCCGCATGCAGAAGCGCAACGTCCTCAGGCAGCATTGCCTATTATGACTGCATCTACTTCAAGGTCCTGCACAACGCTCACAAGCTCCTCTGTATCAATCGAATTATTTCCTACTGGAAAGTTCTCCGGGGATAGGACCTCAATATCTGTACATTTTGTTTGTAATAAATCCTCTACCATTGGCAAAGTACGATGGGCTTGCCATTCATCATTCGACACAAGTCCAATCTTTTTGCCATCAAGGCTAGCAAATCGAGCAGCATGAAGCTGTTCAATTTCTATTGCCCCAGTAGGATCAAAAACTTCAAGCTCAGGCATATACTTTCCTCCATTCTTACAGCCCCATTAGACAAGACAAACATCGTCGACGCAACCGAGATCACGATCAGCTTGCGCAAGCAGTTGTTGCCAATTAGAGGGTATTTCGACAATTTTTTTACGAACAGTCAAAGCATTTCCAATAGGAACTTCTTCATATGGTATGATTCCCATGGATGGATACTCAGCTTTGAGCATATCGCCTACCAACGGTAATATCCGATGGGTCTGCCAACTATCATTCAAAAGTAAAGCTATTCTCTTGCCATCTAATCTATACAAACGCGATGTATGCAGTTCGGTTATTTACGTTCACCCGAGTGGTTGTAGATGTCCATATCGGGTCCCCTTCTCTAACCAAACCAACCGAACCACAACCAGCAGCTAAAGCCAAAATTCCCTTAGTTATGCGATCAAGCCAATTAATGTTCTCAACCTGATATTCATTAGTCAGATTATTCTCCCAATCGAAATCTCATCAGCAAAAAACCGTTTAAATTACTCGCAAGCTGCCTCCATCTGTCGCAATGCATTGACCAGTGATGTAGCTACCCCGGGGAGATGCAAGAAAATAGATCGCTTCTGCCACCTCTTCTGCCGTTCCTAATCGCTTAAGAGGGACATTTTGTGTTCGTGGTAGAAAGTATTCATCCTCACTCATGCCTCTGCCCCAACGTTCATACGCGCTCATCAGATTAGGTGTAACTATCCCACCGACGGATACGATATTGATACGAATATTCTCGGGCCCAAGCTCAAGCGATAACCCTTGGGTCCAATTCATACATGCTGCCCAAGCTATTGCTGATGTAGCCGTACGTGGTCCCGGCTGGATACCTTTGGTAGAGGTGATATTAACTATGCTTCCTGATTTAGCTTTCCTGATCCAGGGAAGCGCAGATTGGGTTACACGCAACATACCAAAAAATTTACGCTCAAAGGCAAGTTGAAATTCTGTTTCGTCCATTTCAGAAAATCGGCTAGCTGGTAAGTAAGAAGCCCCGACGGGGTCTTCCGATAAAACAGGCCGAACAACCTTTTCACTTTTGTGTTGTTCGGATTCTCCTGCATTATTGACAAGCATATCTATTCGTCCGAACGTCTGGCCAACTTCAGCAGTAAATGCATCCACCGACCCCCGGTCCATGATATCAGCTACAATAGGCAATACCGTTGCCCCGTATCGTTCCTGTAATTCTTTCGCTGCGCGATCAAGAGTGTCAGCGGTGCGCCCGCACATCGCAATTGCCGCACCCTCTTTTGCAAATAATTCAACTGCGGCTCGGCCGATGCCCTTACTACCTCCAGTCAGTGCCAAGATTTTCCCATTGAGTTCTCCCATACGTCCCTCTCGATTTAATTTTAGGTTTTATGCCATAATCAAATTGTTTGGATAAACTAGAAGGTTAACATGAATCCACAGCGCTTAGCTCCATGGGTTGCGCTTTTTGCAGCATTATTGCTATTCATGCAGTTCGTGTGGCTCATGCATTTAGCCTTTATATCCAGTGACAAATACATAATTCGGGAGATTTATTGCGGAGCGATAATTTTACCAATGTGGTTTTTTGTCCGTGCAGGCTGGAGCCTTCTTTGTGGGCAGACGAATAAAAAGAATTATTTGCGCGCTGGATCCATTATCTCAATACTGATCGGTCTCGCACTTATGTTGTTTGGCTCAATGACCTCAATTGCGGTAACTTTCACTACCTTGTTCTGTTTTTTTGCAGCAATTGCTGGATGCCTTGCTTTGATATTTATGACGCGGGAAGCCAGAAAAGAGGACAATAAATGACCGTTGAAATTACCCAACTGCATCCGAGATTTGCAGCACGCGTTGAAGGAATTGATATTGCAGGCCATATGTCGGAATCTGATTTTACCGATGTGCGAAACGCATTTGAAAAATATTCCGTAATCGTAATTCATGATCAGGGTATTAATGACGAACAACAAATGGAATTCTCAAAACGGTTTGGCGACTTAGAGATGATGGCGCCGCACCTAGGGAATGATGAAAAACCACGCCATATATCTGTGATGCATAATGAGGATAGAAATGGGAACATCATTCCACCAGATGATGAACGTATGATCTATCAATCAGCAAATATGATCTGGCACTCGGACAGCTCCTTTAAAACCGTGCCATCGCTTTGTTCTATGCTTCACGCGCGTATACTTCCTCCGAAGGGTGGTGAAACCGAATTTGCATGCATGCAAGCTGCTTACGACTCTCTGAAACCAGACATGAAAAACTTTCTTGAAAACAAGGTAGTAATTCACGATTTCGCGAATACACGCAAGATGGTTGGAGGAAAACTCTCTGATTGGCAAAAAAAGAATCTTCCGCCCGTGCGCCACGCCCTAATCCGAAAAAATCCTGTCACAAATCGCAAAGCAATATTTATTGGAGGACATGCTACTGTGATCGAAGGGATGGATGTAGAAAACGGGAAATCGCTTCTAGCCCAATTGCTTAAGCATGCGACACAAAGACCATTCGTTTATTCCCATCAGTGGAAAGTGGGAGACCTGGTCATATGGGACAATAGGGCCGTGCTACATCGCGGTCGAACTTGGGATGTCGCTAACCATAAACGGGTTTTACACCGTACAACAGTTGCTGGGGACGGCCCCACCCTTTAACCTTCAATGTGCATAGATGGATCGGAAATAATAGCAAAGGATGGGCGCTTTTTTATATCAGCATAATATCGCTCGAGGTTACGCATTTCAGGCCGCTCTATATCCAATAAATTCCACCTATGGCAACGTATTGTCATAGGTATGTCAGCCATGGTCCAATGATCCGCCGCTAAAAACCTAGTTTCCTCGAGCTGCTTCTCAATAATGTTAAATTGCTCGATTAATTTAAGCCTCATCTCATTGGCCTTAGCGGCGCTGCGCTCGATCGCTGGTAATCGTATGAGATGCATCACCAAATCATGCATTGGCGGGATGAGTTGATTATTCTCCCACATTAGCCAACGAGCAGCAGAAGCAAAAAGCTTCGTATCATTGTTATAAAATAATTTAGGATCATACTGCATGCCAAGGTACTGGATAATTGCATTCGATTCCCAAAGAACGTAGCCATTATCATTTATTGTAGGCACTGTCCCATTCGGGTTCATCCGCCGGTATTCCAATGTGTCTACGATACCAAACGGTGTCCCGCCTTTTGCAACGGACCCATTGGGACCCATAGTTGCGCTTGCAAGCACATATTCATACTCAATGCCGAGCTCTGCCAATGCCAACATAACTTTTTGGGTCCTAGCTGAGCTTGGGCGCCCCCACAGTCTAAACTTCATAGCAGCCTCCGTCATTTGAAACTAAACTTTATCAACACGAAAAGAATATCACCAACAAAAGCACATATTTTTTGGAGTTTTTTCTGAGAGGTCGCCACGCCAACTTTTCGAAAACCCTTAATCCACCTCACGAGGTTTGGAACATCTTGATTTGCAAAATGAACAAATATTTGGGAGTAAAAATCCTATCGTTTCAATAGTCGCGTGTTCCAGTAAACCATGCAAACTAAATTATGGAGGATATCATACTCCACTAATACGCCGTAGCATATTAGCTGTGATTTAGCTTTTATGGAGCAAATAAAGTTCAGTTCCGTGTACTCAGAGGCAATAAAAGCAGGTATCTGTTTCGGTAGCTGTATTGATTGACTCTAACTAGGAAATCAGTTCAGTTTCTATTTTACAATAATTTTTGGAGGTGGATGTGGGGAGAGAGATCCGTGTTGCAGCAGCTCAAATGGGCCCAAACCAACCAACAGATAAACGATCAGTAATCATCGACCGCATGATTAGCTTGATTGAAAAAGGCGCTGCTAATAAGGCAGACCTAATTGTATTCCCAGAACTTGCTTTCACTACCTTTTTTCCACGTTATCTTATTGAAGATGAGGCAATACTAGATAAATATTTTGAAACCAATATGCCAAATAAGGATAGTGAGAAGCTATTTAAGGTGGCCAAAGATGCAAAGGTTGGATTTTATGTGGGATATGCCGAATTGAGCATCGAGAAAAATACAAAGCGTCGATACAATACTGCTATTTTAGTGAGCCCCGAAGGCCATATCATAGGTAAGTATAGAAAGATTCACCTTCCCGGAACCTCGGCTCCTGTGCAGGAATATGCTCGGCAGCAGCTCGAAAAAAAATATTTTTCTGTCGGAAATCTGGGCTTTCCGGTCATAGAAGCTTTTGGGGCAAAAATCGGGATGGCCATATGTAATGATCGGCGCTGGCCCGAGACGTTCAGAGTTCTTGCTCTTAAAGGTGCCGAAATCGTTCTGATTGGCTACAATTCTGTCGCATCAAATAGACATACTGGAGATAATGAGGAAGAGCTCTACACGTTTCATAGTAATCTAACAGTCCAGGCTGGTGCTTATCAAAATGCAAATTGGGTAGTGTCTGTTGCAAAGGCTGGTACTGAGGATGGTTCGCCGATGGTTGGCTCAAGCGTAATCGTTGACCCTAACGGAAGACTCGCGGCACAGACAAAGACGCTCGCCGACGAGATCGTTACGCACACGATTGATCTTGACGCTGCTGAAGAGTCTCGTCGCTTAATGTTTAATTTCGAGAAAAATCGGCGGATAGAAGAGTATGGAATTATTTCAACCCAACGCAGTGCAAATGGATAAGAATTATCATTCTCATTGTCTGAAAAAAATATTTTCAATATTTTACTTATCGCAACAAATTTTAGTCATTCGGTTCTTTTGGTTAGCACTCATGCACAGCCTTCCTCCCATCATGTCAGACCTTTGGGCCCATTCTTCCAAACCGATACTTCCAATGGTCAATAGTTTCCTATTTTTTAAAGTTATCAGGAGCGTCACCGCTAATAGGCCTTATTGCTGAAGGAATTCAGTTACCTGCGATATTTAAACCCATCAAACAGAAATGGAAATATCCCTATCTATGCAGGCGGAACTGCTTGAGTTAGGCTTTCGTGAAATTTTGTTCAATTAGGGAGAACCGTAATGTCTGACCCGCTTGATGCATCAGCTGCAAATAACGACTTACCTATGTCCGATCTTGTTGTACTCGATTTGACACGCGCCCGCGCTGGGCCTACTTGCGTCCGTATGCTGGCTGATTGGGGGGCGCACGTTATAAAAGTTGAAGCCACAGCTAAGGCGGACCCGCGCATGAAAGGCCAAAACACCCAGCGAAATCAGCCTGATTTTTTTAATCTTCATAGAAACAAGCGAAGTGTTACTTTGGACCTGAAAAAACCCGAGGGGCACGCTATTTTCATGAAGATGGTTGCCAAAGCCGACATCATTGTTGAAAATTTTCGAGCCGATGTTAAGAATCGGCTTAAGATCAGCTACGGCGAATGTGAAAAAGTTAATCCAAGAATTATTTATGGTTCAATCTCAGGGTTCGGGCAGACCGGTCCTTACGCTCCACGTCCTGGCGTGGACCAAATTGCCCAAGGCATGGGTGGTTTACAATCAATTACCGGTGAGTCGGATCGAGGTCCGATGCGTGTGGGTATCCCGATATGCGATTTGACCGCCGGGATGTATCTTGCTATCGGCGTATTAACAGCGTTACATGAACGTCATCGCACTGGCAAGGGTCGCTGGGTACACACTTCACTCTTAGAAGCAATGATTGGCATGCTCGACTACCAGCTGGCTCGCTGGACTATGGTTGGAGATCTACCACCACAAGTTGGAAATGAGCACCCCATAAATGTGCCTACCAATCTTTTCCCTACAAAAGACGGCCATGTGAACTTGGCAGCCGGCGGCGATCATATGTTCAAAAGGTTTTGCAAAGCGCTTGACTGTGAGGAGCTATTAGAGGTCGAGGATTTCCGGACTAACGACCTTAGATTTAAGAATAGGATCGCTATAAATAAAGCGGTATCCGAGGTAACGAGGCGTTTTTCCACATCAGAGGTGGTAGCAAAATTGAATGAGATTGGTGTACCATGTGGTCCCCAGTATAGCATTGCAGAGCTAGTTGAAGATCCGCAGGTAAAGCACCTTGGTGTTACTTGGAAAGTCGAACACCCAGAATTGGGCGAGACTGAAATTAATGGCAACGCTATCAACATTCAAGGGCACGCAAAAGGAGCTCGGTTAAAGACACCAGAATATGGTGAGTATAATGAGGAAGTATTGAAATCGCTCGGTTATGATGATGAGGAAATAATTAATTTACGCGATAGAGAAGTAATCGTTTGAGCGTAAGCAAGCCTAACAGATTTAAGGCTATATTTCTGAAATTGTCATTTTCTGAGAACAATCGAATTAGGTACTGTTGAAACGGCTCTAACCGAAGCCTTTCAAAAGTTTTGGCAGATTGATGAGGGATATTAGAAATGAACAAACCGCTCACAGGTAAAGTTGCCCTACTGACAGGAGCGGTAAGACGTTCCGGCCGAGACGCGGCCATTCGGCTTGCCAAAGATGGTGCAAAAATTGTTATTAATGCCAAAAATTCTAGAACACTTGCCGAAAATGTTGTCGCTGAGATAAATGATGCTGGAGGCACAGCAATGGTTCATATGGCTGACATAACAGACGAAATGCAGGTGGAAGAAATGATTAGCCATGTGGCTAGCGAGTATGGAGGTCTCGATATTCTCGTGAATAATGCCGCGAATAGAGGCCACAATAAAATAGTTGATATGTCCTTTACAGAATGGAAAGAGATCACATCAATAGTGTTGAATGGTTCTTTTCTTTGCACTCGATCAGCCGTGAAATACATGATCGGTAAACAATGGGGCCGAATAATTTTCTTAGGGGGTATAGGCCCCCACCTTGGGTACCCAGACCGATGCCATGTATCTACCAGCAAGATGGGGTTGGTTGGACTTATGCATTGCCTTGCCAATGAACTCGCGGCTGATGGTATCACGGTAAATGTAGTCGCTCCAGGGCGTATCGGCGGCGAGAGGGCTCCCAGTGCGGGAGAGCCCTCTGGAAACGTTCCCCCTGTGGGATTTGTCGGCGAACCTGCCGACGTTGGTCGGACCATCCAGTTTCTATGTAGTCCAGATTCAAGATTTATTTCCGGTCAAACTATACACGTTAATGGAGGCGGCTTTTTAAGCTAAATATTATTCGGCCGCACGAGTTAAATCCGCATCCCCCTTTTCTATAAGGGAAGAAAAAGCGCAAATGTTATCACACTCTTCAAAAGTTTGAATCGCGTTGTATACGGCGTTTGTTTGCTCGAGAGACAAAACCCTTGATGCACACGTATTAAATTTTGCTCTCATTTTTTCTGCTGAAATAGGATCGGAACTCGAGCGCCCACGAGCTGTTCTTGTTGTTCGAATAACCACCGTACCATCTTCTTTTTCAACACGCACCTCCGCACCAAAATGATCGTTAGATTCTGGATCCATATCCGGATGAGGTGCTGCTTTTAGACGATCCATAAGCAATCGTACCGTTGGGTCATTGTATGCCTCCTCCTCAAAATGCTCGAGAACAACTCGCCCCTCCAACAAGCATCGAGACACAACATACTGGACTGAAAATTTTGCATCGAGTACTCCCTGGGGATCAGGCTTGTTAGTGTGCTTCAAACGACGTGGGTGCGTCCAGACATCGACGTGTTTGATTTCATCGATGGGTATTTTTTCATCTTCGTAAAGCTCTATTGCCACGTCAGCGGCCGAATGTGTTGAAGCGCAGCAGGGATATTGCTTGATAGCTATACCTGGATCTAAAATATCAAGAGGTTGACCAAAACTGTCAAAAACCTTTTCAATATCGTACGTTCCCCTGCCATTATACACCTCAAAGAATCCTTGGCTATGCTCAAAAGCATCAGGAGAACCCATGAAACCGGCCTCGGCTAAACGTGCTGCCTGAATGCCATTACGAGAGGCAAGTCCAGCGTGCAGAGGTTTAGTCATTGTGCCAAAGTTAGACTTTATACCTGATGACATTGAGGCTGCAATTGCTAGCGCATTTTCAATTTGAGATGGTGCCATTTTAAGGAGAGCACAACATGCTGCTGTAGCTCCAAACGTCCCCAAAGTTGAAGTAGGATGCCACCCCTTCTCATAATGGTGCAGATGCACAGCTTTACCCAAGCGGGCTTGCGTCTCAAAACCTACAACGTAAGCATGCATTATCTCTTTACCTGTGGCGTTAGTATCTTCAGCAAGCGCCAAAATTGCTGGGAACAAAACTGCCGACGGATGACCACCTAGCGAATTATTACAATCATCAAAATCATGGGCGTGCGACGCTGTCCCGTTTACAAGTGCCGCATCAAGAGCACTCATTCTATCTGCTTTTCCGTAAATGAGAGATTTACCCACTGACCCCCGCCCAAACACTTTGCGCGCAATTTCCGTACACTGCTCATTTGAGCCCGCCAAAGTAACCGCAACGTAGTCGAGAAATCCGTATAATACCCAGCGGCTTACTTTTTCGTCCAAAATTTCTGGACCTAAACTACCAATACTTTCCGCAAATTTTTTAGCAAACCCCATAAAAATGCCCCTTTCTACAACGGCAACATGTGCCATTATCCAGTTAAAGAACAACCAGTCGGATACTCAATTTCAGTGTTATTCGAAGCTACTACTTATTTATTTCCGTTATGCAATCTCGATAAAAAACCACACCGTGCTTCAAATTAGGTATTAATGAAACAGACTAAGTATAGATAAATATTATGAATGGGACCATGCTGCTCGAGGAGAAACACCTTTTATTTGTGCCCGATGCATCCTACGGCGTTCGTTATTGTCGAATGCCTCTCGATAATGCATGCAACAACGATTATCCCAGATTAGCAAGTCACCTACGTGCCAATCATGTTTCCACGAAAACGAACTGGCATTGCAATGTTCCCAAAGCCTATCGAATAACTCTGTATCAGTTTCTCCAATAATGTTCGACGCACCTGATTTTCTGCCCAAAAACAAAGCTTGCTTCCCCGTCTCTGGATGAGACACCACTAGAGGGTGATGTGCACCAGGAGCTTTTTTGGGGTCCGTATTGCCATCAAATTTCTCATAAATCTTCCGCACTTCACCAGCGCTAGTATAGGTCGCGTCGTGCACTGCTAGCTTCCGCCAAATTTTTTCTTTAATGTCATTAGGCAAGGTCTCATAAACCTTATACATATCCATAAAATGAGTACTGCCACCAGCGTTTGGAATTTCCAAAGCGTAGAGCATGCTCGCCGTTGGCGGTTTATCTTTATATGACATATCTGTATGCCATATCGCTTCACCGCTTCCTAAGCTACCAATGGGCCTTCCATCCTCTTTGATATTAGAAATGCACGTTAACTCAGGAAATTCAACCAGCCAAGTATCCCCAGACTTGTTAGGTGGAGAGTGCTCTGGCTCTCCAAAATACTCTGCCACAGCCACAAGATTTTTATTGCTGAGTTTTTGGTTGCGAAAAACAATTACCAAATGTTCATACCAAGCCTGTAAAATTTTATAAATCGTGTTCTCTAGTAAAGGCTCATTGAGGTCGATACCAACGATCTCCGCCCCTAAAGGCGCATCCAGAGGGACGACCCTCATATCATCTTGCGTGTTGCCCATTTCCCATTCTCCCGTAACCTCCTCGCATTTTCAAATTATCCTGCCTGTTTTCTTGTATCAATAAAACTAGACCGTAGTATTTTCAATCCTGCCAGATCCTCATTCATCTCAAAGTATGGAAAATCGATATATTTTTTACGGTTAAAACCAAATCTTGATGGTTATTCGACTAAAAGGTAATACTTATACATTGTCAAAATACCTAGTTCCGGAGAGGCGATGTTTAGACCTAATGTTTTTATTATGCGGTGGGTTTGTATCGCTATATTCCTTACTTCCATACATGTCTTTAGTGGAAACGCTTGCGCAAACACTGTCCCCGATGATGCTAAGCGATATATGGACAAGCTTGCAACAAAGACCCTTGGCATTTTGGGCGACAAGGGCATACCGCTCACCGAGCGTGAGCAGAAAGTCCGCTTACTTTTAGGTGAAAATCTGGCAATTGAGGCAATTGGTCGATTTGTAGTCGGACGAGCCTGGCGCACCGCATCGAATGAGCAAAAAAGTGTATACCGAGACCTCTTTGAAAGTTTTATTACATTAACTTATGCAAAGAGATTAGGTGGTTACGCTGGAGAACAGTTTACGATCACCTCCTCTAAAAATATCGGAAAAAAAGGCGACGCACTCGTTACAACCGAAATTCAGCGCCCTAGTGGTCCCCCCTTGAAGGCGAGTTGGCGCATTCGCTACTCAAAAGGGGTGTTCCTGATACTGGATGTCATGGTTGAGGGAATTAGCATGGTGGTGGCTCAGCGTGCCGAATTTACCACCATAATTAAGAAGAGCGGCATGCAAGGCCTCATAGAAACGCTTCGCGCAAAGGCCTCCTCATTCGGCGTGAGGGCTCCGAAATGACAGGAAGGGAAATAATGATGATAGGTAAAAAAAGAGCCCGGAATTCCATTGGCACCAAAAAGCATAGGCGATACTCACTTGCATTGATAGCGATGATAGCAACCACAATAATCGTAAATTGTGAGGTTATTGCTAGTGCTAAAGATGATTTCAGAGCTGGATGGAATGCATATCAAAATGGTAATTTTGAAAGTGCTCTAAAAATCTGGAAGCCTTTAGCTGAAAAGGGAGACCCCCGAGCTCAATTCAATATCGGCGTAATGTTCGCAGAGGGAAAAGGTCGAGCGCAAAGTTACAAGCGCGCAGTTCAATGGTGGGAGAGAGCAGCAGAAAATGGGGATGCGGAGGCCCAGCATAATATTGCTATGGCTTATATTGTGGGTAATGGCGTAGAACAAGATTATGAACAAGCTGTTACATGGCTTAAAAAAGCTTCCAAACTAGGTCTGATGCGCTCACAATATGCCCTCGGTAGAATGTATGACTACGGTTTCGGTATTGCCCGAGATCAAGTGGAGGCTGCAAAATACGTTTCGTTAGCAGCTGCGAAAGGCTTCGACAAGGCTCAATACAATCTAGGCAAGCGATACCGAGATGGCAAAGGAGTTTCAAGAAGTATTAAGCTCTCAGCAAAATGGTTTTTAGCTGCGGCAGAGCGAGGCCACGTTAGAGCACAAGGTCATATAGGTGTTAGATTAGTCCGTGGAGACGGAATAGAAAGAAATCCAGCAAAGGGTTTGATGTACCTTATATTGGCCACGAACAACGGGCATATAAAAGCGGCTCAGCATAAAGCTGAACTTAGCGCAGATATTTCGATAAAAGACCAAAAGACGGCGGAAAAAATGGCAAAAAGTTGGAAACCTATTAGGTAATTATTTTTTCCCCATAAAATGACGTTTCTTTTCCGGTGGTTTCGAACGACCAAGAATCCAAGCGGGACACATAGCGACGACGTAAACTACACTGATAATTAAGAACCCATCTTTAAAACCAAGCGTACTAGCCTGAGCAGAAACTATATCACCCAAGTAATGTAAAGCCCCCGGACCACGAATGGCCTCTGGCACCCCAAACTCCCCGAGAAGATGCCCCACTTGATCCAACAAACCCCTGCTGATCGGGTTTTCAGGAGTTTGAGTTGCTACTAGTGCATCTGCATGAAATTGAGTTCGCTGTTCCGTAGCTACTACCAAGCCACAAACTCCAAATGCGCCACCAAGCTGTCGAAGAAAATTCATCGTACCTGAACCTTTGTTCAGTTCTTCAGGAGAGAGTGCTCTCAAAGCGGCGGTATTCAGAGCAGGTAATATCATAGACATCCCAAACCGACTTATCATTACGAAAACAGCAAAAGTCCAAAAAGCTGTATTAACATCGGAACCGTTCATGAGAAGACTACCGAGCGCAAACATCCCAAGTCCAATTATCACCATATAGTGAGGAGAAACGAGGTCAGTAAGTCTGCCCATAAAAGAAACTAAGCACACAACCATAATACCTGCCGGAAGTAACACCAAGCCAGACAAAGTAGCGGAAAAATTTTGCACCTCTTGAACAAATACTGGAATTATATAGTTAGAGGCAAAGTTACCCATTCCAAAAACAAAGTAAACGATCACTGCAGCACTAAATTGGGCGTTATTAAATAGTGAAAAGTCTAGCAATGGTGCTGCACTGCGTAATTGTAGATGGATAAACCAACCACCTACTATCAATGCTAGGAAGAATAAGGTGAGGATGTAATTTGACGACCAGCCATAGCGCTGTCCATTGCTGAGAGCTGTTAATAATAGGAATACTGCCGCAACTAAAAGGATATAGCTTGACCAGTCAAATCGCGGCAGGTGACGAACCTTCCATGCGCCGGGTAAGAAAAAGAAACCCAAGGCCAAAGCCGCAGCACAAAATGGTAGAGGAAATAGAAAAATATGACGCCAACTCAGTTCATCTATAATATATCCACCCGCTACAGGTCCAAGCATCGGCGACATCATTAGGCCGGTGCTATAAATCCCCATCGCCAAACCTCTCTTTTCAGGAGGGAAGGCGCGATAGATCACTGACATCATTAAGGGTTGTATAACACCTGCTGGGATACCCTGTACAACCCGTCCCAGTATCAAAATATCCATAGTGGGACTTAGATAGCAGAGCCAACTCCCAAAAAGGAAAACGACCGCGATTACTGTGTAGGTTAACCGTTCTCCCAGAGCATCAATAAACCACGCTGCCAGTAATTGACTAGCAACCATAGTCGCTATGAAAGCAGTTGCCATCCATTGTGCCTGGTCTTGACCAACACCAAAAGCGCCCATCGCACTTGGCACAGCAACGTTTACTATAGTTGCTGAGAGCACCATTGATATGGTTCCTGTAACTCCTGCAGCTGCGACTAACCATCGAAAATTGGAACCATATCGAGCCTCAAGCTCTGTCATATCTCCAGCCGCCATCTTTAGTCCTCCGTTTGTCGCGGGCGCTCGCGCATAGCATATGCTGGCAGTAATGCTAGGAGAAAAAATAGGGCAAGAACTAGGAAGCCATCTTTAAAACCTAGTGTATAGGCCTGCGCATAAATAATTTCGCCAAGATAATGCAAAGCTCCTGCTGAATGCAGTGCATCTGGTAGTCCGTGTTGCCCCATTAAATTGCTAACTGCACCCAACAGTTCGCGGCTAACATTGTTACCGGGAGTCTGTGTAGCGGTAAGGCTCGTTCCATGAAACTGAGCTCGATTCTCCATTGTAATAACTAGTATTGAGATACCGGATGCACCACCGAGTTGCCGAAGAAAGTTCAACGCGCCAGCACCTTGATTAAGTTCCTCCGGCTCAAGTGCATCAAAAGCCGCAGTGGTGAGTGAGGGCAAAATAAATGCAAGACCGAATCTACTTATGATTATAAAAATCATGAGACTAAAGAAAGAAGTGTTCACATCTGCTCCGCTCATAAGCAAAGCACCTGCAGCAAATAAAATTAGACCCGCCATTACCATTATGTGTGCCGGCACATGATCTGAGAGCCTTCCGGTAAAAGGAAGAGCAGCCGACAGAAGAATTCCTGCCGGCATCATTACAAGACCTGCATTACTGGGCGTAAACCCCTGGACCACTTGAGAGAATACTGGGACCATATAACTAGAGGCAAAGTTACCCATTCCAAAAACAAAAGATACTGCCACCGCCGCACTAAAACGTCCGTGACGGAAGAGCGAGAAGTCTAGCATTGGAAGCGTTGCCTGAGTTTGTATTTTTATGAACCATATACCTGTGGCTAAGCCTACTAGAATTGTGTAAATCATTATATTGGAGTCCCAACCCCACCTCTGGCTGTTGGATAACATAGAAATGATGCAGCAAAGTGTTATGCATAAAAGTATGTAACTCGACCAATCGAATCTTGGTAAAGGTCCTCTTGGGCGATCTCCTGGTATAAAAATTGGCCCAAAAATCAGTCCTATAATCGCCAAGGGTACCGGTGCATAAAATATTGTTCTCCATGAAAAATAGTCGATTACGTACCCACCAAGCAAAGGACCGAAAGTTGGCGCTAACGTCGCTACCATGCCGTATATACCCATTCCGAAACCACGTTTATCAGCAGGATAGACTTTAAACACCAGCACCATAACCAAGGGTTGCATTACCCCCGCTCCCATGCCTTGAAGCACTCGGCCTAAAACCAAAAAGTCTAGGGTGGTTGTTGTGGTACAAACAAGAGTACCAAACAACCAAATACATATGATTATAACGTAGGCAAGTCGCGTACCAAAAGCTCTTACGAACCAATGGCTTAGAAGTTGGCTTGCGACCATAGTTGCCAGATAAGCCGTCGCTACCCATTGGGCCTGATCTTGGCCAACTCCGAAAGCACCCATAACGCTTGGAATTGCTACGTTGACAATGGTAGCCGAGATGAACATACAAAATGTACCGGACATAGCAACAATAGTTATTATCCAGCGATCCGCAGGGGTGTACTCCTCTACGCGTCCGTGATCATCGGTCTCGGATGTCAATATTTACCTCAACCATCATTCCAGGACGTAGAAGCCCCTTCTCCTGATCTACCTTAATCCGAACTGGCAACCGTTGCGTGATTTTAGTAAAATTACCACTAGGATTTGGTGTGGGAAGAAGCGCGAACTCGCTTGTTGTAGAATTCCCGATTGCTTCTACTTTCCCGATGATCTCGAGATCAGGAAAAGCATCAACAGAAATATCTACAGACTGCCCGATTCTAAGTTTGCGAACCTCGGTTTCTTTAATGTTAGCCTCGACCCATATCTTATTTGGGTCATGTATGATGGCGAGCCTTTGTGCCGGTGTCACATACTCCCCAACATCAACAAAAATTTTATCAACCACACCCTTAATTTTACTTTTAATAGTACGATCCGTAAGGTCAATCTTTTGCCGCTCTAGTTTTGCTCCGAGCTGCTCTATACGTTGTCGCAGGACTTGGCCTTCCTCATCCAATACCTGAACCCGGTTGAGGTTTGCCGCGGCTTCATCCAATCTAGCTTCCGAGGATTGAAGGCTTGCTAATGCCTTTTGGTATTCAACGTTTACTTGTTGCGCACGTGTCATGGCCTGCTCTAGTTGAATACGCGGAATGACCTTCTTCTTAAACAATGTTCTTGTACGCTGCAATTCAGCTCGCGCTACCTCACTATGAACCTTTAATGCCTGTACAACCGATTTTGCACCATTTAGTGAGGATACTGCGGTTTGATATTGACTTTCAGTTTGCTTCGCCACTAGGTCCCGACGCGCATGTAGACGGTTTAGTGATGCATCGGTAGCTTTAACTTCAGACCTTAGCTGGCGCACTAACAATTCAGACTCTTGCTTATCGATAACAGTTAGGACGTCACCCACACCAATGACTTGTCCCTCACGGACTGGAATTTTAGTAATCCAACCTGGTACACGGCTAGAGATTGTGATTAGATTTCCGGTTATGCGAGCATCATATTCGTAAACATGCGTCATTCGAGAACGTATCTCGAATCCACCCCAAATTAGCCCGACAACAACTAGGACTGCCGCAGCCGAGTGTTGTGGTTTTAAACTAGGCAACCATTTGTAAACCGACACAAGCTGGGATAATCTTCCTCGACCGGTCAATGAACTTTTCCGGGGTTTTTCCTCTTCCTTTTTTGACACCTCGATATCCTTATTTCCTATTTCAAGCGCCCAACCAGTTATACGCAAAATCGATATTTTTTTTGTTCAAAAAACGTGTTTCAAGAACGGGTGCTGGTACGGCCCAACTAAATCCATTACACACCTTTGTGCTACCAGTCCTTTAAAAAATGTCATCCCAATATACTTGATTGCCACAGTTTTAAGTTAAATGACTACATCGTACCTTAGCCAAACCGCATTTCTGAAATCATAGCCGTCGCTCCATCTGGGTCGGCTACCCACATGGTTGCACCATCACCGGTAGAGTTCGGTTTGCCGGACAAGCTAAAGGGCGCAAAATCATAAAGTGGACGAACAAATTTTGTGGCTACCTCTGTCAGAAACCTACCCTCGTTTTTTTCCAAGCAAAAATCCATAAGGAGACTGGTAGTGAGCCGTGCATTCACCAAAAGCCCCGGGTAGCCCTCAATCTCGGTAACATATTTATAATCATAGTGGATTCTAGATGCATTAAAAGTAAGGGCTGAAAACCGAAACATCTGTATGGGATCAGCCTGATAAGCTTTTTTCCAAACCGCATCGCCTCGAGGAGGCGCGGGCTTTCGTTTCGTATCGCTTGGTTTAGCTGCTTCTCGGTAAACTATTGTCCGATCATCTATTAATGCTGGCCCATCCTCACCTGAGATAGTATTGCGAGTGACGACAAAAACGAGTTGACCAGTACCGCCTATTTTTGGCGTTATATCGTGAATTTCAGTTTTTCTGTGTATTTTTTCCCCAACATGGAGCGGCTTCAAATACTCAAGACGGTTACCTGCATGCATGCGACGAGCAAGCTGCACAGGCGGTAAGAAGTCGCCCCTTTTAGGTAATCCAACTTCACCAAGCTCTGAGTGGCGGGTACGATCATGGAAAAAAAACCAATGAGCACCAGGTGGAATTTCATCACCATCCTTAACTTCTGATACCTCCCAATCCATGGTCGCAGCATAATTCATGATCGGCGCTGCAGTAACGACATCCTCTTCTTCAATGCTACGTCCAATCCAACTCCGTAATTCCTCAGCACTAAGTCCTATTTCCTCTCTCATTCCTCGTACTCCACATCTACAGTGTAAGCTAATCCACCAGTTGGATTGACTGCCCATAAATTGGCAGTACCGGGCTCTTCCCCCTCTTTCCCGTTTACAGTAAAGGGGGCTGTGTCATAAAGAGCGGAGCGCGCCATTACTTTTATTCTCTTTAAGATCGCTTTGGGTTTATTTTCATGGAAAAGCTCTAAGAGCATAATCATTGTAAGTCCACCGTTAAAAACAAGCCCCGGATATCCCTCAATTTCAGTCACATAAGACCGATCATAATGTATTCGGTGGCTATTCATTGTCAGCGCCGAAAACCTAAATAATAGAATTGGAGATGGTTCAATTTCTTTGGTCCATTGTGCCTCTTCTGGGGGCTGAGCTGGTTTATGATTTGCAGTTGACCCCGCCATCGCTTCTCCACGATATATTTGCGTGCGATCATCTGTAATAGCCACCCCATTTTTATCAGTAATTTCCTGACGTACAGTGACAAACATTAAATCCCCGGAACGGCCTTCTTTGGCTGTCACATCTGCTATGCTCATGATCTTTGTTATCGGCTCACCAACCTTAACTGGATGATTAAACGTCATCGTCGTCCCACCGTACATTCGTCGAGGTAACGGACTGGGGGGCATAAATTCTCCAAGTGCCGGATGGCCGTCACGTCCACAAGCAGACAACGGTGAAAGCTCAGGAAATCCGAGCCTGTACCAAACAAATGGAACATCGTCACCTTTCTGGAATTCAAAACTCTTTCGGTCTAATGTCGCCGCCATGCAGCTAGCCGCATATGGTGTCACAATGCCTTCAAGGGTTTTGGACCTCCCTATCCATGCTCTGGCCTCGTCTAAACTTTTCTCATCAATCATAGATTTTCTCCACAATTACACCCCGTTACATAACCTATTACGCTTACCACTTTTCGTCGAGAGCCAACAGCATTGACGCGCGCTTATTTCGAGGCCATTAATTCGGTTGTCATAATATTGAGTACCATAGCATGAGGATATGTATATTTGGAGCCGGTGCTGTTGGCGGAGTACTTGCCGGCCGAATGATAAGAGGTGGTTCTGCGGTTACAATCGTTGCCCGCGGTGCCCATTTGAAAGCAATCCAAAAAGAGGGACTCAAAATCTACGACAGAGACGGAGAGTGGAAAGTCAAAGTGAAATCTACCGACGATACTCAATCACTTGGCCAACAAGACCTCTTAATCTTGGGTGTCAAAGCTCATACTCTTAAACCCGCGCTTACTCAGATAGAACCTTTGATCGGTACCAGTACTACTGTTATGCATATCACAAACGGAATTCCGTGGTGGTTCTTCCATGGTATCAAAAGCAATCTTACAGCAGAATACTTAGATAGCGTTGATCCCGGTGGATATATACTAAAAACTCTTGGTCCGGAAAAGGCTTTGGGCTGCGTGGTTCATATCGCAAGCAATGTTATAAAACCGGGTATAATCAAACATAATGCAGGTGGTACGTTCCTCATTGGTGAGCCAAACAATTGCGAAAGTGATAGGGTGAAACGTGCAGTTGCTGCTCTAACTCCAAGCGGTCTGAGAATCAGGGCTACAACAGATATACGATCCGAAATTTGGTCCAAACTATACTCAAATATCACAGGTAACCCCTTAAGCGTGCTTTTGGAGACAGGATTTAGAGGCGTCTTCGGTGCACCCGGCATGCGCAATGTCTTACACAATATAATCAAAGAAGCCTCCTCGGTGGCTAACGTGTTCGGCTCTAGTGCTTGCAGTGACATAAATAAACGCCTAAATGAACTGTCCACTCTTGGAAATGCCAAATCATCCACACTTCAAGACTTTGAATCTGGAAAATCACTCGAACTCGATGCGCTTGTTGGCTCTGTATCAGAATTAGGCAAACTCGCCCAAGTAGCGACACCAACCATTGACTTGGTCTATGCGCTCACTTGCCAAAAAGCTCAACTAGCTGGTCTTTATTCCCCCATGGAAAACAAAGCGACTAGCATATGAAGTATGGAATATGAAAACAACTCAGAAGTCGCGGAGTGTCGGACCCACTTTGCTGTCTGCAGCCGTACTGTCTTTGGCGCTATTAGGCGATGTACTGATCTACGTCATATTACCGGTAAATGCCGAGTTGTTTGGCGTTACCATTTTTTGGGTTGGAGTTCTCTTGGCTGCAAACCGATTGATACGGATTTTTGCGTACGGCGCTATTGCCGCTTTTGCGGAGCGAATTGGACCCCGTAACCTCGCCATAATATCTGCAATAGCGGCTTCTCTCTCAACGCTAGCCTATGGCCTAACAACCGGCTGGCCAATACTGCTTATTGCACGAATTACTTGGGGGCTTTGTTTTGCGTCTCTTACGTTAGTAGTATTTGCATATGCTGTTGAGGATAGATCCAAGGCTGGAACAAGAGTTGGTTTTAGCCGCTCAGTCCAACAAATTTGCCCATCAGCTGTCCTCCTTCTAGGTCCACTTGGAGCAATTGCCATTGGGCCAACAGAGATATTTATTATCCTTGGCCTTATAAGCACAGTAGCTATTCCGGTCGCCCTGCTGCTGCCGAAGGAAGGGCGGAAGCCAAAACCAAAAAAAACCCAGTGGCTTCCCACACCGAATCGCTTTGATTGGTTCATGTTTATTGCTGGTTTTACTGTCGATGGTGTCTTTGCCATGGCTATAACTTTGAGTATTGCAGAGGTAAGCTCAATCAACTCGGCCATGATTGCTGGGGGAGTTATACTGGGGATCCGGCGTGGTTCAGAAGCATTGTTAGCTCCACTAGGAGGTTTTTTGGGTGATAAATATGGCACGAATTTACTTCTTTTTTGGTCCACTTTGATAACTGCAGTTGGATTTGCATTCTTGGCATACGGCTTTTTGTATGTAGGAGGACTTTTAGCTGTATTAGGACGCTCGTTCATTGCAGCACTCTGGCCCGCAGAAATAGCACTTCGTAATACTGAGGAGACGGCCCTTCGCCGGATAGCTATAGGTCAAACCTGGCGTGATATAGGTGCGGCTGGCGGACCCCTCATAGCTGGCAGCCTCATAGCAACAGTATCACTAGACCTCATTTATTGGTCCATGAGTTTGTTAGTAGTTTCGGGCCTTTGGCTGCAACGTCGGCAAACAAAATGGGTGGCGTAATAGGTATATCCACAAAACCCTCATTGCATTTGGTTGTCTGTATGTATGATTTCATGGGAGATCGACTAGTTAGTATTTTTTTAACCTAAAATGCGCTGATACTGCCTATTGCGCATAAATCCGTTTCTGTTTTTTTAAAAGGCCGCAATATGCATCGAAGGGAACCTTGCAAGGCTGGGTTAGCTCAATGAGAAAAGCAAAATTACCTCTTGGAAAAAGAACAAAAATAGAACATAATTAAGATTAATTTTGTTATATCTCACGGTCCAAAACAGAAATAATTATCCATAAACTTACATGTTCATACTCTGTTCTAGGTGACAGAATTGCAATATATGGTATGGTAGGAAATAAATTTTACGAAATGTAGTGTTTTATACACAGTTTGTTCTTTCCACAGCTGTGGATAGGAGGGGATATGAGCGACGCAACCGATACATATTTAGGGGAAGAACCCCTTGAAGACACGGTTGTGGATAACTTTTTAGATTTAAACATGGAAGAATCCATTAATGGGGTTACAAAAAAAATCACATCGATGTCATCTAATCCGGTTAATGACACGAACTGTGAATTAGATGAGCAACTTACGGAAGCCGTGCGAGACACGGTTCAGAATGAGCGTGGTAACCGTATCACCCTAGATCGCAGTCGTGATCAGCTGTTAACCACTTTTGGTAAGGAAACGTTATCAGATCGATATTTAATGCCGGGCGAAAGTTTCCAAGATCTTTTTGGTCGAGTTGCAATGCATTATGGAGACGACTCCGCGCATGCACAACGACTGTACGATTATTTAAGCAAGTTATGGCTCACCCCATCAACCCCAATCTTGTCAAATGGTGGCACCAGTAGAGGGCTGCCAATTTCATGCTTTTTAAATGAAGCCAGTGATAGCTTGGATGGTATTGTAGACCTTTGGAATGAAAATGTCTGGCTGGCTGCGCGAGGCGGTGGAATAGGAAGCTACTGGGGTAATTTGCGCTCAATCGGAGAGCAAGTTGGTGTTAACGGGAAAACATCTGGGATTGTGCCATTCATTCGTGTCATGGACTCCATGACACTTGCTATCAGTCAAGGTTCGCTCCGTAGAGGTTCAGCGGCCGTTTATATTCCAGTAAGTCATCCTGAAATAGAAGAATTTGTCGAAATGCGGCGTCCGACAGGAGGAGATCCCAACCGAAAAGCTCTAAACTTACACCACGGGATTGTAATCCCTGATTCATTCATGCGTGCCGTAGAAAATGATGAGGACTGGGGCCTTACAAGCCCTAAAGATGGCACTGTTTTGAGGAAAGTTTCTGCGCGAGACCTTTGGATTCGAATTTTGACTGCACGGGTAGAGACAGGAGAACCATATTTAATTTTTATTGACCATGTTAATCGATCTATCCCAGAACATCACAAGCTTGCTGGATTACATGTTAAAATGTCTAATCTTTGCACCGAAATCACACTACCAACTGGCCGGGATAAAGATGGTGGCGACCGGACTGCTGTGTGTTGTATCAGCTCGGTTAATCTCGAACGTTTTGCAGAGTGGGAAAATCACCCAACTTTCATAGAGGACTCAATGAGATTCCTCGATAATGTGTTGAATGATTTCATAAATAATGCTCACGATGATTTTAAAAAAGCGACTTATTCAGCCATGCGTGAGCGGTCAGTTGGGCTTGGCGTAATGGGGTTCCATTCTTTCTTGCAATCAAAAATGATTCCTTTTGAGAGCGCTATGGCAAAGGTTTGGAATAAAAGAATGTTTGATCACATTCGAGGGCAAGCTAACAGCGCTTCAGTTAAGCTTGGCAAAGAACGCGGCGCATGCCCAGATGCGGCAGAATTCAACATAATGGAACGTTTTTCATCAAAGATGACTGTAGCTCCAAATGCGTCAACATCCATTATTTGCGGAGGAACATCTCCGGGTATAGAGCCTGTGGCAGCTAATAGCTTTACGCATAAGACTCTCTCTGGCTCTTTTAATGTTCGTAATAAACATCTCAAACAATTACTTGCAAAAAAAGGCGAAGACACCGAAGAGGTATGGACCTCAATCACTACCAATGAAGGTTCAGTTCAACATTTAAACTTTCTTAGCCAAGATGAAAAAGATGTTTTTCGTACCGCATTTGAGTTAGATCAACGCTGGATAATAGAGCATGCTGCGGATCGTGCACCCAAAATTTGCCAATCACAATCAGTGAACCTCTTTCTTTCAGCAGACATTCATAAGCGAGACCTTCATCAATTACACCTTCAAGCCTGGAAGAAAGGTGTAAAAACACTTTACTACTGCCGATCTAAATCAATACAGCGAGCAGAAGTTGTTGCTACACAAACGACTAAAGAGGAGGCAACCCTCTCGCGTCTTGAAAATCAAAATAATAATTCTGATGCCAACCAAGTTGATTATGAGGAATGTTTGGCCTGCCAATGAACGGGACGTAAACCCGTGCCTTTAAGCGCTAAAACCAAGGACTAAATGAAAAATGTCGTTATTAAATGCTGATCCAATATACAAACCATTTCAATATCCATGGGCTTACGATGCTTGGCTAACTCAGCAACGAGTACACTGGCTTCCTGAAGAAGTGCCGCTAGCTGATGACGTTAAAGATTGGCGCAACAAGTTATCGGATGCGGAGCGTAACTTGCTGACGCAAATTTTCAGATTTTTCACGCAATCCGATGTGGAAGTAAATAACTGCTACATGAAAAATTATTCACGTGTATTTCAGCCAACAGAGATACAGATGATGCTTGCGGCTTTTTCAAATATCGAAACTATCCACATTGCGGCTTACTCACATCTATTGGATACCCTCGGCATGCCAGAAGACGAGTATCAAGCCTTTTTAAAATATAAAGAAATGAAAGATAAGTATGACTATATGCAGCAGTGGGGCGTAGAGACGAAGGAGGATATTGCAAAAACCTTGGCAGTATTTGGAGCATTTACTGAAGGTTTGCAACTATTTGCCAGTTTTGCGATCCTAATGAATTTCCCAAGATTCAACAAAATGAAAGGCATGGGGCAAATCGTTTCGTGGTCGGTAAGAGATGAAAGTTTACATACTGCTTCAATTATCAGGCTTTTTCGTACCTTCATTAAGGAGAATGATGAGGTATGGAATGAAGAGTTGCAGCACGAGTTATATGTGAATTGTTCTACGGTCGTGGACCACGAAGATGCCTTTATAGATTTAGCGTTTGAACTTGGAGGAGTGGAAGGCATTGATGCTGACGGGGTTAAAAGTTACATCAGATATATTGCTGACCGCAGATTAATGCAGCTTGGCTTACAGCCAATGCATCATATTAAAAAGAATCCATTCCCATGGCTCGACGAAATGCTTAATGGTGTGGAGCATGCAAACTTCTTTGAAAACCGTGCCACTGAATACTCTAAGGCTGCAACTCGCGGCACGTGGGACGAAGCTTTCGACTAGTTCCTCCCTGGAAGAAGCCCTTACTCTTTTTAAGGGCTACTAACCCCCCAGCTCAATGTCCCGAGCTGGGGGGGTTTTTTAATTTTGGCACCGTGACGACTAATCTTGGGCTCTCAAAAACAAACGGGATTGCGTGCTGAAATCATAAGAAAGAATTTTTGTACTAAAAGTAGGTTTTCCGTAAGTGATAAAACCTTTAAAACTCACAAGCTTACTCAGCTGTTTCTAGAGTTTTTAATATTAGAGGTACGGCTTGTTCAAGATTAGAAGCCCTCATTGTAGGCTTTAGATCTTGTTCCATGTCAGAAATAGGATTCCCAGATTCCACGAGAATTGAGCGCAAACCCGCATTACTGGCACCAACAATATCTGTCGCCAACGTATCACCAATCATGACTATGGAGTTCCGTGGGACTCCAGCACGCTCGATTGCCAAATCAAAAATTGCTCGCTGAGGCTTACCAAAATTATACGCCTGCTGCCCGCTTGAGGCCTCCAAAAAAGCAACTATCGAACCCGCCTCAGGCTCAGGACCACCCTGGTTGGGGATTATGACATCAGTGTTTGTAGCGAGAAGCTTAGCTCCTCTAATCAAGTGCCTAACCGCAATCGTAAGATCTCTCATATTGAGGTCAAGATCTATCCCTGCGATCACGAACTCCGCCTCATTGCTCTCCAACGCTCCTGCAGCAAGAAGTAATTCACGTAAAGATGCACTTCCGATGATATGGACTTTTGGAGGAGCATCGAGTTGCCTGACAAAATTTCCCACTGCCACCCCTGATGTAATTATATTTTCTGACTCTATCGTTATCCCAATTTGTTCTAATTTTCGAACATACCCATTAGGAGACCTCCGAGCATTATTTGTTAAAAATACAATTTTAATACCTAGTTCCTGAATCAAACGGATAGCCGCAGGCGATCCAGGAATAGCTTCGTCCCCCCTGTAAATAACACCATCCATATCAATGAGGAGGCCCTTGATCGGTTCGTTAATACCGACAGCCGTTTTCTTTTTTGATTTTACAACTGCCGGCCTCGGTGAAATCCAATGTGAGTGAAGCTTCTTGCTTGCAACTTCATAAACAATCCTATCGTTTCCATGAACCACGCAATGTAGCACCTCATCGATTGTCAGTTCCGCCCAGGCCTTTGAAGCCATGCCCTCAGTGGTAAAACTTTCGCTTAATGATTGAATCGTCAGATAGTAAATCCCGTCAATATTACTCAATTTGTTCCAATGAGTATGACCAGCAATACACAGAATAACTTTGCCCGAGGCCTCTATAATTTTGCGGGCACGCTCAGTATTTTTTAAAGATGCTACATTCACATTATTTTGAAACCAGTAATTTCCCACCATGGATGCATTATCGAGTGGCACGTGTGTGAAAATTATTGTTGGAAGTTCAGTATGATTGAGATCGGTGTGCAGCCATAAAAGTTCACTGTCACTTGGAATTTCATTATCAGCGTATGTGTTTGACAAATTGATATTCCAGAAAACTAGGTGCTTGCCTTTCACATCTCTGCTGTAGCTCGAGAGGTCCGATCCAAGCAACAACTCGTTTTCTCTCACCGTCAAGTAATGTAGATCATGATTGCCTAATAAGTGATGTGTGGGAACGTTGATATTTCGAAAAGTATCAGCAACTTGATTTGCGAGGCCCCAATCTGTTTTTTTATCTACATTTGTTATCCGGTCACCAAGATCTACTACTACATCGAAATCCCCACAAGAAACTTCGTTTGCAAAGGATTTCAAAAGAGGCAGTGCTTCAGCACCTTTTTTGGTATAACGCGAAGGCCCGTGGTGGATATCAGTTACAATTGCGAGCTTCAGTGGTTTCATAGTTCTTTTATTTTTAAGATATCTGGCGAAAAGTTTATTCGGACGGAGTCCTGTCTACTTGTTATAAATGTAAACTGTAAAGTCTTGAGGGAGGTAATCATGCCTCATTTTGACATTCGCAGTAAGTGTCTTACAAAAGGATTCCACCTCAAATGGATCGGCAAACATGAATTTTTTTGGATGTTTGCGCGGTGCCAAAGAAGATAAGCAATTGAAAGCAACTCCCCGTTCTGCAACGTAAAACATTTCAGTCACGGTTCTCTTTAGGAGGCTCATATCAGCTAACGGAAATATGCCACTAGCAAATACATATTGTGCTCTACACTTTCTCGCCACATTCAAAAAATCATTACATTCAAACATCGCGTTTGGATACTTTGACCTCGGATGCTGGGCTCGAGCCAGCTCAATCATCTTACCCTGTAAATCAATGCCAGTGTAGCGACCCGTGTAACCGCGCTGGGTGAGCCAATCAAGAAACCCAGCGGCCCCGCAACCTATATCAAGAACTGAAGCATTAGTAATGTCGGCGATGGCAAACATTGCTTCAAATCGCATGGTCTGAAGTTGATCACTAACCCAACCCATCCCACGATATGAAGCACCATGTTTACGCAATAAAGGATCGTAATAGTCCTTCAATCGATAGTGATGTGTTTCTATTTTCATTTCGGCAACAAAGGTGATTCAAAGTTGGTTTTTTTTAACGCTTTTTTCTGGAGAGCCTTAATTAAAATCTGTTTTGCACTTTCCGCAAATATATGAGTAAATTCTGGTGGTAACCAAGTACTTAAGGTTTTACCGTACTTTGGTTTTCTTGTTTATGTGAGGCCATGTGACAAAATATTTTTCAATGATGCCCGAGATAGTGAAACTTGCTGATCAAGCGGGTGAAGCAATTATGACAATTTACCGTACAGAATTTGAAACAAAAATAAAAAGTGATCAGTCGCCCGTAACTGAAGCCGATATTGTTGCTGAAAAAATTATTTTGAAGGGTCTTTCTCAGTTAACACCCAATTTACCTGTCGTAGCCGAAGAGCAAGTAGCCGATGGAAAAACTCCCGTTTTAAGTGGCACTTATTACTGGCTAGTAGATCCCCTCGACGGCACAAAGGAATTTGTGACGCGGAATGACGAATTTACCGTAAACATTGCACTGATTAAAAACAAGTCTCCAATACTCGGAGTTGTCTGTGCTCCAGCATTAAAAACAAGCTATTGGGGAGCCGCCGGGCATGGTGCATTCTGCCGAGAAAATGGAATGGATGTGCCGATTGCTGTAAATATCCCGAAAGATGATGGCATAAGCATTATTAGTAGCAGACACCATGGTAAAAATCACGAGCTCCAAGATTTTCTAGCGACTTTCAATGTTGTTCACACACTTGAGGCAGGAAGTTCACTTAAATTTTGCGTGGTAGCAAAAGGCGATGCAGATCTGTATCCCCGCTTTGGTCCAACATGTGAGTGGGACACGGCCGCTGGCCACGCAATACTGGATGCAGCTGGTGGGCAGGTCACTAATGTGGACGGAAGTGCTTTTCTTTACCGAAAAAAGAACTTTCGTAATTCAAACTTCATCGCATGGGGAGGACTTAACCCTTCTTATTAAATCTGTACTCGTTTAATCCTTCCCAGCTGAGCATAGCACGTTTACGGCTTAACCCCCAGCGGTAGCCAGTAATATCGCCGCTTGAGCTAACGACTCTATGGCAAGGGATTAGCCACGAGACTTGGTTTTTGGCGAGAGCACCACCGATCGCACGGGCACCATTACTTTCACCAACTAAAGAAGAAAGTTTTTGATAACTCACAACAGCCGCCAATGGTATTTTGAGTAGTGCCTTCCATATTTTGATTTGAAATTGGGTCCCTATCGCCAAAATCTCGGTTCTGTGACAAGAATCTAAATCGTCTATAGCATACGGTTCTGTCTTCATATAACTATGTGTTATTACTGCTCTTTCCCAAGAAGCGAAAAGCTTTCTCTCCGTTGAGTCTCTACCATCATCTAATTCAAATGCTAATCCACAGATACCTTTGTCGGTCGCAGCAATAAGGTAGTTGCCAAACAAGTTTTCGCGCCATGCATAAAAGATACTAAGTCCTTGCCCCTTATATCCAAAGCCTCCCGGCACGGCTGTCTCAAATCTAATGCTTAAATTACTCTGAAAACTCGGCTGCCTCAACGAGCTTTCTTTTGAGTTATAGCAGCAGGCACGACTTTTCAAAAATTGCATTTTCACGTACTTATGCTTGAGAGAATCTAAAAACTTTTTTACGTCTTTTCCGCCCCAACGATAACAAATCATCTCTAGTTCACCAGAGGCCAACTTAAGCTCATGCTCTATGATGCTAGGAAGGATATTTGATGACTCGGTTGCATCAATCCAATTCATTACCCTCAAAATTTTTCCGTAATCCAATGCAAGATTGGATTTTTTATTAGTCAATTTTCAAAACCTCAAATAACAGCTAACTATTTTTATTTTAGGTGTTCATTAATTCAGATATGTCGACAATACAAAGAGTGTAATTTGAAAAAAGGGGGCTAGCTGATAGCACGACTAACAACGCTACTCGCTTTAATCTTTCTCCCACAAGGAACCTAATATTGGTGCCCACATTATTTTGTTGATGGAAAAATTGATACTGTATGAGTATGGCCTAATGGGCCATGCCCTGCACCGAACCCCGGAGCTTTCCGAATTGCTTTGAGAACATATTCTCTCGCTCGACATACAGCTTCGTCCAAAACCAACCCTTGAGAAAGGCCAGTAGCTATTGCCGACGCTAAAGTGCAACCTGTGCCATGTGTGTGCCGAGTATCTATGCGCTCTGTTTCAAACCAATCTGAGCCCAGTGACGTAACAAGCAAATCATAAAGCTGAGAACTCTGAAGATGCCCACCTTTTAGCAGAACCGAACCAGGCCCAAAGTCTAGTATTTTTTTTGCTGCTGCTTCCATTTCTTCTGGCCCTTCAATGCGTATGCCTGTTAACGCCTCGGCCTCCGGGATATTAGGCGTAACGAGGTCTGCTAATGGAAGCAATCGCTGCTTTAAAGCATCAACAGCACTTATGTCGAGCAACCTATGCCCTCCTTTAGCAATCATTACCGGGTCAAGCACGTAGACCATACCCGCCGACATCATTCGGTACACCCCCGCTACAGCTTCGATTACCGGAGCCGAGTGAAGCATACCCGTTTTTAAAACATCGGCACCTATATCATCTAAAACGATCTTCATTTGGTGAGCAACAAATGCAGGCTCTATGGGTTGGACACTAGCCACCCCTGTTGTATTTTGAGCTGTTAAAGCAGTAATAGCTGTTGCCGCATACCCCCCGAGCGCCGTAATAGTTTTGATATCAGCTTGGATCCCAGCCCCACCACTCGAGTCTGAACCAGCTACGACAAGCACTCTTCCCTTTTTTAACGACATCAGCATGCAGCCTTTTTGATTACAGCAGATAAATTATCCACGACCTCACAAATAAGTTCCTCATTGTCGCCCTGAGCCATGATCCGAACTACAGGTTCTGTTCCTGAGGAACGAATTACTAAGCTGCCACCCTTGCCTAACTGCGTTTTTCCGTCCCTAATCGCTTTTTGTACCAGTTCATCATTCAAAGAAAGAGCACCGCTAAATTTAATATTCTCTAATTTCTGCGGTACCGGCTCGAAAGCATGCCCTATATCGCTAAGTGATTTATTTTTTCTAACAAGCACGGCCAAAACCTGAAGTGCAGCTATTAATGCGTCACCGGTCGTAACATAGTCCCTGAGAATGATATGACCTGATTGTTCTCCGCCAACATTTAAGCCTCGCTTACGCATTTCCTCGACAACATATCTATCACCAACCGAGGTTCGGATCAGAGTTAGCCCTAACCCGCCAAGAAACCTTTCCAAACCAAGATTAGACATTACAGTTGCTACAATTCCACCACCACACAAACGCCCTTGTAATTGTAAATTTTCGGCGATAATTGCCATCAACTGATCACCATCAAGTATAACGCCTTTCTCATCCGCTATGATAACTCTGTCTGCATCACCGTCTAGGGCAATGCCTATATCCGCTTTTTCTTCTTGAACACGATCACACATGTAAGTTGGGTCAGTAGCCCCAAGCCCTTTATTGATATTAGTTCCATCAGGCGATATGCCGACTGGGATAACATCAGCTCCCAGCTCCCAAAAAACGCTGGGAGCAACTTTATAAGCAGCGCCATTAGCGCAATCTACTACAATTCTCAGCCCATCAAGGCGGCTACCCTTGGGAAAAGTCTGCTTTACAAATTCAATATAACGTCCCGGCGCATCATCAAGACGACGTGCCCTACCCAACGCCTCAGGGCGCGCTAGTCCTTTACTGCTATGCTCCATAGCTGCCTCAATAGCAAACTCCTCCTCGTCTGAGAGTTTGTAACCATCGGGGCCAAAGAGTTTTATACCATTATATTGATGTGGATTATGCGATGCCGATATGACAACTCCGACATCCGCACGGAGAGAACGCGTTAGCATTGCAACGGCCGGCGTCGGCATTGGCCCCACCATTGTTACGTCCACTCCCATAGATGTAAAACCTGCTGTCAACGAGGGTTCCAGCATATATCCAGACAATCTAGTGTCTTTACCAATCACCGCTGAATGATTGCTTCCATTACCACCACACACATGACGGGCTGTGGCCATCGCAAGCCGCAGCACAGTTTCCGGCGTTATTGGCTCCTTATTAGCAACGCCGCGTACACCGTCGGTGCCGAAAAATCTACGCCCCATACACCTCTTCCAAACATGATTAGCTGCTAAAGTATCAAGTCTTAGAGAAGCACAGAGGTAGGAGCAAGTACCTATCCAAACACAATTTGTTGCAGATTATTAACCATTTTGTGGTTCGGGCGCGGGGCCCACACCTCCCGTATTAGGGACCGATGAGCGACCATTGTCAGTCAGGGGTTGCTCATCATCGGCACGCACTATTGGGTCACCGCGCAAAGCAACTGGAATTTCATCGCCAGTTAAAGTTTCGTATTCTAACAAAGCATTGGCTAAGTTATGAAGTTCATCAATCCTCTCTGAAACGATCTTGCGCGCGGTAGTTTCACCTTCCTCCACGAATTTCCGTACCTCTTTGTCTATTATACTTGCTGTCTCGTCGGACATGTTTTGCCTTTGGGTGACCGAGTGCCCTAGAAAGACTTCCTCCTCATTTTCTGAATATCTTAAGGGGCCGAGTGCATCAGAAAATCCGAATTCAGTTACCATCCGACGCGCTAAAGACGTCGCCTGGTGAATGTCATTGGAGGCCCCGGTAGTAATCATGTCTTCACCAAATATTAGCTCCTCCGCTACGCGACCACCGAATAAACTAGCCAGATTGGCCTTAAGCTCCAAAATGGATTGGCTCAACTTGTCGCGTTCGGGCAAAAACATTGTAACTCCCAGTGCCCTTCCTCGCGGAATAATAGTCACTTTGTGAACGGGATCATGACCCGGGACTTCTAGCATAACCAAGGCATGACCTGCCTCATGATACGCCGTAAGTTTTTTTTCATCTTCGGTCATAACCATCGATCGCCGCTCAGCACCCATCATTACCTTGTCTTTTGCTTCTTCAAGCTGAGACATAGATACTGCTCTGCGATTTTTGCGTGCTGCCAAAAGCGCCGCCTCATTCACCAAATTTGCTAAATCTGCACCAGAAAACCCAGGGGTCCCGCGCGCTATTACCTTAGGATCTACGTCTGGGGTCAGTGGCACTTTTCGCATATGGACTTTGAGAATTCGTTCTCGGCCTAGAATGTCAGGGTTCGGAACAACAACTTGGCGGTCGAACCTTCCGGGCCTTAACAACGCCGGATCTAAAACATCAGGGCGGTTTGTCGCTGCTATCAGAATGACGCCTTCGTTTGCCTCAAATCCGTCCATCTCAACAAGCAACTGATTCAAAGTCTGTTCCCGCTCGTCATTTCCACCGCCTAACCCCGCGCCACGATGTCGCCCGACCGCATCTATTTCATCAATGAAAACCAAACATGGCGCATTTTTTTTTGCCTGTTCGAACATATCGCGCACGCGCGAAGCACCAACACCCACGAACATTTCGACAAATTCTGATCCAGAAATCGTAAAAAACGGTACATTAGCTTCTCCAGCTATTGCTCGGGCAAGTAACGTCTTACCTGTACCGGGCGGACCAACAAGGAGCATACCTTTCGGAATGCGTCCACCCAACCGCTGAAACTTGTGCGGATCCTTCAAGAAATCAACAATTTCTTCTAACTCTTGTTTAGCCTCTTCAATACCAGCTACATCTTCAAATGTTACCCGACCACTTCGTTCTGTAAGCATACGCGCCTTGGACTTTCCAAATCCCATTGCACGTCCACCACCGGACTGCATCTGACGCATGAAAAATATCCAAACCCCGATTAACAAAAGCATTGGAAACCAATTGAGTAAAACAGCAAAAAGCGTAGGCATTCCCTCTTCGGGTGGCTTTGCTTCCACCACGACCCCGTTTTTTATGAGCCTGCCGATAAGACCTGGATCTTCCGGAGCGATAGCCGTGAATAAAGTGTTAGAGTTTTTGTACGTTCCAGATATCTTGTTTTCTTGAATGGTGACTTTCGATACTTGCCCCTTTTCGACATCACTTATGAATGTAGAATAAGGAACATCAGTCACGGTGTTCCCGCCCTGCGGACGTTGGAACAGATTAAAAAGACCGAACAACACTACTAAAATAACAGCCCACAGAGCTACATTACGACCAAACAGGGTATTCACTCCTTACAATAGACAAAGACACTAAAATCAATATAACCCGAACAAAATTTTTACCACCCTAGCACGTGTTTGTCACGACAACGCGGCATCGCGTGCCAAACCGTTCGAACAGGCGCCCTTCGCACCACTGCGTGCCTTGAACGACGCAGCACATAACGATCGCTGCGGTTGGAATGCCACGTTATCGCAAAAGGCACTCCGTTTTGAACTGGAGTTCCCCGCTCCCATAACATTGGGCACCAAAACCTCCCCGTCAAGGCCTTGTAATAACGGTAATGCTTGCCAGAAGGGAATAGGAATTCGCTTTAATTCGTTAGCGCAAAAGATAGCTGTATTTTGGCCGTCAGCCAAAAAAACCTGTGGTATTTTGTTAGGCGATCCCGAAATCAGAAACCTACCGTCCCACAGCCATTTATTACCAATTTGAGTGATTTCGACTTTTTTGGGTTTTTCACGAAAGATATAAATAGAATCATCTTGTCCACTCATTTGACAACCACAAAGCGTGCGACCAAATTTTCTCCCTAGTTTCTCGCTCATCACCAGAGCTTCGTAACAGTCAATTAATTGATCGCCACGTGGCGAGTATAATTTTCCGCCAATTGTACGCAGCACACGCCCCAATGCTTTTAATGCTACTTCACGAGGGCTTTTCAAGATAGGTTGGGGATTTAGCCGCGCATACCCCTCCGGAAACACAACAACTGATTCGGCCAATAGAGTAGCCGTCTCATCCTCTAATGCTGATCTTGCTTCCGCCATCCGCTCTGCTACTTTGCACAATCTTTCAATGCTGCCTCCCTCTCGTGCAAGCTCGGGCATCAGAGCGCGAATACGAACTCTCTTGAAAGCCATGTCTTCGTTTGATGGGTCTTTTACGAACTTCTGCCTTTCCGACTTTAAAAAAGCAATAAGACGGCATTTGGAAATAGACAATAATGGTCTCAATATTCGACATGAATCACGCTCAACTACTGGAGCCATGCTTGCCAGACCATCAACGCCACTGCCACGCAATATATTTAAAATAAAGGTTTCAGCCTGATCTTCTTTTTGATGACCCACGCAAAGGTGTAGCACGCCCCTTTTCCTGCACCAATCGCCCATCAATCGATATCGTTCAGAACGAGCGACACTTTGTAACGAAGGAGTGGACCTTGTTAGATTTGCACGCAAAATTTCACTTTGAAGCCCTTTTTCTGCAAGCCAATTTTTTACTGTTATTGCCTCATCGCCCGACTCATCCCGAATACCATGATCAACTATTAAGCCAGTTACTTTCCCTCCATTAATTTTGGTCCATTTATCGAGCAATAATGCTAGCGCTAAGCTATCAGCACCACCTGAACACCCCACGGCTAAATGCGGTGAGTATTCGAAAGGCCCCAACTCCTCCATGAGCGCCCCAAACTCATCCGAAGACACTTCTGTGTCACTATTCCGGCTAACCCTAAAATTCATTGATTAATTACATTTATTCTGTTTCACAGAATTTCTTGCGTTACGTGTCAGACGTAAGCTCGAATTCGGATAGTCTTTCAGTAATTTTAACCACGAAGCGCAGGCTGATTTTTTCTCTCCAACCGAATTGAGAGCTTTACCGAGTTTCAAAAGATTATCCGGCGCTTTTTTACTTTTGGGGTAACGACGATACCCATCGAGGAAGACCCTTGCAGCCTCAGCGTACTGTTTTTGATCATAATATGTTTCTCCCAGCCAGTACATCGCATTTCCTGCAAGCGAATGTTTAGGGTTTTTATTAATAAAAGCTTTGAGTGACCGCGCAGCATTTTCAAAATCGCGTTTTTTTAGGAGACCAAAAGCATAAGTATACTGTTGGTTGGGAGTTCCATCCGGTAGAACCTCCGTGTTATCGGAATTTTCTGGAGTACGAACGCTTAGAGGCCGTTGCGCACCAGATGACGAATTAATCTTTGGCTTTTTACGTCCTGTTTGACTTAAGCCACCCAATCCTGATTTCCGTTTGGTTTCAGTAGTATTATTAGCGATATCGCCCTGCGCGATAGTACCAATGCTTTTCTGACCACGCCGTAAGCCGCGCTCCGAGGAAACTACCTTCGCGGAGGCAGCAGGCGGTTTTAATCCCTCAGCAGCAGGCGGTTTTAATCCCTCAAAAGACTGGCTCACCCCCGTTTTTATTTCGATGGCACGAAGGCGGAGATCCACATCAGAAATGAGCCGTTTCAACCGATCTTCATCTCGACTTTGACTATTTTCGATTTCTTCTAACCTCCCGGTTAACGTCATTATTTGTGCTTCTAAAGACTGCAGCTTCAAATGCAGCCGAGATACCGCATCAGCAGGTAGAGCATTTGAAGACCCTACTGACCCCGGTTTAGCAGGTTGGCCACCTCCAGACCCTGAATAAACATATCTCTGAAGATCACGCACATCTTGCACCAAGCGTCGCAAATCTTCAGCGTAGTTATTGTTCTCTTGAGCTCGCGCTGTGCATCCAAATACCAGTATAGAACACACAGCGAGCGTAAAAACTGCCTTATGCATCTTTTAGCTCCATCAAATTCTACCGATATTGAGCAATTAAGGCCGTTTTATGGCAGGTGAGGGTGCAGAGCAAAACCATGCTGCACGCCCTCTACCCGAACCCCTAAGCCTATGCCTATGCTAGTTAGCAGAAGCACCTTTTACCTGAGAAACCGATCTTCTATTCTGAGACCAAGCCCAATCGGTTGAACCAGGAACTGCAGGACGAGATTTGCCATAACTTATGGTTTTTAGCCGGCTCGCGGCAACACCGACGCTGATGAGATAATCTTTGACAGCGTTAGCACGGCGCTCTCCCAAACCCAAATTATACTCGGTCGTGCCGCGCTCGTCACAATGACCCTCAATAACGAGATTGACACCATTGTTTTTTTTCAGCCAAGCTGCCTGTTTTTTGAGTGTTGATATGCTTTCAGAGTTTAAATCGGCTTTATTTGTTCCAAAAAATACCCTATCACCGACATTCACAACAAAATCTTGCTGTGATCCTGGCACTGCTGCGGGAGCAGGCGCAGCCCCCCCACTAGCTGAAGAAGTGGCTGCGTCCCCGGAGCCTGCGGTAGAGCCCGTTCCCTCCGACGGCGTTTCACAGCCGGCGACTACGGATAGGGCGGCTAAAAGACTTAAGACTTTAAGTTTCATTTACAAAACCCCCTGAGTGTTATGGTGAGGCAATATTATCAATATATAGCACATGACGCTAAAAATACCATTTAACTATAAGCGATTATACCTTTCAACAACCTAAACCACGTAGCTCTAGGAAGAAACCCCAAGATGAACCTTTTTATGGAAGCAATGGTGACCATGCAGGATGCGCAGCCTCGCCTGGCGTTACTACCTTGCGAAGATTATGGCCTGTAAGATCGACGGAGTAGATATAGCTCTCTCCACCACCGCCGCCACTTTCAGTTCTTTTTTTCCGAAAGAACATCAATACACGACCGTTGGGGGACCAAGTCGGACCTTCGTCTAAAAAGCTCTCACTAAGCATACGCTCACCAGATCCATCAGGCCTCATTACGCCTATAAAAAAACGACCTTTGTACTGCCGTGTAAATGCTATTAAGTCTCCTCGGGGAGACCAAACTGGGGTTGAATACCTGCCCTTACCAAAACTTATACGCTTTGCATCGCTATCGCTTCTGCTCATAATGTAGATTTGAGGGGAACCACCACGGTCGGAATTAAATACTATGCGCTTACCATCCGGCGACGCACTGGGCGATGTATCAATGGCCGGGTGCCGTGTTATTCGTTGCGCACGCCGAGTACGTAAATCCATTAGATAGATATCTGAGTTACCATTTTCGGCATGCGACATAAGCACTTCATTACCATCTGGCGTAAAGCGCGGAGCAAATGTCATACCCTTAAACGTGCCAAGAATTTCTTGTCTGCCTGTTTCAATATTAAACAAATACACGCGTGGAGCGTCATTGAAGAATGACAGATAAGTAATTTCTTGTGTTGTTGGCGAAAACCTTGGTGTCAGCACCAATGCTTGTCCGTCTGTTAAAAATCTCTGGTTAGCACCGTCCTGATCCATGATTGCTAACCGCGTAATTCGCCGAGTCTGGGGGCCACTTTCCGCTATGTAAACGATTCTAGTATCGAATATACCAGTCTCACCCGTAATCCGCTTGTAGATTGCATCAGCAATGATGTGGGAAACACGGCGCCAGTTGTCCGGCTTGGTAAAGTATGCAAGACCCGTCATTTGCGTTTCAGCGACTACATCCCAAAGTCTAAATTCAACACGAAGTCTACCATCATCTTGACGCTTAACATTTCCACTAACAAGCGCCTGAGCGTTGATCACTCGCCAATCATTGAATTCAATCTTTGAATTCAATGACTCTGGTCGTTGTAAAAAAGCCTTTCTATCTATGGGCTTAAAAAGACCCGAGCTCTCAAGATCAGACGTTATCACCTGCGCTATATCAGCCCCCACCTGGCTTTCCTGACCGGATGAACCATGAAACTCAGTGATTGCTACGGGTATTGGGGAAACAACGCCCCGGGTGATATCAATCCGCACTTCGGCGCAAGCAAAAAAGCTATTAAATGTAACAGCCAGAAAAATTTTACTCGCAATCCAAAAAGTTAATCTATTCATAATATTTTTCATCGTCCGAGCATCTCTCTTGGGTCAAAAACTATCGTCATGGTTTTGAATTGTTCATACTTGTCGAGTGGAAATTTGAGTTGACGGCAGCGCGGATTGAGGACGGCTCGATAAGCGCTTTCGACTGCCGCTCTGAAATAAGGATCCGAAGCTGCACGCGCCTTGTCTATGACATTTACAGTTTGGACTGTGCCGTCGGGAGCGACGTATAAACGCAGCTCTACAGTTAATTCCTCTGCATTCTTTGCGCCAACCGGCGGATTCCAACACCGCTCGATTTGACGACGTATGGCATTTTTGTCGCTTTGTGTGACCCTCCCCAATAAACTTACAAGCTGGTTCGGTTTTCGGTTCGCGGACAATGACTTGTGTTTCTCCAGCACATTCAGAATATTTTTGTCGAAGTTTTTCACCTGTCTTTTTTTCTCTGCTGGTTTTTTCCTCTCTAATTTTTCGACAGATTTCAACACCGATGCAAATAGGTCTCGTGGCGGTACCTTTGGCTTCATGCGCGGGCGAGGTGGAGACGTTGGCTGTAATCGTTCCTCTGCTTTTTGTTTCGGGTCTGGTTGCACTGGTTTTTTTAAAGATTTCTTTTCCAGCATATTTGAAGGCAAAGGTACCGCAGTTGCCTCGTCGGCGGAGGGAGGAAGTGACGGCCGAGGGGGAGAAGAAACCGTGACCTGCTTCTTGGGCGGTGTTTTTTTTACCGCTGGTTCGTCGGGCCTCAATTCGCTTACAATCTCTATTTCGATGCCCTGTTCTGGTTCGATGATCGGTCGATCGACTGCAGGCAGACCAGCCCAGCCCAATAAAACTACCGATAGATGCAGAAGAACGGAGATTATAATAGGTGTACGCATTAGGGTGGTTCATTTCTTTCGCTTTTTGTTCCGGTTCATTTTCTTTCTCCGACTCGGCAATTGCGCAAGAAGTGAAACTTTTTTGAAACCCGCAGCGCTTACTGCTCCCATAATTTCCATAACACGACCGTACTCTATGGATTTATCCCCTCTTACAAAAATCCGAATGTCAGGATTGGCTTCTGTGACAGCAATGAGCCGTGGAATAAATTTGTCTTTTGAAACCTTGGCCTTTTGGACGAAAATTTCACCCTTTGAATTTACGGATATTACCAACGGTTCGTCTGTCTTGTTTAATACTGCCGCTTTTGTTTTTGGCAAATCAACGGGCACACCCACTGTCAACAGGGGCGCCGTCACCATGAATATTATAAGCAGTACAAGCATAACATCAACGAACGGTGTTACGTTGATTTCCGCCATTGGAGCACGCCTAAACCGTGACCCGGATCTTGAAAAACGACTGGCGTCTTGTAGAGGTGCGCCCACTTAGCTTTTCCCCTCATCCATTCGACGCGAAAGAATGGCACTGAATTCCCCTGCAAATGCCTCAAGCCGGCTACCATATGTGCCAAGCTCTGATGTTATTTTATTGTAGCCAACAACTGCTGGGATCGCCGCAACAAGACCCAATGCAGTGGCTAACAAGGCCTCAGCAATTCCAGGCGCAACCACAGCAAGGCTTGTTTGCTTGGTAACAGCTATTGCTTGAAAACTATTCATTATGCCCCAAACTGTTCCAAACAGGCCCACAAATGGCGCAGTGGAGCCTACTGAAGCAAGAAACGTCATATATCGTTCCAATTTTTCCATTTCGCGTCCTAACGTAACTTGCATTACTCGATCAATGCGTTCGCGTAGAGCCTCAGCTACCGCCTGTTCAATCTTTCCCTTCGATAACGCCCTACGCCATTCCCGCATCGCTGACGAGAAGACTGCCGCCATTGGATCATGAGGATTTTGTCCTATCCGCTCGTACAGATCGTCAAGCGAACCGCCAGACCAGAAGGCATCTTCAAACTTAAAGGCCCTTTTTTCAAGACCACGCATTCGCAAAACCTTTTCAATTATAATAGCCCATGTCCATACCGAAGCAGCTATCAGCGCAACCATCACCGCTTTCACTACCCAATGAGCACGCCAAAACAGATTCATTATCGAAAGGTCAGCTGCCTCTCTGGATCCGGGCAAAGTAACGGCATCAATCACGGTTTGTTCCATTTTTATGTGCTCCTTCCACTCCGCTAGGTTAGGCTAACCAAACTGACCGAGTCTCGGATTAGTTTTGGCAAACGGGTTGGCTGTCCAACTTTATTGAGACACGCCATTTGGACGTTCATCTCAACCAGTATATCGCCCCCCCTATAAACCTCTTGGACCATGCTCATTGTAGCACCGCCAATTTTAGTTACCCCAGTGCGAACCTCCAGCATATCGTCCAGTTTAGCTGGAAGCCTATATTTTATTGCGCAACTACTAACAGCAAATGAAACACCAAATTCAGCCATCAATTTAATATTCCCGGAGCCAATCGAGCGTAATAACTCGCTGCGAGCTCGCTCTGCGAACTTAAGATAGTTGGCATAATAAACAACGCCGCCAGCATCAGTATCTTCGTAGTACACCCGGAGTGTGTAACTATGTGGCAAGCTACCCATCATTACCCCCCTCCGTATTTAGTAAACTCAATTGCTCATTTACTTCTGACGGTGCCTCTAAACCAAGACGCTGCCAAGTTTGACTGGTAAGCATCCGCCCACGTGGAGTGCGTTGAAGCAGTCCTTGTTGAATAAGGTAAGGCTCTATTACTTCCTCGAGGACATCACGTTGCTCTGCCAAAGCAGCAGCTAAGGTATCAACCCCGACTGGTCCACCACCATAATGCTCCGCAATAGCCGCAAGATATCGATGATCCATCCGATCTAATCCATCTGAATCAACACCCAGCCTGTTCAATGCAGAATCAGCAGCATCTGCATCCACTGTTCGTGCCTCGGCAACCATCGCAAAGTCCCGAACTCGGCGCAATAACCTACCGGCAACCCGCGGAGTACCGCGACTTCGTTTTGCAATCTCATTTGCCCCATCAGTAGTCAGGTCCATTTGCAGAAGACTAGCGCCACGTTCTACAATCTTAAGTAATTCTGACTCATCGTAGAAATTCATCCGCATTTGAATACCAAATCTTTCGCGTAAAGGTGTTGTTATCAATCCAGACCGGGTCGTCGCTCCAACCAAAGTGAACTTTGGCAGATCAATGCGAATGGATCTTGCGGCAGGCCCCTCACCAATTATCAAATCGAGTTGGAAATCCTCCATTGCCGGGTAGAGAATTTCCTCAATTGCCGGGTTGAGTCGATGAATCTCATCTATGAATAACACATCGTGGGGCTGCAAATTCGTAAGAATGGCGGCCAAATCGCCCGCCTTCGCTATAACTGGACCGGATGTGGCTCGAAACCCTGCGCCCAACTCGCGAGCAACTATCTGCGCTAATGTCGTTTTACCCAAACCAGGCGGGCCAAAAAGCAAGGTGTGATCGAGTGCTTCTCGGCGTTTTTTCGCAGCTTTTATAAAAACCGAGAGATTTTCTCGCACAGTCTTTTGCCCTACGAATTCGCTAAGCACCTGCGGACGCATTGCATGTTCGGACCGGTCCTCCGTGGCAAAATCAGCGGTTACTGCGCGGTCTGCTGGGCCGCTCATTGACTCAGCTCCTTTAAGCCGGATTTAATTAAATCATCTAAACCAATATCCGGCCCTAATAATTGCGAAGCGCGTGATACTGCCCCAATCGCCTGAATGCGCGAAAAACCAAGGTTTACGAGTGCAGACACCGCTTCCCTGTCGAAACTATTTTTACTTTCCTCCGACGGTGCAAAATCCGTGATTTGTCCATCAACCGCAAGCTTACCTATTTTATCATGAAGTTCAGCAACTATACGCTGCGCGAGTTTTGGGCCGATGCCGTTAGCTTGCCCAACAATTGCGTTATCCTTAGCGAGCACTGCATCCGTAAGTTCGCTGCAAGTTAGAGTGGTCATGATAGAAAGAGCTACTTTAGCGCCAACGCCTTGCACTGTTGTTAGCATCCGGAACCAATCACGGTCGGTAACTTCATTAAACCCGTAGAGATGAATATGGTCTTCCCTCACGTGAGTCTCTATATGCAGTGTTACCATTTGGCCTAGCGGTGGCAAACCAGACAGAGTGCGCCCAGAACAAAAAACAATGTAGCCAACTCCACCAACATCGACGGTTGCCCAATTTTCACCCACTGTATCGAGGAGCCCTGTAAGCTTTCCAATCATGACAATACTCTGTGCGAAGACTTATTTTTTCCCCAACTCATCTCGGTCTCTCGGGTGTTAGCGTGACAAATTGCGACCGCTAACGCATCAGCTGCATCTGCGCTAGAAAATTGACATCCGGGTAAGATTCGCCCAATCATCATTTGAATTTGTTCCTTGCTAGCGTGTCCCGCCCCTACGACTGACTTTTTAATACGGTTTGCAGAATACTCTGCTACGGTCAGGCCGACTAACGCAGGCGTTAAGACAACCACGCCGCGCGCTTCGCCTAATTTAATTGTAGATCGGGGGTTCTTATTTAAGAAGGTTTCTTCTACCGCCGCTTCGCTCGGTTTGTGGAGGCAGATTGCCTCTAAAAGCCCATCGTGAAGCGCACGTAAACGCTCGCCCAGCCCTCCCGTAGGGCGAGGTCGTACTGTGCCATCAGCAACATAGGTTAGACGATTGACATCAACATCGATAACTCCCCAACCTGTATTTCTAAGGCCTGGATCCAAACCAATGATACGCATATTCCCCACAGCCCTATGCTGTTAATCTTTCGATGACATCATCGGCAATCTCAAAATTTGCCGAAACGGTTTGAACATCATCATTATCATCAAGCGATTCAAAAAAATTGAGCAGCTTTGGCACATCGTTGTCATTGACTTTGACGGTATTTTGTGGCCGCCAGACTAGCTTCGCTGATTGTGGCTCACCGAATTTAGCCTCCAAAGCATTTGAAATAGTATGCAGTTCAGTTGCTATGCAAATTATCTCATGACTTTCATCGTTCGTAATGACATCTTCTGCGCCTGCCTCCAGAGCGGCCTCAAACATGTTGTCAGAATCCACTTCGCTTGACGCATAACGAATCTCACCCACACGATCGAAAAGAAAACTTACGGCGCCCGTCTCAGCAAGGGACCCCCCATGCTTAGAGAAAATCGCGCGCACCTCTGATGCAGTCCTATTACGATTATCTGTAAGGGCTTCAATAACAATTGCAATGCCAGCTGGACCATAGCCTTCATACCGGATTTCCTCAAAATCATCGCCTTCACCCCCTCCGGCACCTTTTTTGATGGCTCTTTCCATGTTGTCTTTCGGCATATTACCGCTGCGAGCGGACGCGATAGCGGCACGTAAACGTGGATTGGAAGATGGGTCATCTCCACCCATTTTTGCTGCAACCGTTAACTCTCGGCCTAATTTAGCGAACAGCTTGGCGCGTTTTTTATCCTGCGCCCCTTTGCGATACATGATATTTTTAAATTGTGAGTGACCCGCCATGCTTAAATTTCCACCTAAAAATCTTGTATAACAACATACAGAGAATACACCCGTCATCTATACCAAATATAGACGTAAAAGGTATATAATTTAACGTTAATAGAAGGCTATTGTGTCAACAATGAGGTGGATTATTTGCGATTCTGGATTTTAAGGACTTAATAAATAGCCAAACTCCGTCGCACTGCTACATATTGAATGCTGCGGACTTCAGCCTGACACAAATAACACGAACTTTGGCATATCTCTCACTCAATGCACCCAATACTTTTTTCACAAATCTTACCAAGAGCATCTTGTCCCGACCGAAACCAATTAAATTATTAATTGGGACTATTTACAAATTTTACTAATTTTTTCATTTCCTACCACAACAAAGAATCAAAAAGCCATGAGCAGCACCGTAAATAGCATTGCGAATATTTTTGGCAGGCCTACCTTAAGCAGCTGGTATATAGCTTTGCAATCTACCTCCGATTCGGACTGGTTCTACACGAGCAGCAAGTCCGGTTGATGGATCAGTCTCAAAAAAGGTTCCGCACAAAGTAGCTTTCCCGTCCGCAGGAGATAATCGTACTCGTGGGATTCTTCGATAAAAATTGGCTATCGAACCGTCTTTCTGCATCCCAATTACCGAATCATAGTCACCGCACATCCCCGCATCAGCTTGAAACGCCGTACCACCTACTAAAAGATGAGCATCGGCCGTCGGCACATGAGTATGTGTGCCAACAACTAAACTAGCATGCCCATCAGCAACGTGTCCCATAGCCATTTTTTCACTGGTTGCCTCTCCATGTACATCGACAATAATTGCTTCAAAACCCGCTGATTTTGGTGTCCCCAAGGGCAGTTCTTTCTCTAAAGCCGAGAAAGGATCGTCTAGCAACTCCATGAATAATCGGGCCATAATATTGATGACCTTGATTTTCCGACCTGACCCGTCGACATAGACCCCCACTCCACAACCAGGCGTCTCTGCAGGAAAGTTTAATGGGCGCAATAAACGTTTTTCTTGTGCAATATACGGAATTATTTCCGATTTATCCCAACTGTGGTTTCCGCCCGTTATAACATCCACTCCGGTCTCAAAAAGTTCTCTACAAATTTTTTCGGTTATGCCGAAGCCATGAGCCGCGTTTTCTGCGTTAGCGACAACAAAATCGAGTTTTAAGGCACGCTTTAACCGGGGTAACTCTTCCGAAACCACTGCTCGACCGCTTCTAGCAACAATATCGCCTAAAAACAGGACCCTCATCACAACATACCCATCACTTTAACCTCAGATCTTTCATGCCAGCCTCAGTTACTATCCAATCTAGCCTTTGATCACTTGAGCAAGTTGGAACTTCATTTACCTCCTGGCCAGCATACCCTATTCCAACAGCCGTAATTTCTTTTTCTTTTCGAAGCTCAGCGAGCGTTCGATCGTAGTAACCACCCCCGTAACCTAATCGTCCGCCCTCAGAATCGAACGCTAAAAGCGGTATCATCAAGATATCTGGCCTTACGAGCTCGGAGCTTCTTACAGGTTGCCAAGTGCCGTATAAGCCTTTAACTAATTGCATGTTTTCTGACCAGCCTTGAAACACTAATCTCTTTTGGTTGGGAACAACAGTTGGCAAAGAGATTGTAATCCCAGCACACGACAATTTTTGTAAAAGAGGCTTAACATCAAATTCATTAGAGATTGGCCAATAACCCGCAATGCTACCATCACCAATAATTGTCAACGCTTCCATGAAATTTTCTGCAAGGTCCGCGGCAGCGCAGGTGGCACGGGCTGATAGCAAGGCTCTTTTTGACTTTGAATAAGCCCTTAGTTGCATTTTCTGAGCCACGACGTCGATCATTGCGAAAAATAACACCGCCGCGACGGCCGTTGATCGAGTACATCCTCATGGGACCTGGATAACCAGGTGGGTACCATATGCTGGGGCCACGACCCCAACAGGGACAGTTCCCTGAGAAATGTTATCGCCCCCGGGATATTCGAGACCTCACGAGCCGCGCAGCGGATAGACATTCTATACCTCGGTATCTTCGAGCTTGCTAGCAAGAGCTTCAATACGCTCTACAAATAATTCCAAAGAATCAATTGTTTTTATGTCCTCACCAGTGGGTGTTTGCTGCCCCTCAAGTCTGGCAAGCAGGTCAACATCTGCCTCTCCTCGTTCGGCTGATAGCGCGGCGTACGCATCACCCAATTCATCAGCAACTAACAAACTTGCCATTAAAAGCAATCTATTCTCACCTACCTGCCCTACTGACTCCGCGATCTCACTCACTCGTTTGTCGATATATTCAGCGAGGCGGGCTAAATGCTCTTCTTGGCCATCTTCGCAGGCAATAACGTGGTTTCTGCCATTAATCGTGATCGATAAATCACTCATACTTTTTCTTATTCCGCTCAGATTAATTTCAGACGTCGTTTGTCAAAATACAATTCAACCGCTTAATGATAATCCCCACACGATCAGCCATCTTTTCGTTCTGCAATCGCAGCTTTGCGCATTCTGCCCGAGCCTCGTCTAACTGACGCGCACAACGCTCCTGCTTAGGAACAACTGATTGAACATCCGACCTTTTCACCGCTACCTGCTCAAGACGAGCCGTTACATTTTCTAATCGATCGCGTATTTCAGCTAGACGTGACATTGCAAAACCCATTGTTTGTTGATCAATTCATCAGCACGAACACGATGTTGCAATATGAAAAAACTCCTAGCAACAAATTGCAAGTGTTTTTGCACCAGTTCATTTGCCAAGAGCAAGTTAAGATGGTTTTCACCAATAAACCTCACTTTACCAAGCAAGAAATGTTGACGGTTCTTAGGCAACGCGTCATGCTGTAGTTGTTAACTGAGATATTAAACATTAGCCACACAGCATACAACATATGACAGATAAATTAGCTATTAATAAAGGTAAACCAAGCCACACGGAAATGGCGAATGCTATCCGAGTGCTGTCAATGGACGCCGTTCAGGCAGCGAATTCCGGGCATCCCGGGGCGCCAATGGGAATGGCTGATATCGCCACCGTCTTGTTTGCTCGCTTTTTGAAGTTTGACTCTAGCAATCCAGACTGGGCTGATCGAGATCGTTTTGTTCTTTCAAACGGCCATGCTTCAATGCTGCTTTACAGCTTGCTGCATTTAACAGGCTACCAAGACATGTGTGTCGATCAGTTACGCAAGTTTCGTCAACTCGGTAGCCGCACAGCTGGTCATCCTGAGTTTGGCCATGCGGCAGGCGTGGAAACCACAACCGGTCCATTAGGACAAGGCATCGCAAATGCAGTCGGAATGGCAATTGCCGAAAGGCTCTTAAATGCGCGTTATGGTAATGAAATTATTAACCATCGCACATATGTACTTGCCGGGGACGGTTGCCTCATGGAAGGCGTGAGCCACGAGGCTATATCCCTCGCTGGCCATCTCAAATTAAATAAATTGATTTTACTTTTTGATGATAACCAAATTTCTATAGATGGCCAGACCTCAATCGCCGTAAGCGATGATCAACAAAGGCGGTTTGATGCTGTTGGATGGCACACACAAGCTGTTGACGGGCACGACCCCAAAGCGATCGCAGAAGCGATTGAAACTGCTCAAAAAGAGGCTCGACCCTCGATGATCGCGTGTAAAACTATAATAGGGTACGGGGCGCCCAACAAACAAGGGAGCGAGGTTACGCATGGCGCACCCTTGGGTGATGAAGAGATCGCGGCAACGCGAAAGATACTTAACTGGCAATATGACCCCTTTGTGATTCCTGAGACGGTTTCGAAGGCGTGGAAAATTGCTGGCATGAGATGCCATAAAGAATTTGAATCGTGGCAGATGCGCCTCGATAGGCTAGACGGGAAAACAAGGGATCAATTTAAACGGCGAATGGCCGGAGACCTTCCCGAGCAGTGGGTTGAAGCAATAACCGCTTTCAAAAAAGAAGCAGCAGCTAAGCAAAGCCGGCTAGCGACCCGGCAAGCATCCAAGCTAACGCTTGATGCGCTCAGCCCAGTGATTCCCGAATTAATAGGTGGTTCAGCTGATTTAACCGGGTCCAACCTCACCAAGGCCAATGATATGAAGCCCATCGCCCCCCATGATTTCTCGGGCAACTATATTTATTACGGAGTACGGGAACATGGCATGGCGGCGGCAATGAACGGCATGGCACTTCATGGAGGCGTTATTCCTTATGGAGGTACTTTTCTGATATTTACTGATTACTGCCGTCCTTCGATTCGCCTCTCGGGGCTCATGGGGCAGAGAGTCATTTACGTAATGACACATGATTCTATTGGGCTGGGGGAAGATGGCCCTACTCATCAGCCAGTAGAACATTTGGCTGCGTTGCGAGCTATTCCAAACGTAAGAGTATTCCGACCAGCTGACGCAACCGAAACGGCTGAATGTTGGGAGCTAGCATTAAAATGTGCAGAGGGGCCCTCTATAATCGCATTAACTCGGCAGGGTGTTGCGCCAGTCCGCAACCAATTCTCCTCAGATAATCTGTCCAGCAAGGGTGCGTACATTCTCAGGGAGTCAGATGGTGATCGTAAGGCTACAATAATAGCTACTGGGTCAGAAATTGAAATTGCGTGTGCAGCTCGAAAAAAATTACAAAAAGATGGGATTGCAACGGCTGTGGTTTCCGCACCTTGCCTTGAATTGTTTGACCAACAGGACAAAAAATATAAACAGGCAACACTCGGGGTTGGGCACCCCAGAGTCGCTGTTGAAGCTGCGGTGAGACTCGGCTGGGATCGCTATATTGGCCCAGATGGTATATTCGTTGGAATGACTTCATTTGGGGCATCAGGGCCAGCCGAAGACCTATACACCCATTTTGGCATTACAGCTGAGGCAGTTGTTGATGCAGTGAAAAGTCGCATTTAAGTGTGGCTGTATCCTCTATGCTTGAACCTCACCGTCATTCAGTCTACATCAGCGCATAATTTAAATTAAAATAGCAGGATCCAATACGTAAAAGGCCGGCTAGTAAATTTGGGAGAGTTCCTATGGTAGTGAAAGTTGCAATAAATGGATTTGGCCGCATTGGCCGTCTGGTTTTACGTGCTGCTTATGAGGCAGATCGCAATGATATAGAATTTGTAGGAATAAATGATCTAGGTTCGGTCAAAGCCAACGCTCATCTGCTCAAGTATGACACGGTACACGGTATCTTTCCTGGAGACATTACTACGGGAGAAGATTGGATTGATTTAGGTAAAGGCAAGATCAAGGTCACAGCTGAACGTGACCCTAAAAAACTGCCTTGGGGAGAATTGGGTGTTGATGTAGCCCTAGAATGTACCGGTATTTTTGTCAGCAAAGAAGATGCTTCGATGCATTTAGAAGCTGGCGCCAAAAAAGTTCTAATATCCGCACCAGCAAGCGGCGTTGATCTAACATTAGTGTATGGAGTAAATAATGATCAGCTTTCTCCTGAACATAGTGTGATTTCAAATGCTTCATGCACTACTAACTGCCTAGCACCTGTTGCCTACGTTTTGAATAATGCGATTGGCATTGAACAGGGTTATATGACAACGATTCATTCGTTTACTGGGGACCAGCGGACTGTTGACACATTACACAGTGACCTCCGCCGAGCACGTTCTGCTTCAGAGGCCATGATCCCGACTTCAACGGGTGCAGCAAAAGCGGTCGGATTGGTGTTACCCGAACTCGACGGGAAACTTGATGGAACAGCCATACGTGTCCCAACTCCAAATGTTTCGTTAATTGATTTCAAATTCAACGCAAGCCGCACCACAACCGTTGAAGAGGTAAACGATGCCATTTTAAAAGAAGCAAACGGCAAGCTCAAAGGCGTTTTAGCAACTAACGAAGCGCCTTTAGTCTCGGTTGATTTCAACCATAATCCCGCAAGTTCAGTATTTGATTTAACACAAACCCAAGTAATTGAAGGATCTTTGGTCAGAGTTTTATCGTGGTATGATAACGAGTGGGGTTTCTCAAACCGTATGTCTGATACAGCTGTTGCACTGGGGTCATTAGACTGAGCAAACTTTATAAAGCTGTAACTATTCACAGCCTAGCACATGTGAGGCTGGCATTGAGTATTGCATCTGCTATTCCAAGACCAATTTTACTGTTGAGTGCGCTTGGTGCGGCCGGAACAGTTGGCCCGGGTTGGTTCCAAGCTGTTATAAGAAAGGGTAAGACCGAATTTCCGGATGTGATCGTGAACGCAATGCTCGATTGCGGAGACAGTCCAGGGCATGCTCTAGCAGCTCTGCGCCAAGGAGTTGATTATGTTCGCTTCGATGGTATTAGTGCCGATAAAGTTGCAGATATTGCTCTTCAAACTGATTCTAAACTTATTCGCACCCGCCCCGAATCACTCGACCTCTATCATCTAGAGCTAACCGGTCAACAAATTGACACAGCATGTCGCACGTGGCTTTTGGACACAAATTGAACACCCCAGCCAGGATTACTCTGACAAGTTGAAAATATTCGCTGGCTCTAGTATTGCTCAATCAGAAAATTAGAACATAATCGATAGGGAATGAGCATGAAAGTTACTCAACGTGTCAAAAAAATACTGGCCAATTATGAAAGCGATTGTGCCGGGACCAAAACTAACCTAGCGCGTATTCTCATGCATGGACGTCTTGGAGGAACTGGTAAATTACTCATTTTGCCAGTTGATCAGGGGTTTGAGCATGGCCCCGCGAGGAGCTTTGAAAAAAATCCGCCGGCCTACGACCCTCATTATCATTTTCAATTGGCCGTAGATGCTGGGCTTTCGGCATATGCCGCGCCGCTTGGAATGATAGAAGCAGGAGCTGACAGTTTTGCTGGTGCAATTCCAACTATTTTGAAACTCAATAGCTCAAACAGTCACGCCACATCCAAAGATCAAGCCGTTTATGGCAGTGTAAATGATGCCTTAAGACTTGGCTGTTCAGCTATCGGTTTTACTATTTATCCAGGTTCAGACGATCAATTCGAATTAATGGAAGAATTTCGCGAGCTTGCGGAAGAGGCTAAGGCGGTTGGCCTTGCTTGTGTACTGTGGTCGTATCCGCGAGGCGGAGATCTCACGCGCGAGGGAGAAACTGCCATAGATGTTTGTGCTTACGCTGCACATTTAGCTGCCGAATTGGGAGCACACATAATAAAAGTGAAACCGCCTTCTGATGTGCTTTTTCAAGCAGAAGCTAAGAAAGTATATGAAGACAACGGGGTGGACATCTCAACGCTAACATCGCGTATAGCACATGTAATTAAAGCGGCTTTCAATGGCCGGAGGATAGTAGTTTTTTCGGGAGGTGAGGCCAAAGATTTGGATGGTGTTCTTAAAGAAATCCGCGAGGTGAGAGATGGAGGTGGTTCAGGTTCAATAATAGGGCGCAATACATTCCAACGCCCGAGGGAAGAAGCTTTGGAAATGCTGAGCACCATAGTTAAAATTTACCAAGGGAAAGGCTAACACTCCTTACTCAGCTTTGCCCATATCTCAAAGTGTTAGCTTCAGACAATGTCTGCTATCTTGCCTTAAACAAAAGATAGTAAGATATTGAGTTAGCACAGTTGATTTCTTTGGCTTGATTGGGAGGCGCTTAGTGGCATACACGACAATTTCAGTTGAACCCATCGCAGGATCATGCGGAGCAGAAGTTTCAGGCGTTAATCTTGCAAAACCCATAAACCGCAAAACATTTGCTGAAGTTTATGAAGCATGGTTGGCATATCAAGTGTTGTTTTTTCGAGATCAGAAACTCACTTCAGGTGAATATTTAAAATTTGCAAAGAAATGGGGCGGCATTCATGTCCATCCTTTTGTGAAGGGACTCCGCCGATATCCTGAAATTCTGGAAGTTAAGAAAACTGAGACTGATACGTATACATTCGGTAATCGTTGGCACACTGACCAGATGTTTGCACCGCAGCCAGCTAAAGCAACGCTATTGTATGCAAAAGAGACCCCGACAGTTGGAGGGGACACTCTCTACGCAAATATGTATGACGCATACGACGCCCTATCTTTGGGCATGAAAAAAATGCTTGAGCCAATTAGAACGTTTAATGTCGGCGACGGGAATAAACGCAGTGCTAAATATGGGAACCGTGAAAACCGCTACAAAGGCGCGAGTGCTAAACCAAAGGCGCCTCCAAAGGGGGTTAAAACAAACTCCCAGCATCCTCTCGTTCGCACGCATCCAGAGACGGGAAGAAAGGCGCTTTATATCGGAGTGCATACGCAGGAATTGGTCGGATTTTCTAGAGAAGAAGGAAATTTTTTAATTGACATGTTACGTACGCACTGCACGAAAGAAGAGTTTATTGCACGATTTAATTGGCAAAAAAATTCAATTGCAATCTGGGATAATCGTTGCTTACAACACTACGCGGTCTCCGATTATCCGGGTCAAAGGCGTCGCATGCATAGGATTACCATTAAAGGTGACAAACCCCGCTAGGAATATTGCGAGATAGTATGATTAAGGAAAGACGTACCGAATATAAAACGCTTAATGTATCACCTTTGGCTGGTGCCATGGGAGGTGAGATTATCGGAGTAGACTTATCGAGGCCTGTCAAACGTGATGTGTTCCATGATATTCGTCAAGCTTGGCTCGACCATAGCATGATTTTCTTTCGCAACCAGGATTTGTCTCCTTCTGGTTTGGTGCGATTTGCAAGAAAATGGGGTGCCATACACACCCACCCATTTATGCCTACAATGAGAGGTCATCCTGAAATATTGGAATTAATCAAGAACCCGAGTGATAAACGAAATTTTGGTAATTTATGGCATACTGATCAGAGCTTCGTCGCGAAACCAGCTAAAGCAACCATACTTCACGCATTAGAAACGCCTCCCGTTGGCGGCGATACAATGTATTCTAACATGTACCTGGCATATGATGCGCTATCTGCTGGGCTAAAGAAATTACTTGCAAATATTAGAGTTGAAAATACTGGCAATCGTAACAGAAGACGTGGGGGACAAGATAAGCGCGATCGATATAAAGGTCATAGCCATGTAAAACCTGTTAATCCCCCACCTGAAATCGATACCAGAAGCCACCATCCAATAATACGCACTCATCCTGAGACCGGCCGCAAAGGGCTTTATATCAGTTCACACACTGAAGGATTTGCAGATTTCGATTTTGAGGAGTCGTTACCTATAATCGAGTTTTTATTAGAGCATATCAGGCGTCCAGAATTTACCGCCCGTCTCCGCTGGCAGCCCGGTACAGTCGCAGTGTGGGATAATCGTTGTGTAATGCATTACGCAGTTAATGACTATCAAGGCCAACGCCGTTGTATGCGAAGGATTACCATAAAAGGTGATAGACCACGCTAATACGTTTAAGCTGATGCTAACGCTGTAACAGCATGCCGTAAGACCGTATGCGCCTTATCCATAACTTGTGTTCGCCAAGTGGAGTCCGTAGGGTAAAAAATTCTCCCTGTGTTGGTTCTAAGAAATGCCTGTAGCGAATATGTACCAAACTCCATAACCGCTGCACCTAATTGAACCGGAGGCAAGTTCGCAATTAAGCTTTGAGCGAATGGACCAGGCGCCGCAACAGACAATGTGTCATCTAGTTCTGCTCTAGCACCAAACCAAAGTCTCGCCCCCTCGCCTATAGGTGTGTCCTCACCAGCACAGGCCACCACATCACATTCTCCATAAAGACCCGGTCCAGTCCTTACATCTATAACACCTATTTTCTCGGCTCGAGAAAGATAGTTTTCGATGAGAATTCCAAGTTTTATTTCTGGTGAGCGCTCTGCTTTTCGTGATGCGACCTTTTGCGGTTTTCGCAGAGTTTTACCTGCCCTTACAAATTCTCTATATCGGGTCTCCGCAGCGACCAGAAGAGCGTCATTCCAATTGCTTTCAGAGATTGGAGACTTCTTTTTTGGTACGAATTTCCAGTCCGGTGCTACGCTATGAATAAGTAAAATGGCAACCTCTCGAGGAAGCTCCCGCCTAATAGCCCCTGTTAGGACGCAACACTGAATTGCAGAAGCACAAAGGCCCTCGCCCTCATTGGCTCCCGGCGTAAGAACCAACACTGAAGGTGCATCTGGTGAACCTATTCTTACGACATCAAGCACACTATTTGTATCTCCGAGGTTGTCCATTGTACAAAGTTGGAGACCACTGGCCTCGCATACATTGCGAAACTTTAGGACCGCAGCCTCAGCTGTTTGCTCAAAAAAATTAGCAGTTAATTCAGGCAAAACGTGGACCCATATATGTCATTTGATACAATGATAACTCAAAACCTTAAAATCGGAAGATGGACAGGCCGGGCGAACAACGGTTCCGTAAAGAGCCACCCATGAGTAAGAAGTTTGCACCAAATCTAGAATAAACATACGCTAGTTATATTCGAATTTCCTGGCATTCTTATATTCGCTGTCCAGCGAATTGACCAACACGGGCGATTCTAAGAATATTAGTCGCTCCCGGCGTTCCAAAAGGAACCCCAGCAGTGATTACAATACGATCTCCGACTTCAGCAAAACCATCAGAGAGCACTCGATCACTTGCAAACCTTACCATCTCTGAAAAATCACGCGCATCGTTGGTATGTACACTGTGGACACCCCATACTGAAGATAGCTTTCGTGCCGTCTCGACAGACGGAGTTAATCCTATTACCGGTACATCAGGCCTTTCACGGGCTGCGCGGCGCGTCGTCGAACCAGATGTTGTATATGTTACGATTGCCTTTGCCGACAGAGTTTCCGCGACTTGATTGGCAGCTGCGCTGATGGCATCCGCGGCAGTCGCCTCCGGCACGACCCTATCGGCCTCAAGGTAACGGCGGTATTGGGTATCATTTTCAGTATGTTCGACGATCCTGTTCATTATTGCGACGGACTCAATGGGGTACTTGCCGGCTGCTGTCTCTGCCGAAAGCATCACTCCATCAGCACCGTCATAAACTGCAGTAGCTACATCTGATGCCTCTGCGCGGGTTGGCGTTGGAGCATTTATCATTGACTCCAGCATTTGAGTTGCGACGATTACAGGCTTACCCATACGTCGAGACAAGGCAACAATTCGTTTTTGAAGGGCTGGAACCTCTTCAGGGGGCATCTCAACCCCCAGATCTCCACGTGCCACCATCACCATGTCCGACATTTCAACGAATTCTGTAAGATGTTGTATTGCGGCAGGCTTTTCAAATTTGGTTAACAACGCCGCTCTGTTTTGAATCAGTTTCCTAGCGTCCGCTATATCTTGAGGCCGCTGCACGAATGATAAGGCGCAAATATCAACCCCGTTATCAAGGCCGAAATTCATGTCGCGTAAATCCTTTTCCGTCAATGCTGATAACGGAAGTAGTACGCCCGGAACGTTTACCCCCTTGCGATCCGAAAGACTGCCACCGATTACCACTTCAGTGTCAGCAAAATCCGGCCCACTTTCTTTAACCTTCAAGCGAATTTTACCGTCATCAAGAAGAAGTTCCGTTGCTGCATTGAGTGCAGCAAAGATTTCAGCATGTGGAAGTGTTACCCGTTCCTCACTCCCTTTATTATCCTCTAATTCGAGCCTGAAAGCGTCACCTACATTGAGTTCAACAGCGCCCTTGGAGAATTGACCGATACGCAGTTTTGGCCCCTGCAGATCCATCATTATTGCAATAGGGCGGCCAGTTTCCTTCTCAACATCCCGGATGATTTCAATATTTGATTTTTTGTCCGCATGCGTCCCATGGCTGAAGTTTAGGCGGAATACGTCCACTCCAGCCTGAAACAAGGCCCGAATGATCTCTGGTTTCTCAGAGGCTGGGCCAAGTGTGGCAACAATTTTTGTGAGGTGTTTGCGTCGCATTGTTAGACAGTAGTGGAACTTGCATTTTAAATCAGCATTCAAATACATTTTTAGGCATTTTTTTTATTATAATCTCGGCATGACTAAAGGTTTACGAGCCACGAAATAAAAATTAGCCGGTTTAAGTTGAATTTATGTTAATTCGTAGCGGTTCTTATGGACCATTTTATCGGTGCTTAAAAAATGTCCATTATTGCAACTGCTAGGATATAAATGGGTACTGCACATTTTATACAAACATCATAATAAGAAATTCTGCAAAAAAGATGTGCATTGCAAAGTATGATTATAAAAACGGAGACAAATATGAATGATAACACCGTTGTTGAGCTTGAAGCTGCGGCTTTCCGTAGACTGGTCCAACATTTACAAGAGAGGACCGACGTACAAAATATCGATCTAATGAATTTGGCAGGGTTTTGTCGTAATTGTATGTCTAAATGGTATCTTGCCTCTGCAAAAGAAAAAGGGCTTCAGATGGACTATGAAGATGCCCGAGAAATTGTTTACGGCATGCCCTATGAAGAATGGCGTACCAAATATCAAAACGAGGCAACACCGGAACAAATAGAAAAATATAAAAACACCCAAAATTCCTAAGCTATTTCTTTCCAAAAGTTGGCGAATCAGATAAGCGTCGTTGTTAGTCGTACTTTTTAAGGGTTTTTGAAATGGCAGATGTCGGTGGAGTTGCAGGCGATCGTTTGAGAGCTTTTATCGAACGAATTGAGCGGTTGGAAGAGGAACGGGTAGCACTTAGTGACGATATACGAGAAGTATATGCTGAGGCCAAGGCCACGGGCTTTGACCCAAAGATAATGCGCCAGCTGGTTCGTTTACGCAAAATGGAGTCTTCAGACCGTGAAGAACAGGAATATCTTCTAGATACCTACAAAGCAGCGCTCGGAATGATAGCTCTACCCCAAGAGTCGGACAAATCTATAGTACCCTCATCGCAACCGATATCCGAAACACGAACATCGCCAGAAGCTTGATTGCTGCCTGCCAAAAGCAAAACTATGACTATTTTTTAATAACAAAATAGTCATAACCATCAATTCCATTGTTCCGGCGCAAGCAGCGGAGGTGGCGCTGGCGGTGCTGATGGCCCTGACTGCCCGCACGGAGGCACCGCACAACTACTTGATCGGTTTTGCCCTGGATCACTATTCCATATGACCTCACCGGGATTAGCTGGGGCCGGTGGAGGTGGTGCAGTCCAATTTATAACGTCTTTTCCAGATTGCCCTTTAGCTTCTCCCTGACCTATCCGTTTAGACTTACCCATGTGGCTGGCTTCATTTTCTTGGCCAGGATCATTATTTTTAACAGGAACATTAATTCGGTCGGTTTTACCCTTTTTACCCGATGTACCTTTTTGCCCTTGTTCGCCTTTTTGCATAAGCCTAGTTTTCGCCTCAGGCTCTCCGGTTTTTTTTGGCTCACCTTTTTGGCCAGAGATAGCTTGTCCTCTAGATCCTCCCTTCAAGCCTAGCTTGTCTCCCTGCACAGGCTCGCCTTGAAGAGCCGAGCTACTCTCGTTATTGGGCTTTCCCTCTTTTTCACCTTCATTGGAAGCTACGAAAATGATCTTCGATTTTGCGCCCGCAACAGGCACGCCATCAACGAAAGCGAGGATTTGGATAAAAATCGGTTTCTTGGGTGCGATTTGAGGTGCAGTATATGTAGGCTGAAAGTCCTTAGTAAGCCTCCCCTTCTGAGACTCTCCGATACCCACCGCATCAATAGACCAACTTAAACGCGCGTTTGAGGGCAAATTAAATAGCTTTGCCCCGAGTTTAACTGTCTGGCCTGGGTTGACAGTTATCGGGGCGGGCATAATTTCGATTTTAATAGGTTCTGCAATAACGGGTGACCCGCCCAGAAAAACCAAAAATACTATAACTCCAACCCATATCAGCAAGGTTTCTTTATATCTTTTTATCAACCCGAATAACCTTTCGATAATTGGCCAAATTAAAAATTTATGAATACTCAGCCCTGCTCATTAAGGGTAGTTTTGAGGATTGTCTCGTTTTGTAAATCAAATAACAATAATTTTCTACCAACTCAGCATGCCGTGCTGACAATACAATAACGGGTGTCAAAATCATCTCACCTGCGTTTTAAACCCTTTGATTGTAAGAAACCCTAGAAACGACAGAAATTGAATGGCAATGGGATGATTTTCAAGGTAATCCATTGTAGGTTCAAGTTGGCTACTTTATCTGGACTGAATTTCCCATGAAGATACTCGTTACCGGCGCAGCCGGGTTTATAGGTCATTACGTTGCACTAGCGCTGCTTGAGCGTGGTGACAACGTAATTGGCATCGACAATCTCAACGACTATTACGATGTCTCACTTAAAGAAGCGCGGTTAAACCGTATTGCTGAGAATAAAAATTTTCAATTCGCCCGCGGTAATATTGCTGACAGTAATTTTATGGCGAATTTATCAGAGGAACATCCACAAATTACCAGTGTAATACATTTAGCAGCACAGGCTGGTGTACGCTATTCGCTTGAGAATCCATCAGCTTACATAGAAGCCAATGTAATGGGCCAATTAGTTGTTCTTGAGTTTTGTCGTGCACTCAAAAATATCAAGCACCTTGTCTATGCCAGTTCATCTTCAGTTTATGGGGGTAACACAAAAGTTCCATTTGCAGTTGAGGATAGAACGGATACCCCGATTTCGCTTTATGCTGCTACGAAACGCGCCGATGAATTAATGGGGCACTGCTACAGTCACCTTTTCAAGATCCCAAGCACAGGTCTTCGCTTTTTTACTGTTTACGGTCCGTGGGGCAGACCGGATATGGCAGCTTACTTGTTTACCAAGGCAATGTTTGAGGGCAAACCAATTAAAGTCTTTAATAATGGTGATATGGAACGCGACTTTACCTACATTGATGACATCGTTTCTGGCATCTTATCTTGTCTCGATAATCCACCACAGCAAAACGCGGGTAAGGCTCCCCATACGGTTTATAATATTGGCAATAATTCACCTGAGCCGTTAATGCGTTTTATCGAGATACTAGAACACTCAACAGGCTGCAAAGCCGAAATAAACTTTCATCCTATGCAACCCGGGGATGTGAAGGCAACCTTTGCGGACATAGGTCCTATGCAACGCGACTTCAAATATGCACCCAAAACGCCCATCGAAATTGGTTTGCCAAAGTTTGTTGCTTGGTTTCGTGACTATCACGGGTTTTAGCTACTAATCGAAATGCGTCTACAACGAGGCTTAATCCATTTCATGTTCTTAAGAATCCTTTTCTCAGCAAACATCTGATGCAAACGGAATATTAATGTTCTGCATCGAATAAACCAAAATAGAATTGATTTATCGGCGATAGAGCGCATCTAATTCTTTCCCATATTGGGAAAGAATATTATGCCGGCGCAGTTTTAAGGTCGGTGTCATCATTCCGTTTTCTACACTAAATTCTTGTGGAATTAAAATAAAACGCCTCACTCTTTCAATTATTGATAATTTGTTATTTACTCGATTGACCGATTGTTCGATGCCTTTGATAAATTCAATGTCTTTTACAAATTTTTCTAAATCGTAATCGGCTTTATTCTTAGAAGACCACTCTGAAGCGTAATCCAAAGATGGAACGATTAGCGCTACAAGATGCGGCTGTTTATCGCCAAACACTAGCGCTTGTCCAATCTCCATCGTCTCGGTAAGCATAGACTCAACTCGTGCTGGCGATATATTGTCGCCGCCTGAGTTTACTATTATGTCTTTTTTCCGATCCGTAATTTCAATATACCCGTCCTCATCCAGCACACCAATATCCCCGGTGTAAAGCCAACCATCGCGTATCGTTTCTTTTGTTTCGCGTGGTCTATTCCAGTAACCATCCATCAACAGCTCACCCCGAACGAGAATTTCGCCATCATTAGCGATTTTCACCTCTACGCCGGTCAAAGGTGGGCCCACCGTACGCAATTTATTCTTTGCATACGCATTGCAACTGACGACGGGGGCCGCCTCGGTCTGCCCATACCCTTGAAGAATATTTAACCCCATAGCCAAAAATTCCACTCCAACATCATAGTTTAGTGCAGCACCGCCGGAGACAAAAGTTTTTAGTCTGCCACCGAACCGGGCCCTAATTTTTCTGCGCACAAAATATTCTAAAACTGTATCTAGCAATCTTTCTATAATTGTTAATTTGGTCTCCGACTCATACTTTTTGCGCCCCAAGGCAATAGTCATCTCAAAGAGCTTTTGTTGCGATCCGCCTACACCTTCAATGCCCCGACGAATGCGCGCACGTATCGCCTCATAAAGCCGAGGTACAGCCGCAATGATGGTAGGCTGCACTTCAGCCATATTAGCTACAAGTTTATCGGGTCCTTCTGCATAAAAAATTTGTGCACCGACTGATATTGGCAAGAATTGACCACAGGTGTGCTCGTAGGAATGCGATAAAGGAAGAAATGATAGAAAGGTCTCACGACCCTGCTTAAAGCCTGGCACTTCGCGCAGAAATATTTGAGCGCCTGTACAATTGCACAGAATAGCGCCATGACTAAGCAGTACCCCTTTTGGGTTCCCCGAAGTCCCCGAGGTGTAGATTATGCAGGCAGAGTCAGTCCGATTAATACCATCAATTAGGCTATCTCGGTCGAGTAAGGGACCTTCACTCAACAAATCACTCCAGCGGCATAAATTATAGCCACCGACGTCTAAGGTCATTGGCTGATCCATGATCACAACCATCTCAATTGCTGGGACTTTTTGTGCAGCAGGCAAAAGTTTTTCAAGCAGGATTTCTGTCGAGGCTATTACAGCCTTTGCTCCACTATCACGAAGGATATGAAGATGGTCGTCGGGGGTATTTGTAGTGTATGCCGGCGTTGTTATAGCTCCTAATGTCATAATCGCCAGGTCAGCAATGAGCCACTCAGGGCGATTCTCAGAAACAATTATCACTCTATCGCCGGCTTCGATCCCTTTTTCTTTCAATCCGCGCGCTAATGCCAAAACATCATCGGCAATATTAGACCAACTTCGTGTGATCCAGCATCCTTCTTCCTTGACTGACAAAAATGCTGCGTCACGAAATTTTTCAGCCTGTTTGAAAAATAAGCTTGGAAGGTTTTTTGCTTCAGCTGATTCGATTTTCTGGCTCAATTTTCTTCCCACATCTTTCCTATACTTCTTGTTTTATGGGTCTTAACACAATATATCGCCATACGGACCTTGAAAATATCGCCTTTTGAAACTTGGGAGTAAAGAAATGTCCATGGACGAATGTCTCGGATTGTTGCCGGAATGGGATCTAACCGATCTCTACTCGGACAAGGAGTCTGAGGAACTTAAGTGTGATATTGAAAATTCCTTTGAAGAAGCCAAAGCATTTGAAGAATTATATAAGCACAAAGTTGGTAAGCTCTCCGGCACCGAATTGGCAGTAGCAATCGAAAAGTTCGAACGAATAGACGAAAAGTTGAGTGGTATTCTCAGCTTTGCCGGACTCGTACATGCCGGCAACGTAAGTGATCCCGAAATTGGCCGTTTTTATCAGACATCGCAGGAAAAAGTGAATGAAATAAGTTCCTCATTGCTGTTTTTTACACTGGAAATCAATCAAATCGATGATGCGACCCTCGATAAGCTGCTAAAAACGGATGAACTTCTGCATTACTATCCATGGCTTCGTGACTTGCGAGCCATGAAACCACACCAACTTAATGATAAGCTGGAAGAATTATTGCATGAAAAATCTATGTCTGGGCGCACAGCTTGGGTACGCCTTTTTGATCAAACTATAGCAGAAATGCGCTTCCCTTTCCGCGGTCGCAAGTTGACAGAAACTGAAGTCTTAAATTTATTTACTGATCCAAAAACTGAAGTTCGCAAGGACGCTGCCGAATGCTTTGGTCGCGTTCTTGGAGAACATGCAAAAACGTTCACACTCATAACTAATACACTTGCAAAAGATAAAGAAATCGAAAACCGTTGGCGTGGTTTTGATCGACCAATTAGCGCACGTAATCTTTCAAATTTTGTTGAAGATGAGGTAGTCGATGCGCTCATAGAGGCAGTAAGATCAGCCTATCCTAGATTATCTCATCGCTATTATGCACTCAAAGCAAAATGGTTCGGTTCAGAACAGCTTGATTATTGGGATCGCAACGCCCCGCTACCTTATTCAGACAATCGCATTATTGCTTGGAACGATGCGAAACAAACGATAATAAAGGCTTATGGTCAATTTTCTCCGCGCCTCGCCACGGTAGGACAACGCTTTTTTGATAATGCTTGGATCGACGCACCCGTTCGGCCAGGAAAAGCCTCTGGGGCCTTTGCGCACCCAACCGTTCCCTCAGCCCATCCCTACCTACTTCTGAACTATCAAGGTAAGGTACGTGATGTGATGACGCTAGCCCATGAACTTGGGCATGGCGTGCACCAAGTTTTAGCTGCAGAACAAGGCCATCTCATGGCAGATACGCCATTGACATTGGCTGAAACCGCATCTGTATTCGGTGAAATGCTTACCTTTAAATCAATGTTGAAGACCACACACAATCCGGCCGAGCGCTTTGCTATGATAGCCGGCAAAGTCGAAGACATGTTAAATACTGTCGTAAGGCAAATAGCGTTCTGTGAATTTGAGACGAACGTCCACGCCGAACGGAAAATAGGCGAATTAACGCCGGATCGAATCGGTGATATATGGCTCAAAAGTCAAGAAGAGAGCTTAGGACCTGCAGTCAAATTTAGTTCTGTTTATAAAAACTATTGGATGTACATACCGCACTTTATCCATTCCCCGTTTTATGTTTATGCTTATGCGTTTGGAGATTGTTTGGTGAACTCCCTTTATTCGGTATACGAAGCCGCTGATTCCAACTTTGTCGATAAATATCTGCATTTGCTGAGTGCTGGAGGTACATTACGACACAAAGAATTACTTGCTCCATTTAATTTGAATGCAGCCGACCCTGACTTCTGGAATAAGGGCTTAGGTGTTATAGAAGGATTTATCGACGAACTTGAGACAATCGACTTGCAAAGGAAATGAAATAGATGGTTAAAGCGGAGCCTAACCGCAGTGAGAAGTCAATCAAAAAGCTTAACGTTATAGTTGTGGGTGGCGGCATAGCTGGTATATCAACGGCCATATTTTTATTAGATGACGGGCACAATGTTACACTTTTCGAGACTGGCCAGCCTGACAAAGGAACTTCCTCAGGAAATGCTGGAGTAATAAGTGTCGCGAGCTGTGTTCCGACCGCCACCCCTCGCACAATAGCAAACGTTCCGTCTATGCTATTAAATCCACATGGTCCGCTTATGATTCGTTGGAAATATTTGCCAAAATTAATGCCATGGCTTACACGGCTCGTCCTAAATGCAAAACCAAGCCGCGTTCAACGCAATGCGAGACGAAAAGCCGGACTTCTTGCTCATGCCAATGAAAACTACGATCAGATATTATCAATTACGGGCCTTGGTCGGCTAACTCATCAGCCTGGATTGCTCACAGTTTTTGAAACGGAACGTGGCTGGCGACAAGCACAATGGATCTTAAATTTACTGAACGATATAGGACGCAATGTAGAAATCTTGAATTCGAATGAGATTGGACAAGTAGAGCACGGCCTGAAACCTATCTTCCAACATGCCTTTTTAACTCCAGATAGCGGACATATACTAGATCCCGGTAAACTTATGATCGGGCTTCATGAAGCATTTTTAGCCCGCGGCGGTGTTAGAATATCAGAACGTATTCTCGGAATCACGCGAAGTGACCCAAAAAGTGTTACCGTAAATTCTTCCAATGGGGAATACACGGCGGAACGCCTTGTGGTAACTGCGGGCGCCTGGTCAAAAAAACTGCTTGCGACCATAGGGATAAAAGTGCCGCTTGAGGCGGAACGTGGATATCACGTTATGTTGCCAACACCGGCACCAGGACTCAGTCATCCTGTAAATGTTTTTGAAGATTCCATGTTTCTTTCCCCTATGAATACAGGTCTCAGACTTACGTCAGGAGTCGAACTCGCTAACACTGATGCTCCTCCAGACTTCACCCGAGTTCGTCGAATGATCCCTAGAGCATTACGAGCGGTGAAAGGCCTCGATCCAGATGAACAGAAAATTTGGATGGGTTGTCGACCATCAATGCCTGACTCTGTTCCTCGGCTCGGCAATGTATTGGGACATGAGAATATTTTTGTTGGTTTTGGTGGGGGGCATGTTGGAATGACGCTGGGTCCTACCATAGGGCGCATCAATGCTGACCTAATTTCAGGGCGCGAGATTGATCTTAACCTTAAACCCTACAAATTATAATAAGATGTCGGACCCTGATAAAAATAATCTAGGTGGAAGACTACGTCGCTACGCCAAGGTAGGGAGTACGATAGGTGGGTTGGCCAGTAAAATGGCTACGGCCCGTCTATTAGGGCGAGATCTTAATCAGACCAAAGATGCGCAGGATCTCGAGATCGCTCTGGGTGGGCTCAAAGGACCATTGATGAAAGTGGCACAACTACTCGCATCAGTCCCAGATGCCTTGCCATCGAACTATGTAGAAGCTCTTGGTCGTTTACAAACAAATGCTCCTCCAATGGGGTGGCCTTTTGTTAAAAGACGTATGGTAACAGAGCTTGGTAAAAGCTGGGAGCAGAAATTTGAAACCTTTGAGAGGCAAGCCGCGTACGCTGCGTCTTTGGGTCAGGTCCATAAAGCAAAATCCTTAGAAGGGCAAAAACTCGCGTGCAAGCTACAATATCCCGATATGCTTTCAGCAGTAGAAGCAGACTTAAAACAATTGAAACTTATATTCTCTATTTATGAGCGCGGAACTCGCTCTCTCTCAACAGGCAAAATACATCAGGAGATAGCGGCCCGCTTGCGTGAGGAACTTGATTACGACCGAGAAAGACGCCACATGCAGTTATATTCAAGCATGTTAAAAGATGAAAAACATGTCTGTATTCCCAAGCCTGTTGTTAATCTTTCGACCCAACGTCTCCTCACCATGACTTGGCTAAACGGTAAACCGTTCCTTAGCGTAAAAGATGAGCCACTTGAAATTAGGAATATAGTGGCCAGGAATATGTTTCGGGCATGGTATGTTCCTTTTTATAATTTTGGTGTGATCCATGGTGATCCTCATCTTGGAAATTATACCATAGGACCCAACCAAATTATTAATTTGCTGGACTTTGGCTGTATTAGAATATTTCATTCCCGTTTTGTAAAAGGGGTCATCGATCTTTATGAAGCACTTAGAACTGATGATGAAATGCTTGCCGCCGAGGCCTACGCTTGTTGGGGATTCAAAGATATAAACAAAGAATTGATGGCTGTTCTGAACATTTGGGCCAAGTTTATATATTCTCCACTTCTCAAAGATAAAGTTACCCGTATCCAAGAGTCAGAAAATGGCCTTTATGGAGCCCAAGTAGCTGCCAAAGTCTATAAAGAATTACGCCGAGTAGGTGGCGTCACGCCGCCGCGTGAATTTGTCTTTATGGACCGCGCAGCAATTGGTCTTGGTTCTGTTTTCCTTCACCTCAAGGCCGAAATTAATTGGCATAAAATGTTCAATGGCTTGATCGAAGATTTTAAAATCACAAAATTACAAGACCGCCAATCTCGTATATTGACGAAACACAAATTACCTTTGCCGGATTAATTCTCCAGCGCTCTTGTTTGAGTTTTTATGTTGGCCACCTTAAAAAGATTTCAATACCTAAGATTGAAAGCAATACTGATGCGTTCTTCACTTATTTGGCTCGTCTTGACGCTGTGCTTTAAGTGACTCCTGAATATTAACATAGTACCAGGCTGAGGCTCGAAACCGACGGCGGCGTTATTATAATCATTAAGCTCACTAAATTTCGGGGCTAACATTAAATCAGAATCTGGCGAATGAAACATAATAGGTGACGCCCCTGCTGGAGCTGTTACGAAATAGACCCCAGACAGAATATTATTAGCATGCGCGTGAATTTCTTGGGAGTGACCACGGCCGTAAATATTGACCCAGCAATCGGCTATCCGTAGGATTTCAGAAGACTGTTCAATGGCCAAAAGGTCTGCAAATTTTTTAGCCTCTAACTCAATATGCCGCACAAGTCCAGCGAACCCGGGACGCTCATGCAAACGACAATTATTTGAAATTGTTGTATAGACTTCGCATGACCACGAATTAGGCAACCCGTTAGGCGTCACTTTACGCACATCATTTATCTCATTGATCAAGGATGTATTGAGTTTTTTGGAATCGGCAATCTCGCTCACCTGAACTGGCGTTGGGAACACCAAATTAACTTCAGTTTCAGTCTCATTTGACATGGACTTTTCCCTTTCGAAGACCAAGAATAAAGCTAGAACGACTAGCCTTTGCTGTCAAAATTCAAGATTTATCACACCTGCGACGATTGGACTCATGCGATTATCTTACATTTTTTTTTTTAAAAGCGAGTAAATTCTTGGCAAAGCGCAAAGTTTTCGGCAGTGTAGCAATGTATAAACAAAAAGGGGCTATTTTTCCTCTTTCTGTTAGGTCTATCCGATCCTAGGAACTTTTTTAATGAAAATTGCCATATTAAAGGAATTACGGCCCGGCGAAACCCGTGTCGCAGCTTCACCAGAGACCGTGAAAAAATTTGTCGATCTCGGTTTGAACATCTCAATTGAAAAAAATGCTGGTGCTTGTGCCTCTTTTAGTGACGCAGAATATAAAGCAGCTGGCGCGTCTATAGGGGCTAGCGCAGCAGCTACCATAAAAGGTGCTGATATAGTCCTGAAGGTTCAACGCCCGATGATTGCAGGTGAGAAGAGAAATGAACTCGCTGCATTTACAAAAGGCCAGATTCTGGTCTGCCAGATGAATGCTCTGACAGAATCAAAGTTTGTATTGGCAATGGCAAAAGCGGGTGTTACCGGCTTTGCAATGGAATTAATGCCTCGTATAACCCGGGCACAATCGATGGATATTTTATCCTCACAATCAAACTTGGCTGGCTATAAGGCAGTACTTGATTCCACTATCCATTATGGTAGAGCCTTGCCTTTGATGATGACAGCAGCGGGAACTGTCCCACCAGCACGTATCTTCGTCATGGGTGTCGGTGTCGCGGGTCTCCAAGCAATAGCAACCGCTAAACGTCTTGGTTCCATCGTAACAGCCACAGATGTCCGCCCTGCGACAAAGGAGCAAGTTGAATCGCTTGGTGGGAAATTCATCGCGGTGGAGAATCAAGAGTTTAGAAAAGCACAGACCGCCGGTGGGTATGCAAAGGAAATGAGTGCTGAGTATAAGCGTAAGCAATCCCGGTTAATTTCCGACCATATAGCAAAACAAGATATTGTTATTTGTACTGCTCTAATACCAGGCCGTCCCGCTCCCCAGCTCGTCTCCAATGCAATGCTAAAGATCATGAAACCAGGTTCTGTTGTAATTGATCTTGCAGTCGAAGCTGGGGGGAACTGTGCTGGCTCAAAACTAGGACAAATCGTAAATTACAATGGGGTTACCATTGTTGGTTATGATAATGTCCCAGGCAGGCTTCCAGAAGAAGCCAGTAAATTGTTTTCGCGAAATTTATTTAATTTTCTCGCACCATGTTTTGACAAAAAGATGAATACATTTGTGTTTGACCCCAAAGATGAAATAATCGATGGAGTAAAAGTAACGGAAAACGGAGCGGTCGTGCACTCAAAATTAAAGAGAAGAAATCGGCGAAAATCTTCCTCAGGAGTGTCGTCTACCGCCAAAAAGAAAAAAACTTTGAAAGCAGCAAAACAAAATACTGGTAGAAAACGCCAAGCACGGCGTTCTAAAAAAGCTGCGAAAGGAGCGTAATAGAAATGGTTTTAGAATCAACGCTTGCTCAGGAACAAAGTATGGCTGAGATACTGAAAAATGGTGCCCAGCAGGGGGCCAACCTTATCGAAACCACCGCTATTGCCAATTCTGACGGTAGCTTTATTTCGATGTTCACCATCTTCATTTTAGCCATTTTTGTGGGCTATTATGTAATATGGAACGTCACACCCGCATTGCATTCCCCTTTAATGAGTGTCACAAACGCAATTTCATCAGTAATAATCGTGGGCGCTCTTATCGCCGCCGGTCCTAAAGAAATTGATGTTAGCGACGTAAATCCCGCAAAGATATTTGGTTTCATTGCAGTGGTGCTAGCATCCATTAATATCTTTGGTGGTTTTATGGTCACACAGCGCATGCTTCAAATGTATAAAAAGAAAGTAAAGTAAGGACCTGAAATGAGCGAAAATTTCTCTGCGATCGCATACCTGATTGCTAGCATATTTTTCATTATGGCATTACGTGGTCTTTCGTCACCCGAGACTGCGCGCAATGGAAATATGTTTGGTATTATTGGAATGGTAATAGCCATTGCGACAACACTCGCATCGCCCAGCGTAGTCAGTTATGACTGGATAATAGTTGGTTTAGTTATAGGCGGGGCCATTGGTGATGTTATTGCGCGCCGAATTCAAATGACCGCACTGCCTCAGCTTGTTGCAGCGTTCCATAGTCTAGTTGGCCTAGCCGCAGTTTTTGTTGCATCAGCTGCATTTTATCAGCCAGCGGCCTACGGGATAGGTGACTTTTTAAGCATTCCCACCCCTAGTATGATTGAGATGAGTATCGGAACGGCAATCGGCGCGCTGACGTTCACTGGTTCTATAATCGCTTTTGCAAAATTGCAGGGAATTGTGAGCGGGGCCCCGGTTATCTTTTCAGGCCAACATCTTCTAAACGCGGTACTCGGGATTATTATGGTGGCACTGGTAGTGTTGATTTGTAACGAGCAATCAGAACAACTTTATTGGACGATTGTCGGCCTGGCCTTATTGCTCGGCATTTTAATGATTATTCCAATTGGTGGTGCAGATATGCCGGTTGTGATTTCAATGCTAAATTCATATTCTGGTTGGGCGGCTTGTGGTATCGGCTTCACGCTTTCCAATCCAGCTCTGATTATAGTAGGTGCTCTGGTAGGTTCATCAGGTGCTATTCTTAGTTACGTTATGTGCAAAGGGATGAATAGATCGTTCATAAGCGTAATTCTTGGTGGTTTTGGGGGCGAAACCTCGACAACGAGTAGTGTTGCGGGCGATAGGAATGTGCGGGCTGGAAGTGCTGATGACGCTGCGTTCATCATGAAAAATGCCTCTAGCGTGATTATCGTTCCAGGTTACGGTATGGCTGTTGCGCAGGCACAGCATGCTCTGCGTGAGATGGCGGACTTATTGAAAAAAGAAGGTATTAACGTCCGGTATGCTATCCACCCAGTAGCCGGACGAATGCCCGGACACATGAATGTATTGTTAGCTGAGGCAAATGTACCTTACGATGAGGTGCTAGAACTAGATGAAATCAACAGAGATTTTCCGAGCACGGATGTAGCTTTTGTTATAGGCGCAAACGACGTTACTAATCCTGCAGCCAAAACTGACCCCCAGAGCGCCATTTACGGCATGCCAATACTTGACGTAGAACGTGCAGCCACCGTTCTTTTCATCAAACGTTCACTAGGATCTGGTTATGCTGGTGTAGATAATGAGTTATTTTTCCGCGAGAATACTATGATGCTTTTTTCAGATGCGAAGCAAATGTGCGAAGATATTGTAAAAGCATTAGAATAAAAAAATGGCGGGTCCCGAGGGACCCGCCATGGAGCTTGACTTAAGGGAGGACTTAGCCAAGCTTTTCCATCGCCTGTTTGGCGATGTCATTACGATGCAGACCGCGTTTCGCGAGCTCTACATCGTTTAATACTGATAATTCACGATAAATATCACGGGCGTCTAAAGCTTTACCGATAGCCTGCAGCACCCTCACTCCAACAAATTGCCTAGGTTTGTTGCCTAGTCTTGAAGCAGTCATAACCAAAATCCCTTCTTAAAAAAACAATGACAAACAGGATATATACCTTGGTTAGCCTGCAATCCAACAAAATTGCTGCAACGCACCTATGCAGTTTTTGCATAGGTTAAGCGTCTTAACGACTCAATCTTATCATGCCAGTATGGAAGAATTTACTACAATTAACCTAACTCAAAAAAGAGCCGTTAAATAAAAAAGAAGTGATCAATCACGGTATTTACATCGTTTTCAGCGACATAATCTACTCCACTTAAAGAGTATCCAACTGATTTTTGAAGAAAACCACAACTCATCGGTTATCGAAGATAAACTAAGAAGGACGCAATACTTGATATGTTTCTGAGAAAGCGGCGATATCTACGGAATAAAATAGGCTAGTACCCTTCGCGCTCCAGACGTTTCCGCATGAGCTTTCGATGACGCCGTACCGCCTCCGCTTTTTCGCGAGCACGGCGCTCTGAAGGCTTTTCATAACTGCGGCGCAGCTTCATTTCACGGAAAAGGCCTTCGCGCTGCATCTTTTTTTTGAGCGCCTTCAAAGCCTGATCAACGTTATTGTCTCTTACGACAACTTGAACTATTTTCCCTACTCCTGCTATTTTAAAACTAATCTAATCATTGTGATTAGAGACTTAAAGGATATCAACATCTATCTAAAGCCGCGCCTTATATCATAGGAGTGATAACCTGTGAAGCGGAAAGAACAATAAGAAAATATTTTAGAATGATATGCTTCCGGGGCTTTACTGTGCGACATCACTTTTGCATATTAGGCACATGGCTATTTATAAAATCGCTCGTATGGGCCACCCTGTTTTGCGGCAAACGGCTGAACGCGTAATTGATCCGACAGCACCGCGTATCCAAAATTTGGTTAAAAATATGGTTGAGACTATGCAAGATGCTGACGGCACGGGTCTTGCTGCACCTCAAATTCATGTTCCTTTAAGGATCGTAGTCTTTTTTGTAAGCTATGATGCAAACGAAGCAAACACTGATGAAAAGGACGTCCCTTTAACAGTGCTAATCAATCCCACTATTGAGCCTTTGAGCAACAAGAAAAAATTAGGATGGGAAGGATGCCTCTCACTGCCAGGCCTAATTGGCAAAGTTCCTCGATACACTGAAATCCGATATTCTGCAACAGCACAAGATGGATCACAGATTGAGTGCATTGCTAAAGATTTCCATGCTCGCGTGGTGCAGCATGAATGTGACCATTTAGATGGCATATTATATCCACAAAGAATGGAAGACCTCTCACTACTTATGTTCAGAGATGAAATGCGCTACGGCACTCCAGAATAAGGGCCAAACGAAATGCCAGAAATTATGACTAGTGATGCTGACCTAGAAGCACTTAGAACCCAGATTATATGCGCCAGTTTGTCACATATTCCCTTCGATGGCTGGACCATGAAAGCGCTTAAGAGAGGGGCGACAGATTGTGGACTTGACGAGGCAAGTGCATTACTTGCATTTCCCGTCTCTGCAACGGACGCAATAGAGCATCACAGTCAGCTGGCTGATAAAAATATGTTGCGGGAAGTGGGTGACTTATCCTCTTTACCTGTAAGAAAACGTATTGCACAAGCCATTAAATGTAGACTCGACCGAAATTTTGGCCACCGAGAAGCCATCCGAAGGGCGTGCTCAATGCTCGCCTTGCCGGCAAATGCACCAATGGCTGCACGATGTCTTTTTCGAACAGTCGATACCATTTGGTATATTGCGGGTGATAGGTCTACTGACTGGAATTTCTACTCCAAACGCGGACTTTTAGCAGGCATATACAGCGCAACCCTCATTTATTGGCTAGACGATACATCTAACAACACTAATGAAACTTGGGGTTTTTTAGATAGACGAATAAACAACGTTATGCAAATACCTATGATCAAGAAACGGATAAGTGCACTTATTGAGAAACTACCGCGCTCTCCACGTATATTGCACCCTTAAAATAAACCGAAAACCGATAATAATGCTAAAAGGCCGATCCCCAGAGACAAGCAGATTTGTAGTCTAAACGCCTTAATGGCTGACCCGATAACTAGCCAAGATGACGATTTGAGATAAATAGGCGCGTACGCGAAACTTGGGCGTTGCTTCATACGTATATAGTACTCTTCGATATTGGGGCGCACGCCAAACGACCACATTCTCTTAAAGCCCACCATTTCCAGACGTGCCAAGAATACAGTCCAAACTACATCCGCAAGAGTATAATTTTCAGTCACAATAAAATCTCGGCCGGCAACCTGCTTCTCTAACTCGTCTAGCATTTTATTAATTTGATTTATTAAGCGATCTACAAGGTCTGGATCACGCAAACGCATTTGCCAATCTGTAACAGCATCAAGTTTTAATTTATAGCAATCAGCTAAATCTGGATTAACCGCCATGTATTTTTCTATAAGCCTTTTACGATGTTCCATGTCCCTTGTAACGATTTTTCCGCTGCCCTGCTCCAACAACCCATAAGTAAAATCTGCTTCTGGAAATGCGCGCTCCATAGCCACCCACTTTTCCATTGCAGCACGGTTTTCTGTCGCCGATGGAGTCAACCGAGTGCCAGGCAAGCACCGATCAAGATAATGCAAAATTTCTAATGTCTGTGTCACAACCCTGTTTCCATGCTGGAGAACGGGCACCTGACCGCTTGGGTTGAGCCGCATAAAACTGGGCTTAAATTGTTCCATCATAGGGCCAATATCGACCCTAACAGTTTTCCCCGGCAACCCTTTCTCACACAATACGAGCCGCACGATTTGGCAATTATAAGAAAATGGGTAGTCGTAAAGTACTACCTCATCAACTGTAGTTTCATTATTCATCTCCATTGAAGGTCACACTTTCAACCGCTTTTTAGTAAGTGGCTTTAACTGGGTTACATGACCCATTTTTCTGCCTGCGCGTATTTCTGATTTACCGTAGAGATGTAATCGAGTATCTGGATTGATAATGAAATCTGCCCAACGCTTTACATCATCTCCGATCAGATTCTTCATCTCAGCATCAAACAAGCGTTCCGGGGACCCCAATGGTAATCCACAAATTGCACGTATAAGTTGTTGAAATTGGCAAACTTTACAGGCATCAATTGTCCAGTGACCTGAATTATGTGGTCTAGGAGCTATCTCATTGACGAGTACTTTACCATCACCGGTCACAAACATTTCTACCGCTAATAGACCCACTACGCCTAGCTTTTCTGCTACCTGCAGCGCTATTTTCTCCGCTTTTGATGCCACACCTTGTGATATTTTAGCCGGAGCAATAGTAGTATCAAGAATGTGGTTTACATGGCGATTCTCTACAGGACCATAGGATACTATTTCCCCCTCAGCACTGCGTGCAACAATCACAGATATTTCCAGTGAAAATGGCACCCATTGCTCCAGAATTCCCCGCTGTTTCTTAAGTTTAGCAAAGGCCCCTCCTATGTCGGAGGCATGCTGCAAACGGATTTGCCCTTTACCGTCGTAACCTAAACGAGTTGTTTTGAGCACAGAGGGCAGACCTAGTTTTGACACTCCATCTACTAAATCTGAAGCTGTTTGAATATCTAAATACGGTGTGGTTTCAACACCAATTGACTTCATAAAATTTTTCTCCAAAAGCCGATCTTGAGCAACTGACAATACTTTTGGACTAGGCCTCACCAACGTTAGTTGATCGAGGTATAACACAGGCTCCCCGGGAATGTTTTCAAATTCCATTGTCACAACATCCACCGACGCCGCAAAAGATCGGAGGCTTTCAAAATTAGAATAAGATGATACTGTCTCGGTATCCGAGACTCGACCCGCAGGTGAATCGGCAACGTCTGAGAAAATGTGACACCGATATCCAAGACGAGCAGCGGCTATGGAAATCATACGACCAAGCTGACCGCCACCAAGAATTCCTATAACTGAGCCGGGTTTGATCATTGCTCTATTTTTAGCTTTCATCTATGGGCTCTTCACCGACTGCATTTGACTGATCCAAGCGCCATTTTTCAAGAGCATCAGCAACACCCTGGTCATGCAGTGCAATAACTGATGCAGCCAAAAGAGCAGCATTAATCGCACCCGACCGGCCGATAGCAAGAGTTCCCACGGGTATTCCCGCCGGCATCTGTACAATTGAGAGCAGACTATCCATTCCCCTCAAGGTCGCGCTCTCTATGGGGACACCGAAAACGGGTAATGAGGTCATAGATGCAATCATTCCAGGCAAATGTGCGGCGCCACCAGCTCCAGCAATTATCACCTGCAATCCACGATCTTGCGCACTCTCAGCGTAATTAATCAATCTCCTTGGAGTACGGTGTGCCGATACAATACGGTTTTCGGTTCTGACACCTAGAGTCCTCAGCGTATCAGCTGAGCTCGACATTGTCTTCCAATCTGATTGGCTTCCCATAATAATACCAACAACGGGGTTTTTGGGCATGTAAATATCCCCTCTACTCGTTTAATCCCAAACGTAATATTATAAACTTCGCCGCGCTATGGGCAAGCACCGGTCTACATTTTTATAAAATGGTTTAATGCCTGTTGATTGCCGGCTGTTTTTACACCATCTTAATCAACTAATATGAAAAAGCAAAATCCAGCTCACTCCGAAGAAACCGTCAAACGCGCCCGAATGCTTATTGACGAGCGTTTACATGGAGAAGCGCTTACCTGGCTTACTGAGTCCCTTCAGACAGAACCAAATCAGCGTCTAGTCTGGCACTTTCTTTTCGAAACACTCGCTCCCAAAGGTGACATATCGCCAATTTTAAATGTCATCCAAGACGTAATAGTGTTCATTGAAGACCCTGAGGATACTCTTTTGGTGATGGCACAACATATGCAGCTGCGTGGCTTTCACGATGAAGCAGTAGAAGTTTTTAATACCATACTGCACCATCAATCCTCCTCGCGCAAAACTTTCGAGGAGTTGTTGCTGCACCAGCATCTCAACGGCTTTGATGATGACACCGCATTTGCAGCCTATTATGAATTCAATCGACGGTTTGCCGCTCCAATTACCGCTGCATCAATACCAGCAGTAACTGAAAAAACAGTCGACAAGCCGCTAAAATTGGGATTTGTCTCAAGAGATTTTGCCAGCGGTCACTCGTTAAAAGCCGCTATGGCAGCCTTTTTTGCTCGTCCAGCAGGACGCAATGATCGCTATATTCTTTATTCATCGTCACCCCCAGAACAAAAAGTTGAAGATTTTTTTTGTGAGTCAGCCGATGAATTCACTAATGTTTTCGCTCTTGATGACATGGAACTAGCTAATAGAATCCGGTCTGATAAAATTGATGTTTTATTTGACTTTACTGGACACATGCCCGGAAACCGTTTAATGACCTACGCCGAAAAACCCGCACCACTAATTTTATGCTGGTCGGGACTTGGCACCTCAGCCGGAATTGAGGCAGTGGATTATTTCATTGCTGACGACGTATATGTGCCTAGAGAAACTGAAAAAAAATATCTCGAAAATATAATATTTTTCGATGGCTCGAGTATTATATGGTGTCCTCCGTCGCGAATGCCCGACACAGTAACCGCACCCTGCCTCTCAAGTGAGCTGATTCGATTTTGTAACCTGAATCGTACTGTTAAACTCCAGAGAAAAACGCTTGACTTATTTGCCTCAGTTTTAAATGCAATTCCGAATTCGACCATGACATTCAAGGATACAATGATAGATGAATGGACAATAAAACGTCTGAGCGAACCCTTCATTTCGTTAGGGATAGCACCAGACCGAATAAAATTTCGGGGAAAAACCGATCACTATGGCCACTTACAAACTTATAATGAAGTTGATATCGCGTTAGATGGGTTTCCTCAGCAAGGTGGCATTACAACCATTGAGGCTCTCTCTATGGGAATACCGGTAATCAGTTATAATGAGTCCATTCGCCCCTGTGCCCGCGCGGGTGAGTGGATTTTGAAAATGGTAGGAGTTCCAGCTTTTTCTACATCGTCAAAAAAATCTTATGTAAAGATAGCCACAGAATTAAGCAAAAACCGGCAACGTCTTAATGATTTTAGGCAACGACTTAGACCAGCATTGTTGGGTTCACCCCTCTGTGATCAGTCGCAATTTACCTATAACCTTGGTAAAATGTTAGGTGAGATTTGGCGTAGACACTGCACTGGCCAAAAACCCAAATCATTTTCAATTAAAGACCTAACTTAATAGCTAATGAATTTGCACGTTGTTACTGCGAACACAAAAAATCCTTTTTGAAATTAAAAAACTTACTTAATCTCACAGCGTACAAAAAGTTCTTGGATATTTTTTTGAGATAGAATGTCTTTTTCTACCAAGTTACCAAATTTCGTTATCGTGTCTTGTTGCCAAATAGCGCATCGCATGAACAGAACTCTAGAACACAGAATTATGTCGTTTGTTCAAGCATAGACCACATAATAAAGAATAGACGCGGTAGAAAACAGAATTTTCCGAAATATTTAGTTTTTAAAAATTTAACCGCCTGAAATTTAATATTCTAATACGGGAGTTTTGTTGCACAAGATATGGACGCAGAAATACTCAGATTTTTTAATCATTGAGTAATGACTTTCTCATGGCTAGCCGGGTACCAAAGCATAATGATAATGTGGAGGAGATAGGCCAAGGAGCCTAAACGTTCAAGGTTGTTCAATTTTAGGTGCGATTTAATTTGGACAGACATTACTTCACAAATGATTTTCAATTCGACAGGAAATGCAGCCATGGCGGGACCATTAGACGGCTACCAGGTACTAGATCTCACTTCAGTTATTATGGGACCATTCGCCACTCAAACATTAGGCGATATGGGGGCTGATGTAATTAAAGTTGAATCACCAAGCGGTGATGTGACACGTCACATCGGCCCAGCACGGAATATTGGCATGAGCGCCATGTATTTGAATACAAACCGTAACAAAAGGAGTTTGGTGCTGGATTTAAAGAAAAAAGAAGGACGGGACATATTACTTAAGCTTTCAAAAGACGCCGATGTTGTAATCCATTCCATGCGACCAAGAGCAATGTCCCGACTGGGCCTAACCTACGCACACTTTCAAACCATCAAGCCTGACATCATCTATTGCGGTTGCTACGGTTTTGGTAACGAAGGTCCTTATGCTAATCGCCCTGCATACGATGATGTAATACAGGGCGTATCTGGTTTATCCTCAATTATGGGGCTTAATAGCGGTGAACCTCAACATGTGCCGGCATTACTTGCGGACAAAACCTCAGGTATGGCAGCAACCCAAGCAATAGCCTTGGCCCTGTTGCATAGAGAGCGAACTGGCGAGGGACAAAGCGTTGAAGTGCCCATGTTTGAAAACATGGTACACTTTAATCTGGTTGAACATTTCTTTGGGGCTAAATTCGAGCCACCGAAAAGCGAATTTGGCTATACTAGGATCTTGGCAAGAGAACGCAAACCAATGAAAACCTTAGACGGTTATATCAGCCTGATGCCTTATAATGATAAGCATTGGCAATCATTCTTTGCAGCCTTCAACTGCAAAGACATGATGAGTGACCGCAGAGTTACAGACACAAGTTACCGGGCCGAACATATTTCTGAGCTTTATGCGATTGCATCGGATTTAGTAAAGTCCTGCACTTGTGATCAGGTCATTAAAAAATTAGTCTCCGCAGACGTACCTTGTATGCCAGTAAATAAACTGTCGGATTTGCTCGATGACCCGCATATAAAGGCAACTAATTTTATAGTTGAGGAGAAACATCCAACAGAAGGAAAATTGAAGAGTACCGGCATTCCTACACACTTTTCAAAATCACCTGGCTCTATAAAACGGCATGCTCCCGCATTAGGAGAACATAGTGTGGAGATTTTATCTGAAGGTGGTTTTAGTAGGGAAGAAATAGACTCTTTCGCTAAGAACGGAGTAACAAAAATATGCTGAGTTTTTGGCTCGCGTTAGGCAAGCCTCCCGTGTCAGAACCTCAAAGCAATATCCTGGAAAAAAATTTAAATAGTCCGTTGCGAATCTTTTGGGCGTAAGGAAATGATAACAGATAGATGGGGCTTATCCATATTTAAAATAAAATCCGTTTCTTTTATGCTACTCACCCTTGTAGAAAAAATATTCCATATTTATTGGTGTCGTTTCGATTGCGATGAGGTTTAAATATGCCAAAAAACTATAATGACATTTATAAGTACTCGCTTGAAAATCCTGAAGATTTTTGGGCCGAAGCGGCCTCAAGCATTTATTGGACAAAGGGCTGGGATAAAGTACTCGACGATAAACAACCACCTTTCTACAGGTGGTTTCCAGGTGCCGAAACGAACACATGCTACAACGCTGTTGACCGCCACGTAGAGGCTGGGCACGGTGATAGAGTTGCTTTGATTTACGATAGTGTTATGACTGGGACAAAGCGTGTAATTTCTTATAAAGAACTTCAGGATCAAGTGACTCGATTTGCTGGGGTACTTTATGAACAAAATATAAACGCGGGTGACCGAGTTATAATATACATGCCCATGGTTCCAGAAGCTGTAGTGGCCATGCTTGGCTGCGCTCGTTTGGGGGCTATACATTCAGTGGTTTTTGGCGGATTTGCTCCCCGCGAATTAGCAACACGGATCGATGATTGTACCGCTGAGCTCATTGTCACGGCAACTTGTGGTCTCGAGCCGGACCGTAAAGTTGAATATATGCCAATCATTGATAAGGCTATTGAACTGGCCTCTCACCGCATTGAGAAGATTATTTTGCTTCAGAGAGACGAGCATGTGGTTGACCCTTTGCCCGGGCGCGACATCGACTGGCATGAAGCAATGGCACGAGCTAAACCTGCAGATTGGGTTCCTGTTAAAGCGACCGACCCGCTCTATATTCTCTATACCTCGGGAACAACGGGTAAGCCGAAAGGCGTTGTCCGGGATAATGGAGGCCACATGGTTGGCCTAAATTGGTCTATGAAAAATATATATGACATTAATCAATCAGACGTCTTTTGGGCAGCATCTGATATTGGTTGGGTAGTTGGCCACTCCTATATCGTTTACGCACCATTAATTTATGGGTGTACGACATTAATGTTTGAAGGGAAACCCGTCGGGACACCGGATGCAGGCGTTTTTTGGAGGGTCATCTCTGAATATAAAGTGGCTGCATTATTTACTGCACCGACAGCTTTTCGCGCGATAAAAAGAGAGGATCCCAACGGAGAATTCATAAAAGACTACAACCTGGAAAATTTTCGAACTCTATTTCTGGCGGGAGAACGGACAGATCCGGATACTCTCCATTGGGCAGAAGAGAAACTCGCCCGGCCTGTAATAGATCATTGGTGGCAAACCGAAACTGGCTGGGCCATGGGTGCAAATTGCATGGGAATAGAGTATTTGCCAGTTAAACCTGGCTCACCAACCAAGGCTGTGCCCGGATATGATATACAAATCCTTGATCCGTCAGGAAAACAGTTGGCAGCTGGAGATATGGGAGCCATTTGTGTAAAGCTACCCTTACCGCCAAGCGGATTTCCCACATTATGGAATGCTGAAAAACGATACGTCGAATCATATATGACCGAATTCCCAGGATATTACCAAACAGGCGATGCCGGCCATATAGATGAGGATGGATACATCTATGTGATGGCACGGACTGATGATGTTATTAACGTCGCAGGACATCGTTTATCAACGGGAGCCATTGAGGAGGTATTATGCAATCACCAGGACGTTGCGGAAGCCGCCGTAATAGGAGTATCGGACCAATTAAAGGGCCAGTTGCCGCTAGGATTTGCAGTTCTGAAAATGGGCGTTACTAAATCGAATGCTGATATCATCAAAGAACTACGGCAATCAGTAAGGGAAATAATAGGACCAGTCGCAGCGTTTAAGACGGCAGCAATCGTGGAAAGGTTGCCAAAGACGCGTTCTGGCAAAATTCTGCGCGGTACTATGCAAAAAATAGCAGATGGTGAAGATTACAACACACCCGCAACCATAGAAGATCCAACAGTATTAACTGAGATAAAGAGTGCCCTGCGAGAAATAGGTTACGCAAGGAGCTAAACGAAACTCAATTTCAATTAGTCAGAACCAGATTGATCAACTTTCGTCAATTCTGCTAAACTCGGTGCTTTCTCTTCCGCAGATGATGAAGAACTTTTTGCGACAGCGGGCCATACAGACAAGCCCTCGTCGTCTGTCTCGGTGGTATTCGCCGAATCATTAATCTTACTATAAGGGTCATTGAGACCGTGCGATTTTTTTGCCAAATCTTTCTGTTTCCGTTCCGCTTTACGAGCGGCTCTTTTACGAGCTAATTCTAGATTTTCTTCAAGTTCTTCCATCGAACAAAGTCCAATCTCGACAGGGCTTCTTGGCCTTAGGTTGGGGGCATTCCAATGAGTGCGATCCCGGATAGAATTTATTGTAGGTTTTGTCGTCCCGATCATTCTTCCAACCTGTGCATCTGACAATTCCGGGTAATGACGAAGTAACCACGCTATAGCATCTGGTTTTTCTTGCCGTTTTGAAAGGGGTGTGTAGCGCGGCCCCTTGGCACGTGCGGCTGGAATCGGAGTATCAGAGGTCAACAACTCAAGACGGGCTTCCGAATTACCCTCACAACGATTAATTTCCTCACGCAGTACTTGCCCATTTGCTATGGGATCTTGACCCTGCATGCCAATAGCCACCTCGTCGTCAGCAATGGCCTGGACCTCAAGAGCGTGAAGGCCGCAAAAATCGGCAATCTGCTCGAAACTTAGCGCGGTATTATCTACCAGCCACACGGCCGTGGCTTTCGGCATCAATGGCGCGTTCATTGGTGTCTCCCTCAAAGAAAGTTTCCGTCTGCAATTAGACGCTATAAAATCTAAGATCTAGAATTACAATATGCTGCTTACGCGCCCTACCTGCAAGCACCATAAAGGATTTTTCTCTTAATACTTTTCAAATCAAAATATGCGTCTTTCTAAACCGGGCCAACAACGGTAAAAAAAGCTAACAAATCTAATCATACAAAATGAGGTTCTGAGTTATGGACACGGACGATATCGAGCCACTTTCCAAACCACAGGAGTTGAAAGATCTTGAAGTAATGTCGATAGAGGCTCTCAACACCTATATAGAAAAATTGAAAACGGAAATAGAGCGCGCCGAAGCTCAAATCGCTTCGAAAAAGTCGCACCGTAACACCGCAAATTCTTTTTTTGGCAAAAAAAATAGCACATGAAAGTTTCATGAAAATAGAAGTTTTTATAACTTTGCAATTCTCTTTAGTGGTGATGGTCAAACCTAAAAACTGCAAGTGGCAAACACTTCCGCATGCGATAATTTTTAAAAATTAGACATAAACACTTTCAAAAACCGCTATAAAGTTAATCGAGTTGAAATGATGTATTTCTGAAGGAATTACTTTTAGCAAAGGTACATTTACCGGTTAGGTGTGATGGGACGATAAAATCGACCGCTTACGTTAAAGTTCACAAAAACCTGCAGCTTCTACGTAAGTAGTTAGTCTTACACACATATGAGAGAATAATATTTATATTCAGGCCTTATAGTTCAGATAAAGTTACAAGTCAGTAGATGGGTCATGACTGAAAAAGATATTCCTAACCACGCAAATTTTCCGTTCTTTGTCGATATACCAACTCGTTGGATGGATAGCGATGTGTATGGCCATGTAAATAATGTCGAGTATTACTCTTATATCGACACAGCAGTAAATATGCACCTTGTAAAAAAATTAGAGCTAGACCCTAATACTGCCCCAATATTCGGCGTCGTAGCAGAAACCAGCTGTAAATTTTTGAGAGAAATTCGACACCCCGATATAGTTAAAGTCGGCATTCGTGTAACAAAAATAGGAAAATCCAGTGTAACTTATCAAGTGGCTTTGTTTCGAAGGTCAGACGACTCTTTGGCGGCACTCGGACATTTTGTGCACGTCTATATTGACCGTAACACTCGCAAACCTACCAAGATACCAGAAGCTTTTCGTAATGAATTTAATCAGCTAATATCTTAAGCGTTCATTTCGTAAAGGCAGCATGCTTTAAAGAAGCATGCTGCCCTCACGTTTTCTATTTTCAGGCAGCTTTGGTTTTGAGTCTCTTTTGTCCCTGCCCACCATCTCCGATCGGAATTTGGCGTGGCTTCAAACATTCCGGGATTTCTCGCTCAAGCTCAATGTGTAAAAGCCCATCGGCTAAATCTGCACCAGTGACTTTCACGTGATCTGCAAGACTAAATCGCCGTTCAAAAGCTCGTTCGGCTATTCCCCTATACACTATTGTCGTTTCAACGCTAGACTCATCCTTACGTTCATCTCCTACGCGGCCAGATACCAGTAGTTGATTCTCTTGTGCTTCAATTTCAAGGTCCTGTATTTTGAAGCCAGCAACCGCGATGGTTATCCTGTAGGCATCGTCTGAAAGCTTCTCAATATTATATGGTGGATAGCTTTGTGTCTGCTCATTCTCTAGGTCACCAATCATATTGAACAAACGATCGAAACCTACCGTACTTCTAAAAAGTGGTGAAAAATCGTAACGCATAATTAGCTTCTCCTAATGCCCTTTAAAAAAAGCGGCAATGTTTGGGGCGTGTGCATAGTGGCCACACACCAGGTTGAGATAACGACAATCCCGCAGAAGCAGCAATCGTCTGTAGTTACGTGTGCACGATTTAAAAAAAATCAAGTATAAAAAAACTGACCGGACTTTTTACGGCCATCCGCAGGCGATTTAGTCAGCCCTTTAGACCGAAACTTTCGAAGCGCTTATTAAATTTAGCAAGTTGGCCACCGCTATCAACTAAACGATGTACCCCCGTCCAGGCTGGATGTGAGCTAGCATCAATCTCAAGTTTAAGGGTGTCACCGGGATTTCCCCAAGTCGACCTAGTCGTGTAGGTTGTTCCGTCCGTCATTTCAACGACTATCTCATGGTAATCAGGATGTATATCGTTTTTCATTTTTTATTTCTCCACTATGGAGCGATTTTTAAATTAATTAATACCTTATTGGCAACCTAAATTTGGCGAAAAATTTTAGACTATAAGAACGAATAAACTCAAACTAACGCTATCAGTTTTATCCCTACCATAATGTCATGCATTATAAATTTCTTGGGTTTCAAAATATGCACCACGGTTCACGCCCGAATAATGACCACCGCCTAAGGCATCGGCCTCAAAGCACTCACACCCGGCATTACCTCTTCAACGAGCCGCAACGTTTGTGCCATTAATTCTCCATCGCTATCCCCAATTGGGCGCAACACAAACTTATGAACTCCAGAATTTATATACTCCTGAATGCGTTCTAGGATGTTATCAGAATTACCAACCGCCCAACTAGCGGTTAGGTCAGTATTCGGAGCTCGTTTTAAATACGTAGCCGCCTTACTTTTAACGCAAGGCTCCTCCCAGTTTCCAAACCGAAAAAAGAATCCCGCCCCATAATGATCGTAATCGATACTGCGACCTGCGAGTTCGACCTCTTTCTTAATTTGATCTATTACCGGCTTAATTTGTGTTGGGGTTTCTCGGCCTGCTTGCCAGCCACTGCCAAAACGAGCTGTTCGTTTAATTGCAGGCCGCGATGAACCGCCAATCCAAATAGGGAGTTTTCTTTGAGCTGGCTTGGGTTCAATGCACGCATCTTTATACGTATAGTGTACGCCTTCAAAATTCACCGCCTCTTCTGACCAGAGCCGCGATATTATCTCCAGAGATTCGTCTACTTTTTGTCCAACACCTTTGAATTCACGTCCAGTGGCTGCCCAATCAGCAGCATCTTTGCTGCCAATTCCAAATGCCGGCAGAAGGCGTCCATCGCTCAAATAATCAATAGTAGCGCATTGCTTTGCGGTTACAAGCGGGTCCCGTAATGCGATCGAACAAATATTCATTCCAAATTTTATTCTTTTGGTCGCACCAGCAATCGCTGCAAGAGCAGAAAGTGATTCAAGATAAGGTACTCTGGAAACGAGACGATCTGTTTGCCATATCGAGTCCACCCCGTTTTCCTCGCAAAGCGCGACCCACTCCCAAAATGCTGTAGCCGATGAGAATGGGAAATCTGCTATTCCAAAACCAACGCCTATACTCATACAATCCTCCTACTCCTTGTTTATTTTTTCAAAAAGTCTGAAAGTATCTAGGGATTAGAACTAAAGCTTAGATTCTTGGAAACGGCTAGCAAAATAATAGGAGAAATAAAAGTGCCAAAGACACCAAATTACTTTAAAAATAAAACAATCTTCATTACAGGAGCTGCAAGTGGCATAGGGAAATCAACAGCAATGATTTTTGCTAGAGAAGGCTCTAATGTGGTGGCCACTGATATTGATGAGAAAGGCGCTGTTATGGTTGCCGACCACGTTGGTCAAGCTGGAGGAAATGGAGTAGGTATTCACTGTGACGTTACCGACCGCAGCAGTGTTGAAAAAGCGGTTTCTGGAGGACTCGAAAGGTTCGGAAAGCTTGACTTCCTATTTAATTCAGCAGGCTCAGCGATAAAACGTGCAAAGTTTTTAGAGATTGATGAAGATCTGTGGGATCAAACATATGACCTGAACGTCAAGGGAACCTTTTTATGTATGCAAGCCGTTATTCCGCACATGCTGAGGGAAGGAAAGGGTGTAATCGTTAATATGGCTAGCAATGCTACTCGCACTGGCGGTGCAGCCAAATCCCCTCACTACGCATCAGCAAAGGGTGCAGTACACACCCTTACAATTGGCGTCGGTCGCGAGTTTGCAAGTAGAGGCGTCCGATGTTTGTCGTTGTCACCCTCCGCAGTTGATACCCCTTTCCAAGATATCTCAAGTAAAGAAATGCTTGATGCTTCAATTGAAGGGAATCCTATGAAACGTATGGGTACACCCGATGAAATAGCGGAAATGGTGCTATTTACATGTTCTGACGCTTGTGAGTTTATTAATGCTGACACACTATACCTAACAGGGGGATCGAAAGCTTAGAGGGGGGAGACTTAGAATGCCAAAAACACCAGATTTTTTTGCAAACAAAACACTTTTTTTGACTGGAGCCGCCAGTGGCATTGGCGAAGCAACCGCTCATATTTTTGCCCGCGAAGGCGCTAATGTGATCTGTGCAGATATTGATATCGAGGGAGCTAATAGAGTTTCTAACGAGGTGAACCAAAGGGGCGGAAAAGGTCTTGCCATATCATGCGACGTTACCAAGCGAGCAAAGGTCGAAGCGGCCGTTGCCACCGGAATCAAACATTTCGGAAACATCGATTTTCAATTCAATAATGCAGGATCTGCTATAAAGCGCTCCAAGTTCCTAGACATAGATGATGATTTATTTGAGAAAGCTTACGACCTTAATGTCAAAGGGGTGTTCTACGGCATGCAGGCTATTTTACCACACATGCTTGAACGCGGCAGCGGAGTAATTGTAAACACGGCCTCAATGTCTTACATGCGAGGAGGAGGAGGCCACTCAATTCATTATGCTTCAGCTAAGGGTGCAGTCGTTACCATGACTATGGGGGTTGCACGTGAGTTTGTAAAAAAGAATATACGCTGTATTTCAATTTCGCCAGCAGCTGCAGATACTCATTTTCAAGATATTTCATCAAATGATTTGAAGGAGTCAATGACCAATGACATTCCCATTGGCCGCATGGCTAATCCCGAAGAAATTGCCGAAGTGGTGCAATTTCTTTGCTCTGATGCATGCCCTTATATAACCGCCGATACAATCAAGATTTCTGGCGGGGGTGGATTTCGTTAGGAGACCAAGATGAAGGTAACGCCTTTTGACGCGCCCTTAGGCGCAGAAATTACCGGGATCAACCTGGCGGACGAGCTCACCGAAGAAATCATAGCCGAACTTAATGCTTATTGGGCTGAATATCTTGTTTTATGTATTCGTGATCAGAGTCTTGCTCCAATAGATTTCCTTAAAGCAGGCCGTATTTTTGGCGATCCCTTCGAACAGCTCTACGGTCAATTTAACCATCCTGAATACCCTGAGATTGGTCTTTTAACTCATAAAGATGGTGATACGGCCGGCAGTGGCAAACGGAAGATACGAGGCACCTCATGGCATACAGATGCTTCCTATTTTGAGTGCCCTCCTGCCGGCACCATGCTTCTTGCCCTGGAAATCCCAAAACGTGGGGGAGACACTGACTTCATGTCAACTCGAGCAGCATATGAAGCACTACCTTGCAGAACGAAACAACAGATAAACCAGCTTGAAGCGATACATGTCTATGAAAGCAGCAGATCACCCCGTAAATTAATCAGACGCTCTCAAGATCAGGTAGATAAATTCGGCGAACAAACCAAACACCCAATCGTGCGCACCCATCCGGTAAATGGTTGTAAATCAATTTTTCTAAATCCTATCCGGGTTGAGTCAGTTGATGGACTTACCCAGGATGATAGCAATAAAATTCTTGATGACTTGCATGACCACCTATTCCAACCTGACTTTCATTATCGTCACAAATGGGCTGTTGGCGATTTCTTAATTTGGGACAACCGAAGCATTTTACATCAAGCAAATGATGATTATGATTGGCACAGCCAGAGCCGACTTTTATACAGAATAATGGTGAAAGGTGAACGACCCTTTTGACCACAATTTTACCTTATGGCTTAGGTGGGAGAGCAAGTATTAGCTTGCTGCAATGAAGTGCATACATGCCCCACGTCGCCAATAAATTTAGTCCTATGCTACCCCAAGTGCATCCCGAAAACGTGTTTTCCAAACCGAAGCATCACGTTCAGCTGGCATTGCTAATTTTCCAGGGTCTGTAGCGGCAACTTTAAGTAAGATAAACGTGCTGCTATTCGCGTTACGAAGTAATTCACGTGCCTCTTTAAATTGGCTTTGTTTAGTAACAGTTCGAACAGACTTAATATTGGCGCCCTCTGCCATTTTTGCCAAGTCTACGCCACGAAGAGTATGGCTCGGTTGCCATCCAGTCTCCCCATACCGCTGGTTATCGATACATAAAATGCGAAGGTTGGGAACTTCCATCGCGCCTATTGCTGCTAAGGTGCCAACATTCATAAGAAGCTCTCCCTCTCCAGTGACAACCAGTACAGTCTTATCTGGCTGTGCCAAAGCCAATCCTAGTCCAATACTACAAGCTGCACCCATCGCACCACTAAGTGGGAAGACATTGTTCGGATTAGCTCCGGTGGCATTTAGAACATCGTCTTTAGCTCCTGCTAGCCCAGTCACGATGAGAAAATCATCGGTATCGCCAAGTATAGCTTTCGTCGCTTTGCGGCGTTCTAGTTCACCAGCCTTAAGTTTAGCATTAGGTTTACTGACGTGTTTCTTTGTATTCTTTTTAGCCATTCTTTGATCCTTCTAAGCGAATTTTTTTGCACCAAGGAGCTTCTGCGTGAGTAAGACAGCCATTGGTTGATTAGATCGAAATGCCATAGCTCCTGCTGCCTGGACGGTAGGGACCACCTCATTCTCGTAATCACATGTCAGCACGGTCAAACCACAAGCCTCGCAGACCGGTTTAACTGCTTGACCCATGGGAACCTGCCAAGGATTAGCTTCACCAAAATCACCCCGCATTGAGACGAGCATTAAAAGCGGAATACGGCCATTGGTATTCAAACTAAAAAAATTTACACAGTTTCCAACACCGCTAGACTGAACGCAAAGTGCTGCACGCTCGCCACCAAGCCAAGCACCTACGGCTACGCCAACGCCCTCTTCTTCCGTCGACAAGGCAATAGAATGAACATCCTTGTCACTTAAAGAATTATCTATAATAGCTTTATGACCCGCATCGGGCACGTAAGCAAACTGGGTTACGCCAAGATCTTTTTTTAGTGTTTGATATAGCTTGTCCTGCCAAATCGTTTTTTTCTTTGTCGCCATAAGCGTCCCCCCTTACCCTTTACAAATACACGCATGTTTCTGACAATCTCTATAATAATATATTCTGTTACTTGCGCTAGTCCCAAACGCACAATATACATGTTTTAATA
>Ga0163109_10000045_pt1 | contig 104533 bp, 97 predicted proteins | sample CRUFie1St13metaG_FD_108704 | JGI IMG/M metagenome (GOLD analysis project Ga0163109, IMG submission 108704) | Marine microbial communities from the Costa Rica Dome - CRUD Field 142mm St13 metaG | ecosystem: Environmental > Aquatic > Marine > Oceanic > Photic zone | place: Costa Rica: the...
ACGCGAACGGCAAAATCAAAGCATTAGCAGAAGGTGACACACTGCTTTCTGTCACAGACCGTTACACATCTCAAACGAGCCAAATTTCAGCTTTCGCTGTCCCTTCTCTCACCAGCTCTACAACTCGTTCTGGATCATACATTAATTCAGGAGCAGTCGTTCGAACCGGAGATATCAATCAAGACGGGTTTGACGATGTCGCCGTGGCTTGGGCCGAAACAAACTATAATGCTACCGACTCAGGCACTGTCCTTATTTATCAAGGGACTGCCACAGGATTGGATCCAACACCGGTTCGCGTCCTAAGTGAAGGCGGTCGAAGCGCGCAGTTTGGGCGTTCCATGACCATCGCCGACATCGATGGAGACGGCTTACTCGATCTTATTGTCGGTGCCATGCGTGCCGATATTGGAGCGCGCGATAATGGTGGTGTCTATATTTTTTCAGGACAACCGAATTCTTTCTTTAGTCCAGAACCTACTCGAGCCATCGGTGGAACAAACGCATATGACTATGCAGGAACTGCTGTCGAAGCTTGTGACTTCAACGCCGATGGATACATGGACATCGCCATCGGTGCAATTTTAGCCGAAGATCGCCTACGACGATCAAGAAGTAACGACCAAGGTGCCGTCTATATCCATATGGGTAGATCCGATGGATTTTCTGACACACCTGACGTTTCACTTTGGGGAGATATGCCACTGGGCGACGGAACATTCGCGGGTCGCGCAAGCCTCCAGCTTGGCCGCGCTTTAGCCGCAGGTGACTTCAACGGAGATGCGGTTTGTGACCTTGCTGCCGGTACCTATATTTATGATGCTGGCCCCACTAATACCGACGATGGACTATTGTTTATCTATCGCGGCCGAGCTGCGGATAGCAACGGTCCTGGCGGGCTGACACCATTTCCAGTTCGCGGGTATGCAGCCACTGTCGCTCCCGAAAGATCAAGCCAGTTTGCTCGCTTCATGGCGGCTGGAGACCTCGACGGAGACCTCGCAGACGAACTTGTCGTCACCCAGTTTCGGGCTGAAAATGCAGCCGCAGGTGGAACAAACCGAGGCGCTATCAGGATTTATCAAGAGCTCGACTTACCTGACACACCAATGCTTAATCTATCTCCCGTTGAAACAGCCACTCTGTCCTGGTTCGGTGCAAACAATAATGACGAAGCGGGATGGTATGTGCGCGTGTCAGATTACGATGGTGACACAAGAAACGACTTAATTGTCGGCAACCATAGCGACGAAATTCCTGGTGGCCGGAACAACGCCGGGACAATATTCATTTTCGAAGGCGAGGATGGAATCTTACCGGATACAGCGACGACAACGCCCATGCGAGTCATCGCTGGTCCTACTTCAGAAAACCGCTTTGGAATATTCTTTGACGTCGTCGGAGATTTAGATCGCGACGGTCGTAATGACTTGGTCGCACTTTCTGCATACTCTGATGTCTATGGCATTAATGAAGGTGCACCATTTTTCATACCTGGAGATGAAAGCAAACCGTTAGAACTTCTCGAGCTACCCGGCTCTGCAGGTGGTGATCAATTCGGCATATCAGTCGATTTTGTTGGCGATGTGAACGGTGACAACATCAATGACTTTTTGGTCGGCGGTCACGCCAGAGATATTCGTTCGGTAGGCATCAACGCCGGCGGTGCAGCCCTTTATTTCGGAACAGCAAACGGCTTTGGTACACAACCAGATGTAGAACTCGACCGATTTAGACGACATTCGGGTGGTGACCATTTCGGTTTTAGCGTTAGCCGCGTCGGGGACTTTGATAACGACGGAACCAATGACTTTGCGGTCGTCGCTCGCTACGATGATCAACCCTCGTCCTTCAACAGCAGTACTTATGATGTCATTGGAACAACTTGCGGGCCCAGCAAGAGCAACTCAGGCGCGGTATTTATATTCCGGGGTGACTCCAATGGAAATATATCGTCACAACCGGCTTACATTTACTACGGACCTCACCGAAGCTCTGAGATGTACGCTGTCGTAGGCGACGTAGACGTCAACGGCGATGGCTTTGATGATGTTATTGTTTCTGGCGTTAATTGGGATGCGCCCGGTATAAATAATTCTGGTGGCTTTACAATCATTCATGGACGCGCACCGAGCGATAATGGACGGACTCAAATCATTTGTGATGTTCAACCAACGATGTACGGAATCAGCGCAAATAGTCGAATCGGGCATTCACTTGGGAAACTCGGTGACCTCAATCGCGATGGATGCGATGAATTTGTCGTTGGCAGCCGCGAGGAAGATAACGGAAGTACAAATCAAGGAACGATTCGCGTTGTCTTCGGAGCGGGAATCAACTGTGATTATCTTACTCCCCAGCTCTTGACGCTCGAGTCACGGTCGCGATTCGCAAGAGCAGGAACCAGTATCGCCGGTGGTCTAGATATAGACTCTGACGGAATCCCTGACCTCGCCGTCGGCGGAAACGAGTACCGGTTGAATAATAATGTTGTTGGTGCAGTATGGATAGTACTCGGTTCGTACCTTCAGACTCTGACGCCAGAACCAATTGAAAATGCGTCAACTGCAACTTTTTACGGCTTCAGTGACCCAAGCAATCAGCTGGTTCTCTCTCTTCCGGGCGTAACAGGTTCAGGAAACTTCGGAACTGCGGTGACTTTCGTTCCCAACTTCGACGGACAGGGGAGAGTCGGACTTGCCGTGGGCGTACCCTACGGTGATTACGGCGGGACCTCTTTGGCTGGAGATATTCAGATATATGAGTTCATTTATGGCGTCGGGTTAAATCCACTTCCAGTCACCAGCTTCATCGGACAAACAGATTATCCGGGTGGACGACCAGGCCACGCCCTCTCCAGTACACAGATTTCTGGCACAACCTATTTGGGAATCGGTGCGCTTGACGCAGCCCGCGACCAAAATTTTAGCGGCGCGACCTATCTGCTTGAACTCAAGCCCTAACCCGGTATCAAGTTGATCAAAGCCACTGGTATAAACCACTAATATCTTCTTCTGCGAGCCATCCGTCGCAGTAGATATGGATTATTCTTCATTGTATTCAAATTGTTCGGGTCTCGGGTCTTGAGCCTAAGCCCAAACCCGTGAAACTATTCGCCCATGCCAATACGTTGGCTCGTTATTTTAGTTACATGTCTTTCCGTGTTTTTTTCGAACGACGCGAAAGCTCAAATTGTGGTTGTACCCCCGATCCTTGGTGAAGGTCTCGAACCTGCTCGAGACCTCATCCTAGAACGGATATCTGCGCAATTAAAAGACAGCTCTATAAAAGAGCTGAAAGTGGATCGGTTTGTTCTGCTGAAGCTCGCGCAATGCAAAAACAAGATGTCGTGCATCTCAGCAGCCGCTAAGTCGACGGAAGCCTCTCATGCGATTCACACCATCGTCGCTCGAAGAAAAAACAAGGTCCTCACACAAGTCACTCTATTAGACATTACAACATCGAATCCGGTCGAGAGAGTGCGCGCCCGAACGGCTGTTGGTTTGTCATTTATAGAAAAAACAATCACCGAATCTATGCAAAAAGTCGGCGCAAAAGTAGAGACGCTGCCCGGCTATCAGAACGAGGGCCCTCTACGAGCGAAAGCACGGACCCGAAGCAATCGCGTGTCAGCAGGTTCGTCCTTGCCTCCGCCTATTCCCAATCAAAATCCAGCCTCTGGCTTCGGAGGCGTGCCACCCGTTCAACAAAACCCAGCCGTCACTCTGCAATCAAACATTCCCATGGTCGACGGACCGAATTATATCGCATATACCTTTTGGGGTCTCGCGGGGGCACTCGCTCTTGGAAGTGCCGCATCGTTTGCCATGTATGGGCTCGACCTTCAAGCCCGCAACGCAACGCCGCAGACAGAATTTATGCAGCGGGAAGAGCTACTGCTCAGCGCACAATCAAGACAGCTTACAGGTTATGTAACCTTAGGAAGCGCAGTTGGTATTGGATTGGTCGGCGTTTTGTTTCAGCTGACTGGTTGGGGCTCCAGTCAAGTACCCGCCATCACAGCCCCTATGGCTGGCGCAGGCCAACCTACAGCGTCTTACACCTTCACATTCTAGCAGGCGCTAAACTGACAACGTTTGGAACAAATGTGACAAAATTCGTCACCCCTCGCGCAATATCGTCGGGAAATGAGTCTGGCGCGAAGTCTGCAGGACGTGGGTTCGGAATATGGTTTCTCGACCGAAAATAAAGCCGACAATTTGCGATCAGGCGTAGATTGCGGTTTTATAAGGACAGTCTTAAGGGGCAAAGTAAAATGATGAAAACACCGAAGAAAGGAACCGCTGGATTCACGCTCATCGAATTGATGATTACGGTAGCAATTATCGGGATCCTCGCATCTGTGGCTATACCACTGTATCTAAAATACACGCTGAAAGCGCGTACCACCGAGGCCAAAACAAATTTGGGCGGTATTCGAACGAGCCAAGTGGCTTTTAAGGCGAGCTTTGATACCTACTGCAACACTCGCATAGAACCAGCGATACCCATCACTGGAATGAAGAAGGTTTGGCCTCGCTTCGCATCTCCGACAGGTGGGCAAAACGCATCACAAACGGGAAGCGGTACATTTACGGACATTGGATTCGAACCCGCAGGGCAAGTTTATTATCATTACGGCTGCACTTTTTTGAACGAGGCCGTTCGGTGTGAGGCAACGAGTGATCTGGACGTCAACGGTGCACCCGCCGTCTTTATGTTTGCCTGGCGGACAGACCCTAATAACATTGAACCGGCTGGTTCATTCTCAGGAGCGACCCCAGTGAACAACTGGGGCGGCCTAGTCAATCTTACGTTCGGTAGATTCTAAGGGGAACACGATGAATACGTTCAAAAGTCTATACATTCGATCAATGGTTATCCTACCCATCATGCTCACCTCTCTTACCGCGCTCGCGGGCGGAGGCGGAGGCGGTCAAGGCGCTGGCGCAGGGGGAGGAGCATCTGCACCCGAACCGGGTTTTCTTGCGATGTGCGCTGTTGTCGCCGGTACCGAACTGGGCCGACGAATCATCAAACGCAATAAACAATAAGCCCCTGTCTCAGGCTACCCTCGTAAAAATACATTCTCACTCTTCTGTAGCAATGGCTACACCCAATTGAAATATCGAAATATTCGCCTTCTTACCTTGAGGTCGTGCGATTCGTCATCGGAACATTCTAGTTTGGCCTTCGTCGATAAAGATGAACGAAGTCGAGACAAATATCTTCCTCATATTTGCTGACAGGCTCAATGCATGACAGAGTATCCGCAATGACGGAGCCGCTGTATCGCCTCCGAATTGCAAACGGGAACGAATATGGACCGTCTCCCGCGGCGGATATTTCCGCCTCGATTCGAGCAGGTAAAATAGCTACAAACTCGCACGTTGCTGTTGCGCCTTTCACTCAGTATGTACCGATTCTGAGTGTTCAGGAATTTGCATTAGCTTTTCAAGAGATCCAAAGTCGAGGAAGCATCGCACCTGCCCCTCATGTCAATACTCCCGCGCAAACACCAGAACCAAGGCCAGAACCGCCGCAAGAACGACCCAAAACAGTAGAGGACTTTCTATTCGATAATACTTCGTCCGAACGTTCGAAGAGCTATCACCCGCTCGCGAGTGCTTCGATAAGTCAAGAAATAGAAGCACTCGAACAACAGGCGCAAGCAGTAGTGAACGAAGCAAGCACCGAAGAGCCCGGTGATGAAGTCGCTGTATATCTCCGAGAGCGCTCTCAATTCGATTTGGGCCTTAGACATCTGGAGGAAAATCGAACGGGCGAAGCAATGGAACTGTTTCGAAAGCTTGCAGAAGCCCACCCGAATACGTCGGAATACCATTCTTCCTATGCGTACTCTCAATTCAAACTTGCGAAGAACGATCAAGACAAACTGAGTTTCCTTGGAAAATTACGAGAGATTCATGAAAAGTCTCCTTATTGTGTGTCCACTCTCGTTTACCTCGGCCGATCAACCGTTGATGTAGGCCGAGCGAAAGCCGCAATCAAATTCTACAAGTCAGCGCTCGAAATTGAACCTGGACGACGAGACATCGCAAACGAATTACAACGCGCTGAAGATATAAGCTCAGGAAAGATCACAAAAAGCGCAAGCTCAGATTCACATCGATTGGGTTCAGATTTCAAATCTCGCCAAAAATCAAAGTCAGAAGCCAGCTCGAAAACATCTTTCAAAGTTACCCGAAAAAGCAAAAAGGACAATGTTATCGCAGAAGCAAAACTTAGCCGTTTGCTCGGAAGCATTTTCAGCTTCGGTGTGATTTTTGTGACCCTATACGCAATGGCCGTTCTATCAAGAATGGGCGTTAATGAATACTTTTACGATGCCAGCGACAATTTCTTCTACCTCCGACGGGGTCTGCTCATTATCGTCGGCATTGGGCTCTCCTTGTTTTTTCTAAAAGACCAAAAGTTCAGCAAAACTGATTTTGTGTGTAACCCAATATGGTTGGTTCCTGCGATTGGTCTTGGCGTCGGCGTAGGCTTATTGTCTCCAGCTCAAGCGGTAAAATCAACGCTCGAGGTAGTCATTGGCCTTACCATTTTTCATGTCGTCGCTGAAGAGATCTTCTTTCGAGGGTTTTTAGCGAGGAATCTGGCGCGAGGGCTACCAGGCCACTGGCTGCCCAGTGTATTTGGAGGCCTGCTTTTTGGCCTCTACCATATGACCTACTACTCATTTGCTGCTAACCCTCTTGAAGCGGTCGATTTTTCTCAAATAGCACCCGCTGCCCAAGGTGCGCTGGTCGATTTATCACCGAGCTATGAGGAGCTCTCGGTCGGCCTGACCACGAGCTTGCAGGCTTGGCAATCTATTGGGATGATCACGATTGGCGCCGGCATACCTTTGTATCTGATGTACTACAAGTCACGCAGCTTCCTACCCCCATTACTGTGCCATTTATCCATCAATTTAACCATGATGTATTTGTCCTACGGTACCCTAAAACTCTAAATTTAAGGTAGAATATGAGGGCCGGTTAAAAACCGCAGCCGCCCCAAACGGAGACTATAAATGATTCATAAGAATTCACTTCGACTTTACCCGATCTTCGCCGCCGCTTTGTGCTTTGCCTGCGAAGAGGCAACGGATACTAACGTCACAGATAAACCAGAAAAACCAACAGCAGAACTCGCTGAAACAGTGTGCGCTTCGCCGGCACCAATATCAGGAACCAAGCAGAGTTCGACTGCTATCTGGATAAACGGTGTGGAAGTTGTTCCCCTCGACGAAAAGGCTGCTTGGAGTGCCTCGGTCGAAATGATGGAAGGGACAAACACGCTGACCATCGTGGCGAAAAGCGCAACAGACCAAGAGAGTGACTCGATCAGGAAGAATACGACGCTCGATCTTACGCCACCCGCGAAACCTACTGTGACAGGCATGATTCCAGCGGTGGTTATGGAAAGAATGTTTACGGTCTCAGGTGAAAAGGAAGCAGGCGCGGGAATATCGATTGACGGCATGGTCGCTGTACCTCCCGATGAATCAACGATGTGGACGGCGCAGGTTATGCTCATGCCAGGACCGAACACAGTTCGGATCGAAGCGCGTGATTCATGTCGTGCAAGCGATGTTGTCGAATTAGATATTTTCCAAGACGATAGCGGTATCGGCTTAAGCGTTGATGACCCGATGTCTCCGACCTGCGATGACTCGCAGGTCATTACAGGCAAGCGAGCACCCGGCGTTGCTATTCTCCTCAATGACACGCTTATTATTGAAGCAGGAGACGAAACGACGTGGACGCACACTGTCGCCCTAAATGAAGGAAAAAATACTCTTGAGTTCGTAGGTCAAATCGGAACAAACATCAGTCTCCCGCACACGATTGAAGTTGAATATGATTCTACGGCACCTTCTCAACCAGAAATTCCGGCAGCTATGCTTCCGGGTTCATTCACGTCGAATCCTGATCTCATGCTTAGCGGCACAAAAGAGGCAAACTCTGCGATTCTCGTCAACGACGACGAAGTCGTCATGGAAAACGCCGAAACAACTTTTATGTTTTCCTACACTCTCAGCGCGGGCCAGAACTTTATTCAGATCGACTCGCGTGACTTCTGTGGACGAACCTCCGGCAATCCCATCGTCGCAACAATTACTTTAGACAACACAATGCCGGCGCTCACAATCTTGTCGCCCATGGCAGGAGACACCTTGACTGGTCTTGCTCTCATTGAGGGAGAAGCAACCGATAATTCAACCGACATGAATATGAATGGCGTGGCTGCGATTGACGTAGCGGTTGACGGTCAAGCCCTGACGAGCATTCCGCTTTCAGACACCTCTACTTTCTCTGTCGCTTGGGATACGACTCAAGTTGCTGATGGGAGTCACGTTCTCACGATCACTGCGCTTGATATCGCCGGTAATAGCTCTACGCCTGTAACGATGATTGTTGAGGTGGCAAACCTCGCTCGTATCGTATCCGATGACCCTCCACCGATGGAGTGGGGAAGTGACCCACTCCAGGCACGTAGTAATCGTCCATCAGTTGCTGTGACGACCAACGGCGCAATCGGTGTCGTTTGGCGTGACAACGTACAGCGAGCCGAGGAAGGAAACGATAACGACATCTATTTACGCCTCTACGGGACCGGCTCCACGATGTCGGTCATCGAAACCGTTTCACTCTTTGCCGTTCCGGACATCGACGCGAATTCCGAAAACGCAAGCGTCTGCCCTGCTTCGAATGGTGGTCTTCACATCGTTTGGCAAGATAACGGAGATCTTGACGGTGATCGCGATGTCGAAGAAGATATTTATTACAGAAACCACGATGGGCAATCCCTCGGGGCAAACGCTTTCCTCGTGTCTCAGTCGGCCATGGGTGCAGGGTCAGGACCCGACGAACAAGATAATCTTTCCAAATACCCAGACGTTGCCGTGGATGGTCGTGGTGTAGCTCACGTCGTTTGGCAGGATAATGGTGACCTGGACATGGACGGAGATAGTGAATACGATATCTATTACGCGAGTGGTGGTCCCGCCGGATTCAATCAACCCGTCCTGATTAGTAATTCGGACGGTACCTCAATTCGGCCTCGTATTGCCGTCACTCCAGACAATTGCCCACACGTGGTCTGGCAAGATAACGGTCAGATCGAATTATCAGACACCGATATGCTGCACGACATTTACTATCGCGGCTCAACCCCCAATATGGCAGGAGGTTGTACTTGGACGGATACCGTCCTTATTTCCGAGGAAAATGGCTTTGATAACGTTTACCGTCCACGAATTGCTGCGGATCCGGCAGACCCGAGAGGTCTTCTTTACATCACTTGGCGGGGCACAGGTAACGTGATCAACAATGGGATGGACCTGGATGTTTTCATGGCCAGCTTCTTTGTTCCTTCGAGTCCAACAGGTCGAGGTTCCCTCATTCTCCTGAGCGATGATATCAATGATGGCCAGAGCCGAAACCCAGATGTTGTCATCGACTCAATGGGCAACGTTCATGCGAGCTGGGAAGATACTGGCGATATCACTGGTGCGGGAAGTGACTACGATATTTACGTACGCACATGGAACGGAGCGATGTTCTCACCCTACGCATCCATCAGCGATATTGGCATGAACACAGTCAATCAGGGGCTTTCTATCGAACCAAGTATGGCGGTGGACGGGACCCAACTGATCATGGTTTGGGAAGATAACTCCGACTATGATGGCGACATGATTGATGATCATGACATTCTAATGATTGTGCGATAGTCATTATATATCGAACGTCTCTCTTTCATTGCTGGCCTACTGGTCATTGCTGGCCTAGCACACTACGGCCAACGCACTCTTGACGCTTTTGAAGAAAATCAAAAGCCCACATCAATCCATTCGCACCAATTTCTTTCCGCTGAAGCATCCATAAAAACAGGTGCTCCAATCTTGTCTCGCGCACTTACAATGCAAGACATCCTCAAGCGAAGAAGGCAAAGCCTAGAAAGCAATAAGACCATGCAGGGCTGTCTCCTCACGCCAGGAATTAGTACTGAAAATGGAGAACCTATCGTTTTACTTCAACACTTAGAACATGGACGGATCGTTGAACGCCCAGGTTTAGGCATCTTTGCTGTGAGTAGTGAATACGGAGCAAAACTCGCAGATATAAATAACTGCAGGAGAACCACAACCAAACGATGAATAAGGAGATGAGCCTGCTCTGGAGTGCACTCGCGGGACTCCTCATGTCTTTTTCTCATGATCAAGCACCGTGGTTTGCTGTGCTTGGAATCGCCATTATCTGTGAATGCGTAAAGACGAAAACACCACGCACAGCAATCGTGCCTGCACTTCTATTTGGAGGTTTCGATGGCCTCGGGTTTTGGTCTTTCATCCTAAACGGCTGGGACGTTTTCGGCGTAGCCTGGCTTATGCATCTTTTTTTTCGGATGGCTTTTGTCGTCCTTTTGCCACGATTGTTTCGTGGGCGTTGGGGCACACCGGTAACCGTTGCCTCTCTTTGGTGCGGGATTGAATATATCCGAACACTTCTCGCGTGGAATCCAGCGCCTCTTGGTGATGGGTTCGCTTATCAACTCTGGTTTATTCAAATCGCTGACCTTGGTGGAACATATCTCGTAGGGTTCGTCGTCGTATGGCTAGGAGCCTCACTGTACGCTGCCCGAAGCCAAGGCTCAATTATGATGGGGGTGCCAGCTGTCTGCGCTTTTTTACTGAGCTCACTTTACAGCCTTTACCATTTACAGACGGAAGAAGAACGACCCGACGAAAAAAGTCTAAACATTGCACTCGTGCAGGCATCCATCCCATATTGGTTTTATGAATTCGCAGCGAAAGACTTTGAATTTTCACAAGTGCTAAAGAGCGCCTACACAGACAGTTTAACTCAGGTCCCTTCAGATGTTGACCTCATTGTTTGGCCAGAAACCGCGCTACCTCATGACCCAAGTAAGGAAGAGAAGCTGCGAGAGACCCTCAGCTCGACCACTCGCCCTGCCCTGCTCGCTGGACTGCCCAGGTATCGCAACGACGGAATCAACTTCAATTCTGTTTGGTATATTGAGCCCGGGTTCGATAGCGCACAAATCTACGACAAACGAAAAAACGTCCCGGTAATCGAGGCGGGACTGGGTGCGGGAACGAAAGGAAACGTGCTCGGCCCGGTAGAGGTACCTATTGCCCCCGTTATTTGCTGGGAAAGCGTTTTTCCAAGCCTTTTTGATCATGCCAAGGACGCGAAAGCAATCGCGGTCTTTACGGACCCAGGCGCTTTTGGCCATACGAATATCGCTGAGTTGCATGCGCGCAAAACGGTACTTCGCGCCATTGAACGGCGTAGACCAGCAATTCATTCATCGCAGGTTGGACCAAGTCTACTGATCGATTCTAGCGGTGAGGTCACACATCATTTACCAGTATGGAAATCGGGGATCCTAATTGGAAGGATAAACCTCAAAAGTAAGCAATCAATCTTTACGAAAACAGAAGGTATATTCGCACCGTTGACCTTAGGATACACTCTTGCTGTCCTGCTATTCGGCTTTCGACGCCAGGACTAAACACTATTTATGCCTAACATCATTGCATGCATCGCGAGTATATTGATTGGCCTTTACGGTGTGTATGAAAACTTTTTTGACGCACTAATTGGTGGATACGCGGAAATTATTATCTGTGCACCTATCATGACCGCTTGGGCAATGTGGTTAGGACGTAAATACGCCGAGCCAGGTCCCATTCATATTCCGTTTATTTCACAACTACCTTGGTTTCTTGCCATCATCTCTGTTTTTTCCATAATGATAGGCGCAACTTGGATTGCAAGCTATACTATCGCCCCCGCCACGTTGTTGCTATTTCATCGCTACTTGCCCGCGTTGGCAACAGGACGAATATTGTTACTTTTCTTCATCGCTCCGACGAGCTATTTGCTTGATGTTCATTTTGGAGAATTTTTGCAAATGTCGACTGCAGCAGCGACCTCATGGTTCACTCAGATTTTTGATGCAAGTCTCGCTATTCGAACGGACAACCAAATTTGGTGTGACCCTCATCGAATTTATATTACAGCAGAATGTAGCGGTGCGCGCCTCGCTGTTCGCTTCGTTGCATTAGCGGTCTTTGTCGGCAGTCTCAAGCGCACACACTCTAAAATCATCGCGTGGCTTATCGCAGCAAGCTTAGTATTATCGGTCATTACCAATATCGGTCGAATTAGCGCTCTGTGTTTTGCGGCTCAATCATATGCAGCGAACGACTTACTCGGCGTGCAGAACTATCATGACACTTCCGGTATCACCGCTTTCTTTATCGCGTATGTCGTGTTGGCGTTTATCAACAGTCGGCTAGTGGCCAAATACTTTGATACCGACAAACTCGCGCATTGATCGATTATAGCGCCAAAGTTCATCGTGTTGTGCGACCGCTTCTTCTCGGGACAATGGTTTATTGTTTTGAGCGTAGACTTCAAAGCTCTGGGTGCCTTCGTTGGCGATCGCAAACGCGCGACCCTGTTTTTTATCGCGGTTTTTAGGATTTATGTAGCGATTGACGCCGCGGCGCCCTCGCTCTTCTAGTTCAGCAGCAAGTCGAACGATATCTTGCTGATTCAAGGTTCGTCCGTATCCGGCACGGCGCCCCGGATCGTCCGATTTTGAGCCTCTTGCTTGAGTCTGTTGTCCGGTCGATACTTTGTTCTGTTGGTGTGGATTGATCTGGCTGGAGGAGTCCGCACTCACCGACGCCACCAAACGTTTGGCGGCCGCGAGCAGGCTTAACCCTTGAAAATTTTGCCTAATTCGAGACAAACCAAGAATTTATCGGGTCTGTAGACAAAATGTTGCGGAGAAAAGTGATATTTTTTCACACGGTGGGCGGGCAAATTCATTGCGCAAACCTCAATCGAGCAAAAAGATGAAAGCCGCGGAATTACCAGTAACTTTCATTGGTCCAATTGAGGACGAATCCAGCCTCGCTTGGCATGTGGAACAGAGTTTTTCCGCGCAATTTCCAATAAAGATGCGGGCACATCCGATAGATTTCGATGCCACCAGCCGAGAGAAATTCATCGCCGCTTTGGAAACAGCCCGCAGTATTAGTCACGACGGTATCGCGCGTATCTACGGATACACCCAATCCAACAACCAATTCATGGTCCTGACGGAGGATACCATTGGCGTAGGACTTTGTACGCTTCTAAAAAAAATTCCAGAACACTCACTGGATCCTCGCCTTTTCCTTTGGCTCGCCATGGAACTCATCAGAATCGTCGACGAAGTTTCGGGACAGCTTTCAGACGATGCAACGCAATACCAAATTCTTCACGGGATAGGATTAGAAAACGTGTCGATTACTCATGAAGGACAGCCAAAACTGATTGGGCTCAAGCCCAAACTGGCCGAATCAGCCCACTCTCCAGTGAATGGTTTACTCAAAATCCTAAAGTCAGTTGTACAAAGGTGCCCAAAATCAATACGCGTCGATGGTCAAAATATGTTGACCGAAACGATGTTCGAACGTCTACTTCAGTCAGCAAACGAGTCGATTTCGAAACTAGAATCACAGGTAGAACGCGAATTTTTCCGGGCCTACAAGTCAGATGAATCCCGTCATGGTCAGAAACGATGGGAGGAACTCGTACTTCCCCACTTGCCATCGCATCGGACCGACGAACAACATGTAAAGCACCCCAAAGGTCGCAATCATGAAGCGAAACAACAACCAGAAAAAGGCGAATTCACTCGAGCCTTGGAATCAAGGCACGGACCAGTTATGCCCCAGCCATTGACTTTCGCTGATCGTGTCACTGGACTCGAAACCTCTGTTCTCTATGAAAAAGAGCCCCAAAAATTGACTGCTTCAAAGTCTCAAAAAAAGGTAAAAAATGCGGGTTCGGAAGTTAATCGATTACTTTGGTTCACTCTTGGCTTTGTCAGTGCTGTCGCCCTTATGACACTTTACATCAGCATCTCGATCAAATAATCAAATAAACTCGAACATTTACACGAAAGCTTAGGCTGGGCCTTGATCATGATTATTTGCTACCCAGAAAAAAGTGTAGACCAATTTTGATTAGTCTGGCTATCAGTAACGCCGGCGCCAAGCAATTGTGGCGTGCTTTGCAATGGATAGTGAGTTCAAAATTATCTCAGGCGGACAAACCGGCGTAGACCGGGCCGCACTTGATGTGGCGAAGCAGATGGGAATCGAAACAGGCGGCTGGTGTCCAAAAGATCGCCGGGCTGAAGATGGACGTATTCCAGAGCATTACAAACTCACAGAGACTCGCTCTTCAGAAGTACATGTGAGAACCCAGCGCAATGTAGAGTCAAGCAGCGCAACTTTAGTGATCACACGTGGAGCACCCATAGGTGGAACCCGTTTTACTGTCGAAACAGCACAATCAATTCGACGTCCACTTCTCATTATTGATTTAGACGACCACCTCGTAGACCCAGTGGTCACCATTCTAGAATGGTTACGCCAATCGACCCCCCGAGTGCTTAATGTCGCTGGACCACGTGAAAGTGGTGCACCTGGAATCGGGCGCGAAACACACATCATCCTGGAAGAGGTATTCAACGAGCTCGGTTACTCAAGCACCGAAGAACAATGAAGCTCAGCGCAGCAATGCTACTTCGTCACGGCAGACAAAAGCTGATTTTGATTAACTTTCTCAATGGAGTCATTGATTCGATTCCAAAGCGCTAGACCATTGTCATGATCTATCCAGACTGCATATTTAGATTTATGCTGCTCTGCTTTCTGTCGAAACTTGGCCGGCTTAATCTTCGCGCTGTGAACATCTACCTTTAGCCCTCTGCCGCGAAGAACATAAGCCAACGAAAGCAATTGATCTTCTTGGCCGTTTTGCGTTGAGCCAAGAAGGATATCTACTGCACTCAGATCTTCGGGGAACATTCCACGCTGCTCCATCACGACCAAAATACGTTCGAGCCCAATCGAAAATCCGCAAGCCGGTACCTGCTGCTTTCCAAACATTCCGATGAGGCCATCGTATCTACCACCGCCTCCTAACGATCCAGCAAGGTCAGGGACTGCAATTTCAAAAATAGAGCCCGTGTAATAGCCAAGCCCCCTCGCCAGTGAAAGATCAAAATGTAGTTGGCTAGCTGCTGGAGTGTGGCTTGCGAGAGCGAATACCTTCCTCAAGTCATTTATGGCTTCTAATCCTCGTTCGGAGCTACGAAAAGAGTCTTCCAACTGTTCAAGGCTAAGGTTTCCGGTCACGAGTTGGACAAGTTTTTCACGCGCTTTATCTTCAATCCCTTTCGCAGAAAGTTCAGCCAGTACGCCTTCAGCGCCCACTTTATCAAGTTTGTCGACCGCAATAATAGCCGCGGATTCGAACTGTATGTCTATATTGCAAAGTTCGATCATCGCGCGAAGAAGTTCTCGATGATTAATCCGAATCTGAAAGTCGTCAAATCCTAGTTTTTGAATACATTCAGAAACGGCACCAAGAACCTCCGCTTCAACCATGCGACTTTCGGAGCCGGCAATATCAACATCGCACTGGTAGAATTCTCGGAAGCGCCCTTTACCCGGCGTATCCGCCCTCCATACGGGTTGAATCTGGTATCGCTTGAATGGAGCAGGAAGTTTACCACGGTGCTCAGCGTAGACCCGAGCCAGTGGGACTGTAAGGTCGTAACGTAATCCAAGGTCGGCCAATAAGGCCTCAGCCCCTGGAGCAGTCTCACCGCTTCTTCCAGCGACGATAGCGCCCTCCTGATGTAGATATTCACTCGCTTCCCTAATGCCGTTGACCAGCGGTTGACCACGATGAAGCAGTTTGAAAACAAGTTGGTCTCCCTCATCGCCGTACTTGCCAAGCAAAGTGGTCAATCGCTCATAAGTAGGTGTCTCTAAAGGATGAAAACCATGAGACTCATAGACGCTACGGATAATTTGAACGACGTGATTTCTTCGTCGTAATTCAGACGGAAGGAAGTCCCTTGTTCCTTTTGGTGGCCGTGTCACTATCTGTGATTTTCCCATCCCCCGTATTCTCCTTCGCTACTGCACAATGCGAAGGCGCCCGCCGCCAGGTTGACTCTTCGCTTTTTCCGCCTGCTCAATTGCTTGCTTAGCCAGCTCGGTCGCAACGCGCTTGGCAATTTTATAGATTTCGCGAGATGCTCGACTGTTCGGATTAGACAAAACCTCTGGGCATCCTGCATCGCCAGATTCACGCACGCCAAGCTCGATGGGTACCTGACCGAGAACAGGTAGCTCAAGTTCGTTCGCAAGTCGTTCCGCGCCACCATTCGAGAAGATGTGATGGACGGTTCCGCAGTCAGAACATTCAAAGGCTGACATATTTTCAACTACTCCAAGAATTGGAATTCCCACTCGATCAAACATTGCCTTCGCTCGCGTAACGTCAACAAGAGCGACGTCTTGCGGCGTAGAAACTAAAACGGCACCAGAAACCTTAACATTTTGCGCTATCGTCAGTTGTACGTCCCCTGTTCCTGGCGGAAGGTCTAAGCACAGATAGTCAAGATCGCCCCACTCAACATCACGCATAAATTGGATCAACGCACCATTGAGCATCGGTCCGCGCCAGGTCATTGCATCCTTGGCGTCAACCACGAACCCAATCGACATGAGCTTGAGACTGTGCTGCTTCACTGGGCTAAGCTTATTTCCGCCTGGACCTACAGCCGGCATTTCCTTTGTGCCAAACATGGTTGGAATTGAAGGGCCGTAGATATCAGCATCCAAAAGACCTACGTTTGCTCCCAATTGGCCGAGAGCGGCAGAGACATTACTCGCAATTGTTGATTTCCCAACACCACCTTTGCCTGAAGCGAATAATATAACATTTCGAGCACCTGGTACTAAGTTTTGGCCATCTGTTCCTTGGGTCCGCGACGATTGTACATTGCTCCCCCACGCCATATCGATTGTTCTTCCATCAAGTAATGACTCGAGAGCAACGCTAATCTCGTGTTTTAGGACGTCCTGAGTCTCCCAAGCAGGTGTAGGTAATTCGATCTCAATGCGGACTCGATCTGTGTCAATGGCTATATTTTTTACCATTCCGAGCTCAATCAGGCTTTTTTCGAGAATGGGATCCGTCACATGTTCCAGTGCGGCCATAACTTGTTCACTTGTCAGCTTGTCTTTCTTGCCAAACATAAAACCCTCTTTTACGACTCTCCTATGTCCGCGCCGCTCGCCCGCTTCAAACAAAGCTTAGCTAAAGACGTTAGCGAGGCCATTGGGCTTCCGTCAGATACAGTCGATACAATTGTTCGTCAGATCCGAGTGCCCGACTTAAAACATGGAGACCTAGCACTGGCTTGCTTCGAGGTCGCTAAACACGTCAAGCATAACCCGATACAAACGGCCCAAATAGTTGCAGAAAAGCTCACGAAATATAAACACTGGCTCGACGTTCAAGCCGCGGGTCCCTACGTAAATGTCCGTCTCACCCCAGAACATCTGGCAACAAGCATTGTTCCTGACGCCCGTAAACCAAACTTCGGTCGATCAGAAGATGGAAAAGGGAAAACCGTCTGCATCGACTTTTCCTCTCCAAACATAGCGAAACCCCTAGCTTTTCATCATATTCGGTCCACGGTAATTGGCGCAGCGCTTGGACGACTCCACGCCGCGAACGGGTGGACCGTTGTGGGGATAAATTATCTGGGCGACTGGGGAAAACAATTTGGGTTACTCGCCACAGGTTTTCAACGCTATGGCGATCCAGCTCGGCGCTCAGATGCAAAGCATCTTATCGAGGTGTATGTACGCGCGAATCGTGAGGCCGACGTGGCCAGTGTTAAGAGTCGGATTGGTCGCCCTGAAGAGGCAAAGAAGTGGGTCGAACTTTTGCAGGAGACCACCACAACATTAGCGAGTGAACTCGATAAAAAAGCCCGAAAAAAAGCACAAAAAAATAAAAAGTCACTGGAGAAGAAAATCAGGGAATTGAGAGGGCAAAATTCGGACGCTGATCCTCTGCTTGAGCTGGACTCCTGGTACGACGAACTAGAATCAGACAAGAAAGCCGCTGAGCTTGAGCTTCCATCAGTTGAAGAACGAGACCAAGAAGCAAGATTATTTTTTAAACGCCTCGAGGACGGAGAGCCTGACGCACTTCAAGAATGGAAGGAGTTTCGGGAAACTTCTATCCGAGAATTCGTGCGTGTTTACGAACGTATGGGTATCGAATTCTACGGCATCGAAGGTGAGTCATTCTACACTAACGTCCTTGAAGATGTCGTCAGGCAAGTGAAGTCAAAGCCGGGAACAAAAACAGATGCGGGTGCTCTCATTGTAGATATGCCTTCAGTGGCTGGCGAACCTCCCGTTCTACTCAAAACCAAAGACGGAACGACACTTTACATCACTAGGGACATCGCCGCGGCAACTGACCGCTATGAACGATTCAAATTTAGCCGCAACCTCTATGCAGTCGCGGCAGATCAAAGCTTACACTTCAGACAGTTGTTTCGAACCCTCGCAGCAATGGGGCATGAATGGGCAGCAAACTGTAAGCACATCGAGTTTGGTCGAGTTCACGGCATGAGCACCAGGAAGGGGAAAGTTGTCTTTTTGGATGAGGTTCTCGACGAAGCTGTTACCAAGGCACGTGAAATCTGTGAATCGTCACAAAAAATCCCAGAAGACAAACTAGAAGAAACAATTGAAGCAATAGGTGTTGGTTCAATTATTTTTGGTGACCTGAAAAATCTTCGCACAAGTGATTATACATTTCGCTGGGAAGACGTAGTTAACTTCGAAGGTCTCACAGGGCCCTATGTCCAATACATGCATGCCCGGACATGTAGTGTCCTGCGAAAGGCAGGAGAGTTACCACAAACTACAAATGTATCCCTTCTCACTTTGAACGAAGAACGGAATGTACTCATGGCCCTCGCCCATTTTCCTCAAGCAATCGAAGACGCATGTAACAACTTCGAACCCTCTGTGCTTACCAGGAACCTTCTTGACCTTGCGCAAGCGACAGCTCAATATCTCACGGCAGGAAACAAAGATCGAAGCAAACGCATCTTGGTAGAAAACGAACCAGAACTGAGAAACGCTAGATTACATCTCGTTGATGCGCTTAGACAGACGCTACGTTCGGGGTTAGCTATTTTAGGCGTCAAAGCTCCAGAGGCGATGTAGCCCTCACCTTCATCGTTTTTTAGCTAATATCTCTTGCGACTGCCCGGAGGCACGATAAAGGCCGTCCATCATTGACTCGGACGTATTGGACGCCAGCATTCCGGCAGGCTTTTGCAAGCACCGTATCAAGTGCGTGAGACTGAAAACCCGTCGCGCCCATCACCATATCATATTCATCATCGGCAATAAGCTCACCAAGCTGCTGGATTCGTTTGGCCTCTGCAATCTTGAAATCAAGAGTTTCGAATCCAAATGTTTCCTGAAGCTCGGCTTGCAGCTCAGGGTCTCTACGGTTGCTAACAAATACTGTCCTTTTACCGGCAGTCAGAGTCCTAATGCGGTCTACTAGGTTAGATGGAATCCTCTCGCGACCCTTGATAACCACTTTGCCCGCATCTACCGCGGGTTCTTCAACGTCCGGAATCTGTCCAGGAGCAATATCTGTTTTGCCCGATTTCAGATCGTCCTGCAAACGTTGTAAACGACGCTGTAACCTGCGGTCCGTCTCGGCAAAATCCGACGCTTCGATTTCAATAATATACTGCATATGAGGCGCCGTCATGTTCACGATGTTTCCATAATGAGTCTCGGCATAAGGTAGAGCAGATTTGAGCCAATCGATTGCGGCCTCTTTCGAATCTATCGTCACATCAGACGTTAGGATTTTTTTGAGTTGTCTATCCTGTTCATCTTTCTCCGGATCTTGACCAAGCAAGTTCGCCCACGAAGTAGTCGGAACGTAATTCGGTTCAAGCTCACGTGCGCCATTATGCAGAGCTGGCTCACGACGGAAGGACCACCAACGTAATCGTCCCGCAATTCGCGCCCAACGCTCTGGATCTACACCGGACTGCCTTAACCAACGAAGTCGGCGAACCCATCTTTGGAAAGTAACGCCGTCAGGTCGGACGCCATTGTCTGCTGGTGCAGCCTGAAGCTCCAGACTTCCGCTTAAGCGGACAATTTCAACTTCGAGGTCGTCCAACTCCTTATCGGGATGATTGGGAAAAGCTCCCGCATGAGGCACATCTGCCCAACCATAAATGTCGTAACCTCGTTGTTGGTCTTCCAGCTCTTTTCCACGCAAAGATTGCTCGGCTAATTCTGCCGCTCGACGCCAAGTAGAAGCTACGCCTCCCAAGAGATGCCGCGGAAGGTCTCTCGGTTGCATATGAAGCTGCAGGGCCGTCACAGAACCGGGCCAAAATGTTTTACCGATTTCCGTAAGTTGGCGAGAAATACTACTCACGCGGTCGCGAATACGAAGATCATCAGGAAAAGCGTCCGTGTGAGACCGACCGAGACAAATCCACGCTAGCATAGCCAAACGTTGCCGATCAGGAGCACATAGTCCAAGTTCCTGCCGAGTATCCCGAATTCTATCCATGAGGATATCGAGATCGTCGAGTGCTTCCTCTGGATCTGAGATTTGTGATTCCTCGGAGAATTGTTCACTAATCGTCGCGGAATAGTGTCCCGTAGCAAGACGAGCAGACGGAGAAGGTCGCGACACGATCACAGCAACCTGTCCGCTGGAGCTAGGTCGTTCGGACGGTGTCGGATGATCTGGACGTGGGTCCGGTCGAGGCGCAACCATTCCCTCTTGATAAGGCATTGTTTTTGCGCGCGAGACGACATTATCTAGATCAGACAACGGTCGACGGGCCTGCTTCACGGCAGGAAACCAAAACGTAGAAAGCTCCGTCGTAAGTTTTGTATTCGCGCCAGACGCCTTCAATGCGTGGATAAGAAATCGAGCTGCCAGTGCGGTTGAGCAAGCTTTCCTAACGGCAGCCAGTAGAGCGACCTCCTTGGTGAGACCTTGGCCGACCCAGGATTCTCCATCACCAGCCAACATACATTCGATCCAATTATCTTCTCGATATCTGATCTCATAACCATAATCGTCGAGCGTCGCTCGTAATATATTTATATCCATAATTCATGCTCTGTTTGGCTATGATACACGCATCCCACATCACGCCAAAATTCGAAGCCTTCCTTTGCGATGCCATCACCGAGAACATGCAATTTACCCTGCTAAAAAGTATGAATTATGAGAACTTTCGGGAGGAAGCAGTAAAAACAGAGGGTTATTCATCTGAGGGATGAACGACAAGTCGATTTCGTCCGTCGCTTTTCGCTCGATAAAGAGCAGCATCAGCACGCTGGACTAAAACATCGACGTTATCATCTATGTTCCGATCAAAAACAGCAACGCCAATACTTATCGTGATGTGTTCAGCAACATCACTCGATGGGTGGTGAATTGACGCGTCGATCACGGCCTTTCTTCGTCGCTCCATCGCTAATCGGGCTTTTTCTTCTGATTGCCCGGGTAAGATGACCAAGAATTCTTCGCCGCCATAGCGGAAAACATAGTCACCAAGACGACCACTGCTCTTTAAGATCATCGCTACCTTTCGGAGCGCATCATCGCCGGTCTGGTGGCCCATTTGATCATTGTAGTTTTTAAAATAATCGATATCGCATAACGCAACCGCGAAGGATCTGGAATATCGAATAGCACGGTCAAAAGTCTGCTGAAGCTCTTCCTCCATAAATCTTCGATTTCCTACTTGAGTGAGCGGGTCCGTACGCCCCTCCTTGAACAGCTCTTTGTTCAATCGAGCAAGCTCCCGATGAAGATTAGTTACTCGGGTCGCAGAAATGAGCCGAGCTTGAAGCTCCTTTGAATCTAAAGGTTTTGTCAGGTAATCATCCGCGCCAGCTTCCAAACCGCGAAGAACAGAATCTTTATCATTTAATGCTGTGAGCAAGATGAAGTACGTATACGCAACCGAAGAATCAGAACGAATCGCGTTGCATAAATCAAGTCCATTCTTTCCTGGCATCAACCAGTCGCTAATCACGACATCTGGTCCCCAATGTTGAAATTTCTCCCAGGCTTCGTTGCCATCTTCACTTTCGAGGACCATGTGTCCTAGTTTTTCGAGGGACTTGCGCAGAATCATGCGGCACATCCGATCGTCATCAGAAATTAGGATCCGCATGGCTATTTCAATGACATCCTTTGCGTATCCGCTTCAAGAGCAAGGCAGAAAAAAAGCACATTACATGTACAATGCATTATCAAAAAGCCGGTTTTTTTCGGTTAATGAGAGCTGATTGTGCTTGAGAAAGCGACTGACTGACCAGATAAACCTGCTGTTCCAGCAAATTCAGACCTTCACTTAGATTGGATTCAAGTCTTTCGCAGTCACTCGCCAGAAGAACTGCGCCCATGTTACGCGCACAACCTTTCAATTTATGAGCAATTCGTCCAAGTTCTTCCCGGTCGTTAACCTGAACAGCCCGCTCAATCTCACGAAGATACCCCGGCGCCTCTGCTGAAAATAGATCTACAAGTTCACTAAATATTGCACCGTCGCCGTCATCGAGATCGAAGAGCCCATTTAGAATTTTAGTATCTAGGACACCACCTGGTTCAATAGGAGGCGGAACGACACTGCGACCTTTCGCCCGCTCGCTAACATCAAGCCACGATGAAAGTTTTGACTGAAGCTCGTTGCGGCGTATCGGTTTCGGCAGGTGATCGTCCATTCCTACACTAAGGCACCGCTCTCGATCTGCTTCTCGAGCGTGAGCTGTCATTGCAATTATGATAACATGCTCGTCATCTACCTCTTCTTCTCGTATTTTTTTAGTCGCGGTATAACCGTCCATCACGGGCATCTGACAATCCATGAGAATGATAGGATATTTGTGACGACGATGTGCGTCGAGAGCCTCTTTACCATTTGACGCCACATCGACACCAAATCCGAGCCTTTCAAGGTTGCGGACTGCCAGCGTCTGATTAACTGTTGTATCGTCTACTACGAGCACACGTGGTTTTGCTTGGAATAACATGTCGGCGATGGACTGACGTGCAACATAGCTTGCTCGGTTTTGCTCAAACTCAACTGGTACAGAGCGCCGATTGACCCGAATCGCGTTAAGACAGGTCCGAAGCTGAGCATAACGAATTGGCTTGGTTAGAAATCCGGTTGCGCCAAATTGCCGTGAGGCATCGTCATCGCTTCGTTTTCCTATCGCTGTCATTATGATGCGGTGGACAGATCGATACCTCCGATCAGTATTTAGCGTTTCAGCAAAATTATCACGCGCGGCGTCTGTTAGCATTCCATCAATAAAGCAAACCTCAAAACGTTCGCCTTTTTCAAAATGACTGTTCAGAGTCGCAAGAGCTTCTTCACAACTTGAAGCTACTTTCACCTTAACCCCCCAATCTTCTAGTTGCTGAGCAAAAATTTCTCGACTAGTGTCATGCTCATCCACGACCAGCGCCATGATCGAATCAGGAAGAAAATCGAGATCTTCTGTTTCACGCAGTGTGTCATCTCTGTGTGCGACTGTAATTGTGAATTTGAAGACACTGCCTTCTCCGAGCGTCGAATCAACAGAAATAGCACCTCCCATGAGTCCGACGAGACGACGACAAATAGATAGTCCTAGGCCGGTTCCTCCATATTTACGTGTCGTAGAAGTGTCCGCTTGAGTGAACGCATGGAACAAATTCTCTTGTTCCCCTTTTGCTATACCAATGCCCGAGTCTCGGACTTCAAACGTAATTGTTGAACGCTCATCTGTCTTTTCAGAGCGATAGACCATGATCACAACTTCGCCCTGTTCCGTAAACTTAATTGCGTTGCCGACGAGATTCGTTAGAACCTGACGGAGCCGGCCAGGGTCTCCGCACACAATCTGAGGCACGTCTCCATCTATGAGTGTGGCGACCTCCAAACCTTTCTCGTACGCAGTCTTCAGCAAAATTTCTACAGCTTCTTCAGTAGTTCTTCTTAGATCAAAATCAATATCTTCGATCTCAAGCTTGCCTGCGTCAATCTTCGAGAAATCAAGAATATCGTTAATTATAGTCAATAATGCGTCGCCGGAAATCTGAATTGTTTCGAGATAAGTCCGCTGTTCTTCGGAAAGATCCGTTTCCATGAGCAGCTCGGTCATTCCCACGATACCATTCATCGGCGTTCGAATTTCATGACTCATATTTGCTAAGAAATCTGCTTTTGTCTTTGCGGCAGCTTTCGCGTCTTCAACGGCGACCGCTAATGCTTTATTCTGCTCTTGAAGGAGAACTGCCGGATCGTCAGCTTGATAAATCGCAGCACGAACTTTTTTCCACTGCTCTAGTGTGGGAACAGATTCTTCATCTTCCAAACCTAGTTCCAGTAATATTGTACTGAGCTTATCCGCCATGGCATACGACTCGTAAGTTTCCCTCTGTTCGACCTTGCATCGCCTTACAGGAATCAAACGGCCCCGGTCGAAGAATAAACGAAGGCTATGTGGATGTCGACGAGCGGGGGTACAAAAAAAAGCGGACACCTGAAGGTGCCCGCTTTGTGAGTTATAAAACTACCCGACTGTCTTATTATCGGTTCATGGATTGGATAGTGCCTTTCGCAGTTTGGTTGTAACCCTCCATGATTTTCTGAAGCATGTTGAACATGTTCGAACGCTTAGAAACCATCCGCTGCAACTTCTGAGTCTCAACATCTACAGATCCTTGTCCATTTTGCCCGTTCGCAGCATTACCAAGTTTACCACCGATGCCGCCGCCGATTTTACCTCCGACAGGACCACCCAATGCAGTTCCTGCTGCTTTGCCAGCCTTACCAAGGACACCACTTTTGCCCTGCTTTCCGCTGTTTTGCTGATTTTGCATCTTATTGATTTTTTCACCCTGATTTTTGATGTCCTTGTCCATCTTCTTCATGATGTTCATGAGCATCAACATAATCGCATCTTCAACCGTCAACGATGGGTCACTAAGAATCGCAGCGTTTTGAGATGTATGAGCAGATTCGGCACCACGTGAAGTGTTATTGATCAGCCCTGGACGAGCTAGGGGATTCCAAGAACCAAAAGCAGCTCCACCTAAGGCACTGTTAGATCCACTCAGGCCTGCCAACCCTGCACCAGCTAATGCGCCAAACGGGCTTCCGGTCAAAAGACCACCAGCAGCCGCACCCAGACCAAGTTTCGCAGCTTGTGAAAGGATTGCCTGATTCATCCCTGGAAGAATGCTCAAGGCCGGAGCAGCAAATGGGCTAATTCCGATATTAGGTAGCGGTGAGAATCCACGAGGGTAACGTTGGATAGTCATTTTTCCATCGCTTCGTCCGAAAGAAGTGATTCGACCGCCAACAGCACGTTCAAATGCCATCCGAGCAAACGGATTGGACTTCAAAAGTCGCTCGAATTGAGCCGCGCCTCGACGACGTGGGTTGAATAAGCGAGAGAAAAAGTTATTTGGTGTTCCTGACGCCAAATCGATGGATTGTTTTCCACCGTGGTAGCCAGCGCCGCAAAGTGGGCGATAAGCGCTTAAAACTTTGCTCGGTCCCATAGGATGGCAATGCGGAAGTCCTCGCCCGATGATTCGCTCAAACTGGTTTGTTCCACGCCCAAGAGCTGCTTCCTGAAATCCGTCTTTAAGATTTGCCAGAGCGCCAATAGGGTTGCCTAAAAGAGTGTCTACCTGCGCCCCTAGAAACCCACCAGGGAGTCCGTAGCGTCCAAGAATATCGTTAATTTGTGTTCCAACTGAAGGTGAAGTAATCATTTCAAAAATCCTCTAAATCAATAAGTTTAGGGCTTTCGCTTTCCAAACCGGAACAGCTCAGCCACGAAAGTAAGTGGAGCTTCGCGCGGAGATGTTACAAAAAAGTTCAGTTTTTTCATGCACTTACTGAGACATTTTTGTCTCAGATGATCTGAGACAAAAATGACACACAAAGGAACAGATGCGTGCCGCGCACCAAGAGGCGCTCGTACAGAAACAAGAATATATACCTAATTTTATAAATGACTTCGACAATATTCGTCGAGCGCCGCGATTTCTGAATCGTCACGAAAAGAGCAAGACTTAGGTTTGCGACCAGCAAAAAATTCCCCAGAGGTACCTTCTAGAGATGGCTCTGACGCGACGTAAATCGCGGTATCTGCACCATCTGCGGCGCTTTTTCCAAACATGCGAAAAAATATCTTGAAAGCATAACCTTTGAGGCCCGTAAATTCTCTATTGAGATTAGTGTTAACGTTTCCGGGATGCACAGCGTTCGCAGTCACGTTGGTTCCTTCAAGTTGTTTTGCTAAAGACCAAGTCAACATGCGGTTTGCTTGCTTGCTTTGCCGATAGGCCTTTGCAGCATCATAGGAACGTTTTTCAAAATGCAGATCGTCAAGTTGCAAGCCACCTGCAAAGGAGGAAGCAATATTGATAACACGACTCGATTCTCCAACTTTGAGAGCATCGAGCAAGTAATGTGTCAGGCGATAGTATCCAAGAACATTTGTTGCAAACGTGAGTTCGTGACCTTCCGAGTTTGTAATTTTAGTCACTGGCCAAACTCCAGCATTATTGACAAGAATATCGACGGAAGAGTGCTCTTCAAGGATCTCAGCAACAGCTCGCTGAATCGACGGCTTTTCTGATACATCTACCTGCAGGAAGCGGAGCTTTGCTTTTGGGACATTATCTTTAATCCAATCAAATGCAGCCTTCCCTCTTGCTTCATTTCGGCACGCAAGGACAACTTGTGCATTCATTAATGCCAGACCAAGAGCAACCTCGCGTCCAATACCAGAGCTGGCGCCCGTGACAATACAGGTCTTGCCACTTAAATCATGTTCAAACTTTCTGCGCATCTTATTGAGTATAGTCCCGGTAGCGATAGAACTTCGCCCTAATCCCAAAAATAGTAGCCGCCAATGCCATCAAGCCGGTGAAAACCCAGAAAAAGTTTTCGGGGCTCAAATCTTCGAAACCGGCAAGCAATACAACAAGTAAAGATCCCAAAGTCACATTGAAAAGCCAAAACCCCATAATGACTGACTTCATTCTTTTCGGTGCTTGGCTATAAGCAAACTCTAGGCCCGTGATAGACACCATGACTTCCGACAAGGTGATGACTCCATATGGAATCAATTGCCAGGCAACATGGACCTTATCTCCAGTCGGTGCACCGGAGTCTATCGCACGTTGAATCAACGCCACCACCGCAAAAGATGCTGCCGCCATAAACATACCCAAGGTCATACGTCTTAAGGGTTGTGGGTCCCATCCAAGCTTTTTAAGAAGAGGATAAAGACCGAACGTAGTGTACGGAATGAGAATCATCACCATGATCGGATTAGACGAAGGAATTTGCGAAGGCAGAAGCTTATAATATCCTACTTCGGGCGTTCCCACGTGAAAGAAGTAGCCCGTCACCAATCCCGCCACCAAACAGCCGGCTGTAATTGGAATACGCAGAGATGAAGAACTCAAGGACAAGTAGAACGCTCCACCGACCAATGCACCTAAACTTGCACCAAGCACAAGCCAACCGGTTTGCGTAAACTGAACATCTAAAGCCATAGCACTTGCTTGCGCAATCCAAGTTGATGAATGTTGATCAAAAAGAGCCCAAAAGACGCTTACCATGATGAAGACACTGATGATCTTCAAAACGGCTACAGGACCCTCGGTGGCTTCGACACCGAATTTCTTGACGGCGGGTCCCCAAAAAGAGCTGCCTTCAAGATCATGCGGGTCTTCAGTGACCTGGATGCTCTTTCCCTCTCCTTTAAGAGAAGCGGAAATGGCATAGAACATTATGGCTAAGAATCCATCGTCTTGTTCCATATTTTGTCGGGCTTTGAAAAATATGATGAAGGCAATCAAACTTACTAGCGAAATGCCCCAGGTAATTGGGGACGCCAAACCACCTGAATAATCTTTGAAGAAAATAGGCCATGCGATGACCATAAACAAAGAAGTACCGCTCAGAGCATCAAACAAGCCTAACTTACCGCCAGGCTTCGCTGGAACGTGAATAAAGACCTTGCGACCCATCCAAAAAGCTATGGTTGCTAAGCCCATCAAAATCCCAGGGATACCGAAGGCCAAGCCGACGCTACCGTCATATCCCATAAAGGTGCCCGTATTCTGAATCTGCTCCACCGTCATATTAAGAGTGGTCTCAAGTTCTTGAATAGGCCCTACCGTCTCACCGACTTTCCAAATGAGGTTTCCTCGAATCACAGGAATGATCAAAGTTGCAAAGGTCGAACCGAAATTAATGATGAAGTAAAAAGCATTAAAGATTTTTTCGAGTTTGTCCCAATTCTTTTTGCCAAACTGATCGCCGACATGAGCAGAGACACATGGCTTGATACCTCCGGATCCTAAGCAGATGAGAAACAAACCAATGAATAAGCCGTCGATCGGGTTAACAAAAATCTGACCGAACATGCTCTCCTGCCAACTTGCATTTTCGAAAATAGCCAACGCCAGATGTCCCAAACAATAAACTACAGAGAGAGACATGATAGTCATGTACTTACCGAGAAGTCGGTCGGCGATAATTCCACCGATCAAAGGTACGAAATAGACACCGGCGACAAAAAAGTGTGTCGCTGCCGTCGCTTCCCGGCTAGCAGTTGCGTAATCGACACCATTGACCTGCAGATAAAGACCAATGATGTAGACATACAAAATGGCCTTCATACCGTAAAAACTAAAGCGCTCGCATCCTTCGTTTCCGATAATATAAGGAACACCTTTGGGATATCCCGTCAGTTCGTGATCTGGTTCAGTTTTTGGTGCGTAACTCATTAACTCTCTCTTCGGCTTCGTAGAACCTGGATTCTCGTCTAGCGAGTGTGCTGCCAGTACGCAAGAAATCCCTTGATGAACGCGCAGTTTAGCTTTGAAACGGTAAACTTATCAATTTCGGTGATTTACAGATTCTTACAGCCCAATACGCGACCTATTGAACCGTTAGGTGTTAAGTCGGGAATCACGAAAATGACCTTCTACCTGAAGGTGGGCAAGTTCTTTGGTCAATGATGAATCGAAGACACCAATTTTCCGAGCCGTAACCAAGCATTGAAATCGGTAAAAAGGAACACCAGAGGTCTCAGACAATGAAAGCGCCGCTCTCATACTCGACATCATCGCCTTATCGTTACCTTCCAAGCCATGAAGTTGAGCTAAAAACTTATGCCCCATGCACCGGAAAAACATCGGCGTTCGCTTAAGTAGTTGCTTCGTCAAGTACTTCGCGTATGAGCGCTCCTTGTCAAAAAGCCTGTTATTCTCCATCAAAGTTATCGCAGCACTAATTCCCGAAAGATTCCATAGTGCCATATCCCATCCACCCAATGTACAACCGGAATCTCGAACCTCTCGATCAATCCGTTGCATTCGATCAAGAACCTGTTGGCCTCGGCCGTACGCTGCATCCACCGAATTACGGGCAACCTCATAAAGAAAGCGAAAATGAGTCATTTGTGTATGATCAATCAAACTTGCCCATTCATTCAAACGAGCCTCTGCTTCGGTGATTTCACCTTTTTGAATATGTGCTTCAACAAGTGTCCATGCGCCCAAACTATACTGCACAATGTCTGATTCTTTTTGTTTACAAAACTCGTGAGCAATATCTTCCGCATGTTCCACCCTACCTGAAAATATTTCGGTCAGCATGAGCCAGGAACGACACATGCGAACCTCCCAACGGTGTAGTGCGTGTTGTTTTCGAAATCCTTCTATGACCTCGGTCAGTTCTAGTCGGGCTCGTTCCCAGTTTCCAATCGCACAATCGACAAAACCGCGAACTCCCAAAGTATAAGCCTCGGCGAAAGGTATATTGTTTGAGCGAGCAATCTCATTTGCATCATCCAAAAGCAAATGTGCTTTTTCGTTTACAGAGACACCAAAGTTCGTCGACGCGAGGTAAATGGCCTCAAGTGCTGTAGAATGCACAATCGCAGAAGGAAGGTTTACACGATTTGACTCTACCTGAAATCGCATTTGATATTCGGCCATGGCTAGAGGAGAAACAAATCCGAAACTCTCAGAAACTCGACGAAACAGCTCCAATCTATTGCGCTCTTGATTACTAATTTCTTTTCGATGTCGTCCAAAAATACGCTTAACAAAAGACGACACGAGAAGACGTCCACGCAAAGAACCTAAATTTAGTAATGATTTTATAAACGACTTCGTCAGAGTAAGATTAAACTGACTGAGAAGCCGGTTAAATATTTTTGTGCCTGCGTCGACTTCACCAATCTTTACCAGATCCGCTGCAAGGTGGGTGGTCAGCTGATGACGTATACCTTCGTATTGTTCTTCAGAAGGAAGTAATTGAATACCGCGCCGAAGCGCTTCAGCCGCCGCACGATATTGACCCGTAAACTCATGCAATTCTGCGAGCCGTTCATATGAACGGAATAACTCTGACATATCATCGACTAAGCCATATGTTTCAATTTCCTCTAGTATCGAGTTATAGGAGTTGATGGCGTGCGAAAAAGCAAGGCAGCGGGCCGAATTCTCTGCGGCTCTCAAACCATGGATAATTGCTCGTTTTTGATAACCTGCTTGTCGCCAATGATAAGCGAGCGCTTCAGATGGTTGCGGTGACTCTATCTCCAGAATCTTTGCAAATCTCTTATGTAACTCGATTCGGGTATCTCTCTCAAGTAACTCATAGGCTTCTATCCGAATACAATCATGATAAAAATCATAAAAAGCATCACTCATCGAAACCGGTGGTACACTCGTCCTCGACGATGTACTCATCGCGACAGGAGCGAAGCTTTCTCTTCCTGTCCGAGTTGAAACAATTCTCAGAATCTTCCTATCTATGAGCTCATGCAAGGCCTGGTTGAAATCTGGAAGTTCAAGCTCACAGAATCCTTGTAGCTGAATCGCGTTTATAGGCCCCTGAGCGGCTGACATAAAAACAGCGACTTTCCGAGCATTTTGGGACAAGTCCAAAAGACGCTGCTCAATCAAATTTGAAAAACTAGGTAGTGCTTCTGTTGTGGAAATTCGTTTGTTTGAAACAAAATACTCGGTCAATTCTTTGACAAAAAGAGGTATACCTTTGGCCTGCTCGTGAATCTGCAATGTTTCTGCTTCTGAAAGTTCGTATTCCGCAACACGACGAGCCAGGCGTTTGGTTTCCATATAAGTAAATTCTTTTAGATTGATACTTGTACACGTAGCCTGCGCTATTGACGTCCGCAGAAATTCACCAAACCGCTCCCTTTCATCCATTTCTTTTGAACGGTAGGTGCAAAGAATAAGGAGTGGCTGCCGCCGCGCGTTTTGAATGATTCCTTGTAAAAACTCGATACTCTCCACATCGGCCCAATGGAAATCGTCAATCACAAACAACGCCGGTTGATTATCTGTGAGCAACTCAACCATAGGCTTGATCGCAGCGTAGGCTTTCGACCTTCGAGTTTGTGGATCATTTTCACAAGCTTGTGCGTCGCTATAGTCCGTAAAAGGACACCAGCTCGTTGGTCGAACATCTTTTTCAAGTAGATTGAAAGATGGAAAAATCCAGCTAAGCGAGCGAACTTTTGACATATAAGTTTCTTTTTCTGGAGAACACTCGTGCTTTAGTGCAATCGAGACATCATCCATGATTCCGTCAAAAGCCCGAAACGCTAATTGTTCTCTCTCATAGCAACGTCCTCGAAAAATGCGGTATCCTTTTTGTCTGGCCACTTTGATTGCTTCATCAGCTAGATAAGTCTTTCCCGTCCCACTATCACCATCGACAAGAGTCAGTTCAAGCTGGCCTTCTCGAACCCGTTCAAGCTGAGATGAAATCTTGTTTAGAGGTGCTCCACGTCCGACAAACTTATTATTGCTTTGTTCCTCAAGAGCGAGACTTTTCCTTTGTTGAGGTTGTGGCACTATACCCAAAACCTGACGTACCTGAGAAATATTTAGACGCTCTGCTGGGTTTTTTGCGAGTAGGCAGTTACAAATATCGATCAACTGCTTTGGTACTTTTGGATTGATGGACTCAAGCGGAATAGGTTTTTCATTTAGGTGCTGCGCCATTATCTCAAAGGCAGATCCTTCGAATGGCAACCGACCGGTAAAGTACTCATAAAGAACACACCCCAGAGTATACATATCAGTGTGAGAAGTAATTTCTTTGGCATGTATTTGTTCTGGCGCCATATACTGAATGGTGCCGACGACTTGTTCAGGATTACGAGAGGTTTGCCGCCCAGGTCTCATATCTTTGATGATTCCAAAATCTACGAGCTTCACCTTAGAGTTGGGCGTTACTAGGATATTGTCGGGCTTTAAGTCTCGATGAACAATCTGGTGAGAATGAAGGAACTCGAGAGCATCAAGAATTTGAGGTAACAGATAGTACATCCTCTCAATGTCAGTAGCGTCAGCGATAAGCCTTTTTGTGATATCAAGCTCAGAGAAACTCGGTGAAGAGATCGACGAGATCGGAAGAGCGACCCCACCGGCATTCTTATTGTCTTCAAGCTTGAAATCAGGAGCAGAAAGCGCACTCGCTCTTTTACTTCGTCCGTAAATCAATTGCGCAAGATTCACCCCGTCTACAAATTCCATAGTGTAGAATAGTTCGTCTCCTGTATCGGTGAGGTCCAATAGACGAACAAGGTTCGGGTGATGTAAGTCAGCTATACTGCGAAACTCCCTTTTAAATGCTACTAGATTTCCAGACGTTATCTCATGCATGCACTTGAGGGCCACATTGATCCCGCGACTGTTGTCTGTTGCCTGATAGACTGTGCCCATGCCACCTGAGCCAATCTTCTTGTGAAGCTTATATCGTTCTGTACCGGAGAAATTCGACATTTTTTTTTCCTATAAGACGTCGTGTACCTAACGCCCTTATTGATATGCGGCTGGCGCAAAGGAGTTTCGAGAAGTTTGGATCTTTTCGGCGGTCATTCGGTGCATATCGTCGACCCTTTGCCGCAGCACAGACACAAGATTACGCGCCAAAAGCATAGCTAATTTCGGATTACTTTTTTCTAGCCTTTCAACGATATCATCAGGCAGTAAAACGACAGAACAAGCTTCTTGGCTCACCAAATCGACAGCTCGACCGTCTTTGGGCGGCAAGCTTACCTCACCAAAAACGTCTCCTGTTTTGAGAATTTCTACCCAGTGATGATCACCTTTGAGCGGGATACCTACGCCGAGCTGGCCTTCTAGGATAACACCAAGTCCTTTTCTACGCTCGTTTCGAAGTTTTACCAGTTCGCCAGGTGCAAATCGGTGAACCGTAGAACGAGCAAGTAAAATTTCTCGTTGCTCATCATTCATACCGGTGAATAAATTCGGACGGGCGTGCTCACTGCGTGTAAGTGCATCGGCGAATTGAGCCCAAAGGATACGAGATTCGGTTCGAAGCCCAGGCACAACAATAGGCTCTGTTCCATAAATTTCTTGAATGACACCTGTTGAAACAGTTGAGCGTTTTGTCTCAGACTTTAATATTCGCAAGAAAGGCGACTTCGTATTTTGTAGATGATTCTTATCTCTCACAGAAAGAACTAGCGGCACTCTTAAGTTCACACCGTCTGGTCGTATCGTTCGTTCTTGATATGTTTGATAGCCCAAACGTTGATACAGGCGAAGTAGAGGTAAGCTACACATACAGAAATCAAATTCAGTTCCGTGTTCAAGCGCCAACTGGTAGAGACGCGTAACAAGAAGCGATGTGAGTGTTCGTCCTCGGTACGTCGGGTCGACCATCAAACGCCCGGTTACAGAAATTTTTTCGTGAGGTATTTTGTCCTCTAGGAGAGCGAGGTGGAATCTTTCGTTAACCTGCGCAGGAAACCTGGCCTTGCTTCCGAAAAGAGTCGCTGCCGTTCCTACAATGTTTCCATTTTCATCTTCTGCATAAAGGATAGTGGCGCCATCATCAGATTCATCTGTCATTTGCCTCAAGTCGTGATTCAGGCCAGCACCTCGTTTACCGAGCTCGACAAAGTGAATCTGATAACGAAACTCAAATACTCGCTGACGTTGTTGTTCACTACGGGCTTCGTAGATATTTATTGTCATGCTCTGCCTCCGCGTTCAGGCTTGCATCCAGTACAAACGAAAACGCCCACGGCGCCCCAAGCGCCGGGTTTTTTCATGTGTTCGTCAATTTCTCTTAGAGCTCTCTGCGCAAGTTGAGTCTTCAAAGCGTCTACTTGCTCGTGTTTAAACCCAGTCGTAATTTTGAGAAACGTGTCCATGCCGAGGTCGTGGCTCGTCAATGTTACGACACGCGTTTGGACATCTTGAAAACCATGGTGAACAAAATACGAAGCCAAAGCACGTCCAACCTGGCGGTTGCCTCCTCTATTGCTTTGACCTTCCTGCGCCATTTCGAGAAAAGACCGAAAGCTAGGCGGTTCAGGATTAAGCATCAGCCATGCGTCATCAATATCCACAACACAAAATCGAGCACCGGGAGCAAGCGCTTCATAAATTTGCTCGGTTGCTTGTTCCGGTTTCTCTAGGTGTTGATAGAGAAATCTTGCGTACGCAAAGTCGTATTTATCGGAGTTTTGTGGAAGCTCGTAGACGCTGCCATGAGAGAAGGTCACATTCTCATGACCACCTTGCGCTGCCATTTGCTCAGCAACCGAGAGCAACTCTTGACTCGCATCCAGTCCATGAACATGTCCGTACGGAACCAATTTAGCGATTTCTGTACTTATGACACCAGGACCGCAGCCGATATCGAGTACCTGCATGTCATCTTTTAAACCTGCAGCCGCCCAAATTTTCTTTTCAAATTGAAGACCGACTTTCGCTTGACGTATTAGACGTTCCAACTCCGATTCCGGCGCTGAAAACGATGAAAAACCATATGAACCTACATTGCGCACAATGTAAGTATCTACGAACTCAATTTGGTTCGCAAAATTTTAGATAAGTTATTGAAATCACTGATTCAAAGATCAGAGTAATTTTAACGAATGAGGCGAAGGGCCGCATGAAGTGTAGCCGGACGGAAGAACTGAAAACTATATCGGCCAAACGTGACAAGGTCTCCATCACGAAGCGGGCGCTCTTGATTGGTCGCGATGGGTTCATTATTGACCGACGTACCGTTCTTGCTTCTCATATCTTTGAGGTAGACGGCCTGGTCGTGAGCAATACGAAGCTGCGCGTGCGTCGCGGAAATCGTCTGGTCCGGGACTTGAACCTGAGACAAGCCTGTTCTTCCGAGTGTCACAGGCGTGTCGCCTGAGTTATCTTCAATGACAAACAGCTGACCCTTCAACGGATTAGCTTGGTAAGAATGACGCCTTGGCTGAGAAAATGGAACCTGAATCTCACGGGTCACGGACTCAACGTCATCGTTAGCGACTTCTTCCGTGCTAAGAGTCCCCATCGCAACTAAGTACACACCTGGATACCGTCGCATAAATTCTTCATTGGTCAAGGACGTCGCTGGTTCGACGAAATCCTGTAAATTTGCTTTTGTCACGTTCATTGAAACCCCCTCGTTTACCTGAACACCCGTTGTACAGCACAGCGCGTCAATGGATTCAATGGAGTTTTTCGATGATCGGACAAATGTCCGAGGCCGGGCCTGATTACTAAATCCCAAGTTCTTCGCGATGCTCGCGAAGTGTATCGATAATGAACTGAATATGGTCGGTCAGATTTCCATCGAGAAACTCAACCCCTTGATAAACCTCATGTCTTTCAACAGAACGTGCGAACGCTTTATCTTTGAGCTTCTTCTTTACACTCTTAGGCTTCAGGGTCGATACCCCCTCAGGCCGAACCAAACAACACGCAACAATGAAGCCTGTGAGCTCGTCACAAGCGACTAAGGCTTTTTGCATTTGTTCTTCATATGGTAAACCCCATCCTGTATAGTGACTGGCAATCGCCTTCGCGAGAGATTCCTCCCCTCGGTCATTGAGCCATCTGACAATTTTGTGAGGATGCTCCTCAGGCCACTTGTCGTAATCAGCATCGTGAAGCAGTCCAGCCAGGGCCCATTCATCTGCTGAATCACCAGCTTGTCCGTACTTTCCAGCTGCAGCCTCCATGACAAGCTCTACACAGCGAGCGTGCCTCAATAACGATGGGGACTCCGTCCACTCGGTCAAGAGTGTCCACGCGTCTTCACGAGTAAGTGCCATAGCTCATCTTTTAGGTAAGCCACGCGATGGGTCAAGATAGAGAAATCCGTATGCGCTGGATTACATGCTGATCATGGCGTTTGCATAACAGCGTATTCAGAACGTGGCTGGATAGCGATGATACGCCCGGTTATTTTTTCTGTTGGAATCTGGCCTTGTCGCTTTTCGCCATCAAGCAAGAGCACATTTATATAAGATTTTTGCTCCTCACCCAGCTCGAGATAATACAATCTCCTGTTATCAATCGAAAATACGACCTGGCTGTGATTAAGTCTCGTTTTGAGCAAGCGGCTCACTTCATAGCTTGGATATTTAAGAATCAAGCTTTGAGTCTTACCAACCAATAGTAATTGCTCTCCGTCAGCAGTCAAACTCAGATCTGAAAACTTCATTCCTTCCTGTGAAAACACACGTTTCCACTTTCCTGTTTTGTCATCAATTTCAATAAGCGCGCTCTTCTTCGCTCTCTCCAATAAATACACTATCGACGCAGTCGTCGACGAAAAGAGACGGGAACGAGATTTTATCTTGGGCAACATTCGCAGCTTAGAAACCGCAAAATCTTTCGCCACGCCAATGCTTCCATCATCAAATTGAAAAATACTGAAATGAGTGGACGAACGTGCAGGCACGAAATCCACGACATTTTTCGGTAACTGATGTGTTCCAAGTAGCACGTTATTAGCGAGGTCAAAAACCTTGAGTCTGACGGAACTGTTCGTCCGTGATGTCTCCACTGCTTCAGAAGCCGCTTCAAGAACAAATAACTTGTCGTCGTCTGTCGCAAGACGAATTGACACAACTTTTGCTGTCGTAAAGACATGTCTTAATTCTAATTTATGTGGATCGAACTCAAAAACACCCAAGGACGATCCTGCAAAAGCTCGAAGTCCGTTTTGTGTAAATCTAAGATGGGAAATTTCAGTTTTCCAATCAAGACCACCGACGGCCTGACCCGCTGCCGCATCGATCAATTCTACTCCGCGTCCGCCTACGAAAATGCGATCTTGCGGCACATCCAAAACTCGGTGGGACAGCGGCTCAGACTTGGTTTGAACGACAGACTCAGTGGGTACGCTGTCGGAGGTATCTCGGCAGCCCAACAAGCTCATAAGAATAAAAAGCAACCGAGTTTCGAAGCGGGGAATCATATACGCATATATATAGCGAAGCGCCGTCCATCTTCCCAGACGACGCTTTATACCCGCATAAAACCGAATCTAAACCGGTATTTACCCTAGAAAAAATACGGAGCAAGATACCGTTGGCAAGTGTCTGTGATCTTGATCAACTTCGTCCGATTGACAGAACGCGTCACTGCCCTGAATGTGCGTGCAAACATACCTTTCCCTAATAGTAGGCAGACAAAATGATGAATACCAAAGCAGCAACTCTTCTTTTACTCACAGCCCTCACGGCCTTTGGATGCCGTCGATCCGATGATCCGGAAATGGAGGATATGATGATGATGCCCCCTCCTCCTACAGCCACTTGCCCGGTCGGCATGGCTCCTGGAATTTGCGACCTGAAGTACGCAGATAGTCCAGTTCATCCCGCTATTGGAGATCCTATCCAGCTGACTGACGTTCTCGTAACCACGCCAACCATCGCCGTCTCTTCTCGTGATGGCGTGACCACCATTGCCGGTTTTTACGTTCAAGACATCGCCGCCCGCGACGCCTTGGGCGGACACTACTCTGGTATTCTAGCGACTTATTATCCTAGCGACGTTGCAGGCGACGGTGCTCCCACCGTTGGAAGCATCGTTACTTTGGACGGCACCTTTGCCGAATTTGGAACCGACGGCTTTACCAAACAAAAACAAATCCAAGCTGCTCGCATTACGAACTCTGGGCAGACCGGACAGGTCACGCCCATCACGATCAGTGATATTTCAGTCATCGGCCGCGGCGGAGCCGAAGCTCCCGCTTACGAAGGCGTTCTTGTCAAAGTCGAATCTGTTTCAATCACAAACACCGAAGTTCAAATCAATGGAATGAACTACTTCGGCGCATTTGAAGTAGCAAGCAGCCTCGTCGTGTCAGGGTCATGGCAATCCTATCGTCAACCTCAAGTGCAAGAAACATTCACTTCAATCACAGGTATTTTGAGAGCAGGCACTGCGCCCTTTGAAGCAGGTGAATACCTTCTTACGCCTCGCGTCGCCACCGACCTCGCTCCAGAAAATCAAGCGCAAAACGTGACCTCCATTAGAGATCTCCAGGACGCAAACGCTCCTGGTTACCCACAAAGCGGATGCTTTCGAGGTAGCGGTGGCGTTCAAGGAAAGTGCGCGACAGCGGACCTACAAAACGTTCTCGTCACAGCTGTAGGTGGATACGTTTCTCGGAACCTGCGTTCATTATGGGTTCAAGACACCACTGTTGCCGATGGGAAATATAGCGGCGTAAAAGTTGTCTATAACCCAAGCCAAATTACGTATCTTCCAGAAGTCGGTCATCGCGTAAATGTGTCAGGAGAAATCATCGAATACTACGATGGAACTCAAATTCAGTACCCAACCATTGTGCGAGAAGGGACCGCAACAGAGATGGTGGTTCCAGTCGTCGTTGCCAACTCTGCCGATATCGCTCGCGACAACCCAGAAGCACGTCAATATGAAGGCGTCTTAGTGACCGTTCAAAACGTTGACGTGACCGAAGCATGCTTCGAAGATTCTCGCGGCCGCGACTTCGGAGGCTTTATTCTCACTGGTAACGTCATGGTCGGGACTGCGTTCAATTACGACTATAATGGTGACTATCGCCCCAGTAGCGTAGAATGCTTCGATGCCATGGACAATCCAACTGGGCTTTGCGGCTGCAGTGTTCCTATGACCGGGACATCTCGCGCTAATGATCTTCGAACGAACGGAGACACCTTCACAGCTGTGACCGGCCTCATTGATTTTGCGTACGGCGATTTCCAATTGATGGTTCGCGGCAACGAAGACCTGCAGCAGTAACTCCAGGACATTTCAGCCCATGCGCCGTGTGTTCTAACTTCGACACACGGCGAATCAACTCCTCTATCTTCCTTTCTATCGCAGGACTCGCCTACGCCTTGATCGCATTAGGCCCACAAACACCAAGATCAAAAGCACACTCGCCAAATCTCCGCGGTCATGCTGAAAGGCCGTCGTACATCCACAAGAGTCTGACGAGCATTCAGGGTCACAAGGACAGTCCGCGTCGCACTGCTGCGTGATATCGCAATAGCAGACATCTGAGCTCATGTTAGCGACGTCGTTACCGATAAGCGATGTATCGGGCGTCACGGAATTGGTGGGCCAGCATAAGCCCGCAGTGGAGTTGTTGGCCGCAAGGCATCGCAGTCCCGCCGGACAGCCATTCGGGTCGGTCGTGGCGCAGTCCTGGGTACACAGATTCTTATCACCGTAACTCCGACATTTTCGAGACTTGCATTCCTCATTGCTCTTGCAACTGTTTCCGAGTGAAAGGAATCCGGAGTTAGGCACGCAGACCGGACCTAGACTTGGAAAACTCAAGCATTGCGAGTTCGCAGGACAATTCCCGGTCGGGCAAGTTTGATAGCACGTTGCTGTTTCGGGGTCGCCCGAATCATCCACTGCGCATACCGAGAATTGATCGCATACCTCTGGGACACACGGCTCACCGACCTTTGCAATGTTCAAGCAAACGGCAACATTCATGCGCCCAAAAACGTTTTCTTGACCAATGGACTGACATTGAACGGGTAGCTGATCGGAACAGGAACCATTGGCCGCAGCAAACTCCGTCGTGCAGGTTAAGTAGCAATAGTTCGGACCCGCACCGGCGAAATATTGGACGCAGGTGTGATTGGGTTTACAGCTATTGTCCGCATAGCAAAACTCGTTGTGCCCCCCCTTGCCTGCTGGGTCGCAAAGACCGGTGTTGGGTGCGCATACGCCGCCCGTTTGATTCCCCGAAGCAATCGCTTCGCATCGATATCCCTGAGGACACTGCCCTGGCGCGCCTGGCGTAGGGTCACAGGCACGAGTACAAAACGGACGGAAGTTGTTGTATCCGGGAACGCTCAAACAAAGCCCCGTGTTGCATTGCTGCGAGGTTTGGCATTGGTCGCACAACTCATCCGTTTGAGGAGGCCTTAGACAAAAGTTTCCCTGTGCCGTAGCCTGACACGGAAAATCAAGAGGACAATTGTTGGTCTGTTCTAGCGAGCATTGTTGACTACAATAACTGTTGCCTCCGTCGACCACACAAACCGAACTTGCGCAGTCTGTCGGCGCCTGACAAGGCGCACCGACAGGAGCTGGCGCTCCATCGCCTGGATACAAAGCACAGATTCCGTTGACGTCATCCATTGTGACTTGCCGCCGGGACGCCGCATTGTTTTGCGGAAACATTACAGCATTGGGGTCATTGGTATGCCCAAGACCAAAAAAGTGTCCGACTTCGTGAAGCAAAACCGTTTCGACATCAGCGACTCGACCTGTTCCGCCAACACCTCCGGTGGACCAAGTCCAATCGACACCGTTCGAAATGATATCTGCATCCCGCGCGCGACCATCTGATGTATCGTAAAATACAAAAGTGAGGGCCAAAGTTTCAGGTTGACCTCCGACGGCATTCCAGTCGGCTTGATTTTTCGCCCAGAAAACTTTGTTTCTCGTGTCTCGATTGACCGTCGCTGGTTCGGACCATGGGTCTTCACGAAATGTTGCCGTCGAGCAGCCCACAGTTTCCCAAGTTTGAAAAGCGTTGCGAATCGCCTCTATGTCGGAGCCATCATTGATACCGGGAGCTCCCTCAGGTGCTATGCGAAAAGACAACGGAAAATCTTCGGCGGTCCACCGGTAGTTTTGGGGAACATACGCTTGAGCGTCTGCGACACAGAACACCCCGCCGATAAATAACGCCAGTGCCGACACGATAAGAAAGTGACGAGTACTCAACCGTAAGCCCACGAATTTATTATTTCATATCCCTAGATAAAATCAGAATAAGATTAAGGATTCATCATCGACCGAAAGACCAGGCCTTCGCTAAACACACGGAATCTTTGAACTTATTTATATTTATTGAGGAAGAAATTGGAGACAGGAAAGACCTCTGCAAAAGAGGTCTTTTTCGAAAACTTCTGCTTCGCGAGCGGTTTACCGACTAAACGCTTTGTCGATTGCTTTCGCTATCTTGCCGATTTTCTTATTGCAAAGCTGAACCACCGAGGTTGAAACGGCACCACGAACAGTAGAGCGCGACGCTTTGCGCGAAGCTCGGAAAGTCTTGATGACCTTGTTCGTTTTCGCGTTGATCAGCTTGAGAGAAAGAGAGGTGTTCACCACGTGACTACCCGCGACTTTTCCGCGTTTTTGCGCTTTTACTTTGCCGTGGATTAACACGTCGAAATCGCCTGAAATTGCGAAATCTGAACCATCTTCATCCGAGTTGGCTTCAACCTGGTAACCTTTGTCAGTCAGTTTTTCCTCTAGACAGGCTTGCACATCAGATGCCGCTGTACCGATGAGTGCGATGCCTATCGAAATAGAGTCAGAGGCAGCATCAAGTAATCTCGTTATCTCAGCGACATCATGAGGAGGAGGAATCCCGCGACCGCTTCGGTCAATGATTCGTAAATCGGAATTCAGTGCTTCACGCTCTGCAAGGGCCGCCATGGCCCCCTTCAGATATTGAAGTTTGCTAAGATTATCAGAAGAACTCATTGCCTGGCTCAATTTTGAGCCTACAACGCGATCAATTTGCTCAATTTTATCTCGGAGTACTCTGGATGCCGGCGCTCGCTCAATAACCGCAAGCGCATAAACAGTGCCTTTGCCACTGTCCCATCTTTTTAGGATTTGAGACATGGTGACGACCTTGTCCGTTGAAACCATTGAGTGTCTTGATACCTCTTGGGTTTCTTTCCAGTTCTCACCCGTCTTAGATGAAATCGTTTTCGATGCGCTTTCAAAGCTAGAGGAAACTGCCTGAATATTTGCCTTAAAGATGCGAGCAAGCTCGGCTCGAGAATCATTGTCGGCGGAAGTCCGGCTGGGGCCATCACCGACGCCGCACAAATATTTCGCCTTATCACATTTCCCATCGGTCCAAGCTGGACGTGGACCGCCCACTTTTGTGGCTTCTTCGGGAACATCTGGTTTTTTCGCGGCCGGAGGCGGAACTGGTTTATCCGCAGCTGGGGGAGCATCAGAGCCACCTGGTGGAGGTGTTGAGGGAGGAGCAGAAGGTTTCTTCGCAGCCGGTGGCGGCGCAGACTCTTTCTCCATATCATTCAAGATACGGCTGCCGTTCTCATCTACCCATTTCTTCATATCGCCGCCCAAGCCTTTCGCGGCGAGTTGTCGGCTCTTTTCGAAGTTCAGAGTGACCAAAGAGAAATAGGCGTTTTGGGTAGGATCAAACCAAACTTCAGTGACCTCGGCTCCTTTGAGCAAATTGGCAGAGAAGGTCTTGATCGCCTGCTCTACGCTCTGCTCTTCGCTGGAGGCCGAAAAGTCGCCTGCTGTCGTAGATGCCGAGTAATCTTTCATCAAAGAGGCTGAATACGTAGACATGATTTTAGAGATCTCGGCTCGAGCCCGGTTTCCAGCCGTTTTACGAGCAAGCTCGACATTTCGGATCCCCATCACCATGCCTACACCATGTACGCTGCCGTTTTTGACAACGGAACCGCGAGCTATCCAAGCGGGAGCATCAGGATTCTTGGTCAAGCTGCTTTGCTTCGTCGCAGATGCGCAAGCGCCGAGCGCCATGGCGGTAATGAGTGTGAGCGGTAAATGTAGTTGGCGAAACATTAATAATCTCCTGTTGAATCAAATCTCACGACTATTTGACAGCTTCTGCACTCAATTGACACCCCCATCAAAGAATGTGTCCGCCGTTACACTTTAAAGGACCGAAGAAATGATTTCCGCCCCACAAAAGAGCCCTAGTCAGCTTGATGTAGAGGGTTAATATGTTCGAATGAGACTCAAATCAATGCGCAATTGGGTCTAGCGCTTGAAATATTTATCGATGGCTTTGACGATCTTCGACACGTTCTTTTTACAAATCTTGTGCGCCGCCAGAGCAGCGGACGCCTTGAGAGACCGACGGCCCTCTTTTCGCGTTCCTCGGAAGGTCTTGAGGACTTTCTTGGTTTTCCCATTGATGAGTCTCAGAGTCAGCGAGGTTCGAACCAGCTTGCTTCCAGCGACTTCTCCTGCCTTCTCCGAGCGAAGCTTGCCCTTCAGGATGACATCGTAGCCACCCATGAGCTTTTCGTCCGCTTCAGCGTCATCATCTTCGTCTTCATCCTCGTCGTCCACGCGAAGCTCAGAAATCTCGTATCCCTTGTCTCCAAGCTTCTCCATGATGCAGTCACGAACACGCTCGGCTCCGCTGCCGTCAACAATCACGCCAAGTTTCAAATCCCCACTCGCTTCATCAAACTTCGCAGCGAGTTCACCTAAACTGATAGGCGCACGAATACCTCGCCCATCTTTATCGCAAACTCTGAGCATGGCATTTTTTGCTTCCCGCTCATCCATGATGTTCATGGCTTTGCCGTAAGAGCGGAAGGCCTTTACCTTATCTCCTCCGGACGCGGCTTTGACCAAACTGGTGATCTTTGCATCAAAAATTTGAATCTCAGAAGTCAGCGACCGAACACATTGCCCTCTCTCGAGCAAGGCCAGACTATAATGCTGACCATTATCCGTGGCTCTTGCTTCGATACGAACACCCGATAGCGTTTTTTGCGTCGTCACTTGGTTGAATCGCTCAACCTGTTGCACTTCTATAGAGACGCCTTTCCCAGAACTGTTCACCGCAGACGCTGACTTTTGGAAGTCCGTGAAGACGGATTGGACCTTCGACTCAAAAACTCTCGCAACTTCGGCGCGAGCTTCGTTATCAGCAACATCCGCGGAGCTTCCTGTGCCTACTCCAATTACAAATTCCTTATTTGTGAACCTTGAGTCGCGTCCGTCCACCCAAGATGGGGGCGCTGCGTTTGCTGTAGACGCGATGAAAGCAAATAAAAATAGCGTTATCGTGAGGTGGTTCGTCTTAGACACAACTAACCTCGATTATTGCAACGACCGTACGCTAACGATATTCCGCTCACCAGGCTTGACAGTGATCTGAATCGTGTCGGTACGGCCAATCTGCATATTGTTACCGCCGTGATAGGTCACAAGAAGCGTATGTTGACCAGCTGGGAGCCACAGTCGCGCGATGCCAACATTCGCGGGCAAAGTGCTCCAAGAACGCAAGTCAGCCGCTTCGGTCGCTGCCGATGCTACATTACCCACAAGCCCGACAACGCTACCAAGTAAACCGCCACCCGCTTTTTTCGCCACAGCCTGTGCTCCTTTCGTGGCTGCATACTTTACGATCGCACGTGCGACCGCTCGGCCTTTAATTGCAGGAAGTTTCTTAGCGAAATTTTTCACAGCAATTTGAGTGATGGGTTCAGCAAGCTCGGTCATAGCGCTGACGTTTCCAGCCGTAACTTTAGCGTAAGCCACTCGACTCCTACGCGCTCTCACTTGAGGCACAGCCATTGACATCATATATCCATCAGGCATGCGAGCGTTGAACTTGAGTTGTCTTTTGACAGGAGATTCGCCGCTACCATGGAAGAGGATAACCTCACCCATTCCATTTTGGAGATTCTTAAGACTCTGTCCCGTCGCGCCCATTCCCGCGAATGACTGCGCCTCACCTGCTCGGCCAAGTGCGGTCGCGACGCGAACAATATCTTCAGCCAGGAATCCGGGCGCCGATGCTCCAAATCGTCCCGCGTACTGTTCGTTATAAACACGGTAAGCATCTTTATAGAGACTGAGCGCATCTTGAAGTGATTCACCGTCACCTTTCATCCCTTCAATTTCTCGGTATAGCCCGACCAACCAAAGCATAAAGGCGTCTTGAGTGTAGACTGTTCCACATTTGTCAGGGCTCACGCCTTTGGGGCACCCTTCTTTTTCGTAGTAAACCTTCATCTTTTGGAGTTCTCGATCGGCCGCACGAGCTTCGACTTGAGCATCCTGATATTTGCCTTGAATGGCGTGATTTAGTGACGTGTAAAGGTAGACAAGAACTTTTTCGTAATCCTCGCCCGGGTACGATTGCGCGGTTTCATTGACCAAGAATTTGGATGCCTCAGCCGAAACAGATTTTGTCCACAGGTCCTGCATCGCTTTTTCGGCAGCTACGAAATTCTTCATGGAAGCGTCCGTCTGCAAGGCGTAGTGCTGAAGCGTCCCCATGTTTAACCAATACATAATACGGTCTTTTTCACCGTAAACCGTCTTTTTCGCGGCAGTCATCTGAGCAACTGCGCCCTTCCAATTTCCTCTCATCATGTTGGGTCGCATTTGCCGATAATGACGATTGAGGTCCTGGTGACCGCAGGCCATCGTCATCAGCGCCGCACAAAAAAGACCCAAACGTGTCATCTGTTTCAAATATTTATTCATTTTCCCTTCCCCTTAAAGCAAAAAACGCCGAGAAGAATTCCCCTCGACGCTTCTTTAGAACGCTAGTTTGTCGTGCGCTCTCCTAATTACCAGGTCGTTCCAGACTGATTGATAACTTTACGAATCATCTTTTCGCCAATCCAGACTTTCTCGTTGGTCTCAACATTCACGAGCTCCATGTTCACCATGTACGCGCGAACAGACTTTCCACCGCCGTCGGTTTCATTCTGAGAGTTTACAATCGTTTGTAAAGTGAAGTCAGCACCAACCTCGTTGCCTTGGCTCTTTACGGTATCATCGCTGGCATTTCTGGCCTGACGAGCCCGTTCAACCAAGTTAACATTGTCTTGGCCCCAAGAAGCAACAACCCGTACTCGACCTGAGTTCAAAAGTTCACGCTCAAGTCGTTTCGAGAAATACTGAGTGTTAACATTTCGATCGTCAGTTCGCTTCAAAACACCCATCAGTTTTACGACAGGCTTAGCGCCCTCATTTTGCGCTTGGAAGTCAGAAGACCAAGGTCGCATCAAGCAGTCTTTGATCATTTCTTGGGATACTAAGTTGGCATCAATATCATTCCAATAACCGGACAAATCGCCGCCTTGCATGCTTCCAGCAGAGGTGCGAGTGACCTTTCTTGGTCCGCAGCCCGCCAAGAGTGCCATGGCCAGCAAAGAGGTTGATAGAACGAGTGTGGTACGTCTAAATTTCATAGTTTCTCCTGTCGTACGGGACGACGCTCAGATACGCCCCAGTTATCATGTGACCTGGCTCAATACAAGTAAGCCCACGCTATACTCTGAACCTAAATCTATTCGGTCAAATTCGTGTCTCAAATTTAAGTTTTCCCCAGCTAGAACCCGTCATTGCGGAAATAATCTTGAATTCTGCTCGTCTGCGGCCGGGGTCACCAATAAACTTACCTTGAACTACAAAATCCACGCCCAACTTATGAAGACGCTTGAGGTTTTTTTTCTTTTTTTTGCCTCGCCCAAGGTCATTCAAAATGATTTCCACCTGGTCGGATGACTTTCCGATGAATTGCTCTGATTCTTCTAATGACTCAAGAAGCTTTTCTTTGAACATTTTCACCAAGGTTTCATTATCTTCGGCTTCGTCTACCAAGTTTCCGACTGCGATCCGGTACTTATAACCAGCGTTGGAAACTCGAGCACCAAGACCGAAGTCTCCACGCTTTCGTTTGGATTTATCTTTTTCCTTGATCCACTTTGCGACAAAACCGCTGCCCATCTCATCAGGTTCGATGACATACACAACGCCTATCGGTTTATCATTCGTCCCAATGCCTTCTTCAAAAACTTGAAGCGGCATGCCTGGCTTGGGCTTTCCACGTCGAAGTTGCACATGAAGCTTACGCCCATCGAGTTCTTCGTCGATTTCTCCTTCATAGCGCCAGATACCAAGCTTCTTCAGTGCTCTGAGACACCGGTCAGCCGTATCATAAAACTGCCTTGAATCAATATTGAGGAACTTTTCGTGCGTTTTTTCGACACGGCCTTCTCCGGTGATCAAAGCCAACATCCTTTGCGCAGAAGAACGAATGGCCAAACGAAATTTTCGACGATTACGAAAGTCTACGTCATCTGCGAGGATAACTTCGGCTGTCTTCACATTCGTCAGCTGAGTGGTCATCGTAAATGAGTCACCTACAAAAGTCAGCTTCCCTGACAAAAGGTAATCAGCTTTCAGGAGTTTGCCCAGTTCTTGTGTTTGGCTTCTAGATGCTGGCCTGCGTTTTTGGTAACGCGCTTTGCGCATCGCTCGCTGCAATGCACGCTCATCGACGACTGAGACTTTTCCTGAATTTACAAACTGCGTGACGAAAGTCGGCTGAACATTTCGCCCCATTGAACCGAGATTTCCTCGGTTTGACGAAGCAAAAGGCAATACTGCAATAACGGGTTTAGCAGCATCGGCGGGCAATGATGGAAAAAGCGAAACCCAAATTAGAGCAATAACGAGTCCCAGAGGACGCAACTCTACCAAAGTCCCATTCCTCGAGACTTCTTCTTCTTCTGCCCGTTCTTACGGCGAATCTTGTCACTCATCTCTTCCATCATATTTTCAAGCGCTTTGATTTCTTTGATGCGCTTTTGAACAAATGGATCCAACTTATAAGGACGACGTTTCGTGAGAATCTTTGCTTTCTTTTGTAGTTTTGGTGCCGCCTTTTTTGCCTTCGCTTTTCGTTTCGTTGCACGGTTAGGAACGCTACGACCACTCGATACCGTGATCGTCTCTTGTCCGCTTACAGAACCTTCCCATTCCGGATCACTCGCAACCTCTTCGCCTTCTTCGGGTTCATGCACTGCAATCGTGATCTTTCCATCCGAGCTCTTGAGGGTTTCTTTCGGTTCTTTTGGTTTCGCAGCCGGTGCAGGTGGCGCAGCCGGTGCAGCTTTCTTTTCGGCGGCAGGAGCGACCGCAACTGCAGTTTGGCCTTGAGTCGAAGCATTGCCCGGCTTTACGTACGCCAGTGACATTAAATCCCGACGCTTCATCCATTCTACGGGCACAGAGCTTTTCAAACTGAAATTGATGTCAGTGATTGCGAGGCCGTCAGCGGCCCGACGTGAAATACATGTATTGATACCAATCATTTGGCCGAAGGCATTAAGGAGCGGGCCACCGGAGTTACCACGATTGATTGAGGCTTCGGTTTGAAAAACGTTCTTTCCTTTGACGCCTTGAAAGTCAGCAACGACTGAAGAAATCACGCCAGTTGTGAGCGTCCACAAACCAGCTGTCTCAGGATGCCCAATGGCCACAACAGGCTCACCGATTTCAACTTCGTCTGGATCAACAAAATTGATGACGGTGAGGTCTTTTGGGGGCGACTTCATTTTCAACAGCGCCAAGTCTAAATCATGATCAATATCGATCAATTTCGCCTCAAAGCGGTGTTTAAGGTCTGCGCGCATAGAGCCACGCAGCTTATCTGGCTTAATATAAACGAATAAGCGTTTGAATGGACGTCCTTCTTTTGCCACGACATGAGCATTCGTGATTATCTGGCCGTCTTTGGTGATGATCGAACCCGTTCCTGCGCTTCCTTGCGCAGAACCATCAGTGCCGAATACCAAGACGACACCCTTAGCAGTCGATTTGTAAATTTGGCGAGGTGACATTCCTTCCGCGAAGGCGCTCGACGCCGCTAGCGAGAGCGTCATTGCTCCGCAGAGTACAATTGGTAACTTAGAAAAATACATTGCTTAAACCTCGTAATTCATGACGCCTAACGCGCTTCCATCGCTTCAAGTTCGTCAAAAGCTTTGCGAGCATTTTCCTTTACCCGCTGAATCCGCTTTTCCCGATCAGGACTATCCTGAGTGGCTGCGGCAGATTCAAGCTTCTCAGCAAACTCTTTCATCGATGCATCTTTTGGCATACATGCCAAAGCATAAGTCATTCCATCTCGGTCAACGACTCCATGCTCATCGAACCAAATTTCGACCACTTGAGCTCCGGACAAAACAACATCACTGATACTGCCAACAATCTGTTGGATAGATACTTCATCAGTAAATCCTCCGCCGTGGCTGTTGACCTCATCGTACATGACAGTACTGATTTTGACTTGAACTGTACGTGCCAATTCATTGCGCGCAGCTTGGCTGGCGTTGCGACGTCCATCATCTCGATAAAACGTCGGGTCTACCGCTCCCACCGCACATACTTTGTCTTTGATAGAGGGCGTCTTCATGACCCACTCTGGAGCTTTTTTCGATGGTCCTTTCTTCTTCGCAGGAAGAATATGAGGATTTCGGTGCGTCGTTTGACGAGGTCCACTGCATGCACCACACAAAGCTACGACGAATCCCAGCGCTACGTATTCACAACGTAATCCAAAGCCCATTTGACGAGTCACAATGATGTCCCTAATCACACAACCGGCCGTCGATTTTGCAACAAGGCGAAAGGCTAGTGTGAAGCTGACGCACCCGATAAAGGCGCGCCAGCTTCAACCAACAATCGTCGGCTAGTTAAGCGACCAATTTTTATTGGTCGGAGTTCTTAGCTTCTTCGGCGGATAGGTCTGCAAATGATTTTGCAGCCGCGCGTTTGACAGCTTCTTTTACTTTCGCGTTAAGCTCTTTCGCTTTGTCGATTTGGTCCATGAAACCATTGATGTCCAATCGAGCGAGAGCGTAGATTGTGCCATCTGCTGGGTGAATCCAGTGGTCGACAATTTCAACACCGTTCAGCGTGTTCGCAGAAAAGGTCTTGATTGCTTGCTCAACGTGCTGTTCTTCGCTTGATGCGCTGAAATCACCTGACGTCGTAGACGCCGAGTAATCCTTCATCAGCGAAGCGCTGTACGTAGAAAAAGTCTTTGAAATTTCGGCGCGAGCGCGGTTGTCCGCGGTACTTCGAGCCAGGGAGTGATTACGAATACCAGAAGCAGAACCTACTCCGTAGAATACTTTCTTCTCGCCACCAAAAGCGCCTGAGCCTTTGTTGACCCATTCTGGGTAATTTACAGCAGCGGTATTGGGCTGAATTTGCTGTGGTGCACTTCCACCGCACGCCATCAGCGCCATAGGTACTGTAAAGGTAATTGCAGTCATTAAACGATTCATTGATTATCTCCTTGCATTAACTAGTCGGGATCGCTTTGGGAAACCCCGGGAGGTTCTAAGTTCGACCAGACTTAGAGTCAAGTCAGCCCCTTTGAACATCCAGCAGTCCTTCACGCCAATCGTTATCGCATACTTCGACGGAATATGAGAGCGTTCAACCAAGTGTGGCTGCCATCACGTTGCTGTTTTGCTACACTAATAAAGTCTTCACGATGAAAGAATCACCGATTAGAATATGCCAGTTCACGCCGTGCCTTTGGAGCGGAGGAACAGAAGAGAGAATCGCGAGAATAATCAACAACCTACCGGCTAGTCAGTTTCGTGTCACTTGGATGGGATTCGGACCGGTACGAGAAGCCTTAGTAGATAAAGCAGGTCCATCGGTCCAGGTGTTCCCCATCGCACGACATCCACAAAGAGGTATCGAATGGCAGTCTATTCTGGCTATCCAGCGATTATTGTCGCGAACAAAACCACATATCTTACACCTCCATAACTGGTCGACGAGTCTGTATGGGATTGCGGCTGGTCGTTTAGCAGGCGTCCCTCGAATTCTATACGGCTCTGGAGGACGAGAAATTTCCACCGGCGCAAATGCTCGACGTCAAAAATGGATGCACACTCTGGCACCCCACATTGATGGATACACCTCAGTCTGCCAATTTCTTGGGGAAGAACTCATCGAAGACTTCGGCGCCTCTAAAGACCAATTACACGTCATCAAGACCGGCGTAGACACGGCTAAAATAGCGCTAGGTACCACTCGTCGAGATGTTGCACGTGAGCAACTCGGAATCCCCAAAGATGCACTCGTCGTAGGAGCGATTAGTGTATTCAGACCGGTAAAGAGAATACCTGATCTCATTGAGGCAGTCGGTCGAATTGCGAAAAAGCACGCCAATGTTCACTTGTTGCTCATTGGTAATCCAGTGCGAATGACAGTTGAGGACCTGCGCGACCAAGCGAAAGAGCAAGGATTCGGAGACCGCATTCATCTTCCTGGCAGGCTCGAAGACCCAAGCACAGTACTAAGTGCCTTCGATGTTTTTGTGAATTGTTCTGAGTTTGAAGGATCTTCAAACGCTATTATCGAGGCGATGGCCTCTCGACTCGCAGTCGTGGGAACCGCTGTCGGCGGAACACCAGAGCTCATCAAACACGAAAAGACCGGGTTATTAGTGCAGCCCAGTCAGGTCGACGAACTGACCAAAGCCATCGAGAGGCTCGTGATAGATCCCGAGTTGCGGACATTTTTGGGCAATAGAGCGTCTGAATTCGCCGAAGTCGAGCACAACTGTCGCGCAATGTATGCCGCATACCGTACGCTTTACGAAAATCACTTCGAAGACCAAAACCTAGGAAGATGGACCTCATTATCAAACGCAGCTCGCGCGACGTTCAAAAGCGTAAGAGTTCAGTTCTAAAGTGAATTATTCAGCGGGTGATATTGTAGGCACCTAAGATTCTATGCGAGCCTTCAGACCGATGAGGCCGCTATACCCCAAATTGGGACCAATGTGCGAATTACACCCGCTGGGAGACGGAAACACAGCAGTTCACCATAGCAAAATGGGTGCACGTTTTCGTGTAGACCAGGAGGAGACTTCTTTACTCCTGACCATGAATGGGGACAAAACACTTGAAGAACTCCATGAACTCATGAGGCAGCATCGTGGAGCCTTCGCTTTCAAAGATCTGCAAGTGTTGTTATTCCGACTCTGGTCTCACGGACTGCTAGAAAATAGCGAAGAAATCCGCAGTGAGCTTTTCGCAGAGCATGATGATTCAGAAATTCAACGACAGACACTGATCAATAAACTCTCAGTGCTAACGTCGACCAAATGGATGCCTAGATCCATTGTTGGAAATCCGTCCGGTCTCTTCGGATCTGCGGGAAAACTAGCAGCGAGCAATCAACTCCTTTGGTTACAGCTTCTGTTGGCTTTGACCCCTATTCCATTGCTTCTGAACAATATGGCACAAGTTCCCGAGACGATTTTCCGCTATCAACGCTCCTGGGTCGCTGGAATTACGGTCTTTTACCTCTGTTTAGCAATCATCCTTTCTTATCGTGGGCTGATAAGAATGATGGTCGCCTCAACTTTCACTCGGTTCGAATTCAAAGTCGGTCTTCGTCTCAGCCTGGGAATCATATATTTTGATATGGATGACGAAGATGTTCAGTTCTTATCGTCACACCAGCAGACTCGATTTGCGCTTTCGGGATTAGCGAGCATAGGTGCGATTGCCGGAGTCTGTGCGGCTGTGCAGTTCGCCAACGCCCCACTCTTTTTCTCATACCTTATGGTATCAGCTTTCATTCTAGGAATTTTGGATCTTTGCCCACTCATTCCAACTGACGGCGAGAGACTTATTGAAAGTGTACTCCACGGTAACCAACCTAGCAGTATTCGACGTTATATTGGGCAAAGGCTCGTGCGTGATCTCATGGTCCAATACGATGAAGAACACGAATCACCGCTATATCCAGTCATCGCTAGCCTTTGGATTGTCTGGGGCGGAATTGCGCTAGAAATTTTTCAACGTTTTATTCTTTCTGATATTCTCGCCCTTCAAACGACTGTTTGGACCACCGAGAACACGTCTCTACAACTTATAGGTGGAGCGTTCTTCGGGTTTGTTGTTTTGACTATATTGGGATTCGGAATATCGCTGGCCTACTTAGGTATAAGCCTTCTGATTCAGCTCCTTTCCCCCGACCGAATGACAAAACCCACATCACGTGAGGATTCCCAAAATCTAGATGAAGGCGATGTCAGCACGCTGAATCAAGCGCTCGAGCAATTTTTAGATTTCGAAAAAAATACCAATGTCATTAATCAAATACGAGACCGGTTACAAGTAGAGACCTACAAAACGAACGCATGGATTCAAAGAGCCGGACGTAAAGACCATCGTTTTTTTATTGTTCTAGAAGGTTGTATCGACTTGTTGCACTGCCATGAAGACGGACGGCACGAGTTTGTTGCAACAATGAATATTGGCGAAACTTTCGGTGATGAAGGCCTCAGCGGCCATCCGCCTTGCCACGACGCACGAGCACGAACTGAATGTAAAGTAGCATGTCTCGATGGTGACCTTCTGGTCGCCCTGCTGAGCGACTCCTCTGACGATCAAACCAGTAAAGTATTAGACCGAGCACACTTTTTGGACCAAGTTCCTGAATTGTCCGGACTTGGCGCGAGCGGACGTCTAAAACTGGCTTATGCATCTTCGGAGAAAATGGCTACAGACGGTCAGAAGATCATCATGCAAGGAGACCCTCCGAATAATATGTACATTATTCGCTCAGGTGAATTCACGGTGATCAGGTCAGAGAATGGCTCAGAAAGCACAATCGCCTCCCTTAGCTCAGGTCAAACATTTGGAGAACTCGGATTGCTACGAGGAGAACCAAGAAACGCTACCGTACAAGCAACTGGGGAAGAATCATCATTTATTGAGATCCCAAGACAAGCTCTTGAAACCGCACTTTCCGCTTCTTTCCACGTCGGACTGGCACTTGAACAAGTTGCCCAACAAAGAAAAAGTCGAGGAGTATAGTCATGGCTACATTAGGAAAATTAATGCCCCTCATTGCTTTGGCTGGCGTCGGCGCAACTCAGAAAGATAAAATAGAGGAGGTCGGTGGTCAGGCCGTCGATATGGTTAAAGTCATCGCAACCAAACATGAACTCACAACCATCCGTACCGCAATTATGAATGAAAATGCCGCAGGTAATATGCGGGAGGTACGAAATGATTTTCACGCCTTCGTAAAACGAATTGCACACTCCGATCAAAAAGATGTCACGATCGACTTTTGGGATAATCCTTACCTCATGGACGAGGAAGATGGCCTAGTATATCTCACTTCACTTGGGCCTGATTGCGAAAAGGGAACGGACGACGATATTACGATTAGCCTACCTATTCGCTAAGCGCTCAAAAACCAAAACCACAATTAAAACAAAAACCACGCCCCAAGAGTTAGACTCTAGGGCGTGGCTTTCATAAAACTTTGTACTTGATTACGGTTTAGTCGTCGCTAGCTTCGCTGCTTCGATCTTCCCGATCCACAAACTCAATGATCGACATTTCTGCACAATCACCTCGGCGAGGTCCGAGCTTATAAATACGAGTGTAACCACCGTGACGGTCCTTGTAGCGCTCTGCGAGAACGTCGAATAGACGATCTACGCTCGCATCATCACGAAGCTTAGCATAAGCATTTCGGCGAGCCGCGAGTGAGCCTTTTTTCCCCATTGTGATTAGCTTTTCAGCGTAACGTCGAAGCTCACGTGCTTTCGCGTCAGTCGTCGTAATTTGCTCATGCTCGATGAGCGCTTTCGCCATATTCGCGAACAGAGCACGACGATGTGCTGATGTACGGTTTAGTTTTCTACCTGCTTTGCGATGTCGCATGATGCACCTACTTCTTGAGTTCTTTCGGCGGCCAGTTATCGAGCTTCATACCGAGGCTCAGGCTCATCTCCGAGAGAATCTCTTTAATTTCCTTCAATGACTTACGACCAAAATTCTTGGTCTTGAGCATTTCACTTTCAGTCTTTTGAACCAAATCTCCGATGTACTTGATGTTCGCGTTTGCGAGACAGTTCGCAGAACGAACTGAAAGTTCAAGCTCATCAACACTACGCAACAAGTTTTCGTTAAACGGTTGCTCTGGCTCTGGAGCGATAACAATCTCAGGTTCAACATCTTCTTCAAAGTTGATGAAGATACTGAGCTGATCTTTGATGATTTTTGCAGCAAATCCAACTGCGTCTTCTGGGCTAATTGAACCGTCAGTCCAGACTTCAAGAGTCAGCTTATCGAAGTCAGTTTGCTGGCCAACACGTGCATTCGTAACGTGGTAATTGACCTTCTTGACTGGAGAGAAGATGGAATCGATAGGAATCGCACCGACTGGCATGTTCGCAACTTTGTTCGCATCCGCCTGAACGTATCCTCGGCCTTTCTTGACCGACATTTCCATTTTGAGATGTCCGTCTTGTCCGACGGTTGCAAGGACGAGGTCTTTGTTCAAGATCTCAATGCTCGCGTCACCTTCTATATCTGCAGCGGTGACAGTACATGGACCTTGACGGTCGACACGTAGTGTCTTCTGGTCCCAAGTGCGCGCTTTGATCAACATCGCTTTGACGTTAAGAATGATGTCCGCGACGTCCTCAGTGATACCAGGCAGTGAAGTGAATTCATGCAACGCACCGTCAATTCGAACGGAGGTTACGGCCGCACCTTGAAGAGACGAGAGTAAAACCCGTCGAAGAGAGTTTCCAAGAGTAATCCCAAAACCACGCTCTAAAGGTTCCGCGAAGAACTTTCCATAGGTCGCCGTCAGAGACTCTTTTTCAACCGTGAGGCCTTTTGGCTTGATCAGGTCACGCCAGTGTTTGTAAATTTCTTTATCCATCTTTTGCTCCATCGAATCACCACTTTGCTCATCCCCAAACGAGCAACACCACGATACGAAAGAATAAAGCGTAGTGCCCCGCAGTCATTAGACTCGGGAACTTTTACGCTGGTTTATTGTTTAGACGCGACGACGTTTTGGTGGTCGGCATCCGTTGTGGGGCAACGGAGTAACGTCTTTTACGAGTGTAATTTTTAGTCCAGCCGAGGCCAGTGCTCGAAGTGCTGCTTCGCGACCGGAGCCGGGGCCTTTGACCAAGCAAACGCACGAACGAAGACCGTGCTCCATCGCTCGCTTAGCTGCTTCATCAGCCGCAAGCTGAGCTGCAAAAGGAGTCGATTTACGTGAACCCTTAAAGCCTTGCGCGCCAGCAGAACGCCATGAAATCACGTTCCCACTAGTATCAGTGATCGTAACCATCGTGTTGTTGAAGGTCGCAACAATATGCGCAACTCCATTTGGAATATTCTTTTTGACTTTACGCTTTGCTGTTTTCGCATTCTTAGTTGCCATGATTCTTACTTCCTCTTCTTAGCCACTGCGCGTTTTGGACCTTTTCGTGTACGTGAATTTGTATGCGTACGCTGGCCACGAACGGGTAGCTTACGACGATGTCGAAGACCACGGTAGCAGCCCAAATCCATGAGACGCTTAATATTCATGGATACTTCTCGTCTTAGGTCACCTTCGACCTTATAGTCTCTTTCTAGGATTTCGCGAATCTTCGCGATATCATCTTCGGTAGCCTGATCTGAGTTTAGAGTTGCTTCAACTCCTGCGGCAGACAGAATATCTCGAGATGTTTTGCGTCCGACGCCATATATGTACGTCAGAGCAATCCACATTTGCTTATTTCTCGGTAAATCAACACCAGCTATACGTGCCATATCTGATACATGCTCCTACGATCAGCTCTGTTGCTGCTTGTGATTGGGGTTGTCGGGACAGATCACTCGGACGACCCCTTTTCGCCGAATAACCTTGCATTTACTGCATATTTTTTTAACCGATGCTCGGACTTTCATTTCTCTTTCCTCAAGGTGTGCGAGCTAACATGACCCACATCTACTCACCAAGAACTATCCTTCTAAAATACCAATAATCGCGGAAAAAACTTCATCCGCGCCTTGTTTACCATCGACCTTGCTGACAATGCCAGATGGTTCGAAATATGGAATAACACTAGCAGTTTCGCTCTCATATTGACCAAAACGTACTCGTACTTTTTCCTCGTTATCATCAGAACGTTGAACAAGTATATCGCCGCAAGTATCACACACTCCCTTCACCTTGGGAGGTGAAAAAGACACGTGATGAACAGCACCGCAAGAAGGACAACTTCTTCGACCAACGATCCTTTCTACTATCGCTTTACCCGGGACATCCAAAAGGATCACATGTCGGAGTTTCTTCGACATTTTCTCGAGCAACTGATTGAGACCTTCAGCTTGAGGAAGCGTTCGCGGGAATCCGTCGAGAATCCATCCGTTTTGAAACGCGTCTTCAGCTAATTTTACTTCAATGAGTCCCATGATCAAATCATCAGGAACCAATTGACCAGCATTCATAAATTCCTCGGCCTTGAGACCGAGTTCTGTTTTGTCTTTGATGGCTTGACGCAAGAGATCACCGGTGGACAGCTGGGGAATATTGTACTTTTCAACCAATCTCTTGGCTTGAGTTCCTTTCCCTGACCCTGGCGCACCGACCAGCATTATATTCATAGCTGCTGACATCTTTTTTCACATTACGCCATCGTAGAGCGCTTACCTCGCACGCGGGAGGTCAGTCCTCCCGAGAATCCATCGTAGCTACGAGTAATGAGATGAGACTCGATTTGATTCACGGTATCTAGCGCTACACCGACCACAATCAAAAGTGCCGTTCCACCAAAATAGAATGGCAAATTAGGATTATCGGCCAACAGAATGTTCGGCAAAACACAAACGGCAGAAAGATAAATCGAACCACCTGTGGTCACGCGTGTAAGAACCTTATCAATATATTCAGCTGTGTGCTTACCCGGACGAACCCCTGGAATATAGCCACCATTCTTCTTGAGATTGTCCGCAACATCCTCGGGATTGAATGTCACTGCTGTGTAGAAGAACGTGAAGAATACGATCAACGCAACATAAACGACATTATAGCCCCACTCCGTCGGGACCAATGATGCAGACACCTGCTGCATAATGGTTGAGTCAGGAAAGAACTGCCCCAAAGTTGCCGGGAAAATAAGCAAAGAGGATGCAAAGATTGGAGGAATCACACCAGAAGTATTCACTCGCAAAGGTAAATGAGTACCCTGGCCGCCAAACTGTTTACGTCCAACAACACGCTTCGCATACTGGATAGGTAATCGTCGCTGCGCTCTTTCAAAAAACACCACAACGAAGATTGTTCCAAGAACAATACCAACAAGAAACAATACACTCAGCGGTTTGAGAATATCTCCAATAACCATCTGTCCTGTCTGATAAAGAGCCGGAAGCAGTCCAGCGACGATACCTGCGAAGATGATAAGAGACATACCGTTTCCAATACCTTTCTCTGTAATTTGCTCACCGAGCCACATAATAAAGGCTGTGCCCGCTGTCAGCGAGAGTATCGTGACCAATTGGAACGCCAATCCTGGATTCTGAACCACCATTTGACCGTTGAAGTTCATCCCCTCAAGATTGACGGCAATGATTGACCCCTGAATAACAGCAAGAGCTATCGTCCCGTAACGTGTGTACTGATTGATCTTCTTGCGGCCTTGTTCACCCTCTTTCGAAAGCCGTTCAAGCTTAGGAACAACGACATTTAGAAGTTGGAAAATAATGCTCGATGAAATGTACGGCATGATGCCCAGCGAGAAAACGGAGGCTTGTTCAAGCGCACCACCAACGAACATGTTAAACATTCCAAAAAGTGTACCGGATTGTTGCGAGAGAATCTCTCCCATCAATGCTCGGTCCACGCCTGGGGTCGTTACAAAAATGCCCAACCGATAAATCGACAATAAAGCGCAGGTGAACAGGATTCTGTTCCTGAGCTCGGGAATTTTCGTTATATTTCCGAAAGAAGAAGTCATACGTGTGTTCCAGATTATTTATTCAAGCTTACGATTGTTTTGCCGCTCGACGTTTAGCGCGAGTATCTTGTCGCTCCCATTTCTCACGGTCAGCAATCATCTCTACGGTACCGCCAGCGGCTTCGATCTTCTCTTTGGCTGCCTTCGAAATACGGTTGGTCCGTACAGTGAGCTTACGCTCTAGTTCACCGTTCGCGAGGATCTTGATACCGTCATTACGACCTTTCGCAATACCGTGCTTACGAAGAGCTGCTCGATCTACTACGTCGCCGTCAGCAAATAAGTCGTTCAGATGCCAGAGGCTGACTTCGGCAAATTTCTTAGCGAAGATATTCACAAAGCCACGTTTCGGGAGTCTTCGTGCCAAAGGCATTTGACCACCTTCGAAACCTGGTCGAACACCACCCGATTTACGAGCTTTTTGTCCTTTTTGACCGCGTGAAGAAGTCTTACCCATACCAGAAGAGCGACCACGGCCCTTGTGCTTGCCACGCTTAACTGCGCCCTTAGGTGCTTTCAGTGTACTCAGTTCACCACTCATTTTCCTGCTCCTCAGCCGTTGGCTCGTTGCGCACGCAATCTGGCGCTGTCACGAAGGCTGTCATCACCGTCAAATCTTTCGATTTCAACCAAGTGCTGCACCTTCATAATCATGCCACGAATTGGCACAGTGTCTTTCAAGATCTTCTCGGAGTTTCTTTTCCCGAGACCCAAGCCAGCTACGGTTGCACGTTGTCTTTCTGTGCAACCCGCTAGACCACTCTTCAACTTAACTCGAATTAGGCTTGCCATTAGTTTGCCTCCAATCGTTCGATGCTGATTCCGCGACGTTCAGCCTGAATTTTTGCCGTCGTGAGACTGCGCAAGCCTTCAACTGCTGCGTGGACGCAGTTCTGCTTGTTTGCGGTTCCAAGTGATTTGGTCAAAATATCGCGAACACCCGCCATATCCATGACGGCACGAACAGGACCACCTGCGATCACGCCGGTACCAGGACTTGCAGGACGGAGAACAACCTTTCCTGCACCGAAGCGGCCAACGACCGCGTGAGGAATAGTTGCTCCATGCAAGGGTACACGGAATAGATTCTTTTCCGCTTGATCTTTCCCTTTACGAATCGCTTCAGGAACTTCGTTTGCTTTACCAAGACCAACGCCGACGTAGCCCTCACCATTTCCAACAACAACGAGCGCAGAGAATGAAAAGCGTCGACCACCTTTCACTACTTTAGCGACGCGGTTGATGTGAATGACACGTTCTACCAGGTCTAATTCTTTTGCGTTTATAACTTCATCTCGAGCCATGTTTATTGCTCCTAGAATTGCAACCCGCCGTCGCGGGCTCCCTTCGCTAATGCTGCGACTCGACCGTGGAATGGATATCCATTGCGGTCGAATACAACTTCTGTAATGCCTGCAGCCTGAGCTTTTTCGGCAAGTTTCTTACCCACAAGCTCGGCAGCCTCACTCTTTTTGAGACCATTCAGATCACCTTTAATTTCAGTGATCTTTGTCGATGCAGAGGTAATTGTTTTACCCGCATCGTCATCAATGACCTGCGCGTAAATATGATTGTTGCTACGAAACACAGACAAACGGGGTCGTGAGTTGGTTCCAGATATTTTCTTACGAATGGAAAACGCTCGTCGCTTTCTCCGGCGTAGACTATCGTCTTTGAATACTCGTTTCATAATGAACCTCAATAACCAGACGGCATTACGCCGCGCCGGTCTTGCCCTCCTTGCGAAGTATGCGCTCTCCAACGTATTTGACGCCCTTACCTTTATAAGGCTCACATGGTCGATACGCGCGAAGCGCTGCAGCAACTCGTCCAACGAGAGCTTTATCAATCGACTCCAGGTGAACCGTGGTCTGCTTGTCAATAGTGCAGGTGACTCCGTCCGGAATCGGATGGATAACATCATGCGAAAGGCCAACCTGTAATTTGATAGCCTTTCCAACCATCTCAGCACGATAACCGACACCAGTGATTTCCAGAGACTTCTTGAAGGGATTTTGTACCCCAGAAACCATATTTGAAATCAAAGTACGGGTGAGCCCGTGCATGGACCGAGAAATGCGGTCTTCGCCTTTAGCGGTAACCGTAATGCTACTCTCTTCAGAAGCGACTGTGATTTCTGGTCGAATTTTGAGATTCAGTGAGCCCTTGGGACCAGTAACAGTAAGCACTTCATCAACCATTTTTGCGCTAACGCCGCTCGGAACAGGAATCGGTTTTTTTCCAATACGTGACATGACTCACTCCTTACCAAACAGTGCAAACCAGCTCTCCACCAACGTGTTGGCGGCGGGCTTCGCGGTCTGTCAAAAGGCCCTTCGAAGTTGAAACCAATGCAACCCCAAGACCATTGCGTACAACCGGAATGTCAGACGCTCTGACATAAGAGCGAAGGCCTGGTCGGCTAATGCGTTTCAAACCAGTGATCACGCATTCTCGACGATGGTCGTACTTAAGTTGAACAGTTAAGACAGATACCGTCTTGCTGGTATCGACTTCAAAATCTTCAATGAAACCTTCAGATTTAAGACATTCCGCAATCTTCAATTTCATTTTTGATAGTGGCATTGGCACTCTCATGTGACGCGCGTTCATACCGTTTCGGATACGCGTCAGCATATCGGCAATTGGATCACTAACTACACCGGTGTTCTTCATGACACCCCCTGTGTGCTGGTCTTTCTACCAGCACGGATAAAATTACTGAGTACAATCTCTTTTTGCACCCAGTAAGTGGAAGCGGTTTGGAATGCTCTTATTGGCATTGACCACCTACTCCAGTTAAAATTGTTCGCGCCGATGAAACGGCATTCCCAAAGCGGTAAGCAGAGCTTTTCCTTGTACGTCATCCTTTGCACTGGTGACGAAACAAATGTTTAGCCCACGAATCTTATCGACTTTGTCATAGTCAATTTCTTGAAAAACGATCTGTTCTTTAATGCCAAGTGTGTAGTTTCCACGTCCGTCAAACGCCTTTGTAGAAACACCTTTGAAGTCACGCATACGAGGAAGCGTAATTGACACGAGACGGTCAAAGAACTCCCACATTTTTTCGCGACGCAAAGTCACCATCGCACCGATAGGCATACCTTCTCGTAATTTGAAGTTCGATATGGACTTCTTTGCTTTCGTGATGACGGCCTTTTGACCTGTGATGGACTCAAGTTCACTAATAGCGTAGTCCAACACTTTGTTATTATTGATGGCTTCGCCCAGCCCCATGTTCAGAACGATCTTCTCAAGCTTTGGCACTTCATGAACGTTCTTCAGGCCCAGCTGTTCTTTCAACGCAGAGCGAACTTCTTGACGATACTTAACACCGATACGTGCTGGTACACCGTCTTTAGCTGCCGCGTTGCTTTCGTTATTCTCGGACATCTTTTATCTCCTACCGATTTCGAACTTAATCGAGCTCCGCTCCGTTATGTTCTTTACCGCGAGCAACTCGAATATATTTATCGTGCTTGCTTGTACTATTCGGATTCTCAGCAAAACCAACGCGAACTGCAGCCCCAAGCTTCTCAGAATAAAATTTCACATTTGAAATAGAAATTTTGCTCGGTCGCTCGATCACACCACCATTTGGTTGGTTCGGATTCGCACCGGGTTTCAAATGACGATGATGAATGGCTACGCCTTCAACGCGAACCTTTCCTTCACCAGGAAAGACTTCAAGTACCTTTCCTTTTTGGCCCAAGTCTTTGCCCGCAATCACTTCTACCATGTCGCCTTTCTTGATCTTTTGCATGACTACAAAACCTCCGGAGCCAATGAAACAATCTTCATATAGTTCTTGGCCCGTAATTCACGGGCGACTGGCCCAAAAATACGGGTACCAAGTGGGTCCCCGTCTTTATTGATCAAAACCGCTGAATTGCCATCAAATTTGATGTACGTGCCATCAGCGCGACCCGTTTGGTACGCAGTGCGGACGATGACAGCTTTGACCACGTCACCCTTTTTAACCTTCGTATGCGGCAAAGCCTCTCGAACTGAACAGACGACGATGTCGCCGATTCGTGCATATCTTCGCTTTGAGCCGCCGAGGACTTTGATGCAGAAGAGCTTCTTTGCTCCACTATTATCTGCTACGTCTAAGACGCTGGTCATTTGAATCATGACCGACTCTCCTTCGTTCCTAAGAACTTCCTAAATTAGCTACGTCGAACGGTTTTGCCAACAACTTGCCAGCGTTTCGTTTTCGACAGTGGTCGAGTTTCTCGAATTTTTACAAAGTCACCAACATTAACACCGATAGCGTCGTGAACAGCATACCGCTTACGCCGAGTGACATATTTCTTGTAGCGTGGGTGCTTGATTCGGCGTGAAACCTGAACAACCACCGTTTTTTGAGCGCTGGCCTTCACGACCAATCCTTCGCGTTCTTTACGACGACGGATGCGAGGAGCCTCAGCTGCTACTACTTCTTCTGCTTGTACTTCTTCTGCTTGTACTTCTTCAGACATCTTGTTTACCCTTCTGCCCCGTTTCGCTCAGCCATAATGGTCTTTGCTCGAGCAATTTCGCGACGAACAGTCTTCATTCGGGCAACGTTCTCAAGCTGTCCGGTTGCAAACTGAAATCGCAGTTTGAGCAATTCGTCGGTCTTATCAGTGATAAAGCCCGAAAGTTCTTCTGGTGATTGAGCACGTAAATCGGCTGCTTTTGTTTGTTCTGAAGCCATTTTATAGCTCCTCCTCTCGAGTGATGATCTTCGTCTTGATCGGTAGTTTATGACCGGCACGACGAAGCGCTTCTCGAGCGATATCCAAATCAACACCGTCAACTTCGTATAGAATTCGCCCTGGCTTAATGACCGCTACGTAGTGATCAGGTGAGCCTTTACCTTTACCCATACGAGTTTCAAGTGGCTTTTTGCAGACAGGTTTATCTGGGAAAACGCGAATCCAAACTCGGCCACCACGCTTGATGTGACGAGTAAGTGCGATACGAGCTGCCTCAATCTGGCGAGATGTCATCCACCCACGTTCTGTGGCTTGGATAGCGATCGTTCCAAATGAAATGGAGCTACCTCGATACGCAGACCCGCGCATTTTACCTTTCTGGGTCTTACGATATTTTGTTCTAGCTGGCTGAAGCACAATTATTCTCCTTCAGTTACCGGCGTTCAGTCGCCGGACGCCCCGCAGTCTGTGAACGACCGCCGCGATTTTGCCAATTGTCATCCGCTGAGCGACGACCAGGCAGAATCTCACCTTTAAAGATCCAACACTTGATGCCGATTACACCCTGCTTTGTTTTTGCTTCGGTGAAACCGTACTCAACATCGGCACGTAGTGTGTGCAGAGGAACACGTCCATCGAGATACCATTCATAGCGAGACATTTCGGCACCGCCCAATCGACCGGAGCAAGCAACACGAATGCCCTTGGCCCCAAACTTCATTGCAATGGTCAACGCCTTCTTCATCGCTCGTCGGAATGCGATTCGACGTTCAAGTTGAGTTGCAATGTTTTCTGCAACCAATTGAGCGTTTGTTTCCGCTTTACGAATTTCCTGGATATTGATGCGAACCTCATTTTCGGTGAGCTTTTGTAACTCTCTTTTGAGCTGCTCAATTCCAGCGCCTTTTTTGCCGATCACAATGCCGGGCCGGGCCGTGAAAATATTCACTTTCACTTTTTGCGCGGCGCGCTCGATTTCGACCTTTGCGATACCAGCACTCGCGTGCTTTTTCTTAACCCAGCCACGGAGAGCAAGGTCTTCGTGCAACCAATTTGCGTAGTTTTTTTCTTCGAACCACTTAGAGTCCCAGCCACGTATTACGCCTAGACGAAAGCCGGTTGGATGTGTTTTCTGGCCCATTTATCGTTGCTCCAAAGTCACACTAATATGTGACGTACGCTTGATTAGAGGTGTTGCTCGACCCATAGCTCGAGGTCGCCATCGTTTATTCACTTTTCCGCCATCAACAGTGATGGTTTGGATGAATAGTTTATCGACGTTTACACCGCCTTTGTTGTCTGCGTTCGCTACTGCTGATTGAACCAGCTTTGCGAGCGGACGTGCGCAGCGCTTTGTAGAGAACTGCAGGATGCTGAGTGCTTCAGCCACGTCCTTTCCGCGAATAAGGTCTGCCACCAAACGTACTTTTTGGGGGCCCACCCGTAGATTAGATAGTTTTGCTGTCGATGCTGCCATAACTTCTACTTCCCTTTCTTCTTCTTGTCCGCAGCATGACCGTGGAACGTACGCGTAGGTGAAAACTCACCTAGCTTATGTCCGACCATGTGCTCCGTGACGAACACAGGAATGAATTTTTTGCCGTTGTGCACCGCGAAGGTGTGGCCAATAAATTCAGGAATGATCATCGATCGACGTGACCATGTCTTAATGACTTGCTTTCGGCTTCCTTCCATCGCCTCAATCTTCTTGATGAGGTAGTGGTCTACGAAAGGCCCTTTTTTCAATGAACGTGGCATATCTTACTTCCCACCTGATTGCTTACCGCGTTTGCGAGCAGTAACTACAAACTTATCCGTTGCTTTATTCTTGCGAGTGCGAAGACCTCGAGCAGCCTTGCCCCACGGAGTTACGGGTGGCTTTCCGCCCTTAGAGCGACCTTCACCACCACCGTTGCCATGGTCGACCGGGTTCATACAAGCACCGCGAACAGTTGGGCGAATCCCCTTCCATCGCGAGCGTCCCGCTTTTCCAATAACGACATTTTCATTCTGCTCGTTTCCGAGCGCACCAATTGTTGCCATGCAAGAAATTAGGATTCGACGCATCTCAGTTGAGGGCAGACGAATCGTCGCATACTTGCCTTCTTTCGCCATCAATGTCGCATAATTCCCAGCAGAGCGAACAAGCTGCCCGCCTTTCCCTGGTCGTAACTCAACATTGTGGATCGTGCTACCTAGCGGCATTTCCTTGAGAGGCATTGCATTACCCGCAACCGGGTCAATCGCACTCTGCGAAGCCATGATGGTATCGCCGACTTTCATTTTTTGTGGAGCAAGGATGTATGCCTTCTCGCCGTCCGCGTAATGCAACAGAGCGATACGCGCAGTTCGGTTCGGATCATATTCGATGCTCGCAACCTTCGCAGGCACGTCGAACTTCCTTCTTTTGAAGTCAATGACGCGATACCGGCGTCGGTGTCCGCCACCGCGGTGACGTACAGTAATTTTTCCACGCGAATTCCGCCCGCCACTTTTTTTGACGCGGCGAAGCAGTTTTTTCTCAGGCTTGTCTGTTGTGATTTCAGAGAAATCGGAACAGGTCATGTGCCGTCGTGCTGGGGTGATTGGCTTATACGAACGAGTACCCATTTTTCACTCCTAAATCGATACACCACCGAAGAAATCAATCTCATTCCCTTCAGCGAGGGTCACAATTGCTTTCTTCCAGGTAGGCAATTTACCAACGGTTCGACCGCGGCGTTTTACTTTACCGCGAACGATCATGGTTCGAACTTTGGTCACTTCGACATTGAACGCGGCCTGCACTGCGTTCTTAATCTCGATTTTGTTAGCGTCTTTTGCGACTTCGAAAACGACGACGTTACTTCCTTCTGCAAGCATCGAGGTCTTTTCGGTAATTCGCGGACGACGAAGGATATTGACTGCGTTACGCATGATTCACTTACTCCTCCCCTTCCGACGCTGACGCATCACTTCGTGATGGTGCGGTCTTCAGGCGTTCATTGATTCCGCTGATAACGTCGGAGCTGATGAACAAATGATCGTACTTCAGCACGTCATAAACGTTGAGGCCTTCGACAGGCAAAAACTTGGCGTGAGGCAGGTTCCGGACTGAAAGACGAAGATTATCGTCAGAGCGTCCGCCAACTACCAAAGCTTTTGAAGCTTCAAAGTTGCTCAACACTGAGACTGCGTCTTTTGTTCTCGGTGCATCAGGCGTCCAGCCTTGCACAACGTGAAGCTTACTTTCAGAAAGACGAAGACTAAGCGCCGAGCGCAAAGCACCTTGAATCATCTTCTTCGGCACTTTATACCCATAGCTTCTTGGCTTTGGGCCAAGAGCGACAGCGCCGCCACGCATATGAGTTCCGCGCGTAGACCCTTGTCGAGCTCGGCCAGTACCTTTCTGCTTGTACGGCTTTTTACCGGTACCACGGACTTCGGAAGCAGTCTTTGTAGACTGGGTCCCAGCGCGCCGATTCGCCATCTGAGCTTTTACTACTTCGTAAAAGAGCCAAGATTTTACACGGGCGCCGAATACTGATTCGTCGACTTCAACATCACCGACTTTTGCGTTCTTTGTATCTACTACGTCGATAATCATGATTTGATCTCCACATCGACGCCCGCAGACAAATCAAGCTTCATCAATGCATCGAGTGTTTGCGGGGTAGGTTCGAGAATATCGACAACGCGCTTGTGCGTCCGAATCTCAAATTGTTCTCGGCTCTTCTTATCAACGTGCGGCCCACGCAATACCGTGTATCGGTTAATCCGTGCAGGCAAAGGAATAGGACCTGCAACTCGAGCGCCAGTGCGCTTCGCCGATTCCACGATTTCGCCAACAGCCTGATCAAGAAGTTTGTGATCGTACGCTTTGAGCCGAATTCGAATTTTTGTGGTCTGGGTAGCCATCATTTACTCCAAGCACACTGGTCGACCGGGGCCTCCCGGCCGACCGTGCTCATACTTCAATAGTTTATTGTGTGATTTCGGTTACGACACCGGAACCAACCGTTCGGCCACCCTCACGGATAGCAAAACGAATGCCCTTGTCCATAGCGACTGGCGTGATCAACTCAACAGTCATTGCTGTGTTGTCACCAGGCATGACCATCTCTGTTCCTTCAGGAAGAGTTACAGCGCCGGTTACGTCCGTTGTACGGAAGTAAAACTGTGGGCGATATCCCTTGAAGAATGGAGTATGACGTCCACCTTCTTCCTTAGTAAGAACGTAAACCTCAGCCTTGAAGCCGGTGTGAGGTTGGATAGAGCCTGGTTTCGCCAGAACTTGACCGCGTTCGATGTCGTCCTTCGCAATACCACGAAGTAGACAACCGACGTTGTCGCCAGCCTGCCCTGAATCGAGAAGCTTACGGAACATTTCAACACCAGTAACGGTTGTTGTCTCGGTATCGCGGAAACCGACGATTTCGACTTTCTCACCAACGGTGATTTGCCCTTGCTCAATACGACCAGTGACAACCGTTCCACGACCAGAAATTGAGAACACGTCTTCAATTGGCATGAGGAAAGGCATGTCTAGTGCACGTTCTGGTTCAGGAATGTACTCGTCAAGATGTCCGAGCAACTCAAGAATGCATTCTGTACCTTCTTTACCTTGTGAGTTGTATGCAGGAAGTGCTGCACCACGAACGACAGGAATATCGTCGCCTGGGAAGTCGTACATGCTAAGAAGCTCACGAATTTCCATTTCAACCAAGTCCAAGAGTTCTTCGTCGTCGACCAAATCGCACTTGTTCATGAATACAACAATTCGAGGAACACCAACCTGACGCGCGAGTAGAATGTGCTCGCGAGTCTGAGGCATGGGGCCATCAGTTGCAGAACAAACAAGAATTGCGCCGTCCATCTGTGCTGCACCAGTGATCATGTTCTTTACGTAATCAGCATGTCCCGGACAATCTACGTGTGCGTAGTGTCGGTTGTCTGATTCGTACTCAACGTGCGAAGTCGCGATCGTCATGATCTTGGTCGCATCACGACGGCCCTGCGACTCAGACGCTTTCGCAATCTCGTCGTAGCTGAGGGGCTGCGCCATTCCACGCGCTGCACTAACCATTGTAATGGCGGCTGTAAGCGTAGTCTTGCCATGGTCGACGTGACCAATTGTCCCGACGTTCACATGCGGCTTAGTCCGCTCAAATTTTTCTTTTGCCATCTTTCTCCACTCCTAGGGTCTAAATGCGACCCTGAGCCTTTGCCAAGATCTCCTCCGCAATATGCGAAGGGACCGCGTTATAAAAACCAAATTTCATCGAAAAGGTCGCACGCCCTTGAGTGCGCGACCGAAGTGCCGTTGCATACCCAAACATATTGGACAACGGAACCTCTGCACTAACAATTTGGATCCCCGAACGAGGATCCATACCCGAAACGCTCCCACGGCGAGCATTGACATCGCCAATCACATCTCCGCAGTATTCATCAGGGGTTGTGATCTCCGTGAGCATTACTGGCTCAAGAAGAACTGGCTTAGAGTTCTCAAAAGCATCCTTGAATGCCATCGAACCAGCCACCTTGAAAGCCATTTCCGAAGAATCAACTTCATGAAATGAACCATCGAGAATTTTCACATTCATATCTACTGCTGGAAAGCCAGCCAAAAAGCCCATGTCCGCGGCCTCCCGGATACCGGCCTCAACAGCAGGAATGAAATCTTTAGGAATCGTCCCACCTACGGTACGATTTTCTACCTCAACGCCTGAACCACGCTCGGCGGGCTCAAGGTCGATGATCGCGTGCCCGTATTGGCCCCGCCCACCACTTTGACGGATAAACTTGCCTTCTCCGCGGGCTTGATGAGTTGCAGCTTCGCGATAAGCAACTTGGGGGCGTCCAATATTTGCATCGACTTTATATTCGCGTTTCAGACGATCAACGATAATTTCGAGATGAAGTTCACCCATGCCTGCGATCAATGTCTGACCGCTCTCGTTATCAGTGCGAACGGAGAAAGAAGGATCCTCCATTGCTAGCTTCGCGAGCGCACTTCCGAGTTTTTCTTGATCAACCTTCGTTCGCGGCTCGATTGCAATCGTAATGACAGGTTCAGGTGTGCCGATTCTCTCGAGAAGAACTTCATGATTCCGGGAAGTCAGTGTGTCACCCGTGAACGTGTTCTTTAGCCCAACGGCAGCAACGATGTCTCCAGCTGAACAGGATTCCACATCCTCACGCTTATTTGCGTGCATTCGTAGGATTCGACCGATTCGTTCTTTTTTGTTCTTAGAGGCGTTTACGACCTGAGTGCCCGCTTTGAGTGAACCCGAATAAATACGAAGATATGTTAGGTTGCCGACATGCGGGTCAGCCATAATCTTGAAAGCCAAAGCCGCAAACGTCCCACTCGAGTCTGCTGCTAATTCTACGGTTTCTTCAGAGTTCTTCGCCGATTCAGCTATAACGGGGGGAAGATCGCTTGGCGCTGGCAAATAATGGACGCAGGCGTCAAGCAAGGGCTGTACACCCTTATTCTTGAAAGCAGAACCACAGAGTACAGGAAACACTTTTAAGGAGAGACAGGCTTGACGAAGCGACGCACGCAGATCGGCGGGGGCAATTTCTTCGCCCGCCACATATTTTTCCATCAGTGATTCGTCAGACGAAGACAAAACATCCAAGATTCGATCTCGCGCAGCACTGACTTGTTCGGCCATGTCTGCGGGCACGGCTTCGTAATGGTAGCTTGCGCCTAATGTTTCTTGATCCCAGACGATAGCTCTCTCTTCAATGAGGTCGACCATTCCTACAAATCCGCTTTCAGAGCCGATAGGCAGCTGAATAGGTAGTGGAGTAGCCTTGAGGCGTTCCGAGATCGATTTGACTGAGTTTTCGAAGCTCGCTCCGACACGATCCATCTTGTTGATGAAACAAATCCGAGGAACTTCATACTTGTCTGCTTGGCGCCAGACTGTTTCACTTTGTGGTTCAACTCCCGAAACAGCGTCAAAAAGTGCAACTGCGCCATCAAGTACTCGGAGAGAACGCTCAACTTCGATCGTGAAGTCGACGTGCCCTGGGGTATCGATCAGATTGATTGAGTGGTCGTCCCATGAACAAGTCGTTGCAGCGGAAGTAATCGTTATTCCACGTTCCTGCTCTTGTGCCATCCAGTCCATGGTTGCGGTCCCATCGTGGACCTCTCCCATGCGATGCTCTACACCGGTATAGAACAAGATGCGTTCGGTAACCGTAGTTTTACCGGCATCAATATGCGCCATAATCCCAATGTTGCGGGTGCGCTCTAATTGTCCTTGCCGATTAACCATTACTAAACACTCAAGTCTTGTACTCGAGAAGACCTCCTACCAACGAAAATGTGCGAACGCCTTGTTCGCTTCTGCCATCTTGTGCGTATCGTCGCGCTTCTTAACCGCGGCTCCGCGATTTTCAGCAGCGTCGAGAATTTCACCTGCGAGACGTTCACGCATTGTTTTCTCACCGCGCTTTTCGGCGTACGTAATCAACCAACGCATGCCCAATGAGGTTCGTCGCTCAGGGCGTACTTCCATCGGTACTTGGAAGGTCGCACCACCAACACGACGCGATTTAACCTCGATGCGTGGTTTGATGTTCTCAAGGCTTTTCTTGAAAAGCCCTAGAGGATTGTCGTCCCCAGTACGTTTCGCAACAAGGTCGAATGCACCGTAACAAATACGCTCAGCGGTCGACTTCTTGCCGCCAATCATCAATGCATTGATGAATTTCGCGACCAAACGATCTTGGTACTTCGGATCAGGTAAGATCTTCCGTTTTGGGGTTTCTCTGCGGCGTCCCATTTTATCGTGCCCTCTTCACGCCGTATTTCGACCGAGCTTGGTTACGACGTAGCTTATTAGTGTTTGATGGTCCTTCGGCCGCTGACGCATCGAGAGCGCCGCGAACGATGTGGTAACGAACACCAGGAAGGTCCTTTACACGACCACCACGTACAAGAACTACGGAGTGCTCTTGTAGGTTGTGACCTTCACCACCGATGTACGAGGTAACTTCAAAACCATTCGTCAGGCGCACACGAGCAACCTTTCGAAGAGCTGAGTTAGGTTTCTTAGGTGTCGACGTATAGACGCGGACACAAACACCACGTCGCTGCGGACACGATTTCAATGCGGGAGATTTGGTCTTCGTCTTGATGACCTTTCGTCCCTTCGTTACAAGTTGTTGAATCGTAGGCATCTTCGCTCAACTTCCTTTTGTCCGTCTCTGGCAATGCCTAGTACGGACCGCTTTTCCTCACCTCGTTCGAGATAAGGCACTTAATACTTTCTTGTGATTCGGGTGTAGACGCTTTCTCGAGCTGGCATACAGTTTGCTGCTCAACTGAAAGCCTCTCTGTTCTTCGTATGAGGGCTGTCTTTTCGGTCCTTGGGTATAACTGCGCGAACGCTTTGCACCCGAAGGATCCGTCAAAATAGTCTTACGTGCTGCACTCTGAACAATCGATCATTCTGAAGCATCTGCAGACAGGCGGGGTGCCTTGATGGATCTTCCATCGTAAAATCTGCGCATCAGCGATATCTCATTTATATTCACAGAGCACTAGCGGCCCGAATCACCTCCTATCCTCCCTTGGCTTACATCTCCAAGAGAGGCTGCGCATAAACCAAGCAGAGCATAGGGTGTCAAGCGCTAAGGAAAATTATTCGCACTTTGTCCGATAGATTTGGATTTTTAGTCTAACTTCTTAGAACTTCGAACGGTTTTTCGGCCACTATGTTGGTAAATACTCTCGGATTTTCTGTGTTCCCACATTTTTCTGAAAATCCCGATTGTTCAGAGGCCTGAAACTGCGCCGCAAACAATAGGAGAAACGGAAAGAATTCTGCAGCGTAAGACGATACAAGCGATGAATCACCGCTCACTACATCTTCGATCCATCAGATAGCATAAAGGGCTTGAATCACAGTCTGGGTCAATTTCAGCCAAGAATCAGGTAGTAACCCTAAAAATAATACGCCTATTGTCGTCAGAACCAGGCCATAATGAATCATGGCACTGGGTTGCCTCTCCGCGACCGGACCGGGGTCAGCGACGTCACGCATATAAAAGGCTACGACGACTCTCAAGTAATAATAGACACTTACAACTGATCCGAAGATCCCGAAACCAACCAAGTAGGTGAGATCTGCTTTGATGGCGGCGCTGAATAGATACAGCTTGCCGACGAATCCGCCGGTGAGCGGCATTCCCGCCAACGAGATCATAAAAAGCAACATAGAGAGACCTAGCGCAGGGTATTTAAACCCTATACCTGCGTACGCACCAAATCTATCTGAATCCGCATGACCTTCTTTACGTTCCAAATAAGTCAAAACGCTGAACGCGCCGAGTGTCATAAACGCATAAGCGGCGAGGTAAAAAATGACGGCGGAAGCAGCGCTTTGTTCACCTTGCGCGACAGCCGCCATACCGATCATGGCATACCCTGCATGAGAGACGGATGAATAGGCCAGCATCCTTTTCACGCTTTGTTGTACGAGTGCGAGAACGTTTCCGACCAAGATCGTCGCAATAGCGATCCCTGAAAAGAGTGGAATGATAAATTGAGACGCTGCGGCCGCTTCTCCCATACCAACAACGACAATCCGCAGTAATCCGAAAAACGCAGCAGCTTTCACAGCTACGGCCATAAAGCCGGTCACAGGCGTTGGCGCTCCTTCATATACATCCGGAGCCCAGCTATGAAAGGGGACCGCGGCCACTTTGAAAGAGAATCCTAAGACGAGCAGGACTAGTCCAAGATTCAATACCCCATTACCACCAGCGGTCATTGCCCTTTTCATGTCATGGAAATGGACTGAACCAGTCGCACCGTAAATCATCGATATTCCAAACAGAAGGAAAGCGCTGGCAAAAGCACCCATTAAAAAGTACTTCATCGCTGCTTCGCCAGAACGTCTCTTCTGCGTTCTTAGTCCTGTCAGAACATATACGGCTATCGACATCACTTCGAGACCCAGGAACAAAGTCATGAGATCAGCAGCCATCGTCATGGCCATCATCCCGATAATAGAAAGAAGAAGTAGAGCGTAATACTCAGCACTCTCGCAATTTGCATTGCGCATATACGTCGGTGAAATCAAGCACGCAATAATCCCGGCGATGACAAGGATGATAGAGGCATATCGCGCAAGAGGATCGAGGAGAAGCGCACCTGAGAATAATTCAATACTCTTTGTCTCGCCTATTTCTGAAGCCAAGATGTACAAGCCTATGCAAAGCCCCAACACAGCGACACGAGCCGCCCAGCTTCTGTCTTTGCCCTCAGAGAAGACTTCAAACATCAACAATGCAAAAACCGTTACAAGAATAACAAGAGAAGGCACCAAGTAAACAAAATCAGCCATCGTTGCTACTCCTCTCCTGGTTGGCGAATACGTGGTAACTCATTTACTCTTACTGGCCTCTGAGAATCTAAATTGGTCGGCATACCCGCCGGATATCTTTTCCCTAGTCGTCTCATCGGGTTCGGTAAAATGCGAGGTCGCTGAAATAATCGAAGTGCAGGATTAGGCTTCGCTTTTTTCGCAGACTTATCCCAGCCAACGCGGCGCTGACCCGGGTCGGCTGTCACCATCGCTTCGTTTTTTTGCTGCATCGAAACCACGAATTTTTGCGTGGCTGGTTCAATTTTTTCAAGAAAAATGCCGGGTCGCACACCCATGATAAGAATGACGATAGCAAATGTACCAATCACAAAGATCTCACGGACATTCATATCCGTTAGTGATTCGTTAGCTTTGTGAACAAGAGGTCCAAACAGCACCTTGTGGACCATGAAGAGCAAATAAACGGCTGCGAGTACCACACCTGCGGCGGCCAGAATTGCCAGCGCATGATGAGCCTGAAGAGAACCTTCAAACCATCCAAAAGGAAGACCAACGTCCAGAGGGGCCGTGCCAGTGAAGGTTCCTAATAGGATAAGAAACTCCCCAGGAAAGCCACACAATGCCGGCATGCCAGCACTTGCTAAAACAACGAATACGAAAAAAAATGCGAAGACAGGAGTCTTTTTCGCAATGCCACCATAATCGGCAAGCATTCGCGTATGTCGGCGTTCATAAAGCACGCCAACCAACAAGAAGAGCGCTCCAGTGAACAGACCATGAGCAAGCATTTGATACACTGAACCAGTCACTCCTTCGACAGTAAGCGCGCAAAGACCCAGAACACAAAAACCGAGGTGGCTGACTGATGAATAAGCTACTAGTTTTTTCATGTCATGTTGCACCCAAGCAGCGAGAGCTCCATAGATGATACCGACAACGCTTAGAGTGGCTATGAGAGGCGCTGCGTCCATAGCTGCACCGGGAAACATAGGGAAAGCGAATCGGATGAGTCCATAGACACCAAGTTTCAAAAGTACTCCGGCCAAAATCACCGAACCAGCCGTAGGTGCTTCGGTATGAGCATCAGGAAGCCATGTATGAACCGGAAAAAGGGGTACTTTAATGAGAAAAGCCAACGAGAAAGCGTAGAATAAATACTTTGCTTTTTCTGGGTCATAGCTGCGCGATAACGCAGCTTGCAAAGCAAAGTCCCAGGAGCCATCTGTTTGCCACGCAACGTAAACGATAGCGACGAGCATGAGCAGTGAACCTGCCATGGTGAAGATTAAGAATTTTGTCGCCGCATATAAGCGTCGTTGGCCGCCCCAAATACCGATGAGGAAGTACATCGGCACGAGCATAACCTCCCAAAAAACGTAGAAGAGAAATAGGTCAAGAGCGACGAAGGCGCCGAGCATGCCCGTCTGTAAAATCAAAACAGAAATAACGAACTCTTTGACGCGTTTTTCAACAGCAGTCCAAGACCCCAATAACGTCAGCGGCGTAAGAAAAGTGGTGAGGAGGACGAGCAAGAAGGAAATACCGTCAAGTCCGAGATGATAAGTGATACCCAGAGTCTTGATCCAATCATGCTGAACTTGAAACTGATATCCAGTGTTGTTGGGCTCAAAGCCAAACCACAGGCCCAGTGAAATCACGAAGGTCATCAGGGCCGTAGTCAACGCTCCCAGTTTTAGATTTGTCTTTTGCTGCGCAGGAATAAAGCATAGCAAAATTGCTCCGACCGTAGGTGCAAACACAACGGCTGATAAGAGTTCGGGCATATGGGCGCGAGGTACTACGGACCAGCGACTCGGTCAACGAGTTGGAGCATAAGTATGATTGACAGATTCAGTCAGGCACCGCACTAAACAGCGAAGAATGGCGACACAGCGGAAAAAACCAAGCCGTCGGACGAGAACGAGACCGAAAGCGAAGCCTTGGGCCTTTGTCGTCCGACCTGGATTCGAGTCAGAGCTTATTAGTGAAATACCTGATAACTACCAGCCCGAATCACCGGCGGAAGGCATCGTGGTGGCATCTGCTCGACCGAGTGACGGCTCTGGCTGGTCGACCATCGCCTTCGCGCAGCAGGCGATGGAAACCCTAGGTAAACCCATTGAAGCCCACTCCGAATTGCTCGCGGACGCCTTGACGAACGAAATAAACAGTATTTACCCTCAAAAAAGATCAATCCCGTGGACCATTCAGGTCGTAAGTCCTCCATCCTCGGCAACCCACGATCCACGGCGGAAAAGAGCCCGGGAAATCGATGCACGGATCGCCGAGGCTTTGGATGCCCGGCTGGATCGGCGGATTGCCGAGGCTTTCGTTGACGATCCCGCAGAAGCAGAAAGAATCGCGCAAGTGTGGCTTATCGACGAAGACACAGCCATCACTGGTTTTACCCGCTCCAAAGACTGCATCAGTATTTTTCCAGCCGGTAAACCTCACATCGAACCGCTCCCAGATGCCCCAAGCAAATCAGGTCTAAAGCTTCAGGAAGCGTTCCAGTGGTTGAACTTAGAGCCTAGCCGAGGCGAAACGGTCGTAGATCTCGGAGCCGCGCCCGGAGCTTGGGCGCAAGTCATGCTGAGCTACAATACAAAATTGATTGCCGTCGACCGCCAAAACCTGAAGATCACCTTGCCCAAAAAGAAAGCGGAGTACGTCCAAGGAAACGCGTTTCAATTTTCTCCCAGCGAAACAGTAGATTGGATGTTGGTAGACATGGCGCAACGCCCACTCGACCTCGCAAAGCTTGCGGCAAAGTGGGGAAGACACTCCTGGGCGCGACAAATGCTGATCAGCTTTAAGATGCCCGACAAAAATCGGGTAGAGATGCTTCAAAGAATTTTAAAAATTCTGACTGATGCGGGATGGAAAGGAATCAAAGCCCGCCAACTTTATTACAACAAAAATGAAGTAACGGTGTTTGGCTGGCTCGACCCAAAACTCGTGCAGCGAGGACGAATTGCCAGCTTTGACGAAATGAAAAAGAGGCGGGATGCTGCGCCAAAGCCTAAAGGTAGACGGAATCGGCGCTAGCTCACCCAAAAGACAAGTCGTCTAACAACCTCGAAAGTCGGCTTTTCGCTTTTCGACGTAAGAGGCAATGCCTTCTTTGGCATCATCAGACGTGAATAACTGTTGTTGAAGTTCACGTTCGAGGGCAAGACCTTCCGAAAAGCCCATTTCGAGACCACTCACAACTGCTCGTTTAATCATCCCGACCGATTTCGACGCTTTGTTCGGAGGGACAAACTGCTGCGCGTAGGCCAAAACATCTTCACGGAATGTCTCTTCAGAAAAAATCTCGCTAATTAGCCCTAATGTCTTAGCTTCGTCGACCCCAAAGTTTTCACCTTTCACCATCATTTCTATGGCTTTGGATTTGCCAACCAGGCGAGCAAAGCGCTGCGTCCCGCCAGTACCTGGCAAAACACCAAGATGAACTTCAGGAAGGCCAAGCTTATGTCTACCAGATTTACTCACTCGAATATCAGCGGCCATGGCGACTTCGAGACCTCCCCCCACGCAATGACCGTTGATCGCTGCAATGACGAGTTTAGGCGTATTTTCAAGGCGATTGAGTGTCTCGTTGGCATGTAGGCAAAAATAGTACTTAAAGTTCGGTTCCGCGTCTTGCAGCATCTGAATGTCCGCACCAGCACAGAAGAATTTCTCTCCTTCTCCAGAAAGGACAATGACATGAGCTGAAGGGTCCATGCGTGCCTTCAAGATCGCCGCATCCAGTTGCTGCATCATTTCATAGCTGTAGGTATTCGCCGGAGGCGCAGTCAGGGTCAGCATAGCAACCCCACCTGTTACGGTATAATTCACTAGTTCAGTCATGCGACGGGTCATATCAGTTTCCATCGCAATGAGGAAGAACGACAAAACGATGAAATTAAATCAACGGATCGGTTCCTTATGATGTCGAGAGCTATTCAAAGAAAAAAGATCTCAAGGTTTGAGGTTTCTGTTCACAAAACGCCGCTCGGCTCTATCTTTGCCGTAACAGCAAAGAACAAATTGTGTGCCGTCTCGTTTTTACAGACGTGGCCCACAACTCTTGCGAAAATATGCAAACGTTTCGGCACCGACAACTACATTGAAGCAGAGTTGTACCGCGATGAATTTGAAGCCTATTTTTCTAAAGACTTTACGGCCTTTAAGAAAATACGCCTGAGTACAAACGGTACAGACTTTCAAGAAAAGGTCTGGCGACAACTGTTGAAAATTCCTGCAGGAGAAACAAAAACATACGGCGATATAAGTACTGTCCTAGGTAAGACAGGAGGTTCTCGCGCTGTCGGCCAAGCCGCGAATAAGAACCCAATTGGCATCATCATCCCATGTCATCGGTGCGTTGGACAAAGTGGTTTACTCACCGGCTACGCCGCCGGTATCGATCGTAAGCGATGGTTACTTGAGCATGAAGGTGTTTTGCTTCTTTAGTTAATCGATTTATTTTCGTGATTGAAACTAAGGTAGTGTCTGCATCGGCATATACATACCGTTTTGATTTCTTATCCACCACTGCGACGTTTTAGCTTTGGTATCTAAATCAGAAAATTGATACCGCCATTTTTCTGCTCGAATAAATTTAGGAGGGGAATTTGGAAATGGGTTATGTTCTAAAAGTTTAAGCACCTCTTTATTTCCCTTTAATAGCTGAGTGCAAAAAGCCAAAAACCATCGATTCTGCCGAACATTACCCAAAGCAGCAAACCACATTTGCCAATCTAAACGGGGCATGTGTGGTGCCATAAATTTTGGTGCGACATCTAAACGCCCAGGTTTATGTTTAAATCTATAACTTTTCCAAGTTTCTCCGTCATCGCTGCCTTGAACCTCAATCTCATTACGCACTGTAGTCATTACAACAAACAGTCCGTAGCCGTTAATACTTCGAAGGGGTCCAATCTTATCGAGAAGACTTACTGTTGGTGGAGAATTATAACCTTGAACTCGTGCCGTTCTGAGCATCACAAACATTGAAGCCCAAAAGTAGCCCGCAATGAATACCGCGCTTACCGCAATCCAGATTGCATGACTCGCTAATTGTACTCGACTGTTCTGCTTCCTCAAGTTCGAGGACTTTTCATGTTCTATGTTTTTCTCAAACCAAGATGAAATCGGTTTGAATACGAGAAACCTTTTTAGATTCTGAGAAATATTTTGATAAAAAGAGTCATCAATCAATACTGCTGCAATAATGATCGTATTAAGATTAAAAAAGCCATAGTTACCCGTCGCTGCAATAAGTAGCTGAAAACCAATCACCAATATCGCTCCTAAGCGACGCATCCAAGGAAATCCCAATAAAGAAAACGGGAGAAAGACCTGAGCAATAAGAACCATAAAACAAGAGAAGCTATGAAATCCTCTCGGTAACTGGTGCCAATAATATCCAAACCAGGTGGGTAAAGGCTGAGTCTCGAAATGAACGGTAAGCGCGGTCAGATTATCCCAGCTTACGTCCTGGCTCGTATAAAACTTTCCAAGACCGGATGAAAACATGATTCGAAATAGTAACCAAGCAAACAATGCGAGGACCCAGGAATTGGGACGTGAAGTGCGGCGAAGGCGAAACGTTGGTGAGTACAAAAAGAACGCAAGGACTCCTGTTTCAAGCAGCAAGTTGTCCCATTGAAAGGCCATGAAGTCACGACCGACTACAACTAAGGATAAGTACAGAACCCATAGCGCTAACAGGCATAAATGAGGAAGCCATCCCAAAAATAAAACAAGAGAGAGCGCAATGCCTGCATACCAGTGCCAATGAAGAGCAGAGTCCGACATCCACCACCAAGTCAGCGTTGGGAATCGAAGCCAGTCGGATTGCCCGAAGTTCTGCCGAACATAATTCATTGTTTGTTCAGCCGGTAAGATACCGTCGCTACCAATCAAACCATCGATTTGAATTCCAACTGATAAAAAAGCACAAGCGTAAGTCACCGCAAGCAACTTGATGAAAAGCCAACCCGACCAACAGTGACTCATAGACTCGACCGAACGGGATGCCATTGCGGCTTAGCAAACAGGAAAGTGAAATGAGTGTCTAGCGCTACGCGATACTACGATTGCCGTTTCAAATTTTCAGCGTACAAGTATGGTGGTCCGACAAAACGCGGAACTCCGATTTGCGAGCTAATACGCGTTCGCTCACCAAGCCCAAAGCTTGGTAACGAATCTAGAGTGGTCAAGACTCGGGTGTTTCGACTGCGACTGGACCAAAGTCTCCAAAATAGAGCCCCCACTAGTCCACCGGGGACCAAGATAACTAATGCGATTAACCCGAATCGTACCAATCCAGCATTCATGACTCTGAAACGATGCAGATTCCGTGCCGTCGGCTTTGAGCGATGATTTTCGGCTATTTAGGGCAAGAAACGGTCCCACCCCGACAAAAACGTCAGATATTTGATGAAGCTTGTGTAGTTTTGACCACAGACTCTCGTTGTTGAAACAACAACAACACCGTAAGACCCAACTGGACCTTCAGAACATTTTCAGCGTTGCAAGTATCCCTTAACCGTGTCTTTTAGACGTTGGTGAACACTCGTATTTCCGCAATCTCTCGCCTCCTCATCGTGATTTGTCTTTTCGCCTCACACACGAGCTGTAAAACCTTGCGTGATCAATTCATCGAAATGATGACGCCAAACTATGAGGTGGCGCTCAAGACAGAGGACGGCTTCACTCCTGTCTTCGATGAAAAAGATCTCGAGCGGGAAAAAATTGATGTCAAACTTGGCCTGGTCGCTGATGGCTTCATTCAAATCACAGGGATTGCGTTTATCCCTAACCGTCCCGACTTAATGATCGTGCTCGAAAAAGCCGGGCAAGCATCCATGACCAACCTAAAATCAGGCGAAACAAAACCATGGTTTCAAAGAGAGGTACCGGTAAACTCAGAACAAGGCTTGCTCGCCATTGCCTTTGACCCAAATTTCAATAAAAACGGTCGATTCTTCGTCTACGAGTCGGTTCAAGAAAACGGTGAAGACTACACACAACTCATCAGTATGACCGTCAACGCAACGACCGCCCTCGAATTATCAAGACCCAAACAAACCAAAACAATCCTACGAATTGCGCAGCCGTACCCTAATCATAATGCTGGTCAAATTCATTTCGGGCGAGACGGTTTCCTTTATCTTGCATCAGGGGACGGTGGATGGGCCAACGATCCGGAAAATTACGGGCAAAATAAGAAATCTCTTCTGGGAAAAATTCTCCGGATCGATGTAACGACCGCAACTGAAAAGGCCTATTTAATTCCTTCAGATAACCCATTCATAAATGATGAGACATTTCTTCCCGAAATTTATGCGTGGGGCTTTCGAAATCCATGGCGTTTCTCTTTTGACCCGGAAGGAAGACTCATCGTAGCAGATCTCGGGCAAGACCGGTTTGAAGAGATCAGTTTCGTCGAGTCAGGCGACAACGCGGGATGGAAAACAATGGAAGGTTCGCGCTGCTTTGAGCCTGAGGAGGCATGCATACAAAAAGGGCTTCGCCTTCCATTTTACCAATACGGAAGAGAAGATGGAGGCGCTATCATTGGCGGCTACATTCATACAAGCGACCATGTTTCAAAACTTAAAGGCCTCTATATCTTCGGCGACTTTCTGAGCGGCCGGATCTGGGCGCTGAAACTTCCAAAGATAGGAGAACAACGAAAAGAGGTGTTCGCTTTAGGAAGGTGGCCCTTTCTCCCAACAACGTTCGGTAGAGATGCGCAAGGAAGACTATATGTCGGTGCGTATACCAAAGGAACCGTTCATCGCCTGGAGCCGTAATGAGTGGATATACAAAAGAATTTCTGGGCCTGATTACGAAAACTCAGATGGCCCGCATCCTCACTGAGACCTATGCTATAGCTCGAAATCTCGACTTAGATGACGCATACTCTCGTTTAGAAATTGCCTTCAGAAGCGAACAGCTCCTCAGTGGATTTCAGTCGAGCATCTTTGAAGGCATGACTCGTCTTCGTCCCAACGAAAACATAGATAAACTGATCCAACGCGCAGTGAAACGAGCTGGACGACGAAAAAAATTTCGCGCGTTACGAATACGACGTAAAGACGAAGGAGGATGGGCGGCCCTGATGATCAAAATTGAAATGCAAGCGGGCTTTAGCACCGGCGAAGCGATAGGTATGCTAGATACGCCTGAAGGGGCAGCATTACTTCAGCGAGGCTTCAATGTTCTTGGTCATGAAATAGCGCAGATCTTAGTTGATTAATACCTATCTCTACAGCTGGGTAAAGATCACGTACCCCGTTGCTAATCCAAGCGCAAAACCAATAACCAAGGTGAGAACAGGATTGAGAGATCCGGTCGTTCGTGGAGGAGGCGCTACCGAACCCGTTTTTTTCGTTTCAAGTTTTTCGTTAGAAACACGCGCATCGATCCCTTGCGTCATGAGAAACTTAACCATTTCAGCCACGAAGGCGTCATAGTCGACCCTCATAAAATCAAGCGGCTTATCGAAACGATCTCTATTTTGTTTGTCTAAGACAACAAAGCTCCTCATCTCCGCGACGCCGCGAGCACCGTCGATGAAACCACAAACAATGTCATTGCCCTTTCCTTTTGGTGCCTTCAACACCAAAGATTGACGGGCTTGACGGCCACCTCCTGTACTCGGGCCGTCGGGAGTTGAAATGCCTAGCGAGCGTGGTATACGTCCGCCTAGCTGCAATTTCGCAAATTTGAGTTCAACCAACTGACTAAGCGCAACGGCCTGATTTGCATGATGAGTTCTGCTTGCATCTGTACTCATAACGACCTCTCGTAAACCTGTATCACCCTATGGCTATCTTGTGAAATTAGTTGCTCGAAGGGATAATTTGCGCTCTGCCATCAAAAAGAGAGGAGCGAATAAACTCCACATATCGGCGGTTTGCGTCTAAATCATCAAAAATCGGCCAATGATCTTCCTCAGGGTATTGTATGAGACCAACCGTCACATTCCCACCTTCAGAGACAATGTTTCCGCTGGTTGGTGCTTCAACCGGAGAAGGACCAACCAGTTCTGCCGCATAAGGAACGCGAAAGAAAGGAGCAACCAAAGGCGCACCGACGGCTGATGCTAGAGCTTCGTGACCCCGTGCTGGTGATGCTGAATCTTTAAAGCCTTCAATAAAAAGATAATCGCGTAAAATTCCACCCGCTGGGGAATACAGATAATTTGAGCCGTAAGAAATGGGGTCTGCAGGGTCGATAAAAGTCTGAATCAAATTAAGGACCGGATGAAAATCGTCCACGACTTCTTCAGAAGGAATTGCCAATAATCCGCGTAAAAGCTCTTCGAAATCGACAGGGTCTTTTCGGTCTTGCAAGGTTATGTTTAGAACCCCTGAGGTCCCAGAAAAAACGGCTACTTTTATGTCAGAGTCAACAGAAAGAAATGGGCTGCCTGCCAATCCCCCTTGCGAATGACCTAAAAAGCCCATCCGGGAAGTATCGAACTTGGCGTCATAGTTTCTTCTCGTTACTCGAGAAGGAAGTGAAAAACCATCCTTCAACAGCTGCGAAAGCATCATCAGATCTACCGCTGCTTGCCTTACGTTGTCTCGTGCTGCGAGGATATTGAAGAGATTAAAAAAAGTTAGACGCTCGTCACTGTTCGTTGGGTCTCGTGGGCCATGAAGCGTGGGGTCGTAACTTATAATCGCAATCCCCTCTCGACCAAGAGACGAAGCGATCTTACGATTGTACGCGCTTTTGTAGTTTGCACCTGTCCCGTGTGACATCAACACGACGGGCCATCCATTTTCGGGCATTTCACGTTCAAGAGGCAGGATGAAGGAGACTCTTGTCTTTTCGTAATGATGAATGCCGGCTGAACCATCCGGCTGCCAGAATACGGCACCGCCATCAGAAAATTGTTGATACGGAACATCTCCAGCTTGGATCGATGGCATCTGCACGACCGCGGAGGACATCACCACATCCTCTCGTTCTTCTTCTATCTTAAGATTCTGAATTGTAAGAGTCGGAAATTTTTCTGCTGACTTGTGGATCCTCTGCATTTCTCCAAGAACATCTTGGGTCGTAAAAACTGTAGCCGCGACCATATTCTGCGTTGAAAGATTCTCGCTTGCGATAAAGGAACGAAGTGGCTCTAGCAAAGTTGTTAGCGAGGCAGGTGCTGACTCGTTACACGCGGTGTTTATTGCATTATGAAAGTTTTTACTCGCTCGAAAAGGTTTGTTGTCATTGTCTTGTAAAGCGGTTGTTGCAACCAGAGCGTAAGTTGTGTCTGACCTTAGCGTCAGACCGAATGGAGGTAAAACTGCGACCGAATCTTTGGGTAGATATGTGGTCTTTTTCTTGTAGTATTTCGTGGACAAGGGTCGAAGCCGACCATATTCAGAGGAATCAGGGTCAATATCAACGAGAAAAAATGGTGCATCGTATGAGACAAATTCTAGTGGGCTTTTAGACAAAACCGATTCTTGAATAGGACTAGACAAAGTGAAATATGTCGCCGAGTTGAGACCATAGCCATAAGTATGGTCTCCGATAACCGCTAAGTATTCTTCCAGAGTTGAAGACTCAGTTGGATTCGGCCAGGCATTGACTCCGATCGTTTTGTCAGGTCTTCGTCGAGCATCTGATGGCCATGGATGATGAAAAAAACTCTCCGCTTGTCCAGGTTCAGAAAAATAAATGAAACTCCCACTTGTTTCATCGTCCATACATTCCTGGCTGCACCCTATTTGAGCCGCCAAGCCCAAGAGCAGAATTGTCGTAATATTAAACTTCATCAAAATCTCCATAGACGAAATTTGAGACGAAGCGCTTTATGAGTTTTGGCCCAATCGGCGTCTTTCGGATACTGCTCTTAACACGTTTGACCTGACTTTCGGGGTCAAGGCCCCTTCGTTGTGCATCCCGAATAATATTCTCTCGGCGTCCATCGACATACATTCTCATTACTTCCTCTGAGAATTCCGGATGAAACTGGACCCCCCAGGTAGACTTTCCAATGCGGAAAGCCTGATTGGGAGTTGCGTCGTTTCCTGCCAAACATACAGCCTGAGCCGGCAATTTGCTCACGACGTCTCCATGAACCGCGTTGAAAGCAAGCGTGGATTGATTATTTGTTAACCCGCCAAGCAGAGGATCAGTAAGACCAGCCTCAGTAAGTGTCACCTCAACTGTCCCTATCTCATACTTCACAGGATTCGTAATGACCTGGCCTCCAAAGGCATGCCCTAAAATCTGATGACCATAGCAAACACCGAGGCAGGGAAGATTTTCGTAATGAGCCTTCAGCGTCCAATCGCCCAAGCGATGTGTCCAATCTTTTGGCTCGGTCACTGAATGAGGCGAACCGGTAATGATGACCCCCGCAAAATCGACTGGCTTCGGTAGAAGGGCTTCTTCTTTATGCACCTCGATAACGGTCACGAAAGTGTTATCAACGCATCGAGTGAACCAATGATCGTAATCACCATGAACGGCTTCGATTTCGGGTATTGTATCACCCGTCTTAATGATGAGTAACGGTTTGCGCACAGTGCCTATATATAACCGGTAAAAGCTCCCGAGGAGTCAAGCGTAAGCCGCACGAAAGGCAAAATGAGAGAGATAAACACCTGAGGTATTATTGCCTCAAGAGGTATTCTCGATATAACTTCGCGACAATAACTTGTTCTAGGGAGATAATGTCGTGTTCAATCAAAAAGTCAGAATTGGATTCATCCTCGCGGGGCTCACGAATTTTTGTATCGTTGTCTTCAGTCAAGGCTACTCTAATTCTCTAGGAGTCATCGACCCACATTTTGACACCACTGGGTGCTTATTGATTACGCTTTGGGGCGCCGCCTACCTCAGTATTGCCCGTGATTATGCTCGAGTGCCCTGGCTCTCAATTGTTTTTGGCTTCGAGAAATTATTGTACGTAAGCCGATGGGCTCTGTTCTTGGCAAATAATCCTGATTTCGAAGCCATCTGGCAAACAGACCCTTTAGCTACAATCTTCTTCAGAATTTATGGCCTAGTTGATGGACTGTATTGTCTATTTTTCTTTTATGCCGGATTTTCATCCTTGAAAAAGCAAGACATCTGACTTGTTCACTCAACTCGAACGATAAAGCGAGTTTTTCCAATATTGATGACATCTCCATCGGCTAAGTCTGCGTCGCTTATTTTTTGGCCGTTCACCAAGGTACCATTGGTTGAGATTAAGTCTACAATTGAAGGTCCTTGCTCATCTACGAAGACCATAGCGTGAGTTCGAGAGATCTTTTCATCGTCTAAAAGAATATCTCTACCTCTGCGAAATGAACCTATTCGCATTTTTTCTGAATCATCTGATCTTTGCACGGGCCGCCCCTCTAAGTGTTCTTCTACGCACTTGAGGTCATCTGGATCGAGGAGCATGTCACCTTCGATTGATAGTTGTACGGTGGCATTCTTGTTCCCAACACGACCAATTGCGCGATAGGACCGGTTCTCTATTTCATAGCGTGTTCCTTGGCTAGGACCCTTATCTACCTCGACCAATACCTTCACTTCGATGACTCTGTGGCGGTAGAAACAGTCGTCGTTCCCGCCGCACTATCTCCTAACGCGTCTCTAAACCTCTGACCAGGTGCCGCACCAGTATTTTCCCCAGATCCAGGACGGCCTAACTCTCGAAATGCAATAACTTTCCACTTTCCATCCCGATTTGCGGTCATAACTAGGACTCGATTCGTCAGACGGGTCGTACCCACTGAAGTTTCAAGACTATAAGTGTAATGGGCCATTCTATCATTCATCATTCGATGTTCCGGCTCGCTATAATACACCTTTACCTTGCCAGGATTGAGGGCTCCCTCAGAACGAGCTTTTTTTGCCAATTCTTGCTCATTTTCAATCCGCATTCGTGCAGATGCAGCGGCAAAAAGGAGCGCTTTATTAAAATTAAACTCAAGATAATAGGCATCCACAAAATTGTTGGCGACCGATGCTGATTCGTTGGTTTCTTTGCATGCAACTGTACTCACCGCGCAGAAAATGCCCAGTATTAATCTCAAATTCATCAAAATACCTCTTTTGAGTTCACAAGTAAGACCCGAACCTTGATTCATGTGGTAACGTGGTCTCACGTAATGAGCAAGCAGCCAACAGAACCTAAGCCACAGGCAAAACCACGAACTCCTTCTCTTACTCGTGAGCTTACGGACGTTGAAGAAGCGAACCTGGCCTTCTACGAGGCGTTTAATCAGTGTGATGTCCACCGAATGGAGAAGCTATGGGCTCAATCACCGTACGTTCGTTGCATTCACCCGGGATGGGAACCTGTCGTTGGCTGGCCGTCAGTCCGGCAAAGTTGGGCAGATGTATTCGAGAGTATGCTATCAATAGATTTTAGTCTTGAGGATGTTCATGTTGAAGTCGTCGGACAGTCAGCGCGTGTAAACCTCGTCGCCCACGCAAACGTAACAACAATAGATAATGAAATTTTTCAAACGAGCGTGGTGGCAACAACGATCATGGATAAAATTGAAAACGAATGGTTGATCGTCTTGCACCACAGTTCGCATTTACTTGAAGATGATTCAGATCTCGATCAACTCGACGGCTTTACCGCAAGCTTGCCCTACACAAACGACGGGAGCTATCAGCCCAACTAATCTTTTCTCACTTTGATTCAGAAAACGTAAAATTACGTGACAGCAAAAATGGTGTCATCTGTCATTTCCAACTCGATAGATGGCAACTTCGAGCCTGTGCAAGGACCCTTGACACAGATTCCTTCGGTAACTTCGTATTTTGCTCCGTGAGTGGAACAAACAAGGTAACCGCCGATAAGAGGTAATCGGCCTAATCCACCGTCGAGCGGTATCGCAATATGCTGGCAAACATTCCAGTACGCTCGAAACTGCTCTTTTGATTTTACAAGAACGATACTTCGATACGGCGGCTCACCATCTACAGAAATAAGCTTTGTCTCACCTTCCTGTAAGTCTTGAAGTTTCGCCAGTTCAATCCGGGACACACTTAGGCATTATCCTTTGTAAACCTAAGAATCAAAGGGTGAGACTTAAAAACCTCATCGTACAAAGTCCGATGCCAACCGTTGCCCCGTGATTTATCAAATACGGGTGCAAGTGCGAAATTATTCAAAAAGAATGCAGGTGGGCGTTTGTTTACTTTTGTTCGCTTGCTCTCAAAGTCCACGAAACTCTAATTCAGCGTTCGATCTCACAACTGACGCAGAACCGACTGAAATCACAAACTATGACGGCTCTATTGTCACGATAGATGCAGGAATTATGAACGAAGACGACTCGATGCCTAATGAAAACGAGCCCAATTGCGATGAGCGGGATTGTGGAGAGAACGCATACTGCGACATGGAAATAAACGATTGCCGGTGCCTCGAAGGATATCGCGGTACGCCTCCAGACGCTTGCACCAAAATCCCAATTCCTACCGGCTGGATTGGCAGCACGTGCAGTAAAAATGAAGACTGCCAATACGAGGGAGGCTTTTGTGATGAGGCACCCAACTTTCCGGATGGACACTGCACGATGAGCTGTACACGCTATTGCCCAGACCGAGCAGACGAACCCGTTACATTCTGTGCCGAAGCAGATCCAGAACAAGGAGGACAATGTTTCTCGCGCTGTGATACATCAATTTTTCCCTCAAACGAAGGTTGCCGCGAAAACTATAGCTGCCATGTTTGGCCTCGCTTCAACGAACCTAACGTCATTCGAAATATTTGTGTTCCCACGGCATGGTTAGAAAACTTACCGTGCACAGACACCCTCAATTTCGCCGGGAGCAATGATTGCTATCTGAAGATGGTAAGTTTTGAAAATAATGAACTGAGACGTTTGAGTGAAGCGATTCTTGAGGGTTCAAGTTCGGCAACAACCGCACAAGCATGGCTCGAACTGAATTTTAGACTGTCTCAAAACTTCATCACAGATAAACTTGGGCGCACAATTAACCCCAACTACTCATCCGGACACCGAAGTACATCACCCATGAGAGGCGCGATCGTCCACTACACCGCCGCAGCACGTGAAGATTCGACAATTGGTTATTTTGTGAGTAGCTCTCCTCATGCGTCCACACACTTCGTAATCGGGAGTCAACGAAACGGACTGATCGTACAGATTTTCTCTCATCGACATCGAACCTGGCACGCCGGCTCGACCTATAATCATGACCATTTCGGAATCGATTTCGCAAACGCCGGTTATCTAATTGCTCGTACAGACGGTGGCTTCGAAGATTACGCGGGTCGCAGATATGACCTCAATCTGCCGCTATATGGTAACTCTCCCATCGAAGTCGAAAACGGGATTCCTGAAGCTGAACGCAAATACTCCATTCGTGAACTATGGCAACCTTACACGTACTATCAATTAGTAAGCTTCATCCTTCTTGGTCGAGCACTTGATCAAGTTTACAGTCTGCAGCGTAATGCAATCAAAAGGCATGGAGACGTATCAGCAAGCCGAGTAGACCCCGGCCCTCACTTACCATACCGGTTCTTACTTGATGCGATGTTTGACCGAAGCAATGTTTTTGACCTCGATTGGCTGAATGCATACAAACAAGAGCGAGATTGGATCTCAAGACATCCAGAGGCTCGATAATCGCTATTTTGACGAGACCAGCGACAATATTGCTCCGTAGGCCTCTTCACTAACTTTCCCGACACGAACACATCTGGTCTTGCCCATAGGATCGACGAGTATATGAACCGGTATGGGCGACATCGGCTCAATTCCTAGCGTACCAAAAAATTTCGGAACAGATTCGGGAGAGTCAAACCATCCAACCCATCCAGGCATGGGTTGAAGCTTCTTAAAAGACTCAATGAGTTTTGCTTTATCTTCATCCATACTCCAAAGCTGAAACTCGAGATGTTTCGATAAAGCACTCTGCCATTGACGAAACAAAGGAATCTCTTCAACGCATGGCGCACACCAAGAAGCCCACACGTTCACCCATTTCCACTTTTTTAAAGGCTTTGGACGCTCGGGAACTCCAAGCTCTTCAGGAAACGGCTGAGATGGTGGCGGACTAAATAAGGGAGCACTCTTCGCATCGTGAAAGACCTCACAAAATGAGGCTAGACTGGTCGCTGACTTTTTCTTTTTTTTCGCGACTGCGGCAAAGCGTTGAACAGAAGGCTTATCCTGTTTCCTTTCACTACATGCGAAAGTCCAAACCAAGATAAATATGAGGACGTAAATGCTTCTCATATTGCACAGTCAATCCATGCGACAAAAGCGCTACGATTGATCTCCTTCTGTGTACATTCGTCTTCGCGACTCCGATTCCAAGAGCAAAACTCTGTGCCTAATTGCGCAAATTCTTCTCCCAACCAAAGTAAGCCGACTTGATTTTTAATATCAGGGTCATCAAATTTAGTCGTGAGATGCTCAAGAACCGCTCCCGCTCGTAGTCTGGACAACTCTTGATTTTTTTTCGCGCCGCCGTCCTGGCTCGCCCGGGAAACAACAAAAAAGAAACTCGCACCACGCTGGGCGCTCCAAGCATTCTCGACAAGTTGTTTAGCTGACTCATCGAGCATTACCTCGTTGGCGTCGAATTGAATAATAGAGGCTCGATGAGAAAGCGGACGAAATAGAGTGTTGAAATCATCTCCAGATACAGCAGCCACAGATTTAGCGTCGGTGGGTTTGCATCCTCGGCCACCATCGTTAATCAGTCCGCAGGCCCCTGCGACTCTTCGCAACACTCTTTTCAGATGAGTAGAGCAATATTGATCCTCGGAAACGCTGGCAATAGCAACTTCACTCGTAGATTCCGAGGCAGCTTCAAGTTCTGTTCTAGCATTTTGCAGCCAAACAAGTTCAAGCCCCACGGGAATGCTGAATCCCAAGAAAAGAGTCAATGCAGTTTGAGTTGCCGCAGTTTTCATTTTTGACCTCCCGCAGACAGCATTTGTGCCAAGGTGTACTCAAGACCAAGATCAGTATCTTCATCACACACGCGTTTATCACGAATAAATAACTGAGGAGTCAGAACAGGTATTGCGTTAGAAACGGCCCAACGTAGACTTTTGTTGAGTCTACTTCGAACCTTTGACGTTCCCAGGCAAGACTTGGTATTCGGAAAATTTTTCTTAAGTAGAGCACGAAGTTTCTTCTCATCTTCTTTTGCGATATCCATCAACTCTTCCTGTCTTGAAAAAGCCCAAGTCATAATTTCATCAATTTGACCGGGCGCACAAAGTATCGCTTCACTCACTGCGCAGGCTCCTGGGTGTAACGCTTGATCGACCATCCAATTGCAGGAGCTATCCAAAGGAAATAAGAGCACGCTTAAATTGAGACGCTTTTGCATCCCGCTTATTTCGAGCCGATTTTCGAAAGCGCGACAGGCAGGACACAAAGGGTCCAGAACTGTAATCGCTGGTGTTCCGCCTTTATTTTCAATATATGGGATGAGAACGCCTTTACGAGCCTTGGTCTTTACAAGTTTGCCACAACCCTCCATCACCTTGTCGGATTGAGGAGCAAACATGAAGTACACTAAAACAACGCCTATGACGTAAGCAAAACCTTGCAGGAACCAAGTAGTATACGACGATTTTTGTGAGAACACCTTAGGACGGCGTTCCGTATTCCTGTAAGCAAGAATTACAGCAATAAACATCACCAGTGATACGACGTAAATTGCCGCGCAAACGCTACAGATTGCGCCGACTTCTACGACTGAAATTGTCCCATAAATAATGCTCATGAAAAATGGCAAGGCGGACCCGGCAATTAGAAAACCGATCTCAGTTCTCGACACCTGTTTTCGGCGAGCAAAAAGAAAAATTCGCACACTCATGTAAGAGTAAACTGCGAGAGCAAGCAAGCTTATGGGTAGGCCTCCCCAGATCGCACTTCTAAAGAGGGAACTATACGGACTCATCATAGCGGTTCGGCAGCCACTCTCACCAATTGTTGCACCAGCACCGGGCAACACAGAGCAATGTATCGAGTGAACCTGTCGATCAAGGTGGGAGATGAAATCAGCCGAAGAAATGGCAGCGAATATTGCGCCCAATAAAGAACAAACTGCCGCAGTATACAAAAGTCGGACGACAATAACGGGCGTCTTCGCGTCAGGGATCGTTGCAGCGGTGTCTAATAGGTCATTGTCTAACTGCGAAACCATCGTCTAGGTGAAATCATAGGAGAAGCGCAAGGTAAAGCGAGGAGATACGAAAAGACGAATCGCAGAAGAGTAGATTAGGTTGTTTGACCGACGGTACTCAAGAGTTCGTCGTAGCTGAGTTTGCCATCTGTGGGGGATTTATCGAGTTTTTCCATAATCCCATCAACCCACATTCCACGGGTGATAAAATTCCCGATCCCGATGTCTCCTAAAGCGTCACTGAGCTCGCTTCGACTCAACTTTGCGTCGTTGTCTTTATCGAAATACTCGAAGGCTTTGTCATAATCACCGCCAAACCGGTTCTTCACAAAGGCACCTAATTTATCCGCTAACTCTTGTTCTCGTTCGTCTCGTTCTTCCATGCTCGTGGAAGCCAACTGAACGTCTTCGGCGTTTGCTGCATCGAACAATAAGCCTTCCGCAAAGTCTGTAGGCATCGCCGCTGCCTCAACCGGTGTCGTGACTGTCGCTCCAACCATCGCCGCGCCGACCGCGGGAGCCATCATCGTCATCAAAACGGCTGCTCTTGTTCCCCACGAAGTGTCCTCAGTTTCAGTCGTATGACGGAATCGAGGCGCTTCAAACTTGTCCGTATGTAAGTCAGGCGCTAATGGTTTCAATTCAGCGCTGGGAGAAGCCCCCCTTTCCGACCCCTTGTTGACCAAAGGCGTATTTGACGAAACAGTTCTGACCATGATCTCTGACACATAGTTTATCGCAGTTTCATTCCTATTGGTTGCGTTGAGACGCAGGTTCATTTAGAGGTAGCCGGAAAGTCGAAAGAAAACATGATTAACCCTGATGAAATTGAGCTTAATTTCTACGAGAAGTTCTTTATTGCTAGGGATATCGAGCCCTATCCGGTTCAAGAGGAAGCTCTGAACTATATCTTTAATGACGCAAACATTCTCGTCACGGTTCCCACGGGCACAGGTAAAACACTGATAGCAAAAGCGGCTATTTATCGCGCTTTCCACATGGGGAAGACAGCGATTTATACGACCCCACTTCGAGCACTCACTGAAGAAAAGTTTCGAGAGCTTTCCGAAGAATTTGGAGAATCCAATGTTGGATTCGCCACCGGCGACTATCAAGTTAATCCTGGAGCACCCATCCAAGTTCTCGTCGCAGAAATTCTATGGAACCAGATTTACGACGACAGGAATAACGCGCCAGCGGACGTCATTATCATGGACGAAGGCCATTATTTTAACGAGCCGAGTCGAGGGCATATTTGGGAGCAATCCATTATTGGACTTCATCCCGAATCCCAATTGATCATCCTCTCAGCGACGATTGGAGCGCCACAAAGCTTTTGTCAGTGGATATACACGACACGTGGAATAAAGATGGATCTTGTCCGCTCCACTGAACGACGAATTCCACTCGTCCACGAATATCGTGAGCAATATCTCATTGAATGTGTGAGAGAACTGGCTCGCGACGGAGGCTATCCAGCTATCGTTTTCTGCTTTAATCGAAAAGAATGTTTTGAACGAGCACGGCTCCTAAAGAGTTGTTCGCGATTTACAACCAAAGCGGAAATGGAGGAGATTGAAACAATTGCTGCGAGCGCATTATCAACTCAGGGACTTAGCCGTGAGTTACTCCCTCTGCTCAAACACGGAATCGGGATTCATCACGCCGGTATTCTACCTCAATACAAACAACTCGTTGAATCCCTCACGCTGAAGAGACTACTGAAATTTATTGTAAGCACAGAGACCATCGCTGCTGGAATCAACTTACCCGCTAAACGAGTGATCTTTCCTTCACTGCGAAAATTCATTCGTGGAGGCCCGCGAATACTGAGGCCTGACGAATACCATCAAATGGCGGGAAGAGCGGGACGACCGCAATTCGACTCAGAGGGCATCGCTATTACTCTCGCTCCAGAAGATATCGTTCAAGATTTTAGGAGGGAGATAAAACAACTTAAAAAGTCCGGACGAAATGTCGACGAAGCTCGCATCAAGAAAAATGCGTATTCCCGAGCGAAATCCGAAGCAGCAAAGAGAAAAGATGTCATTTGGTCAGAAGAAGAACATCAAAAACTCATCAAAGGGGAGCCAGCTGCTCTCACAAGCCAAACTCGAGTGACCGCTGAACAAATTCTCGCAATCGGGTTGCCAGACTTGAAAGAAGAATCATTGGCTGAAGTCACGGAGGCAAATGGTCCTCAGACTCCTTTTGAACTTGAACCCGCATACCTCAACCTAAATATTCGTACAGTGATAGAGAATCTCTTGCTTGATGAAGCCAAAAAAAGAGAAGCCCAAAAGCAGCTCGCGCAAGTCACAGCAAATCTCCAAGCTATGGGCGTGCTCGATGCAGGCGGAGCCCAAGTCAAGGGCAAGATGATTGGAGAATTTCGAGGAATCGACGGACCATTCATCTATTACACAACCATCAATCACGATCTCGATTACGAACAGTCACGAGAAATGACTGAATTCTTAGTCGATCACGAAGTCATTCATCGAATTCTCCTCAGAAAAAAAGAAGAAGCCAAGCGAGCTTGGATAAAAAACCATTTGCGAGAACTTAGAAAGAGCTCCCCACTTACGACTTGGGAAGACGCAGAGGAAGCGTATGATCAAAAACACCCGCGCGAATTCTCGAATACAGAGAAGATTCATCACGAATTCGTTGCGAATCTACCACACCCAGAGATCCACGGCGGAAAGACTCAAAAAGAAATCTGGAAAAAAATGGAAGAGAACGAAACCGGCTTTTTTGATTTCGTGATGGAACATGAGCTCACAAGAGAAGAAGGAAACCTTTTCTCATATCTATCTCGAGTTATGAAGACTGCGAAAATGATTTACGAAGTGACTCAGATTGAACATTTCGAAATCATAGAACAAAATATTCGAAATGTTTTAGGACAGGTCGATCAACGCGTCTTGAAAGTAAACTAATAACGAGCTGACCAAGCAAAAGTAAGTCCACCATCATTGGGGACCACGGACAAAGCGGAGTTCGCAATAGAAAGAGGACTAGAAGTTCCATCAAAGTGATATAGAAGGCTTCCTGCTCCCGTGACTGCGAGGCTTATTCCAAAAGTTAACCAAGCTAAATTAGCATGTGAATCTCTGGATTCAGACAGAGTTCGAAATTGCTGGTATTCCTCAGAACTCACTGATTGGTTCGATCTCTTTTCTTGCAAACGAGCAGCAGCTTGATCGTCTCGAAGAGCCATAAGCCCAACCACACCTGCCGTAGTCAAACCCAAGGTTCCAATAGAAAGAACCGCATACGAAATGGTTCGCTGCGCCGTCACAGGGAGTTCTACATCAATTTCGACATCTCCACCTCGTTCTACGGTGAGATTACGAGCCCAAGGAGTTCGGCCCTTTTTCGTGACATAAATCTGATGTTTACCGGCAGGAACCATAAGTGGTTTTGTCAAAGGAGTCTGTCCAGCAGGCCGTCCATTTAGCCATATTTGGGCACCTGACGCGCCCTTAACCCAAACCCGAGCAGGCTTTTCCTTAGGCTCTATGTTTACAACGATCAAGCGCCCTTCCACTGCCGTCACCTGCTTGGTCACAGTTTCGTAACCGGGCGCCTTTACTTGTGCGACATGAAGTCCTGGCTCAACCACTGCTGTCGTTGGCACTTGCCGAGATTCTGGACCTCCATCGAGCGAAATTGTAGATTGTGGAGCACTACTCATAATCATAATCTGAGTTGGCGGTTCATAGGGCTCGATTGGAGAAGGTGCAATTTCACGTTCTGCTTTCCGCTCTTGATCTAATTTTAACTTGATGGGCTCTAGTTCGGATAATGATGTCACCGCATCAAATCGACGAGCTCCCGATGACGCCGAATCAATATAGAGTCTGTATAAGATGATCGCTCGTTCAAGATGTCGGCTGTCTTGGTCAACGAAAAACTGTAAACGATAAGCCTGGGCAAGTGAAAACGCCGTCGCAGGAAGAGGAATGAGTTCATAAGACTGTTCGAGAGCTTGAGCTGCAGCAAGATATTGCCCCGAAGAATACGCTGCAGAGCCCGCACGGAACAGTCTTTTCGCTTCGTCTCGATTTTTAGACGAATCACGTTTCGGCGGCTCTGCTCGTGCGTCAATATTCGTGAAACAACTGCCAACTGCGAAAGTCAGGACTAAAGAAAGTAAGCGACTCATGGTTTCTGTTGTCCTTCTTTCGCATAAAGAAAATACAGCCGACCTACATCAACCCAGGCTAGGTCGATTAATCCATTGCCATTCATATCTTGGACGAGTAACTGCGATGGACTCAATGCCTCTGCAAGCATAGTCGGTTGTTCATAGGTTCTTGATACAGGCTCAAAGTTATATTGAAAGACACCGCTCATTCGCTGACTCTCGCCTGATATTCGAAGCATACGCGTTGTCACAATAATCTTAGAAAAATCGCCGCTCGCTCCTGGCACAACGGCCAAGTCTGTCATGGCCTGTGATTGAGGTAACGCAGTCGAATTACCCGAAACGAACTCGCCGCCTTCATTCCACATGACCACAACACCGGAACCAAGCGCAGTTTGGCTATTATCATACCCTCGAAATCCAATAACCAGATCAAAGTCCCCGTCGTTATCCAAGTCAGCGGTTTCAATGTGAGATGGATTTCGGTAACTGCTCGGCACGCTCGACAACTCGTAATTGAGTGGACCATCGCATCGGTCATCGGTTGTAGATGCGTCTACGACCAGCAAATGACTCGCCTCGGTCGAAAGATCTCCGGAATTAAGTGCACCGCATAGCCTCGAATTATCAATCCCGATCAATTCCTCGAAGCCGTCGTAGTCAATATCAGCTTTGGCCCAGCAAGAACTTGCAATATTAAACAAATCAGACGGCTCTAAACGTGAACGCCGGTAGGCGCCTTCCATGAAGTCAAATGAAGAAAGGGAAGACTGCGCTTGATGACCTGATAACACCCATAGATAGGGAACATCTAAAGACCTCGCATCAGGTGTGCCTCGTTCGCCGGTTGGGGTATTAGACCAGGCGATCGCGGCAATATCTGGGGCAATGATACAACTTTGTTCTGAAGAGCCGGGGCAATAACCACAAAACTCTCCAAACATTGCTGCTTGGGGGTCATCAACGCCTATCGTTTCTCCCTGGGGATCTTGGTCGCGAAGGAGAAATGGGGAAAATAAGCGACGTTCTGCATTACCGAACATAATTGCTACTGCCAAATTCTGCTTAGACGTAGAAATCCCAGAAACTGTGGACGTTACAATAATATCCGTCATCCCATCGAGGTTGCCTGCTCGACTCGCAATAGACATGGCATGCAAGCCCTGAACGTTTTCAAATTCTCCCATGGTTCGTACAGAAATATTCTCATGAAGCTGCTGGCCGAAAAGAATGCCCAGTGTAACCTCTTGTACGTCGGTAGTCTGTTGAGTGAAGGCAATATCATCTACAAAGTCGCCATCGAAATCACCCGTGGAGATCCTTGAAGGTCTTCTCGAAACATCGACTTCAACAGGATTAAATAGACCGGCATCATTGCCAAGCAGTAAAAGAATCTCTGGTTTTACACGATAACTTGCACCGAGATCTTGCTTACCATCTCCGTTGAAGTCACCCGACACCACTTCTACCCAGGGCTCTCCTGCAACAACATAAGCGAGAGACGCAGGTCGCGGAAACTCTCCGCAGACAGCCAAAGTGTCTGTGAGTGGGTTAATGGCAATTCCAAAGCGACTTACAAAATCAGCGCGTCTATCGCCGTTAACATCAACAAAGTGAATTGGAAAATTTTCAGTTGTCACTTGGTTTGTACCCAACAACAGACGAACTGTGCAGGACGCGGAAAAGGAATTTTGAGCGGGGTTCCAATACGCTATCACCAAGCCGGTTTGATCATTTGTCGTGAACCGCACAGACACAACCAAATCGTCAAAACCGTCGCCATTAATATCTGCAAAATCGGCTCCTTGGTCTACGGTGGACGCCCGAGGAATATCGACTTCTTGAAATAACTTCACAACAGATTTTCCGGTTGGCGCTTTTGTGGACGTATATATCCACACAGTCGAGGCATTTCTAAATGCCAACGCAAATTCTGAATTTCCGTCCTTTGTCCCCAGATCAGACTTAGGAATTTTGCCAACAAGTTGCGTCAATGCCCGGTTTGGTGGCAAAGGCAAGTTTGGTGCGTCAATCCTTTGACCTTCTATGGACTCAATTCGTAGTCCCTCATCACTCACAATGAGAATCTCTTCACCGGGTCTTTGTTGATCAATCTCAATAGGATTTAAAATAACCCCTGCGGCACCAGATAGAATCCAAGGCTGATAAGTCACTGAAACCAAATCTCTATCCATTTCACCTAAAAATATATGGAGCGCATTACGAATAGGAATGAGCAAATCCGATATTCCATCGAGATCAAAATCAGAAATACTAAAATTGTTCTGAGGCCTCGGTGAATTTACGACGAGTTCATCTGCGAATTCGGCATCCTCATCTCCGTATCGAATTGTAACCTTATTATCTCGCATACCAACAAGGTCAACGAAAAGGTCACCATCAAAGTCTGCAGCGTCGATGTTACCTTGCGTAAAATTTCCAGCCTCTACCGGCGTCTCCGAGAAACCCAAGCCTAGTCGACAACGATTGTCGAGACCACAGCTCCATCCCGATGGGCATGCCATCATATCTGAGGTCGTATGCTCACAAACATAAGTACACGGACCGGTAGGATGATTAGGTTCGCCACAGGTTCCATTCTCAAATTCAGAATAACCATCGCAATCTTCATTACCTTCTACAACTCGATTCCCACAAAGATTCTCTTGTACGAATGTGAAATTCGAACAGGCAGAAAGGGCACAAAATGCATAGGGCAGATAAAGTCTTCGCATCAAAATTATTTCTCGAAAGGATCTTCTAAACGGTCTCGAGAACGTCTCGGCCGTTTGGGTTTCGTTTTTTGTTTATTTGGAGGCGCGGTCCTTATCTTCGACTTCATCGTCAAAAGCACCGTTTGTGAACTCTGTGGCACAACGGTCGTCGAGGTTGATATATGCCCTTCTGCTTTTAATACCAAAAGTGCAGGCTCGTTATTTCGAACCAACTGTATTTGACCGGGCGCAACACCAACCAGTTGTCCTAGATGAAAAACCTCAGTCCCTTCTGGAACGCCATTGATTATAATCAGAACTTTAGGCGGAATAGGCGGACCCATAATTTCCGCAGAAGACTCCGTCACAGATATCGCACTGATTTCATCTCCATCATTCGTCGCATCAAGAACAAAAAATGCCACTACAAGTCCTAAAATTAGGCACACCGCAGGCAGAAAAAGCGGACGAATCGCAACACTTCCTGACATCTCATTTAGCTCATCGGCAGAAGTGCGCAAACTATCCGAAGAAAGCAGATTTTCCATCATCGCAGCTGCATTGATGTGCTCTGTTTTTCTCGAACTGTAGGGAAGTAACATCTGGTACATTGCTCTTGCGTTGCTAAATCGACGTTCAGGTGACTTGTCGGTAGCCCGTTGAATAATTTTACGTACTCCTTCCGAAACGTCGCTTCTATAGTTTGATATATCAGGCAGTGGATCACTGATCTGCTTCATCGCAACGCTCATGGCATTTTCTCCAACAAAAGGGCGTTGACCGGTCAGAAGCATCCACAAAATGAGTCCGCAGGCGTAGACATCCGAGCGAGCATCACTGGGTTCGCCTCGTGCCTGTTCAGGTGACATATAAGCAGGAGTACCAAAAAAACTACCTTTGAGAGTCATCGGCTCTTGACCAAAACTATCATCCGCCCGCGGCAACAACTTCGCGATTCCAAAATCACAAATCTTAACAAACTCTTCATCTTGACCTTGGTCGTTGCGCCGCGAGGTCACCATAATGTTACCCGGTTTCATATCACGATGAACGATGCCGTTATCATGAGCAGCAGCCAAAGCTGCGCAAACTTGAGACATCAGGCGACAGGCCCGTTGCTCCGTCATAACCCCTTCACTAAGAACCAGTTGACGGAGATCTTGGCCTTCGATGTACTCCATAACGATAAAGTACAAGCCATCAGATTCACGCCCAAAATCGATGACACTCACACTGTTGGCATGCTCAAATCGCCCCGCAGCCCTCGCCTCGGCTTCAAACCGAGCAATACCTGTTGTTGAGCGCTCGATGTCAGAATGAAGCACTTTGACAGCGACGAGTTTCTTCAGCGTTAGGTGTCTTGCTCGATAGACAGCACCCATAGATCCCGAGCCCAAACACGACAATAGTTCGTATTTTTCGTTCAGAATTCGTCCAACGAGGGAGTCTGGTTCATCTTCATAGAGACCTGACATGGGCTACCCAAGTGTACCTGATGGTTCGGGAGAATAAAGTAAAGGGCATTATAGAGGTTAAACACTGAAATACATTGCAGGTATTTCGCTAGTTATCGTTTGTTGATCACACATAGCGAAAGGCATGCATCACCCTTGATTCATCATATTGGGGTTCAAAGCCAGTGTTTTTACGGAATTCTGAGTCATCAATTGTAACTGAATACTTGATGTGATTGACCGCGCCGGAAGGCAAATCAGACAAACCGGCCCGACCGAGCATTCGTTCGAACAAAAATTCCGGAATAGGAACCTGGGTTTTTCCAACACCACGAATAAGTACCGAAAGAGGGATAGCTGAAGGACCGGCGACATTGAAGACGCCTCGTAATCTAGAATCAACAGCCGAAGAAATAGCGTCACAGGCATCCTGTTCGTGCATGAACTGAAACAGTGGATCAAAGCCCAATACAGTCGGGACTCGTTCAGCAGAAAGAAAAGAAGAGAGGGGACCTCTTTGCGTGGGGCCTAACGTGTAAACCAAACGTAGCACCGCAGTATTCAAGGTAGGCCAACGCCAAAGCGCCGAACCAGCAAAAAGGTCTGCTGCGACTAAATCCGAAAGCTCAGGATAAGTCGACGCGGCCATCGGTGGCTCAGCTTCGGTGTGATAGAGAGGAGAGTCGGAAGCCGCTCCATAGATCGTATGCCGGCCCACAAAAATCGCCTGTTTTACGTCATATTTCGCACAATTTTCAAATACGACTCGAGTTCCATTCATATTGATTCGATATCGTTCTTCAAACCGCGTATTGAGATGAGTCACGGTAGCCATGTGAACGAGAACCTCAGGCTGAAAGCTTCGAAATACTTCCTCGGCTGGCCTCTTTCGAATATCCGCTTGATGAACCTGAATATCTTTCGGCGGGTCAACCCAGGGTCTGCGATCAATGCCCGCTATCACATGCCCGTTGTCAGCAAGCGTCTTCGCTAACATGCGCGCCAAGGCACCCGATATTCCAGTAATCAAAATTCTCATCTTTAGATTACTCCCGTCAGCCAAGGCTGAGTTACAGGGTCAAGTCCTAAATCTTCAAGACCTTCATCAATCATCTTGGCGATCACTAATCGAACTTGATCGACGTAAGACTGAATGACTTCGTCACTTTCATTTCCGTTTCCCTCGAAATGCATAGGTGCACCAAAGCGAATTTGGCAACGTACGGGCAAAGGCATGGGAACAATATGTTTAGGAACCGGCCAGTAAGGCGCACCTACCAAACGACCTAGTCGATTCGCATGGAACAACACAGGTAACGCCTCTTCGCCACCGATGAACGCGCTTGGAATGATCGGTGTATTTGTTTCGAGGGCGAGCCGCATAAATCCGGTACCAAATCGAACCAATTGATAACGGTCGCGGAATAACTTACCGGTACCTCGCGCACCCTCCGGATAAACGAGCAGCAAACGCTCATCGTCAAGAATGCGACGGGCATGCTGTGGAATTCCAGTAAATTGCCCCAATCGTGAAAACCAGTGCGAAACGAACATCCATTTTGCCGCAAATTTTTCCACCATACCGTGAGCAAGTCGTGGTGGATTCTTATCGAGAATCATCGCAGAGAGGAGCATACCCGCATCCAAAGGAATACCGCCGGAGTGGTTACTAATAAGCATTCCTCGGCCTTCATCAGGAACCTTATTGATATCAACTGTTTCTACCCGAAAATAATGTCGATAAAAGGGTTTTAGAAATGAGTAGAATAATCCCAAGCGATACGTTGATATGCCGTACCGGTCGTAACCAAACCGATTAAATTTCACATCGAGGATTTCAAGACGTTCTCGAACTTCGCTGTCGATCAACTGTTTCGGCACAAAAAGAGAATACACAAAAAATCAAATCTAGACCTGAGAAACCGGCAGTGTCATGAGAGGTGAGGTGACATTTTCAGGTCAAATTGTCTCATTATGTCCTTCAATCACTGAGACCTTGATTGAATTCGGCTTATCCGAGCAGATCTGTGGAGTTACGAAATTCTGTATACACCCGGAATCTGTTGTAAAAAACCTTTGCCCCCTCGGAGGGACGAAAGACCCTAACCTGGCAAGAATTCGAGAGCTCGACCCCGACCTCATATTCATGAATTCAGAAGAAAATCGGCGCGAAGACTATGAAAGCTTAGCCAAAGACTACAAGGTCGATGTTTCAGAGCCTAAATCTGTAGCAGAGATACCTTCATTGCTCAGACACTTTGGAGCGCTCACGCACCGAGAAGCTCCAGCCGAGCGCGCTGCGCAAAAACTCGAACGAGCCCTTCAATCTTTACGAAAAGCCAGAGGTCAACGAACCTCTTTATTCAGCTATGTATATCTCATCTGGCGAAAGCCCTGGATGTGCGTAGGTACCGATACCTATGTCAGTCGACTCTTCGAAGAAGCAGGTGGAACAAACCTCTTCGGAGACGCAAACGAACGGTACCCCGAAATATCCTTACAAGACATTGCAGAAAAAAAACCAAACTACATATTCTTAGCTGACGAACCATTTCCCTTTGCAGAGCGACATATTCCTGAAGTCAAGAAAGCCTGCCCGCTGGCAAAAGTAGAAGTGATCAGCGGAGATGATTGTTGCTGGCACGGTATTCGTTCCATTCGTGGCGTTGAACTCATGCAATCTCTGCTTGAGAGACTAACCGAGCTTGATGCCTAGCTTTTGAAAATCCTTGTCTGCCCTCTCAGCCCAACCTCTATTCGCTACCGGACTTGCCGGACTTGGATGGAGAACACGCCCAATGCGAATATCCATTCCCGCTAAGGCTTCTTTGGCACGACCTTCAGCGTAAGCACCTACGCCAACAATAATTTCGGGCTCTAAATATTCGACTAATCTTTTGAGTGCGACATCGCAGGCAGCCACGATAGGTTCGCGCTCCGCTACAGGAAGCTTATCTGGCGTGCGATTTTTTCCGCTCTCTTCCATGAAGACCAACGGGCAATAGTTCGCGACGAAAAAGCGCTCGAAGAAATTCTCTGGCGTTTTAAATTTGTTTTTGACCCATCCCCACAATCTACGTCCGCTTACTTCACTTCGAGGACAATCTAACCCTTGGATCGGTCGCTTGGGATGTTCAATCTCCGGTTTGTCTACTTTTGCATGAATATCCAGCCAGTCCCGAACATGCTCAATTTCGCCAAAGGGCACACCCGTTTGAGCCATACCCCAAGGACCAGGGTTCATACCAAGCATCAAGACTTCTTTGCCTGTCGCGCCGTACTTCTCGAGATATTGATTATGGGTACGCTTAGCGTAAATCAGGGGATTATAAACATGAGTAACAGGTTCACCGAACTCAAGGACCTCAAGCTCTTTGCTTAGTGCACGGTAAATACTTTTGGGCTTCATTCTACTTTGTGAATACCACATGCGGCGGCGTCTGCATCGCGATAAAAGAGCCAACGATTGAGAGCCCGCTTTATGGCAGATACTACTATCGCCCGTCCTTCCCTCGGAACATGAGCCAGCAAAATATCCCAAGCAGATTTGCGATGCTCACCTTCGATACTACGTTACGCTTTGGTCAAAGCAGGGTGCTTAATCGGCAATCATAATGCTTGACCAAAGGATGCTCTTCTAGGGTTTGTGTAGGACGTTTCGGAGCATCTTCATCGATTTCTCCTCTTTCATACTGAGTTCCCTCGGGACAGATCCATCCCCATATTCTTTGGCAATTCAAGAAAGAGTCCCCATCCCAGTCAGACTGGAAAATCCCAAACGTAGGTTTTGTATTCTTGCGCTAAGTGTATGGGAAGTAACGACTTGAGGACATTTCCACCGGTAAACGAAGGCCAAGCTGAATGTCGCCTTTGTTCCATCACCGACAACAACGCATCGAGAAATTCTTGCCGATTCACTCAAGAACAATCGCCCGAAATCGAAAATCGCCCAAAAAAACGTAGACCCACTCTCTGTTCCAGGCTAACGCTGCAACGTCGAACGGCCACGGGAGAGGGACATACCCTCAAAACCCATTGAACAGCTCGGCCGAGACCTGGGAGGATAACCGTACGTCATGAGTGGAGATATAAAAGCCCGTGCCGTCGCATCGGCAATGACCGGACAATACCGAGAACTCACCCCCGCCGCGATGATTCTCGGCGTCATTCAAGGCATCGTTTTGAATTTGGCGTTCGTTTACGCGGCCCTGAAACTAGGATTTTCCATTGGCGGAAGCACCGTCGCCGCCATTATGGGATACGCCCTACTTCGGGGAGTCATGGGCAAAGGGACAATGATTGAGAACAACATCAATCA
>Ga0163109_10000046_pt1 | contig 103800 bp, 84 predicted proteins | sample CRUFie1St13metaG_FD_108704 | JGI IMG/M metagenome (GOLD analysis project Ga0163109, IMG submission 108704) | Marine microbial communities from the Costa Rica Dome - CRUD Field 142mm St13 metaG | ecosystem: Environmental > Aquatic > Marine > Oceanic > Photic zone | place: Costa Rica: the...
AAACTCCACTTTCTCTAGCTCAGAAGAAATTCTTTCTAATCTTTGACTTATCTTGTGAAGCTGTTCTAAATATTCTTCTTCTTTTTCGTCGGTCCAGTGAGAACGTGGATCCTCTATAGCTTCGCTTCCGTACTTTTCAGCGATGGCTTTCTCCAACGCCGCAATCGTATCAAAATCTTTTTTCTTAGACATTATCTAACCCCCGGTTCCAATGCATAAACGAGACCAACGGTGAGAGCACAACCTGCTGCAAACGACAAAACCGCCCAAAGCGGTGTCAAATCTTTTTTTCTATTCTGTTCAAGCTCAAGCATAAGGTTGTTGCTCCTTTCTAGTTCGGACTCTAAGAATTTTATTTGACCAGCCTGTACGTCAATTTTATATTGATATTGCAACTCGTTTAATCTTAACCTCTCTCCTAAATAGAGTTCATATCTTTTCTGCATGAACTCATACTCCGTGGTGATCCTAGCGAAAGAATCTGGGGCTAGAATATAGAGATCCATTGAGGCTGTCAGTTTCTGTCCTTTCTTCAGTATAGAGTAAGAGAACTTTGGCATCTCAAGATTAAGATCTGAGCCAATGGGCGCACTCTCGTCTACTGGTCTATTTGCTGGTTCTTGGGCATGTGAAGCGACTGGTGCTAAGACTAAACCGCAACAGATCGCAGGAATTAAAATATTATTTTTTAAAAAAGAAAACATTACTCCACCTTTCCGAATCTGCTCGGGTCAACCATGTCAAGAAATGGAAACACCTCTTGAATATCTTTTGCAATCTCTTGCTTTTCTTCTTCAGAAGCAGCCGTAGAAAAAGCCTCAAGCCTCTCTGTCAATTTCTTTTCCTGTTTCTTAGAAAGTTGTTCGCCCTTTTCAGCAGCAACTTTTTTCGCTTCTTCAACATCTGCGATAAACTTCTCTGTCAACTCACGTGCCTTTTCGTCACGCTCCCGTCTCGCTTCATTAGACTCTTTCTTATTCTCCAAAACAATCTGAGTTGAGTCGTCTTCACGATTGAGAACAAGGGTCAGAATGAGAGTGAAGATGCCGCCGATAGCGGCACCCACGATAAGAAGGTTCTCTTTAGCCCAATTGTAGGCATCTTTTAAAAACAACATCTTACTCTCCCCCTTCAACCATCTTCTTTGCCTCTCGTCGCATCTTGATAACTTGGCTCTCCAAGGTGTCGCCCTTCTTCCACTGGGTTGCAATATCCACCAAAGCCTGTGTTCCAATATATGCGAGCGTGATTGCAGTCCAGTTGTCGCTTGTTACGCTACCGACCCAACACAAACCAGTTGCGGTAATCCACGCCAAGAATTTTCTTGAAATGAAACGCTCCATATGTTTGTCTAGAAATGCTTTTGCTCGTGCCATCATAAAGACCCTCCTAACATATAAATAGGGGGTTAGTGCCTAACCGATGCAAAGTTTTTTCTCTTTTCAATAGAAATTTGAGAATCTACCGCATCCTTCAAGCTCTCAAGGTGGGAGATAAGCAAGACCGTTTTAAAATTAGATTTAACCAAATCCAAGATCCTAATAAAGCCTTCCATGTTTTCTTCGTCTAATGCGGTGCCCGGTTCGTCCAGAATGAACAGATCGCCCTTTGGCAAACTAGATACGTTTAGTAGGGCGAGGCGAATCGCCATAGCAGCAATAGTCTTCTCTGCACCTGAACCCATCTCCAATGGGCGAGCATCATACTTGGGATGCTTGATGAAAATATCAAGTTTCTTTTCCTCGTTCTCAAGATACACTTCAAAATCTACAATATTAGCCAACACACTAGCGATTTCTTCGTTCAAGACCGGTAGCTTGTTTTTAATAATGTCCAAGCTAATGCCATTCGTGTGCATACAACTCATGAACAAGTCATACGCAGAGAAATCATCTCGTGCTTCCCGCAACTCAACCTGTTGTGACTCAAGATCTTCTTTCTTTTGCCCCAAAGAGCCGTTGTCTCGGTAGAGTTCCATGAGAGCAGAGTCACATTGGTCAATTTCATCCTCAAATTTAGAAATATTTTTCAAAATCGTGCTGTTTTCAGAAACCAGACCCTCTAGATTCTCAATAACTTCTCTATTCTCCTCATACTCGGTTATTAGGCGCAAATTTTGCTCCAATTCGCTCTTGTGTTTGAGAATTTGATTCTTATTCTTAGCAATGTTCAGTTCCATCTTGCCGACCACGCTCTGAGCTTCTGTTTTCTTTTGTAACACCTGCGTGTGTTTACTAATGAAGCCAGAAACCCTCTCTGGTTCAAGGTTTTGAAGCGCCTGAGATGAATTTGTTCTATTACGACGCATCTCGTTTAACTTGGTGCGTGTCAAACCCACCGTCTCAAGGGCGGCGAACGCATCTTTTATGAAACGACATTGAGGATATTGTTCGCCACAAGGCACCTGATCCAATAACTGGATTTTTCGTTCTTCAACCTTCAGGTAAGTCTCCACCTTGTTAATTTCCGAAATCAAATCTGACAGATCGTCGTTCATGTCTGTAATTAACTTTTGTTTTGACTCGTATTCTTCAATGTTTGACTCCGACAAAACAGCATCAATCTTGTTAATGAGTTCAACATTCGCCTTCTTGGTCTGCCCGTACCTCTTGTTTTCAGAATCAAGAGAAGAAATCTTAGATTCCAGACTCTCAATTTTGCTGCGGACCTTATCATCATCAATGATGGTCGCTGGACATGCTCCAATTTGTTCTTGCAATTCTAGAGAACGCTGCCTTGAGTCTGCAACCTGTTGTCTCAACACTGCACAACGATCTTTTTGTTCTACAATCTCCTGATTGTGCTCCTCAAGCAGTTGGGTCACTTGATCAATTTCTTCTGTAAAGTTAATATTTTCTAGTCGCTTGATTGCACCTCTTATATCTGAGGCATCGTCCTTCGCTAATTTAAACTTATCATCAAAAATCTCCAAGTCAAGAAATTTTGCTAAAATCTCTTTTCTCTTAGTAGACCCCTCGGAAATAAACGCAAGCGAACCTAGCTGGGTTGCCATTGAGGTTAAGAAGAAATCATCTATTGTCCCAAAATACTTACGAATGTTCTTGTCTGTTCCGTTCCTATCTAAACCATTTAAAGATTCCATCTCTCCCGTCACGCTGTTTACAGCCCAGAAGTTAAGGTCCGTCTTAGCTTCCAAAGACTCCACACCCTTCAACTTCTTAACGTATTTTTCGCAACGTCTCTCAACGTGAAGTATGTTGTCTCCGACTTCAATCTCCACCTTTCCACGACCCCAAGTACAATCTTGATTAATGGTGTTCAGGTTCTTGCGATTACCCTTTGACGTTGTATTGTAGAGGGTGAAAAGCAAACTATCAATGATTGAAGATTTACCAGAAAAGTTCTTGCCAAAGATTCCGATGATACCATTTAAATCTTCAAAATCAATTTTGTTTCCCTCTCCATAGTTGAACAGGTTATCCCACTCAAGTTTTCGGATACGCCAGTTGATGTTCCTCATTACCACTTCGGAGTCTTCAACAATCTTATTGTACTTTTTGTTCAGTTCGTACACCCTGTTCAGTACATCGCTAGATGTATTGTAGTCTTCCAGATACTCCTTTATAAATTTCTCCTGTACGGCAATGTCTCGGAGATCTTCTTGCACGAAGCTACCATTAATATCTACAGATCCCCGAACGTCGTTTGCTTTGTTTAGGAATGTAATTGATGAAGGATTAAATCTTTTCTTCGCTGCGTCAATCGCCCTCTTTAGTTTGGAAAGGGGAATACTGTAGTTTGACACGAGTCGCAGTCGTGCACCGTCTGGGATGGTTGCCTTGTTGGGGATCCTACCCGTCTTTGTCAATTGCAGAGTGACAAAAGGCTTTGGATTCTTCAAGACGTAATGCTCAACAGAGAAATCATCTTTGCCCTGAATGTCCCAAAGCAAGAATCCCTTGTCGTCAGTTTCCCCATGGTTCTGTTGAATAGTGGAACCGGGATACCGAACACGACCTTCTCCATCAAGAATCTGATTGGTCTTGTGAATATCTCCCAACATTGCGTAATCAAAATCACTAAACACAGAAATGTCATGGTCGCCATGATCCATAACCCAGCCGGTGTCGGTCACAACACCTGACACGGCTCCGTGGTAAAGAGCAATATTAATCTTGTCTGTATTTGTGGGCGCAACCCAGTTTTCTTCATCAAAAACACTGAGTACGTTTAGAACGATGCCATCACCAATTTCAGTCTCGCCTGCATCCTTTAGCAAGTGAAGGTTGTCTTTCTGAAGCGCATCAATGATGGGGGTAATCGCATCTTGCCGACCAGAATTCTTTAAGTTTCCGTCGTGGTTTCCGAGAATAATATATGTAGGTGCAATGTCGGCAAGATTCTTAAAGAAGCTCGCAGCCATCTCAACAAACTCTGGTGAGATTTGCGTCTTGGTGTGTGCAATATCTCCGCAGTGAACGATGTAATCTACATCTTTATCTCTCAAGATTTGATAAAGGCTTTCAAACGCTGCCCTGTATTCTTCATGATACTTTAAATTTCGGATATGGGTATCCGCAATGTGTGCTACCTTAGCCATGCAATCTCCTATTCTAAAAGAACATTTCTATTTTTTTTCTCTGCCAGTAACCTTGGTCAACTGGCACAGCCTTATCCTTTCTATCAGAAAATTCGCTTTTGCTCATTTCGCCAACATCAGAATAAGGGTTTATATTCACTTTGTATAATTCTACATCATAATCTAAAAATTGTTTAATTATTTCTAACGCCTTCTTTTCAGCGTCCGCATCAAGCGCAAGAAAAACTGGTGTGTCGTTCTCAACCACTCGTCGCACAAGTGCCGATCCTTCTCTTAGGGAAGTCCCCAAGATTGGAACCGAGTTGCCAGCAACGATGGCATCAAATACGCCCTCAACTATTATAAGGTCCGAGTCCCAATCTATATACAGATCGTTAAATACCAAATCCCTGCTGACAGGAGGAGCAAGATATTTGCGCCAATCACCGGTATAAGATCTTGCGATAAAATAGTCAACACCGCCATGCATATCAAACGAGGGAATTACAATCCTACCCTCATATTCTCCCGTTGGACAATAGCCAATCTTCCATCGTAAAATATCCTCCTTGGAAACGCCACGCTTGTGTAGAAAATTTAACGCAGGGATCGCAGACCTCGGAAGTGTTGAGGATGTGAGCGTTTTGAAATCCTCTGGGAGTGTGACTTTTGCCTTCTCCTGTCCTGAAGCACCGAACAGCTTCTCCACCAACAAAGAGTCAAACGAAGAAAGTTCTACCTTTCCGCACAGCTTGTCCCAAGACTTTAGCTGTTGAAAGTTTCCATAACTTCTGACTACACGACGAACACTGCTGCCACGGTAATCGCAAATCCAGCACTTAAACTTGTCCTTCTCAACGTTGATTGATAGTTTGTTCTTGTGGTGATTGCACTTTGGACAGTGATACAGTCTCTCGGAACCAGACTTGAAAGAGTCTCCAAGTATGTCTTTTAAGATTTTTGTTTTTTCTCTAGATGACACCTAACACCCGCTTTTGCTATAATAATGCTGTCAGCACGATCATACGTTCCGGGAACGGGATTACCATGCTTAGTAACATCATAACTGAAATCTGGTTCATTGTCAAGTAAAAAATTTAAAATATGTTGTTTAATATTTGTGGTCTTCGGTCTCTTTCCAACACCGCATAAAGATCTTGCCTCGTTTGCAGAGACAAATTCAGGGTTTACGCCTAGCGTGTCTTTAACTAACCATCCTACTATACCATTAAAACGAGCCAATGTCAAGATAGTTTTTGCAGAAGATTTTCCACGACTAATCCAGAGTGGTGACTCAATATAAACTTCTTCTATAGTATACTGTTCTCCCAACCCTGTCAAGAGTTTTTTTACTTCTTCTGCTTTCGCAAAAAGGTCAGGAAATTTTTTTTTGTTCTGAAGCCTCCAAGCCTCACAGTAAAGAACTTCTTCTTTTAGGTTGAGGACCGAAGCGCCTGTTATTGATGTTGAAACATCTAACCCTAGTATCATTAAAAATCCAATTTAAGTTTAAATGTAAATTCTCTGTCCTCTGTTTTCAGAATTGGCTTTGCCAGTTTGGCAATTGCAATAAGATTTTTCTTGTCGTCATAAATACCAATTTTAGAAATCCATGTCTGTTTCTTGAACTCCGGAGGAGGATCGTTGTAGGGAGAATACACCGTATTCTTAATTTCAATATTGTCTCTCTCGGTGTAATTAATCTCTCCACTATAACTCATTCTAACACCTTCTTGTCCTTTTGTTAAATAAGTTGGGTTGTTTGAATGATTTAATTCGCCCTTCTTTGCATGGGCAAGCATCGTGATCGTAGGAATATAGTTTGTGCCACGCATCTTCAAACCGTAGCTTGAGTTGATAACGGAAGTATTAGTTTCTTCAGGAACCCATTCAGGATCCTCGCAAACACCTGTCTCTGGATCACAATATCCAAGGGTTCCCCAATAAATCCACTTTGGATTGTCCACCTGTGGATGATCTTCATCGTCAAGAACCTCGGGGCAGTATATGTACCTCTCCTCAATGTCATCGTCAAGCGACCAGTCACCAGTGAGGATAATGAATCCTTCGTTGTATAGCGCCACACCTGCAACACGACCTAATCCATTCTCGCCTACCGTCTGGACAAGTTCCCCATTGCGGTTAACATCTTCTAGCCTTGCAACGAGAGAGCCATGAACGTAATAGTCCATCTGAATCGTTCCTCTCTCCACACAGGAACCATAGAAAATAGAAGGGATGCTGATGAGAGTCAGATCGTCTTTCATAAAATCTTTTTCCCCACCCTCAAAGGCAAAACAGGGACTCATCGTTTTATAGTAGTTTAGCGTATTCTTCAGGGCAGTTAATCTAGGTCTGTTTTTACCGCACACATCATAGAAGTCTCCATCTTCTGAAACGTACCGCTCCACAGAGATGGTGGTTGCCAAAGGATAGCTGCCACTCATAACGTCGCCATACGCAAAGCTCTGGAATGCTGTCGTTGAAACCGTGCTAAATGACATTGCTGTTCCGTCTTTGGTAATAAACGGATAAATTAAATCTTCTTCTTTTCGGTCAACATTGATTTCGTAAAGACTTAAAAACCCAGATGGAACATGTTTGACGTTTCCACCGTCGCCATGAACTTGCGGCTCGGGGATCTCACCGTTGTAATAGATCTTTCTATTGTGAATTAAAAACTCAACATCTGGGTGAGTTTCTATTACGTTGTGAAAAATATCATTGCTCGTGAATTTGTAAAACGGCATAACTGAAACTCCTCTTAGTAGTCCAGTCTCACCCTCAATACCATCTCGTTCGTTGGGTCTTTTCTCAAGACCTCTGAAAGTTTCGCAACAGCCAACAGTTCATTGTCAGCAGAATACAAGCCGACAGTAGAGATATACGAAACCGGTGCATCTTCAGTGTTTTCCTTAACACGAACCTTGCTGTCCTGTAGGTATGTAGGGTTTGAACTGTAGTTAAAGTCATTGTGGTTAATTCTACAGAAATAGATCGTAGAATTCAACTCGGTAGTGTTGTTGAACGCCAACCTTTCAATTCTTCTTCTAAGAGAGTCACATGCAGTTGGAATATCTTCTTGCTGAAGCAACTCGGTCACCCCAAGCGGAGCGCCCGCCTCATTAATATGCATGACAGGAGCTTCTGCTGCTGCACCAACACCATCATCAACTACAAACAGTTTGCCCTCTGGGCTGTCATCCGCATCGTACTTTTTGAAAATGTCTGCCGACAAAACAATAACACCTGCTTGGTAGTAGATCAGTCCGCATCTTTGATTAATATCTGAAGATTCATAATTAAAGGCTGGTTCATCTTCAGTCGGAGTACCGTCCTCCTCAAAGGTGATATGCTGTCTACACTTTAAGATTCCGTAATCACCTGCCGGTGAATTTACCCGGTAATCATTGGCAGCGCCTTCGTCGGAAATCATTAAAATTCTTCGCAACCCTTCACGCTGTGCCTCTTGCTCATACGCCTGACTTACGTCAAGATGAATGTGGCAAGAACCCTTTTTAATTTCGTCCTTGTTTAATAGTCTTGCAGCACTGATGATAAACACGTCATTTAGTTTTGCTCCGCCCTCTAGGATGTTGCCATCCTCATCAAACCTAGAGATGTTTCCTGATGTGTCGTGCCCGACAAGCACCTGCGCCATCTGTTGATAAATTCTAAACTTCTTGGGTAGAGAAACGTCATCCTCTCCAACCTTGTCAGATACAGTCGTCAAACCCATGGTAAGATCAAAAATGTGGTTTGCTGAAGAACTTAGGTATGGATAATCATACACGCTCTGGAACATCCTGTGTGGATAATTCTTGATGTTGGTGTCTTCTTCGCTACCAACGGCAGGTTCTGCGTAGGTGCCGAAAAGAATTCCACCATGAACGGGAATTGCCTCATGGAGCAACGTCCGAGTCGTCGCAATGTCATCGTTCAAAAAAGTTTTAAATACTGTCGCCATTTCTTATTGTCTCCTTAACTCTTGAGCTTAACGAATCTTACAGGAACGTCAACACTGTATCCGGTTGTGGCACCACTTACTCTAACGATAGAATCAATAAACTGATATTCGTTTCCATCAACATCGGTAGACTCGTTTCCAAGTTTGTCAAATAAATAACTGCTGGTGTTCAACTCAAGAGAAGAACGAATCTTAAACATGATCATTGTCCCTCTCGGACCACGAATCACTTGTGAATTTGCTTCCGGGTTTCTCTCTTGGTTCTCTTGTACGAACGCTGCGTCTTGACCAGCAGAAAGATAATAGCTGGCAACGTTATCATCGTCAATGTAGGACACAGACGCTTGCTCTGTCCCTGTTTGATCTAGAATTGTTCCGAATCTATTGTCAATCTCAATAATATATTGTGTCTCGTTTAGGTCATGGTCAATGACGAACCTTGAAGAAATGTCTTCCGTGTCAAGCCCTTGATCAATTCTACAATAAGAACCTGCGGCACCGGTAGATTCACCAAACATGATACCATCACGTGGGTTTCCACCGCCGTCGTATCCAAAGACCTGCTCTGTGTCGTTGTCTACAGCACAAACGAACGCTCTGCTTCCAGCAAATAAGTCAGAGTTCATTTTTGCTGACTGGGTAACAGACTCATTAATTTTCATAACTGGCAAAAAGAGAAGATTTGTTCTAGGGATGGAGATCAGCTTAGACTTCATTGAAGAAGTATTATTAGTGAACGCCTCCAATACAGGGGTCATCAAAATATCCAAATCGTAATACGCACTTCCACTTGGGTGTGCTCCTTCTGGGTGGTTGCTGTTCCTGTAAAGACTATAGTCCACCTCGTCATCACCAAGGGCAAACTTCGCAATTCTGAACGAACCATCCCCCTTGGCTAACCTTGCTCTGCCGGTGTCTGTTAATACGGCATCAAGTATAATATCCCCTGAGTTATCTAAAAACGCCATGTGCTTTTTTCTCCTTGCTAAAAATAATTAGTTTCTTCTGCATAAATAGTCCAAAACCCGTAAATTAAAATGCTATTCTGGTTGAATTTTCAAATGTCGGTGCTCAAACACTATGTTAATGTCAATTTTCTTGCCCGTACTCCGTGAGGTCAACCTTACTTTAAACTTCTTCCCCCACAAAGTTTCGTCCTCTACGCCCAAATAGAACGTGTCCTCGTTCCAAAGATTTGCCACACTCCCCACGTTTGTCAAACCACTTTTTTCCTCGTTAAGTATACCCTGTGCATAGGTGGGAACAATCTGCATCATTCTCTTGAGTTGCTTAGTGGCATCTTTTGGTGTTCTGGCTGCGAAATCAACCACCTTGATAACTGGATATACAGAACCGTGATCATCCACTAGCTCTACCTCATAAATAGGTGATGGATATGAAATATGCCCATGATTATCTACGCTTCTGAATGTATACCAGTATTTCTTGTTCGGCTCAATGTCATCAACGTAAGACGCTGAGGTTGCAGATGCTTGAGTCTCGGGGTTTATATCAGAGTAGACAGACTTAACTTTCTTGCCGTCAAAGTCCTGATAACTGTATGGGTGTGCACTACACCTAAAGACTTGAAATTCTGTCGCATGGTCGTCTGACTCATAGCGAATCGGATCAGTTGGTAAGCGATCTTGAGCTTGTCGGATGGTTTCGTTAACACGGTTTTCAGACTTAGAAATAATCTGCGGCATCAAATCATAGCGCCCGACATTTCCAGAAAAATTTAATTTAATCTTATCAGAGACTCCACGGAAAGGAATAATCTCTACGTCGGGCATAACCGGTGGACTGTCAAGCAATCTATTCTGATACGAGAAATAAGGAACCTCAATAATCTTCAAGGACGGTTCGGTGATTACCGTGCAGCCCGCTTCAGTTCCCTCTTGCCAAGCACTCTTGTATGCATACTTGCTCCCAAAAACCAATTCATAGGCATAAATCGTATAAGTATAATTTCTTCCATACTTCACCTGCGTGTCTACGAAGCGGTGAACATCTATTTCATTTGAGTTTGGTAGCCAAAAGTTTTGAAGAACTTCTGTGCCAATCTTTTTTTCAATTCTATACATTACGGTCTCGGTTGCTGCCAACTTGCCGTTCATGATTTCTTTATAGCTTCTAGTTCTTAGGCGCACAAGATCTCTGACCTTTGAAGAAAACACAACAGACATAAGGCTCTTGTAAAGGTCATATTTGGGATCGTTACTAACCTCTAGTTCCGGGTCTTGCTTTCCTAGAAAAACTGAACCGGGCTGATCAAATATCGTTCCCTGAATCTCGCCCGATTTAAATTGTTCATACCATGGTCCGACATCAAAAAATCTTCTGCTGGATTCTGTCAATTCTGACTGTGTAATAACCTCGTTTGCTCCGAGTGGTTTGCTGGCAACTTGAACTGCGGTGACTGTCTCCTCTACAAACGATCTCGTCGGTAAATTATTTGATAGAGATGATATACCGCTCATCAAAGAAGCACCCATACCAGAGTCTTTCAGCGCAGAAGCGAACTCCGTAGTTATATCTGTAGAAAACTCAATATCAACGAACATTGGAAAAAGCTCTTTTCTAGAGTTAAAGTCTTTAAGGAGGTCTACGTTGTTGTGGGAAACAAACATGTTGTGAAACTTTGAGCCCAATGAAGACATTTGAGAATCTGAAAGAGCACCCGTAACCTGCCTCCCGTACATATCAAAGTATTGGACATTCATGTTCTTCTTGTCCGACAGATCCCACTTTGTTCTTTCAGAAGGGGGTCTCAACATTTCATTCTTTGCTTCTAGTCTCAAATTTCCAAATAAGGTGATGTGTTTTTCAAACCATTCATTCTTTTCTTCTTCGGGCTCTTTCGTCATCTCTGTGAGCATAACATACATACTGGGCAATACAGCTTCTGGCATTGTGTTGTTTGGGTCTGCCGTTGCTGACTCGTACTCTGGCACGTAAAAGTTGTAAGTTGGCTTAACGCTCGCATACATCGTATTCGTAGATGACGTGAAACTTTCAATATCTCTTAGTGAATACGGAGATGACAAGCTGAAGGTATAGTCTTCAAAATATAAATCTTTTTTCAGTGCAGCAGGAACGTTTGTACCATTCAGAGTTCCACCAAACAACAGTGTCTGAAATGCTCCAATTGGATCTGTGTTTTCGTAAGCCGGTGAGCTTCCATGTGGAGTGATCCTAATCGTCTCCTCAAAAAGAGGAGCCAACTCAGTGCTTGGTGACATACCAATCTTGTCCATAGCGGAAAGCGGCACTTCGCTCGCCTCCACGCCCATAGGCTCAAACTCAATATCAAACGGCGCTTCTTCTGAAGTATTTTTGTTCACATATTTAATGTGCTCTCCGGTTCTCGCCCAATAACAGCCCGCACCAAATCTCAAAGTGTCTGCAACGGTTGTCGCTGGGAGCATACCGTTGTCAAAGACATATTTGTTTAAATCGGTGCCGTTTGTCTGAATGTCCACAACCGAAGAATTAAACATCTTTCTAGTTTTTCCGGCGGCGTTAAGAACCATCTCCGTAGATTTTTCTGTCTTCTTGCCAGACACTCTGTGGTGTCTAATCGGTGTCTTTGCAGAATTTTTTAATTTCTCATTAGCCTGAGATGGGGTTATTCTTTTTGACATTTTATAATCCTGCCTCGGTCGCCACTTGTTCGCCACAAGGATGTGATGCGCTAGTTGGAGAATCTGTTCCAACAACATTGGTGGTGGTAGCGCCAGAATAAGCGCCATCGTCGGCAGACGAAGTAATCTTAGAAACAATCAGTCCCGAAATAATACTGTCGCTGTCAAAAATATCCACAATCTCAACCTGACCTTGCTGTCTTTGACCCCGTGCTGTAATTTTGCTCGGCTTCAAGATAAAGTGTTCATCATAAATAGGAATATTTAGTGATTTTGGTCTAAAAATTCCAAATAGCTTACACTCGTAAGGGACCATCCGACAAATTAATTCCTGACCTTCTGTGGAGTCCCAGTAGTCTTTCGTCAAAACCTGCCACACACCTTTTTTAATTGTCTTATCATACTTGACAAGAACTTCCACTTTGTTAATCATGTTATACATGAAATTATACTGTGATGATGTTCTGGGATCTTTCACAACATCATAATCGTACTGATGCCAATTTTCCTGAACGACCGCTGGGTTTTGTGATGCAACCATTAAACTCTTTACTTGGTTGGGGCAGTTCTGGATTACCTGAGAAACACTCGTTGGTGCCGTACCGTGTTGGCGTGCGACTTCTGACAAATAGCTTTCATCTTTTTGTAGATGATTTGTGATATTCTCTTTTTGTTGAATATTAAACTGCTTTATCGTACCGATCTCCATTGTAGAAGTAGCCGCTGAGTTCTTTGCTCCGGTTGATACCGTACTAATGGTAGTAGACCCAAACGGGTGGCTGGTAGATCCGTCAAACCACCTGTTAGCCGCTCGGAGGTCTGTTTGGAGCCCTGCAAAAAAAGAGTTTGCATTAATGTTTTCGTGCGCCTTGGCATAAAAGTTTTCGTCAACATCGGAAACTACCGGATCTATTCTGTTGTCGTTAGGGACACCCTCAACGTTGCAAAAACTAATATCTATAGCTCGCAATCTGCGAACTGACGAAACGCCCTCTGTCAGTGGTTTAGCAATCTGTGTCAACGATGGCAAAATAGTCATGTTCAACTTTGCTGCCTGCATCATCATGTTTGCTTGATAAAGCTGAGCTTCTGGTGGTAGTGAAGATTGTGCCTGAATCTGTGGAGCAACAGTTGGTGCGCCAAAATTTCTTGACGATACAATGCTTGCTTCAATCGCAGTGTACTGATCTGCTGTTACCATCTCTGATGTACCACCCGTGCCCATGTATACGGTGGATGCACCCAAGTAGGCAACACCCGGAGATAAATACCCATAACCAGTCTTCATCATGTTATCGTCATTAGTAATTCCAGAAATGTCTACAGAAACATCTTCACTTGTGAAGTATTTTAAAAACTCGTCAATCGTTCTCTGCCCATACTCGTTGCCCGTCATGACACGCATCGTGTTGAACCGCTGAGAACCGTAGTTGTGGTTTGACAGATAATCAAGCCCATAATTTTTGAAAAAATTAGAGTCAAAATTACTGTCCGTAAACCAGTGTTCAATCTTAGTTGTTCTTGTCGGAAACTTTGAGGTAGACGAACTACCACCATCAGGTAATTTCTGGAGTCTTGATTCTCCTTCGCCGAGTGGTACGTCTGAACCTGCTATGAGTGATGTTCTGGAGATTAATTTGTCCATCATCTTAATCACTGCCATCACACCCTTCGGACTTCCAGAGAACGGATCTGCATACTTAATCACAGACATTAAAGTTTCTAAAGCCTTTTCTTGATTGTCTTTGGCAAACCCAGTAAACAAATTTAATATCGTAAAGTAGCCGATAATAGGCGAAACCCACGGAGCAGAACCAAGATTATTCTCATATCTTTCATACTGCTCCAAGATAAACTTGTTAGTAAACCGACCGGTGGTTGGAGAAAAATTTGCAGGCGTGCTTCTATTAAGCGCCGCCCTTTCCCACCTTGAGTCGTCAATGTGTGGGTCTTGCAACTCCACAATATATTTAGACATACCGATCTTCTCAGCCTCTAAATAATAATCATGCATCTTCTTTCTGTGATGCCGCAACATACGAATTAGTGAAAACAAGTATTTTTGCGAAGAATCTTCTACGGTCATCTCAACGCCATACTGATAGATTCCATCAGTTGCGCTGGCTATATCTTTATCTACCGCTGCAAAGAAACGAACAGGTGTATCTGACATATCAACGGAGTAAAACGCTTCTCTCAACTCTCCAACGACATTCTTCTTCTCCCTAAACACACCAAACGAAGCCTCACCTGACGATGCAACCGTGTGTGCTGCTGCGTTCTTATCAAACAATACCTCGCCTTGCTCCATGTTGCCCAACGAATTCATTGTTTTAACATTTTTAATTCTACGTCGCTTGACCCTCATGCTACGAATCTTGCATGAAGCAGCTAACTCAGCCTGCTGTTGTTTGTTAGCCGTTTCAAACAAACTCTCAAACACAGAGTTCTCTCTGAGCATCTTTAAGTAATCTACAGCAAAGGTCATTCTTGCATTTCCTTTGCGATCCTTCGCCAGATACAGTTCTGAAAAATAAACATTCCTTGGCGGTCGTGTATTCTTTCTGCGACGAAGCATGGATAGTTCGTTCGCTGTACCAGAAAAAAGTCGGTTCTGCATTGTAGACAAATCTACAGATAATCTGTCCAGTTTGTCAATGTTCCTAAAGTCTTGAACCTTATTGTTTGTAACTTTGTTCAGAGACAGTGGTAAAGAGTATTGATCGGAATATTCACCGGTAGCCCATGTTCCATTGCCCGTATCATGTACTGGTCCTGTCCATGTCACGCCGTCCGACTTTGTAAACAAAAACGCCTCGTTTACAACCTTGCCTCTGTCAACAATCACCTCGGAAACAATCTTCCCATTCTGTGCTTTAAGGGTTGTCTCGTCTACCGTCAATCCATAATCTTCAATAAGTAAATCCATGTCCAAATGGGTCATGGCAAAGACCGACAGGTGGCTAGGTTCTGAACCTCTAATGTCAAACACTGCTCGGAAGTTAACGTCATGAACAACATTGCCGTCGTCGTCTACAAAAGAAGTGTGTTGTGTAGAATCTAACTGATCGGATATTGCATCAGAATAAATATTAAAAGTTTTTACCGAGCATCTTTTTTGCAACGCTTCAGAAATATCTTCACCGGGGTACGTGGCTTTCAAGACCTTAGCTGCTGCGCTGGGTTCTCCCTGATCGTATGCACGGTTTAGAATACTAATGCCATCATTGGAGCTTGATAATGCTGCCGTAATTTCTTTGTGTGTTGTTGCAACAATCGTCAGCTTGACGTATCTCGCAAACTTACTACCGAACCATTTACTAATCGGAGTGTCAGAAATTAATTCTTTTATTGACGTATCCACAGTCAACCTCAAGGTTCCGGGATCAATTACACGGTTGCGTTCGCCCGACTCCCACTCGTGCTCTATATGCGGGTCGGACAATTCGGGTGGTTTCCCGCCTGTCTCCAAAGTAATAACATCCACCATAACGTTGGGGATTATTGCTCCTAATAAGCCTCTTTGATCTTTAGGTGCTGGCATTAGTCTTTACACTCCCCATCGTCTTCTTCATAACTAACAATTGTCCCGCCATAGTTGCCGCCCGACGTAAGCCCTCTTGAGCCATAAATAATTTGTTCTGATGACGGTCCTTCTTCTGGTCTTCTTCTCCTACTTCCACGGGAGCTTCCACGGGAGCTTCCACGGGAGCTTGTAACGTAAACATTTTCCGCTGGCTCTGTCTCAACGATTTCAAGAACTCTTTCATCAATCTCATCATCAACCCAAATGTTAAACCAGTATTCAACATAACTAGCATCAATTTCAGGATTCTCGTCTGCTGGACCTCCCTCCGGGGTGTCTAAAAGAAACCCGTCCTTCATAAATTTCTTTTGCTCAATAAATGAAAGGGGATATAATTTTTCTCTAGTCTCCACACTGTCTTTCATGGAAGGTGGCACGATGTTGTTTTGAAAGTCAACATCCTCAACGAGAAAAACTTCTATGTCAAAGTTTTCATTTAAAAAGTCAGAGTTCATCTCTCTAACATCTATGAGTGCGTAATCCTCCTGAACAGATAAATAAGATCCGTCTTCGTATTGTTCTAGTGTAACTGACAAGTCACCTTCCGAACCCGGTCCATAAATGTCACCCTGTTGTGGCAACCCTGTGAAACTGTTATCAGGTGGAAGATCAAACCACACACGTGTCTTGTAAGTAATAGGCTTCAGTTTTAGCTGTGGAATTTGCATAGTCGGTTGTGCCCCTGACAAATGGTCAACTCTCTCAGCAGCCTCTCCTTTTAGAAAATTTATTTTCCAAGAAGGAGCCTTGCTTATTCCAAGCGATGAGTTGCCCAAAGGCGATGATAGCGAATAGTGTTTATCTGCCGTTGGTTGAATTATTCTGTCTTGCAGATCTACTTTACCAGAAACCAAGGCTGCTGTCAACCTTTTTACTTCTTTTTCTCGGCTGCTAAAAACATATTGTGTTTTAAGACGAACGGATTCTTCTTCAATTCTGTTTTGAGTTTCAATACCCATCTCGGAAATATCTCCGTATTCAGCGTCATAAAGAATATCATCGTCAAAAAATGCGTACATTTCAGGAGAGAACTTTCCTCTTGACAAAAGATGTTTTCCATATTGTGTTAACTGAATCTCAATAACTTCTTCTTTATTGTCAAAAAAACTCATTATTCATCTCCCTCCCAATTTGTTAAACCAACTGCCTGTATATTTCTTGTTACCGCAGCCTGCGAGTGAGCGTCAGAAATAATCTTTTGTTTCTCAACTTCGCTTAGAATCGGATCTAGTCTCAAATTATCAGCAGACAACTTTGGAGTAACACTGATTCCACCCTTAACCCTGCACAGTTCTACTAGACTACAGAAGTCATACGGCCAGTTGTAACTATAATCTGGCTTGAGATCTGTTCCAAATGTGAAATCAAACTTAAACCTGTCATCATCCACAGAGTCCGCAGTCATCTCCCAGTAGTTCGTCTTCGCTTTCTTCTTCGCTCTAAACACGATCCATCGGACGTTTTCTGGAACTTTCTTGCCTTCAAAGAAGTTAACCTCGTTAAGTTCATGTTGGATAATCTCTGTGTCTTGTTCTGCAACCTTTGCTCTCTGTGGCATTAAACCTTGCCAAATGTTAGACAGATCATCAGAATTCAACTCGTCACTAAATTCAAAAACATACGTTACAAATGGAGATATTTGGCGATATTTTAAGAAATCGTATTGAGGAGGCATGTTGTATTTTTGCAGCTTCTTAATCATTTCTGAAACCGATGTTTCTGGAATGTCTGCTGCTACATTGTATGTCTTACCCTGCACAATTGCAGGCTCACCGGCTGCGACGTTAGCAAACGTCTCTGCGAAAAGCTGTTCGCTAATCTTGAAAAAGTTTCTTCCACCAACCTGAGTCGTAGACGCAACATCGTCTGCGATGATTGGGTTATCCACGAAAGGAATCATGATTACTGCTTCAGAGATTTCCTTGCTCGCTGCCACTTCACCAATTCTAGATTTAGTTGCAGTGAAACCACACACGTCAATCAATGAACCGACCGTTTGAATACAATCAATAATCTTTCTAGTGCTAGAAATTCTGTAAAAATCTCTGTTTTCCTGAAGTTCTGGTTCAAACCGATCTCTCGTCCAATCAAGCGCAGAGGTCTCTGTCAGATAACGAATACCCAATCTTCCATTAGGGTTCTTAATTGAATCCTGATTAACACTCAGGCTAACCTTTGGTGTCTCATTGACCTTCTTCGCACCGGTCGGAGCACGAGAATAGTCATATTCAATCTGTACAATAGCCTGTAAAACTGTTTGTAGTTTATTATATTCAGGATATTTTTTAAGTTGTTCTTCACCCGCCTTCTTCGCACTACCTCTCACTTTTCCGTTTTGGTAGTCGTTCGGGTGTACCCACACAACAGATGCTTTCCATGGGAAAGACTTAGGGAATCTCTTATAGAGATAGTTGATGTGGTATTCAATCGCATTGGCAACGTCAGACGCAAGCGGTACAGTTGCGCCGCTTTCATTCCAAACGGAAAACATATCCGTCTGCCACTTCTCTGCCTCAAGATACGCCTCAATATCATATTGACCAGACATTTTTGAAGGCTGGTTTCCTCCCAGCTTCTCACTTGGAGAAGTCAAAGATGTTCTAATTTTCGCCGCTGAAGAAAAAGGAGTTCTCCGTTCTTCCAGTTCTGAATCCAAGAATCCGAGATCAAGGTAGGCGCTAACATCCTTGTCAATAGCTTCTTGACCCCATGGAGAAATTTGTTCAGCATTGGTCGGCTGACCAATCGTGACTGCCTCAATTCCACCGAAAGGATCCTCTAGTGTAATTACATTTTCGTGCATAAGCCTCACGTCGTTTTGAATACCCAAGGCAACTGCAAAAATTTCTTCATTTGTAATCTTACAAGTCAAGGGTTGATTCGGCTTCTCGTGTCGCTTGAAAGATTCTTCCAAGGAGATAAAGATACCTTCTTGATTTGATGGAATGGTTCCATAGCCACCCCAAATACCTGTTCCACACGGTTGGTCTGAGTCTGCAATATAATTAAGGTTGCTCTCAGACTTGAAGTTGAATGTTGGACACTCAAATCTTGGAGAGATTACCCACACACCCGTACCTCCTGCCACATCGTCCTCCACTCGTTGGGGAGCCAGTCGGGCAACACCGTCTGGGCTGTAATCATAGGCTGTGTTGATTGCTGCGAAAGAAGTCTTTTTCTCGTTTGCCTTACCGTCAAACTTAATACAAGCCTCCATCGGCATTCTTGCCTCATAAGCTGGTACTTTCTTCCAAGCATAGTCTTGAATAGTTCTTAGTAGTTCACCTCCGGAGACCTGTTCAGAAGAAGATCTGGACGAGAATAAGCTATCCATTTCCTCGTTAATATAATCAATCTCAAGGTTATTGAGAATTTCTTCCAAGGTTGGCTGTCCATCTCTTTGTGCCACAAACTTCAATCTAGCCTTAGCTCGTCCGTAAAAATACGGAGGAACGTATGCTGCCTGTGCTGGGTCTGCTGATGGCATGAAAGACACCTCTTTGTCGTTCATTTCAGCATCTGTAAGATACTGCATCGGTGGACCAAAATATCTACCGTGAGTGGTAAATTCGTTACCAGAAGAATCAGCACGACCAATTCTCAATCGTTCACCGTCATGCGGGCTGTAGACCATATCAAAATTATTAGTTTTATACAGATGAACATCCATGTAATAAGTCCATCCCGCCTTGACTGTTTTAAATTTATTTTCAGGAGACGATGCGAACGTTGTGAACTTACCACCTCTCAAGAAGAAGTTCGGAACCTCTGCCAAGAAGTTGTTCATAGCCATCTCGTATAGCGGGTTCTGGTTACCTGTCCACTCAAAATATGGATATTCCGGCTGAACATCGGCTTCTTCTACATTGTTGTAATACGACGGAGCAAGAAAAAATATTTTTGATTGTTCTGCACTGTTTGTCTGTGGGATGTAAGAACCCAAAGACACTAGAGCCTCAAATGGAATTCTAAAACTAGGAGTCTTCGTCAACATCCTCGTACTGGTTGAAATATAACTTCTGGTCTTCACCTCTCTAGTGTACGTCAAGTTATTGATTACTCTTACTAGCGTGTTTTTAGTCTCATTCATCTTGCTTATTTGTTGAAGCATCACTTCTGTCGTGGCGCTAGTAATTAAGGAGTCCGGAAGAACTCTACCTAAAAGAGAATCACCCGTCAGTGGAGTCCTTGCAGCCGTGTTTGGAACAAACTCAGGACAGGAATAGGCTTCTCTGAATCTTTGTAGAAGTTGAGGCGAGCCAAGCTCATAGCCTCCATCTTCCGCAAATCTTTCATACTCTTGTTGTGTACATTCGTTCTGTACTTGATCCGAGAGTGCTGTAAGTTCATCGCCAAAAATTCCGATGTTTCTGTTGTAAGATTCTCTGGTGAAAGCTGTTCTTTCTTCTTCTGTTCGTACTCGCCCAATAGATTCAGCCATACTCAAGTCTCTTGCCACAGCGCCCTGAATTACATTAAAGGCTGGTGTTCTAATAAAATCTTTCAACACGAGATAATCATCGGTGTTAATCTCGGGGATCACCAAAGGAGGTTGCTCAAGTTTATAATAGGTTTCCAAGTCTGACTGCTGATTACCTGCGAAAGCAGCCCAGTCCACCGCCATGCCAGATTTAATTGCGTTGAATAGAATGCCCGGTGCAAAGAAAGGTTGCAAAGCTGCCTGCTCTGTACGGGCTCGTGAAAATCTCTGGTTGTCGTTTTCGCCCGTCACGTGATCTTTGACAACACTATCATAAAATAGTGACCCCAACTGAACCGCTCTTTGCGAAGGATAAAATCCATTGTATGGTAAAAGTTTTTTAATGGCGCTAACTTCTAGGCGCATCATTAAATCTGTACCCTCTTGTTTTAATGCCTTGTGGTCTTCTCTAATTTTCTCTATGTGGCTAATCTTATCTGTATGTGAATAACACTTAAAGAAGTCTTCTTTCCAAACATATTCCTCGCATCTGGGCGATTCATGGAAAGGTACTCCGATTCTCCACCAACCAATTAATTCAGCACAAGCTGAATTTGCGTCTTGCTCAATCTGCTGGTTTCCAATCGTATCGGCGGCGGTGCTAATAAGTTCCGTAATATCCGTACTATCTTCTTCCGGTGAGGATCCATCTACAACATCTGCTATCTCAGTAATGTCTTCCAACTGTGATAATTCTTCTTCCGCTTCAATGACAACTTGGGCGGGCGTTTGGAGCGACGAGAATGCTGATTGAAAGCCCTCAACTTCGTTGGGAGAAATTCTTGGAATACCCAAGGGGTTTCCATTGTTCCCTAATCCTGTTGTAATAATTCCACTGGTTACTTGTTCTTGTAACTGAACAGCAGCTTGTGCCTGAGAAGCGAGATCAGATCCAAGACCTGTAAGGTCAAAAGGTTGTAAGTCTGCTGCCTCTACAATATTGAACTGTAATTTAAAGCCTCTAAATTCCTCGCTCTGCACACCTTCGTCTACTTTTTCTTTAATCTTACATGCATTCACAAAATCTCGCCACTCTGCAAAAACCTCATTGGGGTTTTCACACTGGTTTTCATAAATTATTTCCGCTAAAGTGCATCTAACGTCGCTCGCAAAAGCACTAACAAACGTACTTCCGGCTGGGGCGTTATCCTCACCAGAAGTCGGCTCAGCAGGATTTTTCTTTCCATAATATTCCTCAAAGTCCACATCAAAAAACCACTGATTTTCAACAGAGTTGTGAGGCGTGTTTCGCACCTGTGATTCATCCCACGCAGCGTTAACAATGCCGGGGTTTCCTCGGTAAAGAACTAAATCAGTAGCCTTTCCATTGAAAGTCCCGAGTTTCATAGTTGAGAAGGCAGCAGGGAAAAAAGCATCATAAAACAATGAACCATCATGAGTTCTTACGTTCTCTGCGGGATTTATAATCTTTGCAGCCTGAAGACACTCTTTATCTTGCGTTGATAAAACACGAACACCGTTAACGAAAAGCAGAACCTTGTGTCTGTCTGTTGAAGAACCCTCGGTGACATAACCACCCACATAACAAACTGAAATGTTTGACCAACCATCATTCATTATCTTGGCATAGTCATCAAACTCACCAAAATAAAGTTTGTTTCCAACATTATCTTCCCAGACAATCAATGTCTTTTCGTGATCTAGGTAGAGCCTACTCTCCACAATCCTTCTAGCAGGCAAGGTTTGAAACTTTTTATTTACATCCATGAGCTTTTGAATCAACGATTTCTTAGAATTCATAAGAGGCGTGATTCTATTCATTTCCTGCGTGAGAGTATCAATGCTTCTATCTAGGCTTCTACGAGTGGCGCTGTTCATAGCTGTAATTAATCTTCTTTGAGCACGTCTAGAAGAAAGAGCTTCCCATTGACGATCATATTGTCTTAAAGACTCAAGCTCCACACGAAGATCATAGACGGTGCCATCAACCTCCAACAGTTGAGATTCAGGCTCGCCCGATGCAATGGTTCCTGACGTAAACTCGTAAATAACCGACTTTCCGGTAGAGCCCCTGAAGTTAAACCAACATGACGTAAAAACAACACTGTCCCACAAACTTAAAATTTTGTTTGCATTACCTGAAGTTTCTACCGCAGGATTCCAATAAGGGAGAGCCTTTTGTGCTGGCGATAACGGCAAGCCCTTTGCAAAGGCGAAACCTTCTTTGGAGACGCTACGCAAGTTTTGATTTTCAATAAATTTTGCAAAGTCAAGTTGGAAGGTCATGCCTTTGACAAATGTTCCTACCGGATATTCTTCTCCGCACTTCCAATTGCCCTTGATAATATTGGTATCTAAAGAAGCCGGTGGTTCAATGTTTACATAACTATCTAAAATCCTGTGAGCCTCGCCGTAGTCGTTATCTTCTTTGTCAAGAAGTTCCAGACCAGAAACCTTACCCGGTGCGAAGTCGTCATAACCGTTGGCAAAGTTTGGCTGAATTAGTGTGCCGGTATCCAAGTCAAGAGTTTCCTTCATGCTCGTTGTACCATCCCAAGAGAAATAATAACCTGCACCTCTGGTGGATTCATACCTTTGACCACTAAACTCTAGTTCCGGGTGTACACCGGGTAGCTCTAAAATTCTTTTGTTTTCTGCCAAGAAGTTTCCGGCGTTGTCATTAATATAAAACTCTAGGTGAGACGAAACATTGTACTCTGGTGTTAAAGTGTAGTTTTGCCCGATAAGACGAATGTCTTTTGAATATTCATCATAGTCGTCGTGCCAAGGAGTATTGTTTGAAATCTCCGCAGCTTTCCATTTCCAAGCATACTCACGACCTTCGCCATCAGGAGCGTGCGGGTTGTGGATAAATTGAAGTCTAGGTCGTGGAGCCATCCAAACCTCTAGACCTTTCTCCATGTCATCTTTTTCTTGTGGCTGTTGACCCTGAGAAGTGTAGCCTGAATACTGTGGAAGACCTGCCCAAGCAAGATCGCCTCGTAGGGCAATATTACCACCGTCAGAAAAGTCTCCGGAAAGAAGTCTTTCTTGCGGAGCGTATTCTAGAGCCCAGACAGAACTTCTTCTGACCGGCTCTCCAAAAGCGTTTCTGCCTGCAAATCTTTCCTCGTTATAACTGTAGCGTGTTCTCTCACGCAACCCATCAGCAGCCCAAAAAGTTCTAATCATGGATGAGCGGCGATCATAGCCATTTTGTCCAGACTCCTCCTTGTAAAATCTTCTTCTTCTGGTTTTGTCTAGAGTTGCATTTCTATGCTTCGGAAAAATATATTCCGAGTAAATCATCTCAAACATTTCCGGCGTGTTTCTTTCATCAGATGCGTATTTCTCTACTAAAACATCATAAATTTGTTTAGCCGTCTTTTTTAATCCCATTCTCTTGTCAAGATATGGGTTTGAGAACACCTCAACATTGTTACTGTAAGAGTGTACAACCACGCCCGAACTTGGAGAACCCGGAAACTGCATCTTGTGCCTCATCGGAAGGTTCCACGAAACCGCTGGTTCTACATAACTTTGGGCAGTCTGCGCTCTAGTCTCTCTAAACGTTACAAATTTATTAACGCCCTGAACTCTTATTTCTTTAGGCAGATCAACCATTGAGAAAATATTATTTTTTCTCTGATTCACAACAATCTTGTTTTCAAAGTTTCTAATCTGCTTCCAAGAGGGGTGCTGATATGGACCATCTCTGTGAAGGAGCATATCGTTCAAAGAAAGACCGTCTTCGTTGCTCGGATCAAGAATAGCAAACGTGTCTTCGCTGTTAATATCCAGCCCACGAATAGCAGACATACTGGAAATCTCGGAACAGCCTCTGTCAAACGATTCGTCCACAACGTCTTCGTAAGTTTTCGGGTGATGCCCACTCTCATCATCATAAGAAATAAAGGTGTTTAAGAATGGAAACCCTTCTTCAATGATCACTTGCCCCTGTTTCTTCTTAACCACGCTCTTTCCATACGCAGAAACCTCACCCACAAACTCGGTCGGACTGGTGGCGGTCTCTGGGTGGTATGCCACAGCATTCGGATACTGTGTTGCGTACCCCCATGGACATACAGTGTAGCGCACTGCTTCGCCTTCAACTTCTTCAAAAATTTCTCTACGTGTGGAAGAATTAATCCAAGAATACTGATAACCACTTCTTGGCAACTGGTGTGTGACCCAGAAATTATCATGCGTTTCTTTACAGCGATAGTCCGTTAAAATTCTTCTTGCGTATTCTTCTTCATCACATTCACAGCACGGATCAACTTCTTCTGGAATTTCATTCTCAAATGCATCAATGTGACTAAACGCTTCGGGTCTATATGCCGTATTCCTATGGTTCTTGTGATAGTTCGCCTCGCAAAAGACTTCCAAGTCTCCCGGAGATTCGCAGTCATCTACAGGTCTTCCCCTGTAGTAGCTTCTATAGCCCCAACGCTTTGTGTGGTAGGTTAACCAGTTAGCCAGATGTGTTCGCACATCAAGGTTTCTAAAGTTCAAGGAGTTATAAACTGCAAATTCCTCAGCCTCAACATCCATCATACCTCGTGAAAGAGTGTCTGGACCGCCGGGTGAGGAAAATCTTTCTACAAAGATGTGTTCATTTCTACCTCTGTCCGGTAGTGTGAAATCATACATTCCGACGACATAATCAGACTCCGTAGAGTATGTTGACATTTCATCCAGTCCTTCTTGCTCAACTAACCACCTGTTGTTCAAACTTCTCCCGGAGGTTTGAACTACCTCGTAATCAAATTGATAGTTTCCATAAGAAGACTTAATATTTCTAATGTTTACAGGTCTCTTTGCCTTTTCGTCTCTATAATATGTCGCCTTGGGTTGTTCATCTGACAGTGGATAGAAGGTTCCTGACTCAAAGTTCCACGCTTCTGGTCTTTCTCCTTCATCAAGATCTCTAGGGTGAAGGAACGGGAAGACGTGCCTGCTTTGAAGACCTCCGACGTTGACACTAGGGAAGATACCCTGAAGTGGAACATCTTTGTCTTCACCGTAAGTGTCAGAGTGGTTGCTGTTCCAGTAAGTCTCTCCTGTCAAAATATTTTCGTTTAGTTCGTAAAGTGAGTAGCTGCTGCCGTTGCTGCCGCCTGCCTCAATATTTAAACGTTTATTAAATAAAGGGTTCCCTCTCAATTCTTCATCAAGACAAACGGAATTTGCGGCTTGAGTTGTTTCTCTAACTTCCACAACCCCACGGTCTGCCAATTCTGCCCTGACGTAATCAATTTTCTTGTTCTTTTTATTATTTACACCACCATGAATAGACTTCTGGACTTCCATGCCAAACCGGTACGGTGTTGACAAACTTCTCAACGCAAACGTCTGTCCATCGTAAGATCTTGTAATCCCGCCCACCTCGTGAGCGAGCTTCTTCTCAATGTAGTCTCCGCTATTCTTAGTCGTCGCCACATGCAAGATTTGTGCCCGTGCATCATCTACGTCTTCGTCGCCAGTTTGGAGCACTCCGTCTCGTTCAGCACGTTCTTTCCACCACAAGCACTTTTGTGCTTCGTCTTCTTCCATGGAAGCATGACCAAACTTCCAATTGTAAAGCATCTCATTAATACCCAGAACTGCCGTCTCGGGTGGCTTCTGCTTCATCTCCAATGTCGGGAACTTCGTCCAATACTTGTTTCTCTCTAGAACGTGGCTTTCAATCATCGTCCTCATATCATCAGAAAAATTAGCGGAGGCTGGAATCAACTGTTTGATCATCTCGCTGATGGAGTTGTCAATCCATTTATAAAATTGAATATATTTTTCTACTCTTGGCGCTTCTTCAAATCTCTGGAAGAATAGTTGTCGTAGTTTATTTAAGTTCTTGTATTCCATCCTGTATCTGTTTACAGGCTCGCCGATCAAATTGTTGAAAGTTTTAATTCCAGCAAAAGCGTGAACAATCTCTTGAGAAATTGCCTGATACATGCTCTTTTCTACTGCCCAAAAATAATTCACGGGGCGAATGTTTTTTACAAAACGGTCGTCGTCTTGAGTCAGAAGCTGAATCGTGTCAGTTGAACCAATGATCTCCGGAAGATTCTGTTTTGCAGCGAAAAGAAAATTTTTGTCCACTACGTGGCGATCTTCAGGGTAGTAATAATCTCCCTTACCCGTGTGCTGTCTCTTTACAGTGTTTCCAATCCACCCGTACCTTCCGGTTGGGGCAGCTTCTTCGTTTGAGCCGATAGAAACATCGTCAACGTAGAAAAACGAGTCAGACAAAATATCCATAATACCGTCTACGCCGTCGGACACGCTTGACAAAGTTACCGTCGCAAAGTCCCAGTAAAGACACAGTGTGTCAATTTGCGGAACTCTAGGTCCGACACTCTGTTGCTCAAAATAAGCAGACTTGTAAGGATCTCTAACACCATAATTGTCAGGATCCTGTGCATGATACTTGATAGTCTCATTGTCCAAGTAATCTTGCCAGTATCTAACTTCACCGATTTTAACATCCGACTGGTTTACCGTGCCCTCAGAGTTATCGTTGGTGTCTCTATACTCTGCACCCAAGAACAATCGCTTGTTAGCGTTAAGTGCACTCTTTGCTGCTGCTGCGTCAAGTTCTGCTTCAAATAAAAATTCTTCTTGTGTCTGATCTAGAATGGTTGAAATACCGTAGAACTCTAAAAAGTATTTTACGTTCTCATCAGACTTGTATACAAGATCTGGTCTCTTGTCTGTTCTGACCCTAACCGCAAAGTTCCATCTGGTGTTGTCATAAACATCATGGAAGAATTCAGTCTCAAACACACCTTCGTGGTATTCATTGTCTGCGTTTGGGGCGAATCCAAAGCCACGAACATCAAGTCTGAACTTAGCCTTCGGGCTTCTGTCTTTTTCTTTAATTGACACAACCCTGAAACCAAAATCAGGAGCATCAACCCATGTTAAATCTTCTTGTGCGTCTTTCGCCTGATGCATACCGAAGATAGAACTAGGTCTCTCGTCCGTGAAACCGAAATCCATTTGATAATAGTTCGGGTGATCAATCGGCAACTTCTTAGGGAAGATGACAGTTGTCTGCATCGTGAACGGAATAAAATCTAAACCTCCGTCGTCAGTACCTGCAATGTAAGATACACTGTGTGGATTGTCAGGCTCAAGCGTCTGATACACGGTTGAGTCATGCCTGTCAACATCGTTGAAATCAAGAAAGTTTTTCTTGACAGACACAGATCTATATGAATCTTTTAACCTATGTGTTACGCCGTCGCCATACAAATTAATCTTAATAAGCTCGTCTCCAACACCGAAGCACCGCAGAAGGTTTCTGAAAGACTTTTCAGTGCCCTTTGCCTTGTAAATGCCGACAATGTTGTTATACACGTTTTGATAAATAAGGTTCTTAACGTTGTGAAGTTTTTCTTCAAAGACACGTTCTTCGTTCCTGTTGGAAAGCGCCTCAAGAATTGTCGTGTCTACAAAAATTTCTGGTGCTACAAAACCCACCGACTCAAGCAAGTGTTTGGCAAACGGCAATGGCTTCTCGCCGTCTTGAACATAATGTGTATTTGTAATTGACGGTAGCGCCTCAATCTGCAAGTGTAGCGTGTCAAAGTAGCTTGAAATAATCTGGCTTAAACCTAGTAGTCCCTGTGTTCCTTCTTCGTCAGCAGTCGTAATCCACTCTGGCATGGTGTTATATACTGCCGAGTTGTTTGTCATGTCGTGAGAATTACCCTCAAGCCTTTTTTCTTCCATTAATTCCTGAACGCTTGGGTGGGTTCTATAAACAATAGGATCCTTGTACTCTGTGTTGTTTACTCCCGGCTTCTCATCAATAGCCGAGCCGGAATCTCGGACGAGCAAAGAATAGTTTACAATAGAACCGTTTGACACACGACCGGAGTAATCCAAAACCTGAACATCAAAAGGACTAATTTTTTCTGAATTGTAAGTTCCCTCGTTAAATTTATAGTATACACCGAGGTCTGTGTTTGGCTCATCGGAGTTAGCGCCGCCGTGGACCTGAGTGAACCAGTTTCTACCAATTTGTTCTGAAGTCCTCACAGACTTCCAGAAGCGAAACTCATCATAACTCGCACGTGCTGAGGCGAAGCCGTAAAAATTTTCTTCGGACGCAGGGTCAGTCTTGTATTGTAGGGCACCAAGGGTCGCTGTCAGGTGATTTGTTTCTCCGACAAACGAACCTACGACTGTGCCGTCAGAAACCTCGTCAACCATCTCCCCGTTAATATACAACCTAAAGACGATGGCGTCATCAGCATTAAACGCAGAAACAGAAAAATGATTCCACGAATTTAAATTTAGACTGCTCGGTAACACCTCTCTGCTTCCGATGGCAACATCTGTGGCACCAGCAGAGCCAGAAACGTAAGTAACGTTTACGAGATTCTTGTCGGAATCTTTGTCCTCTGGCATTTGTACCAAAAATCTACAATACTGTTCAGCATCAATGTCTCTGTTGTTCCAAAGATCAAACAAACAGATACTACCATCTATATCAGCACGTTCTTCATCTAGTTTAAACCAGAACTCAACAGTGTTCCCGAGAGTGCCATCGCAGAACAGGTTTGATTCCCTCTGCATCTCTGGATTCCAGATGTTGCTCTTTCCAAGACCCTCTGGATATTCTTTTCTTAGTTCACCAGTTTCATTAATTGGTGTTGGGTTAGGTCCACCTTTGACATAAATAAACTGTGAATTTTGTAAATATCTGTAACCATCAAGTACACCCATCTGCGGATGTGCTTCGGCATCATTGAACTTTACATAACCCGTAGTTCTTGGGTATTCGTTTTCAAAAATATAGTTATCAATGTAAGTGGCGTTATTGTGCCACGCTGTCTTCTCAGCCAAAGAACCGTCATATGGGTACGTGTTCAGGACAGAGTTGATAGCGTCTATATAATACTTCTCTGCCGAGCCGTACCGAGCGAAAGTTTTAGGGTCGTCAAAGTCTACACTGATACGAGGAACAAACCTAGTCTGGTCAATGTTCCTCTCATCTACGTGCTTGGATGATTCTCCGTCTCGCTTTACAGTTTCTTCGTATTTCTCAACAGTTAGAATCTGATTTGACCGTTTTCCAAAAAGGTCTTTAATACTCATTCTTTATTCCACCCTAAACTTAAAAGTTTCAGGCTGTTGCTGTGGATTCCCTTCAATCTCATATTGGAGTTCAATTCTGTATGCAAAGTTTGGCTCCAAAATTTCCATTCCGAAGTCAAAATAGTTGCCGTTCTTGTCATATGACAGTGCTGTTTGCTCTCCATAGTCTATCACGATTTCCTCATCAACTACCCTAACGATTCTAAAGTACGCTTTTTCAATTATGCTGCTTTCTATTTTCTTACTCGCCTTTGTATAAATAGTTGGATTCCAATCTTTTAATCGGCAATATAATTTAAACCTTGCTGTTTCATCGCTAGAATAGACGCTTTTCATATTCGTGATGTTCGTGACGTACACCGGCATCGTCTCAGATGCAACACTTCTGGTTAGTACGTTGATTTCTTCCGAATGATACACAGTTTCTGCTGCGTCTTGCCAATCTGCATAAACAGTGTCTTTGTCGGTATCAATGACGAAAGATGCTTCATAAACGCCCGGTTCTGTATTGGTTACCGATAGATTCGTCAGAGAAATTTCTTCTTGCTTTTCTTCGTCAGAGTAGATTTTAAGCGTCATGGCGTTACCCTCACCGACCCCATTAATATTTTTTGGATTGCCCGAGACGACATTCTTTAAATAAATATTATTTGTGTTGTCAGTGTCGTCTCGTAAATTAGACTTTCTGTAAAAAAGACCACGATCATCTTTTACTGAGGAGTCCCAAGATGCTTCAATGACCGGTCTCTTAAAGAAATATTCTGTACCACGGGCAAAAAATCTTTTCGTGTAGAAAGATTCTCTTGTCTCGCAGTTTTCTTCTGAAGATTCAAGCATTAAAATAAAACCATAGTTATCAATGGTTTCAGCAATCCATGCCTCTACGACATTTGTCACATCAACCTCCAAGTCTTCTGTACCCTTTTCAAACGTCATTGATTTAGTGTAGCCCTCGGCAATGTAGTCTCCCCCCTCAGTGTCCCAAGAAGTAGACTCATCGCAGCTTTCCCAGTCTGCACCTTTGCCGCCGCCGCTGGCTCCTTTGTCAGAATACTCCTCCATGTCCAGTCCAATGCCCTCTGTCCAGTCTCGTGACAGTGGATAAATCTTGATCGTAAAAGCCGATGGGAGCGTGAATCCGTGAACTGCGTTGTACAACTTCAATACAAAATCAACAGAACCAGCATCTGGAATATCTCCAGACGCACGGGCTGCGGCGATCTCCGAAACTGGGAAGCTGACCAAAATTCTTGCCTTCTCAACTGTGTTTACAATTTGTCCCTCATCGTCTCTTATGAAGTCACCCGATTCTGTCAAGGGTGGTACTCCCTGTGCATATAACGAGAAAATCTCGGAGGTGTCCGAAGCGCCCATGTTGGAGTCAGTGGCTCGGCTAAGCAAGTCTGCTCTCAGGGCATTGGTTATGGTTGTGTCCTTAGACGCTCTGTATTTCTTAATAGCCATTATTTAATCACTCCGTTAATATCTTCTTTGAGGAACTTAATTTCCCACAAGCAGTTTTTGGGAATGTCAATGTATCTTCCATCTGGTGAGATATTTGTCTTCACGTTGTAACGAATGTCCGAATAGTTGCCGCCCGCTCGCAGCGAGATGTTAACATTAGAAACATCCACAACACCTTCAATATCTTTCAGAATTTTATACACATCGGTAATAAAGAATGGTTCGCCAATCTCGGGATGTTTAAAAAAGTGTCTTTTTAGTGCCCCAATCGCCTCTTGTAGAATTTCAAATTTTTCCATATCAGTTCTGCCGATTGCCTCAAAGTCAATCGCTAGGTTGATTACCTTGGCATCCATAATATCAATCGTATCATTGACCATTTTATTTTTCGTCAGCCAAGTTTTCAAGTTGTTCTTAATTGTATCATTTGTTCTTTCCAGATTGCCACCCTGTGATTCGGAAACAACATACATGTTTAGGTTTCTTTTCAAAGAGTCTGCATCTCTATAGATCCTGCACCTCTTTAGGGCACCGAACTTCGGAGGCATTGCGTATGCCATAGCCTCATAGTCCTTTGCGGTAACCGCACGGTTTTGAGTGGCGAACGTATCCAAGATACGCATTTTTAATTCCTGACTGGTCGGTAGAGAAACATCGCCGACAATAGGTTCTTCATTGATGCACTCCAAAGTTCTCATGACCGCCTGAACCTCGTTTTCGCTCAAAGTATTTCTGTTCTTAAACTCAAAAAACGGCGAAACCACCTTAGTCAAAGTACCGCTAAAAGCGTTCGTGTCGTTCACGCTGTTGATTCTATAGACAATGTTTAGTGTAGTATTTGACGGGGCGACACCAAACTCATCAGACTCTACCAGCTTATGGGGGTCAAAGGAGTCGTCTGAAATATACGGTGCGCCGTGGCGACGGAGGACAACATTAGCTGGATCTACCACTGAAGTGTTTACCCTGTTGTCTAAATCAATTTCTAGATCTGAGCCACCGCCGAACATGATTTTCATTTTATCTCTGAGTCTTTCCGTGACAAATCTGCGAGACACCTGAAATGGTTTTAAGATCTCGGGAGCGTCAAATCTGTCTTCGTTTCGGTTCGTTACCGGCTTGTAGATAATGTCTTGCGACAAGTATTCCACCTCGTAATATTCATGACCTTCGCTGTCTGTGACTGATACAACCTCAGCAACGTCATTAACGTCTAGAGATACTTCCCTGAACTTACGATGCGCTCCAACCTCCGTGAACTGTTCTGTCAAACGACCAGAGACTACACGACCATGAGCCTTCACTGCGTATGCAACAGGCACACCTGAACCCTCATCCACTCTGGCTACACGGACTTCGTTTGACGGATGATCAAAGTGAACATCTTGATCTAACATAAAATATGCGCCACTCGTAGACTGAAACTGAGATTTTCTTTTCAAGATCGGCATGTAAGCAATATCCGGAGCCAAGCCGGTTGAGTTTGCAGGACACAAGATATAGAACGTGGCTACACCATACGAAGATGGATTACCTCTGAACTTGTAACCAAGTTGCTTACCTAGTTTTAAAATATTATCATATTCCGTGGCAGTGTCAAGGAAACTTTCGTTTGCTTGATAGTCCAAATAGAAAGATAGAATGTCGCCGACATAGGCAACAGTATCCAACATTAAAGAACCAAACGACGCTTCACTAAAATCTCGGAAGGTCTCTGGATAATATCTCTTTACATAATCAATCAAGGATTCCTTAATTGTTTCAAACTCTCTGCTTGTATATTTTATTGGCACAATCTTTTTTGGCATTTTAAATTACTCTCCCTGTGTACCCTTCAGTAAATAGCCCTCTCTTGTTATCAAAAAACAATTCAAGTTTTGCACCGCTGTCAAGCGGCTTGATCATAAGGTTAACTGCCACATGAAGGTAATTTTCCGGTATACCCGGCGTTGTATCTGCTGTGAAGAAATCTACAGAAATAATATCAACTGATGGAAGATATTTTTTAGTTTGCTTCTTAATTCTTGCACTAATATCCCCGTGGGTCGCATTGACATTCTGTTCAAAAAGATAGTTTTTCAACCCCACACCAAAGTCTGGATCCATGATTCTTTCACCCGGACTTGTCAAGATAATCATCTTTAGATTTTGCAGAACTAATTCCACAAATCCAGTATTCATCTGATACCCCTGCGTCTCACTATATACTAAAGGTAGTTTCGGTGACAAGCTCCTAACATTTTTCATATCGGTTTCCTCATTGTATAATTATCAGTTAGCACGCTTTATTGCCTATTTCTGTGTAGAGGAGAGTATTTTTTCTTTAAGAGCTTTTATTTTCTCTTGTTTCTCTTTTGCCCTCTGCTCACAAACTTCGGCTGCTTCGTCCTTGCTTGGAGAGTCTTCATCTCCACTATCCTTGAACGGATTACCGATTGGAATCTCAAAACCAAGTGCCAAATACACAAACCCTAACGGAGTTAGGGGTGGTCCGATGCCGATACCAAGCGGTGGGAATCCAAAAACAGTTGGAGGTAACAAACCGATAGATATTGCTGGGATTGGCAAACAAATTCCCGCAAACTTTCCAATATCAATAATAAGTTTTGAGATCTTAATATTGGGATCAATCATTTCTACAATCGCCTTGAATATAAGGAGCGGAGTTTTGATTGCCAACTTCAAGATCAAGTCAATACCAAGCCCCTTGAATCCAAACCCACCACCAAAGCTAAACGAGAAGCAAGGTGTACTAATTCCATCAGAAATGTTATCTAAAATTCTGGCTAGGTCTGAGTTGCTTGGTCCTTCAGCCTTGTAGCTGTTATTAAGAAGCGCCATGAATGCACGACGTAGCTCGTCCTTTGTTCCCGTAAAGATTGACTCTACATTTGGCGCTGCCGAGACAGACATAATTGTGTACACGGTCATCAGCCCCAAGAAACGATCTAACGGGATAGAAAACTTAAACAAAGAACAATATTCTCCGCTTTCAATCATTTGTTCTTTTAGTGACGGAAGTTCACTTTCATATACCGACTCCCACGATTTCCCCTCATCAGAAAAAATTGTTAGCAAGTTAGACTTCTTTGTTTGTTCCCAGAAAGATTGAGAAATGTTCGTCTCAACCAGCGGAGTGGGATGTAGCGTTCTCTCTTGTTCGCTCTGCAAAGTGCTGCTAGGATTTGCCGGATCACCTTCAGACCCTAATCCACGATCTACGGTGGTTGAACTAAATGTATACTTCTCAGTGACTTGATATGTCTTATACTTTTTACCAATAGATGCCAACTTCTCAAGCATGACTGGGGATTCTAGAGTTGCGACCTCGGTGGATTCAAAATATTGACCCATGTCAATTGCGCCGCTATTGCTAAATGAACTATAAACATCCTCAAGATTAGACTTGTTCGTCTTGCCTCTTTCAAAGTCTGACAGAGAAACAGGCGGCACCCACACGAGTCTTAGACCGGGAGAAATCATGGAAAAATAATTTTCCACCTTCCAGAACACTTCCGAATCTTCAGGATCATACAAACCCTCTACCGTCTCGCTGTTAAAAAGATTAAATTCTTGTGTCTGTAGACCCACTGTCTTCTGGTGTGTTCGCTTTTTAAGATTATCTATAATTTCTTTAAACAGATCTGCAAACTTGCTCTCCATCTCAGATACCGAAAAGTAAAAATCTCCGGTTTTCTGCCCAAAAGCAGTTTCAAAAGCAGCTTCAATAATTTCCTTAGCAGCCGTCAACTGTTTCTCTTTCAACTGTGCTGCGTCTAATCCTGTGTTGGTTGAGCCTGCTCCTTGTTCAATGATACTTCCGAACGACTCTACAAATTGTTCAGAAATACTATAGTCACCCTTGAGGCTGATATAATAATATCTCTCCAAGAACAAGTTTCCGTTTGTTAGATCAAACGCTTTTCCATTTTCAAACTTTGTTTTTGTTTCGGCGATTCTACTAACCTTTGTTGCAACATTTGTTTCATTATCAACGCCAGCGCCGTCACGTTCAGGGTTATCTCCAATGTATTCATACACTGGATTATCTATTTCTCCCTGACGGATATTTGAGAATCTAACTGAATCATCTATGGGAACATCAATAACCGGCACCCACTCTTTGATGAGCTTGTCATGAACGTTGAGAGTGTTTTCAAATTGAATAGCCTGAAGTGCTTCGTCTCTCTGAAACAAATCTCTCATCTCAACCGCCACAACGGCAAATTCATGAATAAATAACAACTTGAGAATCTTCAGTGCTTCTTCTTCAGGATCTGCATCTGTGACGTGTTCGTTGTCATCGTCCGTTTCAGATGATGGTGCTACAGGCTCCACTTCGTCTGGCGACGGTGGAGTGTCTGGTTCTTGTGGAACCAGAGTCATGATGTATTCCATGAATTTGTCGTAATACGAATCGTTATAAGAAATCATCTCCTCTTGCATCTTTTTGATCATGAACTCTAGGACATAATCATCAAGATTGTCCTCAACTGAGAACTCGGCGAAAGCAAAAATACCACGCATAAAATAATCAATCACGTAGGCTCGGATGGTCATCTGAACAACAGATTTTATCATTGCCTCTCTAAGTGGATCGGGTTGTTCCTCGCCTTCTTCAACTTCTTTCTCAATCAATGAGCACATACCGCCGCCGTTTTCAAAGGCATCCTTTGCAGCTTTTTTAAACTCTTGCACAGACAAGAGATGGGGGTCTACACCGCAGACCTTTTCATACTTGTCTGGTTCTCGGGAGAAAACAATTTTTTCCAACACAGGCACGCTGGCTTCTACATCTGCGGCACCATTGCTCTGGCTCATGGGGCTCGGCTCGTTGTCAAAGAGAACGCTGCTAGAAATTTGCTTTGCAATCAATGACATTATATCATTCGTAACCTGCGGATGCACGAAGTTACTGTAGAATTTTCTCAACTTTTCAAGATATTCTTCTGCTGCCGGATCAAGCGACCCGCCGTCTTCAGTTAAAACATATTCCCACTTTCTTTTCGCCATCAAACCAAACACAGCCTGCTGTGGAGGTAGTTTATATACATCAAATTTATTTACATATTTGTAGTTCCAACAGCCCGTGCTCTGCCACAATTCTTGAAGAACTTCCCACAAGTCTGGTCTGTGCATGTGTAAAAGAATGTACTCACATCGTGCGTCACCTTCTAGGAGAAGCGCCTCTCTATACGCATCGGACGGACTAATATTCTCATTATATTGTTCTGCTGGGAACTCTACAACTTGATCCAAGTTTGACTCAATTGGGTCACAGTCAGCTTCAGGAGACTTATAAACGTAAACACGAACAATTTCTCCATCCACCTCAATCTGAGTCGTCATTGTCCCTTCTTCAGTAATCGCATCATCAGTACCAAATTCTGCTCCCGTGGCTTCAAACACGCTGGCAGATTGACCCGGTGCAAGACCCTGAATATAATCTCTCGCACACTCCTCCACCGGCACTTCTACCTCTCTCCTTAGTCCCAATTCGGACATTGGATCATCACCGGGGAAAATCTCTATAATATACTCGTCATCAACTCTCTGACCGTAATCCTTGTCAATAAACTGCCAAGGGTTTTTATATCTCACCTTCCAGTCCGGCATGAACTTCATCAAAGAATCCAGATCAAAGTCTGGTAAGTTTGGCACGCCGCTAAGCTGCTCTTTTAACTGTTCCAGTGCGATTCTTGTATCGGGATCGGGTGGCAGGACAAGCTCATAATAGATTCCCTCGTTGTCCATTTTTGTTATAAACGCTCCGGAGCCTTCCAGACCCTGCAACAAAGTCTTTGTGGTAATACAGGTTTGTCGCCTACCCACCTCAACTGGAATCTTCTTGTTTCCGGCATCTTCTGCTTTTCCAAATCCTGTGTCAAAGTCAAATGTAATTCCCTGCGCTTCCATTCTTCTAACTTCGGGGTGCCACACGTACTCACCCGATTCTGTTGTGAACGAAGCATTCACCTCTTTCTTTACATTTGTGGACGAAATCATGACCGACTGATACGAGGACGCATCCCTGTTGAACGCCATATAAATTGGTTCAAAAACTGTATCTAAAACAGTGTCAAGCATAAAATCAATAGAATCATGTTTTAACTGTATGAGACCGGGTTTTGGATTTCCGAACTCGTCTGTTCCGCAAAACAGGGGCGGCATCGCATCCTGAAATGGATTCGCAGCGCCGGTCTGAAGGTCTGCCAACTTGTTCATGAGATCTTGAAGTGCTTCACCTCTTTTCCTTTTTCTTTCTTTAGCCCTATCAAGCTGTTCTAGGATCTGATCTTCCGTAATGTCGTCGCCCTTAGCTCTTAATCTTTCAGCTTCTGGTGTATCCAAATTATCAACAATTACGCATGATTGATCATAACTTCTCATTGTTCTTGGAGAACGGGCGAGAGTGTCACAGAATTCACTGGTGACCATACGACCAACCATCATCATGAAATCTTTAATCTTTGTTTTCGTATTTAATTTCTTTGCAAAAGACGGATACTTCTTTCTAATGAGTGCACGAACAATTGACAATGTTCTCTGTGATGCCATTCCCTTCAACAGTCTGCAAAGTTCTGATGGAGGCAACAACATTGACACGTCTTGTAAAATATTAGCTAAGTCTGCAAGCCTGTCACGCTTTTGTTCTTCCGTGAGCGGTTCATTAAAATCTCCAGAAAGCAACCCCATTGCATCAAGAATGTCTCTCTTGTCTGCATCTGTTTTCTTATCCGCTTCGTCTTGATTAACTGCTGTCTGATTTGCCGCATCTTCAATTGCATCATTAATATTCGTGGCGTTATCTTCTGCCTCGTCCTTACACAGCGACAACAAAGACTCAACTAAATCTTTAATCATCTGCACGAACGCCTCAGTGAGTGCTTGAACAATCGCATTAAAAATTTCCGCAGACAAGTCTGCCATAATGTCCATGGTTGGCAACTCATCAGGAAAATCAATTGATGGGACTTTTGGAAGTGAAAGACATGGCAACTCTAGTGGTAAAGGAATGTCAATATCTAAATCAATCTTAAAGTCTGTGTTGAAACATGCAAGTATTGCGCCAACCAAGTCCATCAGCGTAATCTTATTCATAACGACCGCAAAGACATCATCAAGCTCTGTAACCTTTGCCAGCGCACCATCAATATCAGCCAAGATAGGCTCACCCACAAAGTCAACAGTGAGAAGCGCCTCCTCCCTAATCTGAGAGCGAATACCTTCGCCAGACATTTTTAAATCTTCTTTTAACTTCAGTGCAGACCCTTTCAAGGAGTTACCCATTGTCTTCAAACCAGAAGCAATACTATCAATACTCATGTCCATACAGACTTCACCCGACGAGCCTGAACTGTCAGAAGGATTTAATTCTTTATCTAATTTATCTGCCGCTGTAAGCCCCGAAGAAGACGGATTATCTTCGTTACCCATTGAAGAAATGTCTGCTGGGGAGTCTTTACCGGGCTTTGATGGGCGAATTTCTACTGACTCGTAATCAGTAAACCTGCCAACGTATTCCATCCAATCCATACCCTGCTTGCCTGCATCTTCCATGTCGTAAAGATAAAACAAATATCTTACCGAGCGTTGTGAGTCTGCTGGTTCGCTATCAACGAAGGATGACCATCCAGACGTGAGCGCCTTGTAATGCCCCGTGGAGTTCTCTGCTGCATAAATTGGAACATAATCCCCATCTAAACCAAGTTCAATGGAGTGTGTTCCGGATGTTGCAACACCGTTCGCCGACAACAGCGTATCAAACGATTGAATAAATCTTTCAAATCTATCTGCCTCTTTCCGGAAGTCTAGATTTTTTACCTCGCCAGAAAAATTATCTACAACAGTGGCATAAGACTTCATGTGACCTGAGACTCTTTTTACTCGGTCCTTATATGATTTGGACGGATCCAAAAATAAAACAATTTGTCGCACGGTGCCGTCACGGATTTTATAATCTTCCATGTAGACGGACCCAGAAAACTCTGGTCTTCCAAGATCGTCAACGCTCTTGACCGGATCTTCAATTTCTGGTGTCTTGTCTTTTAGCTTGCCGATATACTTCATGGGAAGCGTCACGAGAACTCTCATCGTTTCGTTAGGCTGTAACGAGACATAATAGTCTTCTACACGAACTGCCGCTTCGGCAGCTACAACTGTTTGTGCATATTCGTCCGTGTCTTCTTTCCCAAGATCCGAAAGCAGCAATTTCACAGCAGGAACTCTTGCTTCCAACATCCTGCTTTCAAGCTCAGAGCCACCGGTAGATGTATGCTCTGTATCATACGAGATGCACCACTTCTTAGATTTCGTATCCTTAAACGGCTTGTTCGGCTCCTTGGCAGTCCAGTCAGGAGAAATGGTAAATACTTCACCCGAAGCGGGATCAGAACAGTCATATTCCAAATAAGTTTCGCTAGACGTATCCAACTTTTTTGCAAACTTGTTATATACAAATCCCCGCTCTGAGCCAACGGAAACTTCATCCCACTCGCACTTGTAGCCCACGCCGGGATCTCTTACCGTAAACCCTTCGCCACTATCCAGCATCCTGATGAGTGCACCTTTTTTATTTATATCTTTTGATGCGTTCTCAGAAACCTTAACAGAAGCGGGTGTTTGTCTTAGCGCCAGTCTTGAACCATTAGCATCAACGTAATGTGTCTTGTTTGTAGTCGGCTTTGGCAAAACCGGAGTTTTCTTTCTTTCTTGTTCTGTGGTGTCTGTCTCTGTCTCCGGTTGTGAATTCTGTGGCTCAATCTTTTTCTCTGTAGGTTCAGCCGCTTGAGTGGTTTTCGGAGCAAAAGATGTTCCCGACTTCAACTTGTTCAGTGCTTCTTCCCGCTGAGTGCCTGTACGGCAAACTTGTGGGTAGCGAGCACAGTATGCATCTCTATCCGCACTCGTAACAGTCATCTCTATTCCAGCACGATAAACTCCGGGGTTAGGTGCGAGAGACTTCTCTCCCATCATGCCCTCAACGTCCATCTCAATTTCTGCTTTGACCATATCATGAATAAATTTTTGAACATTTTTATTCTTTTCGTAGTCGTACCCGAACTGCTCTGACCAATACTTTTTGTATTGTTTGTCTTCGTAATTAAGATCTGATTTTTTTAGCTTAGCCATCTTTATCCCTTAATTCACATTGTTATATCTAGACAAGATCCACTTCTCGGAGTGACCAGACGTGATATAATTTGCTTTAAATGTCTGTAGATTAACCTTGTTCATAACCAAAGATAATTTGGTCTGGGTTAAGTGATTAATCATTGTTGAAATACCAATCGGAATTACAGGAATTGATGGAGATGTTGGTAAGCCAAACAGTGGAGACTGATGGAAATGACAAGTGAGCACAGAATTAAACTGCATCTGAATCATAAGCATGTTGTCCACAATCCCATTTAATTTGTCCACGTGTTTAACCAATTGCTGTAAAGCAGTCACAAGTTTTTTACCTTTAACGATTGGTTCCAAACCTTCGTCGTCATTACCTGCAATCAAATCAATTCCATACACAGACTTACTTTCACTTGTTTGTGAGTTCTCCCTGTCAGTTCTTGTCACCAGTTTAATACCTTCTCTACCAATAACTCTTACTGCATCTGCCTTGATGCCAATAGCAGACTTGGCTTTTGATCTGGGCATTGAACCCAAGACAAGATTAAAGTTTGAATCAATGTCAGTCTTTTGACTTAAATAAATTCTAGCAGAATCACGAGTAAAGTCTGGATCACACATTGCACGTTCGCCGTTCTCTTGCCTCTCAATGGCACGACGACCCATTCTTCCGACCACCAAATCCATCATTCCAGCATGAGTGTGCCCTTTACCACCGTAGCCGCTTGCACGAGAACCGGGGCGGTCTCTGCCCAGCACGACCCATGAGTTGTTTGCACCCTTGATAACTTTTTCACAACCAGCATTAATAAATTGAGGCACACCCTCTCTCATTGCTTCGCACAAAACACCGCTGGCATCTGTAGAAGAAGGATCTGCATCTTTAATTTTTCTTGCGACGGTTGAATCAACCGAGCTAATATCAATACCTTTTACTCTATCGCTCATCTCATTCCTTTACTAGCATGGTGACCAGTTAACGTCCTTGCTCTTACCAGAGAACCCTAAGTTTCTAAAAACACGTCTTTTGTGTTTTGCAACGGGGGAACATCTAAATTTACTATCGCTGTGAATCTTCAGCATCGTGGTTTCCCAAGTCTCGCCAGCAGGCAAGTTGCCTGCATATTGAAAGTGCCACCATTCGGATCCCATCGTGTTTGAACTACAATTTTTAAAATAACTCTTTCTTCCGCCAATTGGCTTATAATTGAATGCTCTAAATAGTTGCGTAAGATTAATAAAGTTGCCAGTAACTTGTTTTATTATGGGCTCTCCCTTTGTTCCTCGTGGGCAAACTCGTGCATCCAGAGTTAATCTTTCAACCTTGTGTCCTTCATACTCTGTACCGGGCTCTTTGTTAGAGCGTGCCCAAACAACCCACATTCTATTTCCGGGGTATCCCCCTTCTGGATCGTATGTTACCACGAATTCACACTCGTTCAAATTCGCCGACGGATAAAGACTGCCAGCATGTGTGTAAATATCAAACGCCATGAATGTGTAGTGGAAAGATGTGGTGCTTCTGTTTTTATTATTTGGATCATAATTTGCGAGACCACGACCGGTGCCACCCGAAGGTAGAACGCCACCAAGTTCATTAAGAACCTTCTTAACTCCAATCATGTCGTTCGCTGCATCTTCTCGCATGTATGCGTTGTTGCCGCCCTTACCTGCACAGAAGTCTGTTCGGATTGCGTCAAACTTAATCTTCACTTTTTTCGCCTTTGGTTCTGACAGTGGAACCCCTTCTCCTTGATATGTAGGGTTAGGAGTAGATGGACCACCGCTGAATGCGCCGCCACCGCCGTAGCCGCCGCCGCCAGAGCCGCCAGCGCCACCACCTCCAGCACCGCCTGCACCGCCGCCGGGTGAACACCCACCTCCATTTGTCGGAGTCGTACCTCCGCTGCCAACCTGTCCTGACGGTCCTTCCGGAGCCGGTTTTGGTGGTTCTGGTGGGGGAGGAGGAGGCTCTGGTGCTTTGTATTCTTCCCAGTAAGTCAGACCCCCTTTGAAATAAGCAATTAATTTTTGACAAGGATCAACATAATCCCCAAAAACCTGTGGAACCTGATAATCACGCTGGGGTATAAAATCGCCTGCCGCTGTTTTAACAATAGCTGGCTTGCCTTCGCCAGCCTTGCAGGGTAGAGCCTCCGCAGATAAATATGGTTTATCAGCATCGCTCATTCCGTTTTGATCTGTAACGATCAAATACGGGTGTACGGGTGGCATTGGACCACCCTTTTTTCTACTCCTCAGTATATTCTCTGGTGATTTTTCCAGCCACTCGTAAAATAAATCTCTTGGAGTCTTTTTCGCTTCTTCGCTTTTATTTTCTTCTTTGTTATCTTTAACTGTCGTAGCCCCCTCCGTTTTTGCTTTTGGATCTTCTTTTTCAGAATCAGCCTTTGGGTTAGGGTCTGTCCTAGTAACTTCTTGTTCTGCCACGCCGGTCTCAGGATTGATCAAACCAGAAATGGAGCCTTTGAGTTTTCCAATAAAACTCGTTTCTTCTTTCTTTTCGCCGCCTTCAGCGGCTGCTCCATCACTGGTAGTTGCTTCAATGTCTTGCCAACCTTCCGGCTTTAAATCTTTGAACAACGTCGGGCAAAGCTGTTTTGCCAGTGTGGGTGTCCAAGGAATAAGTGGTCTGCCGTTTGAATGGGGAATGTTGTGCTTATTACACAACTCAATGCACCCAGCCCACGCTTTCTGCATTTCTTCAGGCTCATAAACAGCCACAAACATCTTAGAACGCACTTTTTGATGCCAATATGGAAACAGGTGCGATCCTACACCGCCGAAGCTACCGCCCGACTCAACCGTCCGGAGAAGACCTCCCGGTCCAATAAACGTAGTCAAAATATGAGTCCCGCCGTGTGGTCTTGGGTTTCTCTGTTCCCGAGGAGTAACTGGTGAGTTGTGTGACAAAACTTTGTTAGCCTCTGTAATCTTTGCACGGGAACCAATAAAAATCTGATCACCGGGCATAACTGGTGGGTGGTCGGCAGCACCCCACTCTGTGTTTGGGTCTGTGTTTGGGTCTTTAATACAAACTAAACTTCTAGCCTGACCACGACGATAGTTAGACACGGCGCAATGGTTGGGACCATTGAAACCATATCCATTACCCATGTAGTCACGACCAAAACTTCCATTTGCACGACCTTTCATAGCTGGACCCCAACCCGTGATTCCATACACCACTGAGTGCCATGGCAAGTCAATTGTGCTACCCTCTGGGACGCAGCCTTTTTCTTGACCTTCCGACAAGTATCCCTTACCTGTCCAGCCACGGAATCTAGAAATCTCTAATCCATTAAAATTTGTGTCCTTGCTCATCATAAGCTCTACCATGCACCTTGACAAGTTTGTGAAACCAGAACAATCAATTCCACCCTTTTCATAAAACCAATGTTTGCAACCCCATCCGTAAGGTCTACCACACTGATCTTCAGCCACTAGACGCTGGGCAAAGATAATTCTTTCATGGTAGGTCGGTAAGCTATTGACACATCCGATGCCAATATTTGCACTAACGGCAACACCCCTGCCGCCCTTCTCAACATAACGAATAAAAGCCGGTCTGTATAGGTGCGCTTTTCCGTTAGCTTTTGAGTTTGGTGGGTAAGATGGTGTCGTAGTTTGAAAGCAATTCTCGCACGTCTGAGGCGTAGAAGAACCAAAACTTGTAGCTGGTGGTAGTGGTCTAGACTTTTTAGGGTGTGAATTACAAACCTGCTTTTGTTTAGCTAGGGGCGCATAAGCCTGAACTGGAAACTTTTTATATACCTCAGCGGCATTGGCTGCTGCTAGTTTTTGAAACTCAGCCGTGTATTCAACCGCCTCACCGGGAGCGCCTGTTGGACCTCCACCTCCGCTGCCGGGACCGCCGCCGACTGGACCGTTAGCTGCATCGGCAGCGCATGTGGTGTCTGCTGGTTTCGGTGACGGCTCCGCAAAGACTTTTCCAATATAATAAGGATCTTCAAACGTCTCAATATTTCCGAAGCTAACCCAGACTAAATCGCCAGCTTCTGCATCCTCTACGTCTGAAGTTCTCGCAACAAAAGTTGGGTATAAATTTATTTTAGTGTATTCAGGATCTACTGCACCTTCTTGGTATGGAAGATATTTTTTCACTCTAGGCAGATCAACATGAAGTTCGGGAATGTAAACCTTGAATTGCTTCAACGGGTAAGGCATCTGCTCTTGGTTTTCACCCTCTTTCTGGTCTCCAAAGTAGCTCTGTAACCAAGAGTCTCTTGGTAGCTCATCTGGATCTTCTCCTGTAATTTCAGGTAGTTTTTGAATTACAATTCCACGATATGGACCTGTGCCCGTCCTTGCATTAGGGGTCATTGCTTTCATTGCCGCCATCTTAATGGCACGCATTGAACCACCATTGGTCGGGTCTGGTGCTCCACTGGTTGGACTGGGGCGTACCGCTGGGTTTAGTACGCCGTATCCAATTTGTTTAACCTCTGCATCTGATAGTTTTCCCATTCATCTTTTGTCAGTCCTCGTCGCCGTTGGACTGATCGCCTCCATTGATAATGTCATAAATCTCATCTTTAAGCTCGGATGAAATCTCTGCTTTTGAGCCACTATCTCGTTTGACGATTGAGGTTATTTTTACCAACTGTTCATTTGAGCGTTGCAGTGTTTCTAGATATTTTGCAGCAACCAGACCTACCGACTGATGGTCGCCTTGTCCAGCCATGTTGGAGATAAGATCTGTTAAAAGTTTAGATGCTAAGGCTCTATCGTCACGAATGTTTCGTGTCGCTTCGTCAACATATTCTTTTAGTTTTTTATCCACCTGACCTGCCCCCTAGATATTACCGTCGTTCCACTCTGACATGAAAACCCTATATTTGGCTCGTAGTTTGTTCAGATTATTAACAACTTGTTTTGTGTTCAACCCTGTTAATTCTCTAATGTATAAATAAATAGCTTTCTTATTGAAAATTTCAATATCGTCTGGGTTTTCCATCAATACACATATTGCCTTATAGACCTTTTCTTCGTTGGTTTTCATAGGCATCTTACCCCACTCACGAATCTCTCCCCATAGAGAATTCCAAAACTCCTCCTGTTCTCTTGTCTTGAGATAAGGGTTGTTCGTAGACATGTGTTTTTCTTCAATAGATTTGGGAAGTTCGTCAAATGTGATCTCTCTACGGTTCCTATAGGAATTCTTTTTCACCTTGTGGATAAACCAGTTTTTCGTGATAACCGAGAAATAAGAGAATGCCTTTGAGCCCTTGCTCGGATCAAACTTTTCTAGAACAGTAGTTAACCAAACTTTGCACTCATCCTTCAAGTCATCAATATTGGGAAGTGTCGTAAACTTATACGTGTATACGATCTTATCTACCATCTCGTTGAATGCAGGCTGAATCCACTCCCTATAGAGATGTTCTCGTTCATCCTTATCTAATGATGCAGAGTATGCAACAATCGCATCCTCATGTTCCTGACGAAAGTAGTGACGACCTGAGCCCCTGCGTCTTCTTCTTACTTTCTTCTTTGGTTTTTCCTCAGTCTGACTCATATTCTTCATCCTCCGTTTCTTCTTCAAATAAAATGGTAGAGTCAATGTCTGCAAGAGACTCAGCCAAAGATTTTGTATGGTCTAGCAGACCTCGCAAGGTCTCGTCTCCGTAAAAGGTATCTAAACCGTAAACAGTTTCAAGATGCTCTACGAAGTCACTAACTTCTTCTGATAATTCTTTATTTTTTTCAATCATTACTGCCATCTTCATCAGAACTTTCCTAACGTACCACACCATCAGACCTGCGGTAGTCAGAGAAAAAATAGAAAATAAAATAATAATAATATCTACGGCAGTGCTCATGATTCGTACTCCTTTGAGGAACTTTGCCTGTCCTCTTTCAGTGCCTCTCTCGCTTCCCTGATTGAACGTTTTACGACATCGCCAGCCTTTGATTCGTTAGGCTTTGCGTTGTAAGACACATATGGAAGAACTCTGACAAGCGTTTCTTCACCACACTCTGGGCACATTGTCAGAGTTTCTTCCATCGTGTGCCTTGTTTGAAACTCATGCTCACATGATTCACAAGCATAAGTATATCTAGGCATTAAGACTCGTCCGTCTCAGTAAGAACCACCGATGGTGCTTGTGCTTTTACCGTTGGTGGGTTCGTCACTACGAGTTCTGAAGCATCTGGCTCCGAATCAAAAGCAAAGTTCATATCCCGAAGAACAGGAACAATGTCGCTCTGCTCCATTAGTGACTTTTGTAGTGCCATCATAAGGGCACCAATAGCTTGATTAGACAATTTCATTACAATACCTCCATAATTGAATTAAATAATTTTTGTCCTTGTTCACCTTCTTGAAAAGATGATACAATATGTTTTTGTAACTTCTTGGCGTTCTTTTGAGATTGAATATCTCCATTGCGAACAGAACGCATCTTGAATTTTAAATCTTCCAAATCAACATAACACCAGTTTGTACCCTTTTCAATTACCCCATTCCAGACTGCCTCATCTTGCACTGGCAAAACCTTATGTTCCACCCCAACGATGTGAGACTTTTCTTTCTTAGAGTTCTTTGCAGGCTTAAACGAAGTGAAATCCGTATAACCACTCCACTCGGGAGCAATAATTTGCACCCCTGATGCCGCTGCTTCAAAGATTGGTAGCCCGAAGCCTTCTCCATGAGATGTACTCACATATGCGGAGATTGCGTCATCAGAATATAGTGACCTCATTTGACCATCAGTCAAATTTCCATGAATTAGGTGAATTTTACACTTTCTATCTGGGAAGTTGTCTAACAAACTCTTGATTGCCGACTTAGTGTTTTCCCTATCCTTTAGAGAATTGTTCTTAATATTGAGCTTGACAACATAACCAACATCAGAATCATTATGAAACTCCTCAAGGAAAGCAATGAGTGCTGTTTCAATGTTCTTTCGTGGACTCACTTGCGCCACTGTCAAGAAATTAAAATCGGTCGTGACGTACTTCTCAAACTGTGGAATTTCTTCTGACTGAACGTTTCTATACGGAAACGACACAACATCAATGTTTGTGTTTGCAGAAATTTCTCTCTCCTCTCCAAACGGATCTTTAAGAAATGTCTTCGCCTGAAGGAAACCATTTTTTGAATGTTGGGATGGGACAATAATCTTGTCTACCAAGTGCGTTCCCCGGATCCAAGAGTCAGAAATTCTGTCTGTCTCAATGCCAGCCGTGATGCCGATGTTTTTCTCACAGATTCGGACCCACTCATTTGGAACTGTAATCTGGATTGACGCATCTGCATTTAAAGAATTACCTGCATCAATGGTTTTTAGGAGGAGAGAATCTACCCATTGTCTCTCCTCATCATCTTCAAACTTCCAGCTAGTCGCACCCCAAGGAGTGTTGATAAGATAAATGTCCACTTTGTCTTCATTCGCCCTTAGAGAGCGCAAAACGAATCGTGCATGTTCACCATACCCAGAACGGGAAAGAACCGGACCTCTTACAATAATTTTTTTCATAACTGTTCAATACTCCAACTGTTGTAATTTTTTCTGTTATCCCAAGAACCATATTTGTCATGAACTTCTGTCATAATTTTATCCCAACTCTCGTGAAACTTGTCAAATGCATAGTTTGTTAAAACGTGCTCACGTCCTGCCTTGCCCATTCGCCGCCGCTCGGCTGGAGGCATGTCGTACATTGCTTTTAAAGTCTTAATGAACTGTTCTTTTGACACCCTATCTTCATAAATGTAAGGAACACCCTGTGAACTGTTCAGTGCTCTTGAAGCAGGTTCAATCCCGAGACCAAACCAATCAGAGCCGTTCGTAACCTGCTCTTGCAGTCCACCGGTCATGTTAACAATGATTGGTGTCTCGCAAGCGAGAGATTCAAGTGTTGATAATCCAAAACCTTCTGCATCAGAAATATTAATTGTACAATCTGCCATGTTATAAATCATTGCAAGTTCGTTTGGAAGATATTTTGAAGACGAAATAAGAACTTCGCCGCCTGTTGCACCACGAGCCGTGATAAGGTGTGACAAATCGGCACCATACGGGTCTTGAGGGTCAGTGTGCATAATAAGAGAAACATTGTCTTTGCCAACTGTTTCTGCAAATTCAGAAAACCACCAAAGAACCGAAGCACTCATCTTGCGGCGGGCGTTTCTATTGTTCCAAAAGAAAACAAACCTATCTTCTCCACCAAGAGAGTTGATTTTAAAATCTTTAATTTTATCTTCATCAATCTTGTTAAAAACCTCTGTGTCAACCGTGTGTGGAAGATAATAATTATCTAACTCTGGTGTCACTTTATTGACTACATCGTGAGTTAACTTTGAGATTGATACAATTGCATCATTTGAGAGATATGCCTCACGGTTAAAATGCGGGACTGGATAGTTGTCCCAAACATGATAGTAAACAATTGGAACCAATGGACGAATCTCGTCTTCCATTTGCCAGAGCCACTGATACCACTTAGGGTCGGTCATGATCCACATAATATCTGGTCGTTCTGTACGAAGAACCGACCGAATAATTTCTGGTGTTCCAAAATATTCTTCTGGTTTTCCTGTTCCACCAACGGGGAAAATTTTCCAATCGTCTCCGTACTTTTCTGTAACGACGGGGGTGTTATTATTGTTGGTAACTGCACCACCCAAGCTGACTACAGAATACTTTCCAGTATCCAACAGCCCCTCAATCGTATATCTTGACTGAATACCAACACCTGAAGGTGTAAATGGGTGGTCGCCAAGAGTTAAAATTTTTATCTTTTTCATTTTATTTCCTTGTACAATGCTTAGTGTTGTAGAATTCACACATACCATACTGACCACTGCAAGCCAAACGATTCTTAATATGATTCTTGTTCTGAATGTTGTAAATTGCCTTGTTCAAAAGATTCATTGCATTATCCGTCTTCTTCTTTCCTGAAGAAACAACAAAAAACTCAACTAAATCTTTCTTTGCTGTTCTCTTTAATAGGGCAAAATGAGTTTCAATATCTGATGGTTCTACATCGTGCTTCATCGCATAAAAATTCTTATACAGGGTTAGCTGGTATGTGGTCATCGGCTCCGTTCTCCGTCTCATGTCCCAACCCCAAGAACATGTTTTCCAGTCAATAATATGAACTTTTCCATCTGGCGTTTTTAGAACCAAGTCAATATAGCCCTTGAACTTATAGTCTTCATACCCCGGAATACCTTCCATGAGGCTTTCCTCGGTTTTTAAAATCTCATATCCATCTGGAAAGTATTTGTTGAGTGCTGGAATTACACGGACTGCAAGTTCTCTCCCTGCGGATCTCATCGCTTCCACGGTCTTGCGGTCTAGACCTTCCACAATCTCACGGGGAAGTTTTTTCAGTTCACCAAGGAACGCTATCTCAAACTTCTCAACCTCATTAACTGTCTCGTCAAGGAGTTTAGTTTCGCAAACCTCGTGAAGTGCTGTTCCGAAAGCAGTATATTCGTTGCCTTGAAAGATCTTCAGCTTGTCAATGTTGACAAGTTTGTGATACCAAGGGCACGTATTCCAATTTTTTAATTCAGAAAAAGATATGTGTGGCATAATGTTACCTATTCAGCCTTCTTTTTGCGCTTCTGCCTTCTTCTCAGGATAGCTGTCGTGCTGTTCTCTGGTTCTGTGGATGGAATTTTAATTGTCCATTTGCCAGTAACCTCTCCTCTAGCGTTGGTGATTGGGTTGCCAGAAATAACGGAAATCATGTCTGCACCCCCCTCTTGTGCAATCACCTGTAGCTCTCTCTCTGTTATCCTAGTAGCTGAGACTTTTGGGTGACGACAATAAAGAGTAACTGTAATATAAGCCTCACCGATCTCTCTGTCAACCAAAACTTCGCATTTCTTTATGTCTTTTTTAAATTTCACTGTGTGTCCTCCGAACTAATAAGACAGCACAGATTCAACCTTTGAATATAGTACGGGAGAAACACGCTTTACTTCTTCACGATCTCCATATAGATATTCCTCAAACCCCACAGCAAAATACTCTCTAAGAGAAGTCATGGAATAAGCGGTTGGAAAAACATCTACACTTAACATATTCAAATTGTCGTAACCTACGCCCTTATAAAAAAAATAATCCAACTCTTTAGAATACTCGGTATCTAAGAACTGTACTATATTTACATTATAACCCGACATTGAAAGTATGTCAAGCATTTTTTTTCTTTTTTCTATAAATTCTCTTTCCAAATATCCATCAGAGTAGATTTCCATACCCATGTAGGATTCAACAGCGTGTGCAACTTCGTGAACAATGTCATCAACCAACTCCTCAACACTGTCTTGTTCATTGGTGACATAGATAGAAGAATCTTTATAAACAGCCTTAACTTCTCTGCTTATAAGTTCTGGGAATTCTCCTATGAAAATAGATTCAATTTCTCTTGATAGGTGGTGTGGTACAATTTTCTCAATGTCGGCGATTGCCTTAACCAAATCCACTTCTTGTGGCAATGAGTGAAGAACATATACGGGAACTGTTCCAAATATACTATACTCTTTTCTCTCCGAGAGAACTCTTTGCGCTCTTTCTGCTATAATTTCTCTCATGACTAATCATCCCTGTTGTGTCCGTAGGAATCATCCAGACCCTGTTTGTAGCCACGAATCCAGTTTTCCTCTGCAACAACCATCAGGAACTCGGGGAACTCTGACGACATAACGTTAACAATCATCTCTACAGTGACTTCATCATTCTCTGGTTTTGCTACGCTGCCAACGTAGTTTACTAGCAACTCCTTCAGACCAGCCTCAGACTTAACCGTCTTTAATAAGATTGGGTTATCCATATTAACTCCTTTGTTTTATAATACTTTAGCCGCTAGGGATGCAACTTCAGAACGCTCACCCTTTAACAAGGTCACGTGTCCAGTGATAGGAAAAGATTTTAATTTCTCAACAGCATAAGTTAAACCATTTGAGGTTTCATCCAAATAAATGTTGTCAATCTGTTCAATATCACCAGTCAAAACTATCTTAGTTCCTTCCCCAACTCTTGTTATTATAGTCTTTAATTCGTGTTTTGTTAAATTTTGTGCTTCATCTACAATGATAAAAGCGTTCGCAATAGAACGTCCACGAATATATGTAAGAGCCTCAATTTCAATTATACCAGAATCCATATACATTTCAAGTGTAGCTTTGTCATCGCCCAAAAGAAACTGCAAATTGTCTTGAACGGGCATCAACCATGGTGCCATTTTTTCTTCCAAGGTTCCCGGCAAGAACCCAATATCTTTACCGAGGGGTTGGACCGGTCTCGTCACAATTAGTCTTTTATACGGAGTTTCTTGTTTATCATCTTTTCTCTTTCTTGACTGAGGTTCCAACACCTGCTGTAATCCCGCTGCCAAGGCACATAGAGTCTTACCAGAGCCAGCCTTACCAATTAAAGAGACAACCTGTACGCTTGTATCCAGCAACAGATCTAAACCAAAGTGTTGTTCTTTGTTTCTAGGTACGACACCCCAAATCCCTTTTGAATATTCCCCATTGATTCTTTTCAAGGGTCTGTTGTAATCCATAAAACGAGCGAGTGCAGTTTTTTTATTGTTTGTGTTTGACACCAACATTAAAAACTGATTTGTGTGTAGGTGATATTCATCCTCTGACAAATAAATCGGATCTCCACTGTAAAACCTATCCACCACTGGGTCATCTAATAGAATCTCTCTATATCCAGTGTAGATTTCCTGTGCGTTCCTAATAATCTTACCCACGATGTAATCTTCGGCAGGAATCCCAAGGGCATCACACTTGACACGCATGTTAATGTCACGAGATACGATTGAAACTTTTCTGTGTGGTGGTGTTGCAGCCTCAGTAAGCGCAGTTGCAATAATTTGATTATCAGGATCTTCTCTTGGAAATTCTTCCGGTAAAAGTTCGCTATCATAACCCTTTACGGTTAATATACCCTTCCCCTTTCCAATACGAACACCTTTTTCTAGAGAACCTTTCGCCCTCATTTCATCAAGAATTTTAATTATTCTTCTTGCGTTCGTCCCTACAGAATCTTGTCTTTTTTTGTGTTTATCAATTTCTTCTAGTACCTTTAAAGGTACGACAACATCATTGTTTTTAAAGGCGTATACTGAATTAAAGTCTGTCAGATATACACTGGTGTCTAGTACATACGTTTTTTTACGTGCCATTTATTACCTCTACTTTTTCTTTTGCGTAATGGCTATACTATAAATAGTCTACTCTGACTAATTCGTTTTGTTAAAAAAAAACCCCCTCACGAGGAGGGGGTTAAAACATTAACTAATGTTTTTATCACACTGTATCAGTGATTAATTACGAAACACTGAGGCTTTCACCGGGGTAGCCCTCGCCAGCGTTTGCATCTACTTCCACTCCAGTGTAAAGAGTGACTTGTAGTGCGATTTCCGCTGGGTCTGCTGGATCATCTTCCAAGTCCTGCATCAAGCTATGCCAACCCATGGCACTGTACTCATCAAGTCTGATGTAGTGATTGCCCTGATCGTCAGAGTGGACGAACGTTGCTGGGTTATCGCTACTGAAGAATGAAACGAATACACCACGTGGGTGACCCATTTCGTCACGAGGAATGTCAGTTACTCCAAGATAATCCACTCCAATCGTTGCTGGTACAGAGGCAGCGCCGTGCTGGACAAATAATCTTGAATACATCTGATCGTCGCCTTGTGCTATACCATAAGTGTCATATGGTCTCATAAGGTCACGAGCAACGTCAATAGCGGTCTGATCACGGAAACTCAGGTCATTGCTTAACTGGTAGCCGATTTGCCAAGCTGGTGGATTCCACTCACCCATTGGAAATACGACTTCATGAGTGAAGTAGACATCTTCCGATAGTTCACTAATGCTCTCTACACCAGCGGCAAGTCCATTACCGAATTCATTCGTCATGTCAGCGATAACGATGGCACCGTCATTCATAGCGCCAACAAGAACGCCAGCAAGTGAAGGATCGTCTAACTTGATCTTGACGCCGGTCGCAGTTATCTCAGTTTCTGCATAATCCACGGTGATTTCGTCACCCCCCAAGCCTGCGGTGGTGATTGCATCAGCTAACGTAGATGATACGGTCGGAACCTCCGAAGTGAAATCAAGGAGCAAGCCGAGACCTGCTTCTGGATCATATTCCATGGATGCAGCAAGAGGTACTACTGCATCAGTCTGTGCAGTATATGTTGCGGTGGTATAACCACCACCTGTGCTATCACCCGGCATCTCAGTGCCACCCGAACTAGAACCATCAGAGTAAACCGTACCACCCAAATCAGAATCCTTCTCAGAATTTTCTGTTAGTGGTTCAGCGCTGAAGTCTGGACAATATAGCTCTGTGGTATCTCCAAGATCAAGCACTGGACCACACCAAATTGCTGTAAGTTTTACTTGCTTTGGTTCACTGTTAGGCTCACAAGCGATTGCTGACGTTGTTACCTCTAGCTTGCCTTCACTGTTAAAAGTGCTGTCTGCTAGAATATCAAGGTCATGGCGCAATACCGTCTGAGAATCTTGAACGATAGACACCTGAATCATCCACTTTCCAACATCCTGCATCCCAAAAGGAATAGCTTCGTCGGAAGTAAATGTCACGGTCGTTGCTGGGCAGTTATCACTAATCACCATATCAGCTACACCGTGAAGACCGAATGATGCAGTCATTGACTCAAGGTTTGCCGTAAATGCCGACAACTGACCATCAATGTGTGCCCATGCATCAGAATCAGACTGATCAATGAACGCTTTCAATCTTGATTGCAAGCTCTGTAGATGAGCCTCAAGAGTAAGAATGTCCGAGTCTAAACGAGCTTCAAGTCTGTCTGCGTCTGCTTCGGTCATGGCGAAACTTTCAGAAGCAACGGTGTGAACCGCACGCTGAAGTGCTCCCATTTCCTGCATTAGACCAAGAACAGATGTTACAGAATTTTGAGCTTGCATACCATTTACAATATCGTTAATAGCTTTAATCTCAATATACTGTTCTTCTCCGTCGGCTCTAAGAACTCTCAAGAACCAACCTTTATCAGCATCTGAAATATCAATGCTGGAATCTGGTTGTTCAACATTAAGAACACTAGCGTCAGAGTCGTGACCCTCACCAGCGTGCATATCTTCAGTCAAATCAGCGTCTGACCCATCAGCATTAAGGTCGTCAATGTCTTTATCGTCAGGAACAGCCTCGGTGAATAGACCACCACTAAGAGTACCATAAACAAGACCCAACTCTTTTACGAGTCTCTTACCTGCAACACCCTTGACAAAAACGTCTGCATCTGATGAAGTAATATCAACATCACCGCAAATTTCTGCGTCAAGTGCAACTCTCATGTGACCAAGCAATCTCTTGATTGGGCAATTTTTAAAACTAAGTTCCGCAGAACCAAATTTTTCTTCAGTTCCCTGCTCGGCAGGAATATCTGAAACGGTATCATGAGTTACCGTCTTAGCGGCGTCACGTTGACCCTGTAAGCGTCCTTCTGTGACTTCGCCTCTATCATTATTAAATGTAAATTCACTCATTGTTTTTTCCTCCAATTAATAAATAAGCGTATTCGTAACTCATATTATGAGTTGCCGTTGATGGCACTTGCTCTTGAGATTTTATTAGCCTCAGACTCAGCAGTCGCCAAAGTTCCCGGATGATCCGTACTGTTATAGTTTGGAACAAAGACAGCACTTTCAAAAGGTACACCTGAAAAATCTGGTGCAATTTGGTCACGAGCCTGTTCACATGCGTCGTCAAGATCAGAGTCTGGACCTGCGTAAACGCCGGTAATAACAATCCTATCTTGTGCCAATGCATGATCTGGACAAGTTTCTAAGTCAATATTGCACTTTAACTTATCACCATCGGTGTAAAGAACATGTGCAATGTCGGCAGAGCGAATGTGCTCATCTTCACCAGTTTTGTGTAAGTGGACTCTAACGTCCCAAAGAGAAACATTACCTCTCATTGAGTCAAGAGAACCATTTTCTTGAGGAATACTATAAACCTCAGCGTCCAAACCTTGAGCAGCCTCGGCGATTTGTGCTGAAAGACAGAATCTATCTCTAGAAACTCTGAGTTCGTAACATTCTTCTGTTTTATTAATTTTTTCCATTGCCTTAGCCATAAGAATAATATCTTTAGCTGAAGCATAATCTAGAATTTCAGTTTTGAGTTCTTCAAGGCTCGCCTGAAGCGTAACCAAGAAATTGTCAAATGAATTATCAAGTTTAGTGACCTCAACCTCACGACCAATCCTCATACTGTTAACCACAGTATCAATTGCCTGTGACAACTTGTCCAACTGAGCTTTAACCTCTGGTAGAGATTCAACTTTGTCGTCGCCGTCGTCTGGAAGCAAAAGGTCATCTACACCCTTTACTGCCTTGTAAACAACGTCTCCCCAGTTTCTTGTTAATCTCAAGAAAGCCTTTTCGCCGTGACCAGCATCCACGTTGTTTCCTTCTGCATCAAAATTTGGTTCGCCTTCTGCATCTACAAAAAGATTACCGACGAATTCCGCATCTTTAACCATTGAGGTGATTGCAGAACCATCCCCAATGAACATATCATGTCCTCCCTTGATTGTCATGCCGCCGCAAATATCAACACCTTGCGCCGCCAAAGCATAGAGAGCTTTTTTTGTCATACTCATTTTATTTTCCTCCAAGTTTGTTTAAAATGATTAAATGTTGTTTATTCACAACTTTCATTAATTGCCCTGATCGCCTACACCAGCAGTACCGAGATCATCAATCTTTCTCAAATCATCTGCACCTCCGATGGACTGGTTAAGAGCAAGAGGTAAATCTGGGGTAGCCTCAGCTTCCGTCGTTTCACCCTTCGGATTATTGCTAACCTTGTTATCAATCGTTCCTGCGTAAATTGCGTTAACTCTTAGAGTAGGAACAACGCTGATCGCATCACCGTTAACATCATCCATCAATACGCAACCTTCGGAGAATACATCAACCTTGATACCCTTGAGTACCGCTTCGCCTTCTTCCGCTGGCATATCAACAAATCTTGCTTCAAACTGAGCTTCAATATCACCACGAGCAACGCCGTTAACGATAGCAGAAACATCAAATTTCCAACAAGCAAGGTCTGAATCTTGCATTTTTGAACCAAGTTCAGCAGTGAAAGAAAGGACTTCTGGGATGTTACCGTCTTCAATCTGAGCTTCACCAGTGAATCTGATTGCAGACTCTAAATCTCTAACTTCATCAGCAAGGTCGTCAATTCGCTCCAATGCAAACTCAGCAATTCTTTCGTCTTCTCTCTTGATATATGCACCCAATTCAACCTCAACGTGGTTAATGTGTTGCATGAGAGCCAACATGTCCGCTGTCATTTTGTCTTCAAGATCATCAATAGCGTCAATGCTTGCAAGACCTAATTCAGCAAACATGTAACGTGCTGCATCCTGAAGATCTTTAATGCTTCGCATTCCTGCAAGAACAGAATAGACACTTCCAAGTTCACCTACTTGCGAAACAAGATCGTTAACAGGCTTAAACTCGCTATAGCGAACGCTACCGTCAGCCATGGTGTTTCTCAAGTACCATTTTTGATTTTGGAGAGGAATCTCTGTAACAACTCCAAACTCACTCCATGATTTGCTAACACCTTCTGCCTGAAAAGGAGTTAGGTGTGAAGGAGTCAAATGCGGCGAACTCGCCGGGAGCAGATCTGTACCGTCTAATTGTCTAGAACCGTTAAGACTATCTGCGGTTCTACCATCGCCAGACTGCTTATCGTTGATGCTCGTGCGAGCGAAATCAACGCTAGAGTCTCCAACGAAGCCCTCGCCGGGGGGGGTAACGGTCCCATTAAAGACACCATGCATCAATTCCAAACCAACGTCAGTTGAACGAATTGTTTTGATTCCTCTTTCAGATGGATCAATAGGTTGGAAAAACACATCGTTTTGCCAGTTATTAATTTCTTCTGGATCTTCTACAATGTTCCATGAACCATATCCAGCGTCATCACCGTTCTCGTCTACGAGTGGTCCGTACTTGATAAACACGCCGTGTACAAATTGAACTTCAGTGATTAGGTCACCGAAGGCGAAGGTGTCACCGTTTTTGTCAAACACCAAGTCTCCGTGAATGTTAATGTCTTCACAAGACTGAATTCCCATGGTCTTTAAACCACCAAGGTAGTCTTTACCACTCTTAGAAGTTGTGGTTTCAGTATGCACATCAGCAACACCATTGGCAAAGTAACCAAAATCAACCGGTAGGTTGGAAGGGTAAAAAGACGTTGCGTTTTCCCAGAGCATTTTTGCCTGTCTAAGCACTGCAATAGCTGATTCATTGGTGTCCAACAAAGCATCCTGTAAGGTTGCATACTTAAAATCACCATTTTCATCAAGAAGCGCAACATCCTGACCGTCACTAAGAATATTTTCCTTAGATTGGTAAACCGGGAATCCCTGTACGGCGTAACGACCGTGCACAGGAATGTTCGCCGGATCCGAAGGCGCAAGTTGCGAAAGTGTGTCAATCATATCTTGAAGCTGACTAACAAGTTCTGTCGGTGTTAGGTAAACGTTATCAAAACTAGCCTTTTCGGCTGAATCAAGATCGTACCTATTACCAAATGTAAATTTACTCATAATATTTTCCTCCATGTTTTGAGCATCCCCATTATCGGGGCTACTATCGTCCTCATCGGACGTATCTTCGGTTGCTGATACAACCGTTACTATTCTATCTATTTCACTGGATACACCAGTAACATTGCTTGTCGCTGAAATTAAAACGACAAATTCTGTATTAATTGGATCGTTACTGTTTACAACATCACCCGAAGTGGTTGTAGATAGTATCGCTCCATCTAAATCATATGCTGTGGCTCCAAGATCAGAATATTCCTGACCTTGAACAACAGTTGTGGTTGCGTCTCCGTTTAAAACCAGTTCTGGTCCTGTCGTAGAGAGACGATCCACAGTGCCATCTTCCGTGTTCCACAAATATACCAACGGTGATTCGCCAGCAGTTAAGTTGACATTACCGTCCGCACCATTGTTTAATAAATTCCAAAATGTAACCTTGATTAAAGGCTGTGAACTTACACCGGACCATCCAATTTCTGTTAGATAATTACCCACATCAAAGGGGGATCCCTGTGTATATTCAGGTGGAAGGTTTTCCCACCCACTCGTCCAAGTTCTTAAAGTTCTGGATGCGGACCAAGTGGTTCCGTTCCAAAACTGTATATTTATTCTTAGTTGAGCGTGTTGGGCTGCATCTCCGTCATGAAAATTCCATGATTGAGCGCCACCCGAGGTGTCTGCCCATGTCCACCCTAATTCAGAACTATTTGGAACTACGTTAAATGCCACTTCAAGTGGTAAATTAATTCCAATAGTCATGCAATATCCTCCCGCAAATTAATGCAAACGTATTGCAAGATACACCAGTACCCTGACAAACACGAACTTTAGAATGATGTTTGCTATTTAGTGCACGTTCTATAGGGAAGAAATGTGTGCGGTTTCTCTGCTATCCATCAACGCTTATAATTAGTGTGTGGAAAAATGAAGCTCCCGATCCTAAAGCAGAAACTTTACGATCAACCCATCACAGTGACACGATATTGCCCAATCTCGTCGCAATGTGCCATATATAAAGTGATTTTTTCTTGTTCAATTTCTACCGATACGTCAACGATCTGATCGGAGTTGGAGGTATCCACAATCTGCACGAAAACATCTTTACTTTGGAAAGGATTTTCAACTTCGTAGATGTTGGTCCCGTGCTCATCTACGGTGTGCGATATGACGCCATCACTGCCCATTTGAAGAACATATGAGACCTTTTGTAGAGTCTGTTCAATAATAGAAGCAACCTCTTGTTCAAGTTCTGTAAGGGCAGTCTGAAGACCATCGGTAATGGTTTCAAAAATATCTAACTGGTTAACCAAGCCCGCAATCGTTGAGTAGATATTACTCAGATTTGATTGGACGGCATTAACCTTTTGAGTAAGAAGCTGAATCTGGGAAGCGGTATCTCCAATTCCAATGGCAGAAATCTGCTTTCTTAATTTCTTCTCCAACAGTTGTCTCGTTACTGCTGAATGTACCAGTCCATTGTTCCTACTCATTTTTTACCACCTACAGTAAATTGGCTCGGTTCACGTCTAAAACGCCGTCTCCCAAACTATTGCTAGAAATTCCTGTTAATTCTACCACAGCGGTAGCGGTTCCAGCAAGAGTGAAACCAAGCACTGCAACTTCAAATCTTACAACCGAATTCGCCGGAATTGAAAAAGCGTTTCCGTCATCTCCGGCAAAGGCGATTGAACCCGGTCCAGCAGCGGTAGACACCGTGATGGCTCTAGACACTCTCTTTAATGAGTGTGATCCGGCTGCGTTAATCACCAGTGGTGTACCAGATTTTTGAAAGGTTGCTGAATTGTGTAATCCTGACATTATTTTGATCTCCTTGTTGGCTCACATAGCCTTCTTATAATTAGTTCGCTGAAAAAGTAAAAGAAAAATATTTATATTTTCTTCTTTTTTAGTTGCACGGAGATAGTTAATTTATAAGGGATTGAAATATTAATGCTTTAGGGTGGACTATGAATGGAGAGATTCATAAAACTTACTAAATTGATTGGGATTTTTACTCTATCAATAACACTTGTCGGATGCGCTAGTACAAAAGTAATTGCTCCAACTGACTCGTTCGTAAGACTTTATTCCGACCATGAACTCAACGTTTGTGCCTCAAAGAAAATAAAAGAAGATAAAGGTTGGCAATCCTCCGGAATGCCGGAATGTATACAATACAACGTAAGAAGTTCCGCAAGCGGCTCAATCATTGACCACTATAAAGATCCAAGCACAAAAGAAGACAAGAGTCTTGTTTTGAGCGTTGCTCATTTTTGTTCTCTATCTGAAGGACAGCTAATCAACATGATACCATCCGAAGGTCTACAACAGATGGTACAGCTTGGACTATATGAAATTAAATCACACAAAATTTCTCAACAGTCTTTAACCACGATTTACAGTAAAAACTATCGTGTAATTAAGAACATTGCATCTGACGCACAGGTAGATGTTTGTCTGCTTGAATCTGAGAGGTTGCCAGTCAAGAGGTTGCCGATTTTAAAATCAAACGCAGAGTATGGTGAAAGGATCCTCAACATGGCAGCGCCGTGGGGATACTTTAACCCGCCAAATATTTTTATTGATGAAGGTTTATATCTGGGTGAGTGTGGCAATACAAACACGTGCCTCAATTACGGCTCTTTTGCTATTTCCGGAGTATATGCTGGTCAAGGTAGCTCGGGTTCTCCAATCCTTGTCAGGAGGGCAGGTAGGTGGTATATCGCAGGTATTATTCACACAGTAAAGATTGCTCCGTTTGGCGGCACATACTTACCAATGGGCGCTTCGGTTGAGCAAATACAGAAAGTAATTCAATCAAATTTTATTCCATACAAAAACTCTAGGGACATAGTTATTTCAGATCCCAAGGAACCTTCCATGAAGTGATTAAAAATATAGCCAACTCTGTACTTGCAACAACACTTTTCTTATCAGGTTGTGTTACAGATTATGCTGTGGTCGCCCCCAAAGAATATATTGAAGTTGTGGTTGAAGTGGAAGTGCCCGTAGAGGATACCGGAGACCACGGGTGGGACGGCGATGTTTGGGTAGATCATTTCTACCAATCAGCATCTATGGACGGTATTGATATTCTATGGGTTATTGATCGTTCCGGTTCAATGGACATACACAATACCAGATTATTATTTGGCATTGAATCAATGCTAAACGTGTTAAACAGTCTACCAATAACAACACAGTGGAGACTCGCCATGATGAGCGCAGATGCAACAAAGAGTGTTAACGAGACACAGTTCCCTTTGACATATGGCGCAGACATTGTAGATGCAACAGACATGTTCAATGCGATTCTTGTGGGTGGATATGAAGAAGGTTTTGATGCATCATACGAATATATCATAAACAATTCATATTCAAGCACTTGGATGAGAAATGATGCTGCATTATTAATTGTTTTTGTTTCTGATGAACCAGAGCAGAGTTCGGGATTTACAGGAGCGTCTGACTATATTAGTTGGCTGACAACACTCGGAAGACCACAAGTATATGTATCAAGCATTGTAAATCTTAAACCAGACGACTCAACATGCAATGGCTTAATGAGTAATGTAGGTACAGAATATATTGATGCTACAAACATGCTTAGTGGGGTTGTCGTAGACATATGTTCTGAAGATTGGAGTCCCGGCATGACAGATGCAGCAAACCAGCTAGAACCAGTGCTAAAATTCAAACTCTCTCACGAGCCATACGAAGACTCTATTGAGGTCTTTGTGGATGGTCAAATTTATGACAAAACTTTGTGGTATTATGAATCTTCTATCAACAGCGTGATATTTACTGCGACCGATAGTGCTGGTGAACTAATAGGACCACCAGCTAGTTCTCTAGTGGAGGTTGGATATGTATATGAAAAAGATGATGAAGAAAGCGACACAGGCAATTAAAAACGTTGGAGCTTTTTCAGCAGGAATGTTTGTAGGGACAGTTTACGGCTCAGTGGTTGCCGCAATTACTTCATACGCCGTTCTATCTACTTTCTAAACCCTACAAGATAAGGTAGCCATTTCTCGTGTACCTTTTCCTTTTCAATAATATGAAACATCTGTGAGCTTGGCTGCATCGGCTGTTTTAATGGTTGCATACCTGCTTGAAATGGGAGCTTATCTCCCTTTATTTGGTTACACTTTTTACAGCACGTCACAATGTTCTCCCATGTCTTTGGACCGCCCTTGCTTCTGGGTGTCACGTGATCCAAGGTAAGTTTGTCTGTTGGGAATTGACCTCCACAATATTGACAAACGTTTCCATCTCGCCAGAAAACATTCTTTCTATTACACTTCAGAGTTAATTTGTCCCTTTTGATATATCTGTTTAGGGAGACAACACTGGGTACTGGGAATTTTTCATAAGCAGAGTGTATAAACTCATCGTCATAAACTTCAACTATGTTTGCACGCCCCATATATATTAAACAGAAAGCCTCAAAAGAATTAATTATCTGAACAGGTCTGTATGATGAGTCTAATTTTAAAGTTCTTCTCATCCAAACCTCCTGTTAATTCAACGAACAATTTCAACATCAACTACGTCAGTGTCTGTCTCAATCCAAACTTTAGCTCCGCAACTTAAAGGCTTTTTGGAATTATACACTACCTTGGCGACAAGCTCGCCGTCCTTATTCTTGATGTGGACTTCTTTAGCGTATTTATTTTCCTTATACGTCTTTACAGATATTACTGGATATGTTTCTGAGTTTAAAGTATTGTTTTTCCTAATGTTGTGTGCATTAACATGTATAACTTTTTTCATCATATTTTCCTAAGTGGTCGGGAAGGCAGGATTTGAACCTGCGACCCTCTGGTCCCAAACCAGATGCGCTACCAGACTGCGCTACTCCCCGATAAATTGGCTGGGGTGAGGTAATTCCCATCACCCCTTGCCAAACTCTAGATAATCTCGTCAATCAGTCCATAACTTAAACACTTTTCTGCGTCCCACCACAGGTCATGTTTAAGAATCTTATCTAGTTCTTTTTTTGGAATCTTTGTGTGTTCTTCATAAATTTCTTTAATGACCTTCATGAAATTGTCACAGTTTTCCATGTCATCTTTAATTTCTTCATACTTCCCCCAAAAACCGGAAGAAAGCTGATGAATAAGCATATAGGCGTGTTTATGCATCTGGCGATGACTGGCACATACACTCATAATAGTACCAGCAGATGCAGCGCATCCATCAATAACTGATGTTACTGGTGTCTTTGATTTTAGAATATAATCAGAAGAAGATAATCCAGCAAAAACACTTCCACCGTATGAATTGATGTGTACAAAGATTCTTCCGGGATCTGTGCTTAGGGCGACAGCCCTGTTCTGAAGACTTACGTCTAGACTATGTAATGCCTTATTAAGTTCTAGGTTCTTAGCCCTGCTTACTTCTGAATAAAAATAGATTCTGTTATTGACAGTCTCTACCCTGTTGTTATCATCTGAAGAAGCATTTTCAGATCCGCAAATTGCAGATTCTTTCTTTGAACTTAACCAGTGAATATCTTTTTTCATCGTTTCTCCTTATTGTCGTTGAAAAAGTGGCACGCCCGAGAGGACTTGAACCTCTAACCCTCGGTTTAGAAGACCGATGCTCTATCCAGTTGAGCTACGGGCGCATATCTTTCTATTAATATAACACGAGTTGCAGCAATTGTCAAATAAAAAAACTACCTTACAGACAAAAAATCTCATAAGGTAGTTTTCAAAAGTTCGGACATCAAAGAATTTAATTATTCTTCTTCTACAGCGTCTTTAGCTTTTCCTAGTAGCTTCGCAACTGATGCACGAAGTTTTCCCACAGGACTAATCATGTGCTCTAAAATAAGACCGGTGCTTAGACCAATGGTCAGAGTAATTGAATGAGCGGCTACGAATTCTACAATTTGGTTTAAAGTTTCCATAATAGTTTCCTCTTTTTTGTTGGTGGAGGTGGTGGGAGTTGAACCCACGTCCGCAATAGTTTTAATATCAAGTCATTCACAAGTTTATTTAGTTTACTATCACAAACTAACAAAGATAGACAGAAAATCCCGGTGCTTACTGCCCTGTTGCACTCCACCTATAAATAGGGAACCATTTTGGTTTTGTTTGTTTCAGTGGAACCACCCACTTAATCAGCTTTGGTTACAAGGTTGCTGATCACCCCGTCGCATCAATACTGTTTAAGCAGCAAGTGCGAAGTCAACGTTGTCGTTGGCATTTAAAGTTTTGCTACACTGTCAAGCTATGTGTTGCCGTTAGCTACTTGCACTCTCAACCTCTACTACCCCGTCAAATCCACGTCACCCCCGTTAATGTATTGTTCAATATTGAACTTCTTATATAGTTGTCTGAATCTTTTTGGTGTGAGACCCAAGAACCTACTTGCTTCTGATTTTGTCTTAGCAGAAGACACCGCAAATAATAGTAGTGATTCTTTGATCATGTCTTGAAGTGAATACCATATTGGAAAACCATAGAACTTATTACCTGCTGCTCTAGCACTTAGTTCTAGCTTCATGGCGATGATTTCTTCAAGAGTTAGTGAGTTTAGTAATACTTCTAAATCATATGAGAGTCTTTTCTCTTTTTTTAGTTTCCTAATTAGAGAAAATCTCTTTACATTATTTGAAGACATTAGTATACCAACTTATTCTTCTTCGGATTGAGCTTCTTCTTCAACAGGCTGTTCTTCTGCCTGTGGTTCCTCTTGTGCTTCTTCTGCTTCCACAACTTCTTCTTGTGGTGCAGCTTCAACCTCAACAGGTTTCACAGACTTTGCCTTGCGTCTCCTTTTTGGTTCAGCTTTAGGTTTTTCTTCAACCTTAGCTTCTACCTTTGGAGCCTCTGCAACTTGAACCGCCTCTTGAGACGCTGCTCTTTTATTTGCTTTCTTTAGTCTTCTTACTCTTGGACTAGGCATCGTTTTGTTCTCCTTTTTTTTCTTTTCTCTTTACTATCTTTGTATAGTTAAGATTATAGCATATTTTTTTTCAGATGTTAAATAAAACACGAAAATTTTACCATTTTTTACAGATCTAGATCTAACTCGTCATCGGCTTCTGCATCATCCCCTAAATCTAGTTCATCACCCCCTTCATCGGATGCTGCTTCTTCACCTTCTTCTCTATCTGCTTCTTGGCTATCCTTTTCTGTTTCATACTCTGAAGTAGTCGGCTCGGGTAACACACTCGCCAACTCGTCCTCAAACTTGTCAAAATAAAGTTTAAGGTTCGTTAGTAAGTAGTCGTAAAATAATTCTCTGTCCTCATCTGCGGAAAGTAAACCGTAAGCATCAATAATACTTTTCTCAACTCTTTCAAATGCATGGAATGCCATGTTCCTTCCGGTCTCGTCGCCATCAGTACCTGCACCAAACTTTTCCTCGTCGCTAAGTTCTTCATCACCTTCGCTTCCCGAGTCGTCAATATCAATAAATGCTTCTTCGTCTGGTGACTCTCCTCCGAGTTCGTCCGCTGGCTCCTCACCAACGTTCAATTCAATTTCTTCTTCGTTAATATCAATTGCTCGCTCTTTTTCTTCTTCTGTCTCTGCCTCGGCTGATGCTTTAGTAGGAGCCAATGCATTCTGAACTGCGTTGATAATATGTGAGCGGAAAGACTCTCTCTGATCTTCAGAGGTTGTCAATTTTTTATATTCTTGTTCTAGTTGAGGAACGATTTTCTTTAGCAAATCCTCAAGGACGTTAATGCCTGTTGATTTGTGTGGGGTCTTCTCGTCAGATTCAGAAATTAGTTTCTTTACTATAGCCCTAAGTTTTCTCTCCTCCACGAGAGTGCTTCGTCTCGTTACGGATTTAGCCTCATAAACTTTTTCAATAGCTTGCCTAAGATTCATTCTTAGTTTGTATTCTTCAATCAATTCGTTTCTATCAATAATCATCTTTAAGCTCCTACGTTATATGTCTTCTGGCTACCGCCCCCGAAATTATCTGTCCTGAATTCGTCTTTTCTCATGACAGTGATAATTTTAATTTTGTCTGGACCTTTCTTCATATCCAAGGCAGCAATAACGTTTAGTGCTGGAACCTTGTTTGACTTACCCTTCATTCTAATGTGAAAGGCTTCCCCATTCTCAATTTCTCCGTTGGCGTAATCATTCATAATTAGTCCCAGAGATCTGTCAACAGCCGAAATAATAGCATCTTTTGAAATTTTATGACCACCACCTCCGGGCTTCGTATGTCTGAATCTTCTTTCTTCACCGTGTTTTGATGGGATTAGTTCCATGTCTTCAATATCAAGAATAACGGAACCAACTTTTAGAACTTTTGATTGTCCACCAAAGTTCTCATACCCCTCTTGTAGTAGAATGTCTTCAAGGATTTCGTTAACCACATTCTCATCAACCATTGATTTGTAGCTGACTTTTGGAAATTCATTCGCCATGGAAATAAAATCTTCAAAGTTCGCTTTAACACGAACGCTCTTGATAGTGTTCTTTGAATCATCAACTAGAAGCGCAAACCACCTGTGGTGTCCGTCAACCAAATAATCATCTTCTGTGACAAGAACAGGTTTTGAATTTGAGAGTTCGTCAATAGATTTCTTAGCCAACATGCCCTTCACCTTATCAACATTAATCTTTGATTGTGAAGGTTTTAGATCATCAACGGTCATGGCGACAGTTTTTGAATCTACACCCTTGTTAGTTTTTAACCATTGCACGAATTCTGTCATATCGCTAGATTTAATTTGAGGCATCTCCTCTCTTGGAATTCCAACATCGGTTTCTACATCAATTTGATCGGATTCTTCTTCCAATTCTTCTTCTTCGTCCCATGGGTCATATTTGTTTGTCCTCTTTGAGACTCCAACACTGCCTTGCACACCGACAACACTCCCACAACCACCAGAGACATTTAATTCTTCTAGGCTTTCTGAAATAAGCTGGATGATTAAACGTGAGGATTCTTGGATTTCTTCTTTATCTTTTGGTGTTAGTTTATTCATTAGTGATTCTGCTTCGCCCTTTAAGGAGTCTGGTAAATATTCAGTAAACGTTTCAATATCACCTGATGAGATAGCAGACCTCATAGTGCTTGCACTTAAAGGCTCTCCCGTGCGGGAGTCTGTGAATGCACCGCCCGATACATTAACTGTGTATTCTGGACCTGCTAAAACGGTAACGCCTTCGGCAGCATATTTCTGCGCCTTGTCACTGAAGCGACTGTCGTCTCCCCCTTTGTTAGAAACACCGAGCACGACCGACTCTCCGGGTTGTGCCCAATCTGGGTTCTGTTCTTCGTTGGCTACAAACTTAAACGTTGCCCCAACGGGAGAATTAACCGGAGACTCTAGAACCTTTACATTTGTCAACCCTGCTGAGTTCAGATAAGGTTGCCAAAGCTGATAAGCCATGTCAAACCCCATTTCTCTGCCGTCGTCTAGTTTTCTCGGCAACGGAGACATAAATACAATAACACGCTTCGCCATCTTTGCATATTCTGCAACCATAGCTAGATGACCACGGTGAGGTGGCTTAAACGCCCCCGGTACAACCGCAACATCCACTTCTGCACCTTCTTCACTCAGTACACCAAAATATCTATCGTTATCTCTCTGTTCCACGTCTTCTTCTTTAACCATGGCGGGAATATCGCCCCTTCCATACTTAAATAGTCCCAAAATCTGGTTTATCGGCGCAAAATTGCCTGTAAACTTATAAGTTACCCCATCGTAGTCAAAAACGAAGCCTTCAGATGCTGTAGACACGTTCTCAACAGATTTTAACTTTTTTAAATGTTGATTTAGGATTTTCATGGCTGCTTCGTTGTTTGAGCCCTCAATTGCGGCGATTGCGGACGATACTTCGCCCCTTAGCCTCTCCACCTCTCTTGTGTTGTCCAAAATGAAGGCACTTTGCAACCCACGCAACATTTCAACGGAAAAATCATGAATAATTTCTTCAACAGGTTGAATTGCAGCTTTTCTTAGCTCTTTTTCGCTTTTAATGATGGCTCTTACGATTTCTTTCTGTTCTCTGTCCAAACCTTTGACAACTTGAGTGAATTTTGTTCCATCTTTCATAAGTCGCCTGATAATAAGCTGGTGTACAGCCTCATCAACGCCCGGAGCGGATTGTTGGACGTGAGGCTTCAATCTTTCAATCATCCACTGGTTAATTGTAGCGGTATCTGAGAGCCCCACGGAAGTCACAGCGGAATCTAGTGAGTCAATGGCATCCTGAAGTGCTTCATCGTCCTCAAGAGCCTCTAAGCGCCTCACAGCGTTAATCTGAACAGTATAATCGTCCTCGGCTGTAGCTTGTTGCATTTGTTCAAGGGCAGATTGCAAAACTTTGGCGTTTGCTGACACATCTTTTGTATTTTCTCCGTCCTTGACCTTCTCGCCGGTAGCTTTATCGTATTCTGCGTGCCCGACTTGGTGAATCACTAGACTTTTCGTGTCATAGTTAACCACATTCGGAGATCTCGGGTCCATAATCTCTGCATTATAATAAATATTTGCATCTGGACCGAATATATTAATTTGTGTTTCTGGATCTAGGGATCTGACAGCTTTTTCAAACGTTTCAAAGGATTCTACGAAGGTTTTAGTTAGTTCTCCACGACCCTCAAACTTTGCGGCGAGTTCTTCAGCCGTTAAACCGCCTTGTTTGATGTTTCCTTTGTTTCTTGCAGCACGTGCGTTGCCATTCTGGACCGAATAAGAAATAAAAAGGTTTTGACCGTCTGTTTTTTCGGTTCCTTCAATCTCTCCGTTGGATGCTGCTGTAAATATCTCTTTTATTTTTGCAAAAGTCAGTTCACCGTTATCATATAGGTGATTCATATGACCCGCAACACCGCCTTCGGTCAAAAAAACGTTCGTGCCCATTTTACCTGTCCTCTTTAGACTCTAATAATTGTTCTTCTAATACTTTTACTTTTTCTTCTAATCTTTTAACACTTTTCTTGATTTCACGCAAGTGATTTTTTGCGATTTCTACCCGTCTCGCCTCTTTTTGAGTGCGAGGAGATAAACTAAGAATAATTTCCTGCAAAGATTGAATATAACTAGCTAAGCTCGGAGGATTGTGACCCTCGTTTAGAACAAATCGTCTTGTAATGTCGTTTAAATTCATATCTGTATCCTTTATTTTATCACATTATCTTATCTTTGTAAACTATAATTGTGGTAAATTACCTCCGAGGCTTTGCCCCCAAGTTTCCCACTCCGAGCCACCAACCGTATTGTTGTACCAAGAATATTGCTCAAATGGACCTTCAATATTTGTATCAGATGGAATGTTGTTTCCGTCAATGGTTACTCCCGGCGTTGCATCATCCAGATCTCTACAATCGGTGCCACATGTGTTCTGTTCAACACCAGCCGTTAGCCATGCCTTGACGTTTGTTAAATTCCAGTTGTTGATTCCAAGCATATTGCTCCACTTTTGGGTCTGGCTGACAATAGCGACGACGGAGGCACCGTCCGCTCCACCGCTCACAAACGAGTTTGTAATAAAAGATCTTGCTGGACCGCACAATTGCACGTTCAGTTGACCCAAATTATAAATATAGACTGCAAAATGTTCAACCACTCTCTGAATTACTTCGCATTCTCCCTCAAAACTATTTCTTTGAGTATAGTCTTTGATGTAGTGGTGTAGGTTTGCAATTGCTTCATAAATCTTTTCAGCAACGTCTGAACCCGCTGGTACAGCCGGTAGTACAATACCCTTATATCCCGTATCATATTCCGCAAGGCTCAAATTATTTGGGTCACTATCTGAAGATAAAAATCCTCTGGACAGCTTAATCAACCAGTACAATTCGCTTGCTTGACTGGTCAACTTCCGATCCCCATTCGGACCCCAATATCTACCAGTGTAAGCACCTAATTTTAGTTGCTGCCATTGCGACAAGCAATTATAAATACCGTAGCCGCCGTGAGGCATAATCTTAATATCTGGTGGTGCCTTGCTCATCAGTTGACTGTGGATTCTATCCGTTCTAACGTTTGCATTCGGTTCTTCAATACTGTCGTAACCGATGACCGAGAGACTGGTTGAATTTAGTCCGTCCCACATGTGTGATTCACTAAAGCAACACTTTGGAAGCTCACAAGAGCCATCATCAGTGTTGGCGAGACTGTCATAGTTGCACGCTGTCGGATCCGTGCATCCTAGAAGCACGGGAGTGCAAATACCGTCATTGATGAGGGCATTTTCATCATAATTAAACGCAATAGGGTCCATACAACCGACTGGGACGATTCTCTGATGTTCTTCAAACTCAACGATAATAGCCATCATGGCTTCGGGGCACGTGCCATTCTTAGCAAACACAACCAGTGCTCTATTTGGAGCAGATTGCGTCTCAATCGTGGCTCTCCCTTCAGCCGCATTGACCCTAGTTCTCAGCCTCATAGTCACCGCCGAGGTTCCGGTGTGGTAACCCAATTCAAAGGCGGGTGATGAGTTACTGCGTTGGGCTTCTTCTTTATATGTACCACTTGCGTCATCCCAATCAAATACCTGTGTTTGATATGTTGTTAATTCGTCAACGCTGTTATAACAATCATCAAATGGAATCGTCATTCTTAGTCCACCGGTGGTGCTGCCTAAATTCAATGAATCGGAAGCATCCCAATGTCTGGTAATCCATTCATCTGGAAAATTAAAATATCCATCCTCAAATTTCAGTCGCACTACCGGCAGAGCGCCGATACCCTCAAACTGCGGAGCACCGCTGCCGGTAGTCCAAGAAACTGATAGTTTGCTGGCATCAGCAACGGCGAATGGGGCACTGGGTGTGTTGCCCGCTTCAAAGTTAAATGAAGTTTCCAGCGCACTTGCCATTGCTGCCCGGACTGCCGTAGTGTTTGATGGTTGTATACAGGTAGATTGTTCTTGAACTTCAACCAAGATCTTAACCTCGTCGGACTCAATCACATCATCACATTCATCACAAGAAGTGTTAATTGCTTTAACTGTGTATAGAATCTCAGAGTCTCCCTGAGCAGATGCGATACGCTGTCCACCAACGTTTTCGGGACTTGAAATTGAGTGTCTATAAGAATCACTTCCAAAGAGCCAATCATTTATACCAATGAATAACTCAAGTTCACCACCTTGTGAGATGGTGTTACCTGTGCTGCCGCCTGAACCGTCAACAGGGTTGGCTCCGACGCTCCAAGAATACTCAAGAACATCGCTTTGTCTTACTGGTGAGAACAGTTCGTCAAGTCTGAGACCGATGTGGTTCCCGACTGCATGAGATACTTGTCCAGTAATAGGGAACGCTCCATTACCGATGGTTAATTTAATATCGTATTCTTGACCACCGGAAGATGTTCCACCGTTTAAGTCCCAAGACAGGCTTTGTTGATCTATATAACCAATGGATTCATTGTTCACTAAATCGTTTTCTGTTGTGTCTGTAACGTTAACACCGAAACAACACAAGTCTGGGTTGTGCACCTGCCCAGTCGCAGCGAAGCCTTCAGAACAAGGTGTGGTGTCTTCAGGCGACTGCTTTCTACACGTTGCCACATACTGATGAGTGTCAACGAACACTCTGATCAAAATTCTTCTTACAGCTTCAGGACACTCTGGGTCGTGGGCTTCCACTAGATAATACACAGCACCTAAAGAAGCGGCTTGACTCTTAATTGTATTCCTATAATCTCCACCTACTCCATCATGTATAACATCCCAGTCAGAAGATAGTTGACAATCACTAGCATCAATTCTGGCAGCTTCAAACTTCGCAAAGTTTACACCGTTTGACGTTGACGTGAAAAATTCGGGTGTCTGGTTCATAGGGTGTCTAGATGAAATACCCTGTTCTCCATGAGGTTCGCCAAATCGGATTCTCAACATAGAGCCATCAATGATGGTGCCTGCACAACCTTCTTTAACGTTTGGACCAACTAGAGTTCTGTAGGACAAATCGTCAACACCATTACCTACGCTATAGTTGAATAGCTTCTTGAGGTCTAGTTTTAAAAATCCACTGCCCGTCAACATAGTTCCCGCACCCGCTGTCGCTGCGGTGTCATCTAGCTGAAATGGCGTACCGAGTCGGATGGTTACCATCTCAATCGCTCCCGGAGCATTGGCGTTTCCATATTTAATTTCTCCGTCCCACAAAACAGCAATATCGTCCAAGAAATCACTTCTCAACCCAGTAAAATCATGTTCTGCCGGATCTGTGCCGATCATCTCGTCTTTCACAACAGTGTTAATTGCGCTACTTGCAAGCTCCACTTCTGCACAAACACACACAGGTTGATACTGAGGGTCGGTTGCATTTAGACCGGTGAATGCATTACCAATGTTTGCATTCAAGTAATAGTTGGACGCATTCTGGTTAGTACCACAACCCGTCTTCATATCAAGCTCCAAAGTGAAGCTCTTAACGCAGTTCTCGCCACCAGCGAGAGCGCCTTCATAGTTACCCCAATCAGCTTGATTGTAAACTTCTAGTGGTACAGAGATTGTTTCATCTACACCGTCTAGTTCTGTCAGAGCAGTAATCACTAGAGTAGGAACAGTGTTTCCGTTTTGATCTAGTTTTAGTTGTGCGTTAAAGTTTGAACTGGTGTGTCCGCTAAACATAAACTTAGGAACCCAATTGCCGCCGAACTGAGGACCAATGACAAACTGAGTAAGGTTGATTTCCATCACATTGCCGAGCGCAGCAGCGCCATCAACGCCGTCTTGCGGAGCATACGTGTACACAGGGTTGCTCGCAGTAATATCATCCCACGAATAGCTATCATCTAGGTCAATAGGTGGGCAAGGGCAGTTTCCGAGCGGATTCCCATCGTAGTCACGTCTGATATAGCTACCGTCCCAACACTGCTGGTAATCTGCATAAGCAAAAATAGGCGTCTCGGAATCAGCCGTCGGATCCAGTTTTGAAGCCTCGCAATCATCGGAGGTTGTAATAAGAACTCTGTATGACAACTCCTTGGCGAAGTTTGCATAACTACCAACATTAGGTGCGATATTAATGGAACCGTAGAATTCTCCATCAAAAGATGCGGAAGGGCTGGAACTATAGTTTTCACTTACATCATATTCACACTCAAACCTAATAACGGTTAACAAATGTGGGTGTGCTGTGACTGTTTCGGAAATGACCTCAAAAGGAACATTTTCAGTGATAATCTCGCCATCAACATCAACACCAATCGCCCGTGTTAATTCGTGCACAATAGTTGTGTTTGGATTTGTAAGTTCTCCACACTCATCGTTTAGACCTGTTTCTAGTCGTGCTTCATAAACAACCGTGCCAGTACCGCCTGCTTCAATCGTGTTAGGAGCAGAAATAATTTCTACTGAGTCACAATAAGTTCCAGTAAGCTGGCATGGGTCTCCCACCACATTGAACACAACAGTTGCGTTAGTGGTTGCAGAATCTCCGTTCGCCCACGTTGAAAACACTTTAAACTGTTGTGTGCGCTGACCTGTACAATCAACCATTGGTCTGTAACTAATCTGTCTCGGGTAGGCAGAAGACTGACCGTTTATGGTGCCGATAGCAATATTAAAGTAGTCTCCGCTTGCCACAGTACCTGCAACAACATTGGTAATTCTTCTCAGACCCTTGTGATTATCGTTTGTAACTTGTGTTTGATTCTGCTCTACCATCACGCCGCTTGACGCAAGAATGGCACGCAGTGTAATTTCGTAAACATAACTGTTTGCTTCTTCACTCACCAAGTTGCTGTTCGCAGAGGAGAGATCTGAAGATGTAAAATCTGGGGCTTTGCCATTTAGTGAAGTCAAGATACCTGTACTAAATTCGCCCATGAGTGCGCCATTGTCTGGGTGTCTAACGGCGACGTGCCACTGCCAACGATATTCATCAGGATCAACAGCCAACCAATGAGGATCTTCTAAGTTTGGTGTATGCTGTGCCAAGATTTTAAAAGTCCCGTGAGGATCAGAATCGGCAGTGTTGACAAAAAGGATAGAAGGATTATCTGTATCCGAGTCTACCTCATTGGTAAACCAGAACTCGTTATCCGTTCCCGGATAAGCATCAATAATTACACCTTGGTGGTTGTCTCCGAGTGCGTCAGATTCAATCTGTGCAGTACCAGTAGTAATTTCTCCATAGATGGTATCCGTGAAACTGTTGTCAAAGGTTAAGTCAAGAACAGGACATACTGGAACGTCGTAGGATTGTTGCCATACTATGCCGCCGCTGGTCTCGTCTTCAGACTTCCACCTTAGCATGAGGTCATAAGACTCGCCAGAAATTAAATTAATATTTCTTGTGTTTGCTGAAGTGCCGACGCCGCCCGCAAACTCAACCGGATTCGCACCGGTTCGGTTAACCTGCCAAACCCATCTTACGGTGCATTCGTTAAATGGGTTGACGTGTGACAGTTCAACTGGGAACTGGCTAAAGTTCTGAATATCGCACTCGCCGGGAATCATGTTTGCAATACCGTCTCTTGGGCTGCATGGACAAGTTACAGACTGTTGGCGATAACATTCACAAACCGAAAGTGCGGTGAAGCCATCTTGAGATGAGAACCATGGAGTCACGCCATCCCAACCTTCAATTCTAGCCCGTACAACCTCATCACATGAAGCAGCGTAAGACATTAGGACAACTTCAGCGTTGGTTACGTTATATTGATCTGGGTTTCTCTCAACACAGAGCACCGATGCTGCTGGTTGCAGACCCACTCCTCCATAATACGGAACAAATCTGTCGTTAATGTCGCTGCGAACGAGCCAGACCCAAGATAAATCACATACCGCCTGCGAAGCATCGTCTGGTTTCACAAAGATGCAACAGCAGTCTTCAACTCCGACATAAATATCGTTGCTGTCAATGACAGAAATAATTCCAAATACAAGATCTTGAATCATCTTTTCTGCGCCTTCAAAGTCGCTCGCTTGGACAGATGCAATAGCACTGTCTCTGATGGCTTCTAGATCGCCTACGCTTAATCCATAGTTGGACTTAATTTCTTGAACAACGAGGTTCGCTCTGTTAATAATTGAGTTAAATTCGTTAAAGTCTGTAGAAGTATTTCTTTCGCCGTCAAGATATGATACAAATTCTTCATAGAATCTTTCAAGATCGGTGTATACCTCCGCAATAGCCGAACTTGGAGCGGCTGCTCTCCGACCTGTTGGGTTATCAGGTGTCTTCTCATCACACCAGTTGTATGCTTCTGCCATAGCAGCCTCAACACCATCCCAGACCTCAACAGAGAATCCACAAGATAGTTCTAATTCTTTTTCTTGAGACTGGCACCACGACAACACTCGGTTAGATTCAGATGCTCGTGCTTCTAGTGTGAAAATCCAAGTGTTCGGGTTAAAGTTATTTACGCTGCTGTCTTCGCAACCCACAGGCAATAGAGGGACGCTTGCTACTACAATATTACTCGTCTCGTCAAAACTGTCTCCGGGAGCATAACCGAAACTTTCTACTACAACATCATCTGCCATTCCATAAACGTTTCTTGCGGTAAATGTCCAGACATATTCGCACTGTGACTGATTAAGTTCATACAGTGCTCCAACCTTAACTCTTGCATCACAGTCTTTATCATCACACAAGAACTGGTCGCTGATTGTAAAGTCACAAATCGGAGCATCGTTTTCGCAATCAATTGTACATTTTCTCCAGATAGTTTCTGCGGCTTTGCCCGGTTCTGGGTTGCAGTCGCCCGCACAAATATCAATCATTGCTTCGTAACACGCTTCGCCGGACTTACTTATTACAATGTCGCCCTCGGTGTATGAACAGTCTGCTGACCATCTTCCGCACGCAAATTCACAGCAATCATCAAATGTAAGCATGATGCCACATGACGAATCAATTAGGTCACAACACTCAACACACTCCCCAACTGATGAATCAACCGGAAGGGAAATCTTAGGAGAGTTTGAGTTGGTTCCAAAAGTCCAGTTAGATAAGCTAAATCTAGATCTCGGTGGACTGTTTTTATGAATAAGTGGCAGAATATTTAGAATTCTGTTTAAACCTCTATCTACAAACCAGTCATTAAAGCCGTCCTCAACATCCAGTGGTGTAGAATTAAAATATCTTACAATAAGATCTACAAATGCATTTCCAAAAAGAATTTGACCTTCGTGAGTGTACCTTAGTGGATCCCCTTCATATCGTTTGTCATATGGGAGTTTTAAATATAAATTATCTTGGTGTAGTCCATACCATTCTTTGAACCACTCGGGAATTGTCACCGGACAATCGCCAATATCAAAGCAGTCTGGAAGTTCTGGTGGACCGCAACATTCAATCTTGCAATCTTCGTCGTGGTGGGAACCTTCTTCGTGATCGTCACAGTGTTTAGCTCTGTTTACAAAATAATCTCCAATGTGATAGGGAATTAATTCGTGGCGAGCAAGTTCGTCTCGTAAGCTGTTGGGTTTTTCGCACATGATGTGGAAGCCATCTTGCATAACGTGAAAAATTCTATTGTTTCCGATAAATCTCGGATTAATCATTAATTGTGGAAGTGTGGGATCTGTAAAGTTATCAAACCATCTACCAACGATGCCGCTTACGGCAACTCTGGCGACTTTCTCTCCGTCTGCCCAAACATCGCCCCTCTTGTCAATCAATAAGGTGTCAGGTTTATTATACAGAGAAACAAATCTTACATTGTTCGCAACTCTTGATTCGTCAACAAGAATATCTCCATCTTCAGAGTATTCCCACCCGAGAAGACAGTCTGGACCTTCTTCTGAGTTTTCTGTTCCTGCACGAATAATTCTCCAAGTACCACACTCATCACAGTCGGACATAATTTGGCTTAAAAATCTTTCTGCTTCAGCTTTGTCTTGTGCGTTCCGATATAGAGAGTTTGAAATATTAGTAATTACGGCTCTTATAGTTGCAGCGTCGTTTGATGTAGCTGCTACCTTTTCAAGTGCTTCTACCACATCTTTTTCCAAGTCAACGAGTTCGCCTTTAGTTGCTTCAATGATTTCCGTGCCTTCATTAATTTCTTTCTGCTTTTGGATTTTTAACAGATCAAAAGCAGCATTTTGTTCATCTCGGAAGGTTGTGGCAGCAGCGAGATTGCCCTCTGCTTCAGAAATTTTTTGAGACAGTTCGTTAATGTCACCCTGCTTGCTTCGCATCACGTCACCAGTTGCTTGGCATGGACTACCTGCATCACCAATGGGGTAGCCATCGTTGTCCGTGTCACATTTTCTTAGTTCTTCTGTCCACAGAGCATTGATTTCGTCATCTATGTTTCCTGCCGCTTCTTTCATTGAGCCAATTTCTGCGTTTAGATTGGTTTTAAAATTCGTGAATGCTTGTGCTCGCTCGTCTTCCAGTTTGATAGCTTCTTCAAGTTCTTTTTCTGCTGCTGCCACTATGTCTTCGTGGTCATCAATCAAAATGTTTGCTTCTTCTCGTCTCTTTTCAGCTTCGTTAGACTCCAAGATAAACTTTCGCAATTCTTCTTCAGTTTCAGATAACAATCTTTCATTGTCTGTCAATTCTGAATTAAGCTGCTCTCTCTCCTCATTAATATCTCTGATTTGTTCTTCAATAACATCTTTTTGAATCTCGTCAATTTCTGAGTTGTCACACTCTGGGCATTCTACGACACATAAAGGAATCACACCCGGCTCTCCATGGATTGCCCAAGAAGCGCCGACCACAGCCTCACCATCTTCTACAGATGCGAGGAGTTCTTCCATTCTTTCAATAATTTTTTGTTGCTTCTCTAGTTCGGCTGCGGCAGATGATTTATCTTTACCGTCAGCAATTCTTTCTTCATTATATCGTTGATCAAGGGTTGCGAGTTGACGCATGGCGTCATCCTTCATTTTCTTCAACACTTCAACATTAATCGGTGCAGCCATTACGCAAATCCCCCTCTATCCTCATGATTTTTAATTGCAGTATTTATTGCGCTTATCGTTTCTAATACTCGTTGGCGCTCCACCAACCAATCACTCCTTTTGTCATCCATTTGCCTTTGTTTACTTTCAACAAGTTCTTCTGCTCTTTCGGCGGCATCTTGCGCTGCTCGTAGCCTTGCACGTATTTGAGTTTCGGAGAGTGTTTCTTCAATTCTTCTAGCAAAAAGAATACCAGCTTCTTCTGGGTCGTTTGTTCCCGCTGGGAAATCTCCGTCGCCGTCGTATCTCGTCACGATGGTCTGTTCTTCAGTTTCATCGCAAACATCAGACCAACTTCCATACAGGATTTGATTTAAAAGCTCATTAAGCGTGTTCAGCCTCTCTGTTGCTTCTCTTAAACGCTCAGTTTCAGCAGCAATTAATTCTTCTTGTGCTTTTTCTGCTTCGGCGATTTGTCTAATCTTTTCATTTACGTCGCTGAGACCAGCCTTTAGCTCACCCTCTCTGCTACTGAGTCTGTCAAGCTCTTGTGTGGCGCTAGTGTAGGCTTGGTCCGCTGCGAGAATTTCTCCTCGCTTATCCTCAACCCTGCCATAATATTCTTTTCTTTCTGAAATGGGTCTGGTTGGATCTTGGGCAATTGCTAGAAGATCCTTTTCTTCATCTTTTAGTTTTTCAAGATTTTCTTTTAGTTCTGCTGGGTTGCCGCCGGACAACACCTGAGTTCTCTGTTCTTCCAGATCTACTAATTCGTCTTCAATGGTCTGTTTATTTTGTTCTGCCGTCACTCTTGCATCATCAAGGTCGTCTAGTTTCTGGGCAGAAGTGTTAATAGTGTTTTCCGACAACAATATTTGTTCTTCAGCGTCAGAAATGTCTTGTCTTACAGCCTCCTCAGATGGCATCTCGCAATCAAAGATACCGCAGGATCCCTCAAGCTCTACCTTGATGCATTCAGGTTCAATACTGTTATAATAATCACAAAAAAGCTCCTCTACGACTGGACCACACGCTGAGTCGGGATGGAGAAAACCAGCAAAGTTAGAACCTTTAAGGTTCATCCACCCGATAGATTGGAGAACTGTGAAAGCCTCCATGAGTTCTGGTCCTAAGTTTCTTTTGTGCCAGTCTTTAAAATATGCAAATGCGGTCTTAGCGTATTCGTTACCTGCGACGGGAGCGCCTGACGAATCAATCTCCATACCTCTCGCAGACCATCTGACGACCTCTGGGAAACTTCTTCCACGGGCAGCTTCAGCAGATGCATAAATTGGAATTACACATCCGGGAGCATAATCTTCTTCGCTCCTGTTATAAATCGCACCGCTTCCCAAAACCCTTAGTCTTAGATCCTCGCTCCACACAACAGAGTTTTGGAAATCCAAGATTACAGACCTGTTGTCTGCTCCAACATATACGGCTACTGGTGTATTCGGCTCAATCAAATACTCAGTAGCGGTTAGAACGCTCGCTTCGGATGACAGTGGTTGGGTAAATTCTACTCTTACATTATTGTCTTGTGTAATATGTGCTTTGTGTACGGAGAAACTTCTGAACGGACTGCGATAAGTATTAAAGAACTTTTCTCGCAATACAGGATCTTCTGCATAATATTCTTCAAGTAAAGATGCTTGTTCGGCGAAACCAATCGGTGGAACCCACTTAATTTTTTGGTTATCTGTACTGGACTCTGGTTCTTCTTCGTATCCCCACTTGGCTCTCGCACCACCGATAAGAAAGCTGAAAGACATTGCAAGCACAACGTTAACAATAATCCACAATCCGCTTGGATAGTTGGGCATCTTTTCGCCAAAAGAAAGGGCAGAATCTTCATTTTCTTCAATCTGATTAATTGCTGGCAACAAGGTTGAAACTAGCCAATCAAAAAATGAATAGACCGATTCTTCCGAGATAACAACCTCATCTCTAGCCAACTCCTTGGCTTGTGGGGTCATAAAGTGAGAAGTCATTTCTTCATTAATATCTTCAAGATAGACTCTCCAGCTTGATGCGTCTGAACCTAAAACATCCTTTACGATTACATCTAAAATCCCATCAACACTTGACTTGTCCGACGAAAAAGAACTGCTGTTCAGGTGAAGTACGGGATCTCCGAACACAACGTAGATAAGGAAAGACGTTACACCATAAACGAGTTCGTGAAAGTTTGGGTTGTCTGATTCTTGAAGACCAAGAAAATCAAAAATCCAGTTTACTAATTTAGCTGGGTATTCGTCCGATAGTGCACGAACCATTCTGTTGTCAACAGATTTCCACCACTTTTTGACACTTCTGTTTGACGGAACCTTGCTGATTCCCAAGTTTGATAGTGTCGTAAGGATTGCTACTTTTTTTAATTCTTCTTCTGTACTGTAGCCACCGGGAGGGTCGTATTCAGTCTTTACTTCGCAGACTTCTTGACAACATCCATAGTTACTATCTTCATATGCTTCTAAACCATATTCTAAAAGTTCAAGAACAGAAACCACAAAGTTTCTCTGCATATCTGTTAATGGCTGAAGCTCAACGCCGTCCTCAACATCTTGTTTTGCGAACGAGATTCTAGATAATAAATTGTTAATATAATTGCTGTCTACGCTACTGTCTGACATATTTTATTTCCTCTTGGCGCAATGGCATTTATTCTCTAATGTATAAATAGTGGGAATGAAGTAATAAACACCCACAAATCATTTTTTTAATCGCCATCTTCTCCATTTTTGCTTTCATCACATGTGATGTTTGTGATTCCCATTTTTTCAATTACTTCTTCTTTACAGTCGTTAATTTCTATACTCTCGTCACACTTCAAGTTTGCTTCAGGGACTCTCTCAATCTTAAACGGTTTGCAGTTGGTAAACGATATTTCATTCTCGCAAGAAATAGCAGTGGCAGGAATACCATCAACTCTCTTGTCTTTACATTCGGAGAAATAAACATCATCATCACAGGTCATGTTGACCAGCGGTAACACATATGTTGTGATAACTGTATCTGCCGCATAAATACAACCGTCTTGAGATAGAGCAAAATTGCTTGGGTTTATGCTCGTTGTTAGAGCATATGCACCACACCTCTTTCTCAAAGAAGGTACACCCTTGTTGTTCAGGGAGAAGGGAACCTGTGGAACACCTTCTTTTCTCGCTCTAGAATTAACGTTATCTTGTTGGTCCGTTAGATAACTAAGGCTTGCATTGCAAATGATATAATCATCTTCATTACACTCTCCGGGATTAACAAGGATTAAGGTTACTGTAGCAGAAGCAGTGTTGCCACAAGAGTCACCAACGATCCATTCAAAACTGGTCTCTCCTTCAAATTTGGAGCTTGGAGCAAAACTAAATGTTCCTGCTTCGCTGTCAAAGCTAAAAATCTCGCCGGAGTCTGAAACGGGCTCGCTCAACAATTCGTAATAAACTATGTCTGAGTCCTTATCCCACGCTTTCAGTTTTTTATTAATTAAGATTTTACTGTCCTCAATTATTATTTCCTGATCAGAGGCGATAGGTCCAGAATTACAACACTCAAAGGTGACTGCATGAAGTTTTGAATATTCTTCATCAATCACACCCTCACCAGCGGCAGTAACGCTTGTGACCGAATACTCTACGTCAAAAACACTACATCCGGAACACGACATAATTTTCCCGTCTGTCCATTCAATATTTTCTCCCTGAACTGCATTGGCATCGTCAGAGTGTGATCCAATCCGCTCCCAGTCTGAGTATGTTCCTGTTGATTTTCTGTATCTTCTATAAATGTGATAAACGTTGAAATCACCTAAATCTTTCCACAACAAAGTAACGACACCATTTTGACGCTCTTTGTTTTCGTCGCAAATATCTCTGTCTTTTCTCGTGAAGAACTCTGGATTTTCAATTTCACCGCAACACTCAACCTCAATATTTATTTCAATCGGGGCAGTGTATAGTTCCTGATCTCCTTCAAGGTAGCATGGTGCTACAGCATATCGGTAGCTCAAGTTTGGCAAATTGCAATTTCTCTGGGTGTCTTCAATAATCTCTGTGTCTACGAACTTTCTATCTTGATCTGGGTACACCTTTGAGATTTCAATACCATCTCTAAAGATCTTGTAGTAAGTAATACCATCAATGGGTTCCCATTTTAAGACCGCCGAACCTCGTTCGTCACCTGAACCACAATCGCCGCCTTCGCCCCACACTTTTGTAATTGGAGGGTAGACAACAAAATCAATAGTGCCTGCGTCAGAACACCAATCTTCCCAGCGAGCCGCCCTGTAGTTCTCAACAGTTGCATAAAACCTAAAACTATCCTTCCCATAAAACCCACGCTTTGGGGTGTATCTAAAACTTTTAGCATTCGCCCTACCGAGGCGACCAAACGAATCTACTGGTGGTCCGCTCTTTACGGTTACCGTTCCGCCCATGGTCGTGTCTGCTTTGTTAGATCTGAAGTTTACATAAGTGTAAAAATTAGAATTTTCGTCCTTGAGTTCAACATCAAAAATGCCAGTAAAGCTAGATCCTCCGGGGATTTTATATACCCTGCTTTTCACCTTGGGTGGGAAATTGGTACAAGGGAGTTTACCAGTTACACTGTTGCTTCTAGTTTCTCCGCAGTCGTTATGGGCAACCACATAATATTCATAGGTCGTCTTGCTTTCTTCTTGTCCGATACATGAGCTATCTTCTTCATCACACCAGTCACAACATTCTTTAATATTTGGAGGTGGAAAATCTACCCAAACAGTGGAATCAATCTGGATGGGTTTTCTACTGACAGAAGACTTTTTAACTTGATAACTAAACGAATCAGTATTCGCAATTACCCCAACCTTGGAACCAATAACCGGTATCGCTCGTGACCCCGGAGTAGAACTCTTTCTATATACAATATAATATTCGCAATTCTTCGCAGGAGTCCATGCAAGAATTATACCACCTTCTGTTTTGTTGCCTCGCCCCAATCTTGACACACTGTATGTTCTGTCTTTACCCCAGCCCGAATCCGCACTTAGTACAAGGTCGCCACTTGCGAAGTCAGCAGATGCTAACTTGAATCCTTCGGGGGTGTCGCACGGACAACAGACTGTCGGGACAACTTCGTCATCCCCCATACCAAAACTTGTTGGATTTAAAGCGTGATAAGAAGACTGAACATCAATTAAATCTATCTTGCCGTCACCGTTTGAGTCATACGCAGCGTCATAGATTTTCTTTTCAAACAAATCAACGCTTACCTCTGAATCTGAGGCAACAAAGTCTTCAGCAGTCTCACTCAAAATCTCGTTGGTGGTTAAGAAGTGTGCAGACACTCTCATGCCAAACTTTCTAAAAGAAATAATTTCGCTAGTATTTCGTGATACCGAATATAGAGAGTCCATCGGGCTGTATGACGTAGCGCCCAAAGTCGGAACAGCCGAAGCCAGCTTATTAAGAGTGTATCCGTTTGTACTAATAAAAGATCTGCGAACCTCTCTAGGTGTCAACTTTCCATATACGGATTTCTTTTCTACTTGTATGTAGGTTAGGATGCCGGATCCCGGTTCAATATAGCCATCAGACGAGGTAGCGTGAGCGATTACAACATCCTTGGTTGCATCTCTAGATGATGAAACAAGATGTGTAGTCCATCTTTTTCTAGAAACCTCGTCAGGTGCATCTGCTTCTGAGGATACACAATTAAGTAACCCTTCTCCAATTAAGCCGGAAATTTTAAACTGGGCTCCTGAAATAGATGCTTCGTCACACTCCGTTGCATAAGAGACTTCTAACAAAAGACTGTCGTCTGACTCAACAATATCTGAAATCCAAACCTTGGAAAAACACTTTGGTTTGACACAGAAATCAGAGCACTCATCTGGCACGTAGAATTCAAGATCAATCCCGTTAGATATTGTACACAGTTCTGTTGGAACAATATTCTTAATAGAAGATGCTTCTTGTCTGGATACCACCGCCTTGCCCAAAGTGGCAAAAAGGTTTCGGATGGTTACCACATCTGAAATGTCAGCAACACCATCACCGTTGGCATCAAAGTAGTCTAGGACATATTCTTGAAAATTCTCATCGTCCCGACCAATAAACGTTTCGGGATTGTATGTGATATTTGATAGATCATACGCCGACCCGCCAAAATATTTTGTAGTGACACTCTCACCGTCAGGTAAAACAATAATACTGTCAGGAAAGCTGAGTTCCCCAGAACCGCCTGAGCAAAGAATAACCGAAACCAAGAAGTCTCGGACATTTACTTGATTCTCTTGGTCAACGTTGTACCAGTCTCCGTTCCATTTTCTAGAAGGGTCTGTTCTGTTCGTGTTGGTGACAAGTTTGGCACTTGAAATTTCTGTATCACCACCAACTACAATGCCCAACACTGATTGGATTTGTGATAATGACGGTGCGGTTCCTGAACCAGTATAACTGAGCTTAAATTTTGTTAACAGTCTTGGTTGATCATCGGGTGAAGAAGTTAAGTATGCAGCGCCCGCCGTTGGAACCTTCGTCATTCCATAGTCATATACAGCCAAGTAAGAACCATTGTTTCCTAGAGCCTGCAAGAACTTTTTATTTTTTGCATCCCCCTCTAAGCCATCTCTTACAATGACGAAATCATTAGGAACGTTTACATCAAACTGTATGCCTGACACCTGTGACGATGGGAACTTATATTTAATTGATATTTCATACTCACCTTCGGAACCATCTGCCTCAAGAAATAAATAGTTGCCACACAATGACTCACCGAGTTCTGCGATTCTGTCAAGTTTTTTATTTATTTCTTTACTTTTTGCGATTGACAAAGAAGAAAACATTGTTATCATCATAACAAAAAGCTGGGTTGAGTAGGTGACCCTGTAAATTTCCTCTTGAGAAATTCCAGAGTTTGGAAGGTTTGCTTTTTCCAAGAATAATTGATAGGCATCCTTCAGGCAACAAACAATCTCTTTAAATCTTGGATCAATATTGCTTGCGATATTTTGTAGTCCGGAAACAACAGGGTTTGATGTGGCTTGATAAAACCCATAAGTAGGCGAAGCCGCAGTCATTGCATATGTCGGTGTTGCCATGTATGACGCATTTGTTCCATAACTGGTTGCATTGTTGGGGCTGGTTGCGTCAAAGTTGCCAGAAAGGTTCTGGACGTTTTGCCAAAGATCGCCCAACTTCAAAAAGAATGGGAAAACGCACACGCAAGAATCTATATCTCTGTTGATTGAAGCATCGGAGAGCCCTACTCTCAATAAGGTGTCATATCCCGACGAACGAATGGCGTTGGAGCCGTTGCCCATAATAACGCTGATTCCCGGAGAAATGTTTCTGAATGTAACACTCCACCCGTTATTTATTGCGATGCCGATCAGTGGATCTACCTGCTCAATTTCCGTTTTAAAGTCTGTGTTTAACACAACGAGAATAAAGGTATCAAAGTCGTCTCTACTTAGGCAAAAATTAACATCAAAGGTTTTAAGATCAATTGCTTGGAGATCAATCAGGTAGTCGCCATAACCCATGTCTACTTCATCTGTACACACGGAAAGCGGAGGTCCAGATTGCCACTCTTTGTTCTCTGTGTCTGGATTTATAGCATTGTTATCCCAGTTGTATTCAAAATCTTCTAGGCTTTCAGTCACTGTAAAAGCAGTTTGTTCTTCTAGGAAAGAAATTCTTTTTGTTCCGATTGGTTTATCAATAAAAACTTTACACAGTGTGCCGTGAGTTGGTTTTGCTTCGGTCCAACCGCTGGCAGATGAAATTGTCCAAAGAGACAAGTCTAAACCACCGGAAAAAGCCGATGCTGTTTCGGTGTCTCCGTGTTCGCTCTGCGTCTCCACAATAGAAACACCCTCTGGCATTTGGAGATATAAATTAAAATCCGAGAGACCCTGTGCACATTTGTTTGAGATACAATATTTAATATCAAAAGACGCTCTAGGGTCTTCGCTAAAAGGATCTTCAGAATAGTTTTCCATCCATATTAATAACTCTGGATTGAATGCTGCCTCTGTATCTGTTTCGCAATCTACGTCGCCTTCTTTTCTAATCCAGCACTTGTCGGCGCAAAGATTTGGAACATCGTCACAGATACAGTCTTCTACTTCGTGAACAACTGTAAAACTTTCTACAGTTGACACCGGCTCGCCTAGTGCTAGGGAGTTAATAGTTGCGGCGACCTTATAGGATACCTCATCTCCAACATCATAAACGTTTCCAGTGTCTGTCAAGCTCCTAACGTCTGTTTCAAGTTCGTACTGTACTACCTCACTACCTTTTGTCTTAAAGAGTGTAAGTTCTGAAATCTCTGAGTTTGGAGGGAGAGAAATATTCCACGACAGAGACACCTCTCCATATTCGCTAGTCCAACATTGACCAACGGATGTTATTGACAGAGAAATGTTTGCACCTTCACAGGATGGCACGCCGTATTCATTAAATGTTGAGGGTTGATTTACAACATCAAACTCTGAAGAAGTTGTAGAGATATTTGATCTCCACGAGACATAATATTTTGGATACTCAGGAATTCCAGTAGCAACACTGTCTAAATCATGAACAAAGTTAAATACTTCTTGTTCTTCGTTTGCGATTGTGGCGAGAAGTTCTTTATCTGACTCTGGATCGTTTTTTGCATAAAGAAGATATTCTACAACTTTAATTTCTGGATTGAACGGGGTGACCGCACCCCAACTGACGTTTGATTGGAAACCTAGCTCACAATCTCCATCAAGAAGTGCCTGCGCTTCTACCTCAATAAAAGCCTCGTCAGAATTAACATAACTAAACAGAGCCAAGATGTTGTACGTGTCTTTTCTTGCTCTATCATCAGAAGTTTCCTCAACGCCGCTTGGTAGGTTGATGTTTTCGGATAGTGCGAGTTTTAAATCATGGTACTGTACGTCTTTTAAGTTCTTTTTGACTCCACCATCCCAGACTTCGTTTCTTATCTGGGCAAATGGATCTACCGGCATATTACGACCTAGAACTACGTCTTCAAAAAACTTCCAATTGTAAACTTCTTCAAGGATTTGCTTTAAATCGTCACTAATCCACCAGCCTCGTCGCATTGTATCGGGCGATGGTAACACATCGTAATGGTAGTGGCGATTGTCTTCGTCTGGCTGGTTTGGCTCATACGTTCCACGAACCATTCCGCTTTCAATCAGGACCATGACGTTGTTTGGAATGTTGTTCAGTTCTGGTCGGTCAATAGAAAGAAAATTTTCGTATCCTACAACTTCCGACACCATGCAAGAACCATTAAAATATTCTTTTCTGATTGCATGAAGACATTCTGACCAATCTTCACATTCCAAGATTTCATTAATAACACTGTCAAAGTTGTATACGTTTAAATAACTGCCGAGTTTGTATCCCGGTGCCTGCCGTTCCTCATAGAAATACTCTGTGTCGGGACCGGGCTCTGGGAGTGCATAATCCGGTCGTTCGGTCGGACCCCTTCCCTGAATTGTGTCTGGACCGACAAGTGTTAAGATATAGTTTTTGTTTTCTTCAGCCACGCTATTTTAACCCTTTAGATTTTTACCAATTCCGCTCACTCTGACAACCCTAGAAACATCCTTCTTGATTTCTTCATTGGAGTCGTCGGTAGGTTTAGGCATGTCATTTGTCTCGCAATTTAACCTAATGTTGCAAGAATTTCCCCCAACATCTTTTTGGCTTTCAATAACTAAATAGTCATTTTTCAGGTTCTTCACATTATTAGTGTGTGCGAGAAACCCTAAGAATCCTAGAAACCCGAACAACCCTGCTACGATTGCAATTATTGCTACAACTTCAACACCACTCATGTTAATAATTATTTGTTTTATAAAGAAAAAAGGCACCTTTCGGTGCCTTTAATTCATTAGTGTTTTATTACACTTACTTAGTTGCCCAACTCATTAGGGTCTCGTTCAATCTTGAGTGTCTTAATTGCGAGTGAGCAGCGCCAGTATCTTCTTCTACGGACTCGTCGTCATCTTCTTCTTTACCCATGGCTTTCTTGATAGCCTTATCTTTCTTAGCCATGTAGTCGTCTGAATCAACATCTCCGTCGCCATCTTCGTCGGTGCCCTTTGATTCATACATGCCAGACTCATCGGCGTGTTCTTCCGAGTAGATAGAAAATGAACCGTCCTGATTTCTATCAATTGCCAATCCCATATCTGACATGGCAACACCATCTTGTCGTTTCATCCGTGCGAGAGTTTCCCCATCACAATAAGCCATCAAAGTTCCATCATTGTCACGAGTGACTTCACATTCTGGGTACTTGTTCATCAACTCCATGAATCCACCACTTTCTTCTTTCATGACTGTGGGCTCCTCATCGTCTTCTGCCTCAGCATCAAACTCTCCCATTGAGTCCCGCTCAGCCGCAGCCTCTGCGTCCGCATCGGTTGGCGCAGCATCACCATCAAGTTTGTACTTCTTCAACAACTGTGCGATCATCTCATCTTCTTCGCTTGGCTCGCCGTACTCATCGTCAAAACCAAACTCATCGTCAAAACTACCAAACCCTTCTTGAAGTTTGGAGTGTACTTGTTCGGTAACCAGATCACCTAAACTTTTATTCTTTTTTAATTTCATTTTGTTTTTCTCCATAAGTTTGTTCTTAACTCCTTCTTTGAGGCTGTTAATAAAATATTCGTTATTTAAAATCTGTGGATACTTTTCAAATACTTCGGACAGCCGAGCTTTGATTACATCTTGTAAATTTTCCATAGTAACTTCTGCCGCCTCATCATTGTCAAGGTACATATCCTTGCCCCTGTCATAATACTTTCCAGCTTTTGGATCATAATAGAGGACAGCGCCGGAGCGGAACTGGAACGGACCTTCCATGCCGGGAATCTCATCCATGTCTCCCTTGAGATTAGGGACAATATGTCTGTCACGAGTTACATACTTATAAAACTCTTTGTTTGACATCTTCTTCATCATTTCTTTTTCCTCGTCAGAGCCAAAGAAATCTGGAATTCTGTGACGGGCTTCACCTTCTTGTAAGTTACCTGATTCAGCCGCCATTGCTAAGTCAATTCTGTGGGTTGGATCTTCACTTGAAATATCTGACCACACGAGAAGTTCCCAAGAGTTACCATTTTTTTCAAGATAGATAGGTGCTCCACCTTGTTCGCTCATAGTTCCTAAACCGGGGATGAATATTTCTATACCTCCGGGTCCACTTTCCATGCGAGGCATCCCCCCTTCGTCTTCTGTCATGTGTTCTTCTTTTTTCATTTGATTGTCTCCCTCTCCGTTTACAAATTTAATAATTCTTTGGTTAAATTCTTCATCTGAAAGACCTAGTTGTTTTTGAACGTCTTTGAGGGTTTGCTTGAATGTTTCTTTGTCCATTCCTGACATAGCTTTGCCTAGCTCACTTGTGGAATCCCACTTGTACCCCTCTTGGTAGTGTGCCCTGTGACCTACCCAGTTATAATCATCTTCTGGATTATCAGAGTCATCATAATCTTGAATACCCCTGTCAACTTCAACAAATTTAGGCTGAACGATTACCTCATCCCCCGGTCCACCATAAATGCGCTTATCGGCAGCTTTAGTGAGCCTGACAACAATAGCAGGTAAGCCGCCCTCAATACCAATGCCGCCTGTGGTTGTAAGCTCAATTACTTCACCTTCGGCACCAGTAAGTGTTCCACCGATAATTCTTACATCATCGCCTTGCGCTGGACTTGTGGATGATTCAGTTAGTTTATATCCAAAACTCTCCATGAGTTTGAGATTTAATTTTGCCCTTCTATTATCAAACATGCTTGTTCCCTCTCTTAATCCACGACCAAAGCCGGACTGAGTAGGCATCATGTCGTATTCTGTATCAAAACCGAGTTCTTCGTCTTCTTTATCCTTTATAGCTTGTTGCATATCCTGCGCTTCAGGAGAGTCAAACATGCCATCATAATAATCTTTCAACTGCTCATCGGTCATTCTATCAAGTTTTTCAATATCTCCGTAGGTTTCTCTCCTACCTGTAAGTTCTTTGGAATAGTCTCGGATCATTTGAATAAGATCGCCTCTATCCTCTGATTCGTATAAGTTGCCACCATTCATTTTAATTCCGTCCTCCCAATCTCGGAAGCATAGATTCCCTTGCTCGTATGCTTCTCTTTCCATTTCTCTAAGGTGTTCATCGTTTTGAGCATAACCCTGCTCGCCAGCAGCACTAACATGCTGAAGGTCTCCACGCACGTTCTGAGCGTGATGAACCATCTCGTGGGCGATGGAGCGCATAATGTCTTTCACATGTCTCCCATCCACGTACACCGTGATCCTGCTGTGTTGTGGTTCATAATAAGCAGTTTTACCAAGAGGATCTTTTGCATTCTCAGGATCTCTGGCAAGTCTAATGTCTGGCGAGTTGTCATACCCCAGTCTTTCTTTCGCAAATGGCATAAAACTTTGAAGAAGTTTATCTACGGCTTTAACGTTTTTTGGATAAATTAGACTCATGGTTTTCCTTTACTTATCGTAACCCATGATAGGGTGTAATTTCAGCGCCTTGGCTACGTCGCCTTCGTTGGCATTCGGATTATCTTTTAAAAAGGAATTAACAGCCTGACTAATGTCCATTTCTGACTCAAGCCTGTTGGAGATTTCCGAAGAAATAAAGCTGTAATCAACCTCGCCACTTTCTTTGAGTGCTTCACGGATGATTGATTTAAGATTCTTAATGGTCATCTTCATTAGACAAATTCCTCTCTACTCCCAGATAAATAGTATATAACACCTGAATTATACTTTTTTTAAGACAAAAACAAATAAAAGCCGGTCATTAAAGAAAGGTAGCTAATGAACGCCACATATGTGCCGACCATAGCAAGGCTTTTTTTTCGGTTTTCCCATAAAACATAAACCCCCATGCTGACGATGAGGGTTTTTGCAATGACGAACGGAACATCTCCCATCGTCATTAATAAGTTTGCTATTGGGTTTGCTTCTTCTAGGACTGCGAGGTGTTTAATGAATATAAGAGAAGCTATAGCGTCTACAGCATTCATGACAAGAACGGACGATAGTGCCCACTTTATCATCTTTTCTCTTAACCACATAAACTAATTAAATGTCAATTATGATGACACCCCTTTCCTCGTCTTCTTCTTCGGGCTGATCTCTGTAGTAGTCATCAATATGTGGAGGCGGCTCCAAAGGGATTTGTAATTCTGGTCTCCTTTGTTCTTCTTGTCTTCGCCTTTCTTCTTCTAGTTTTTCGTGAATGATTAGATCGTTAAGTTCTTCATCACTCCAAATTTCACGAATTCTCTCCCAAATCTGATCTAAGATACTCATCAGCTATTTCCTCTAACCGTTGCAGTGTTTCGTCACAACTCCCTTCATGAAGAACGCCAAAACCACCATGCTCTCTGAAAGGAACAACCTTTCGGGGGTAATCATCAATCAGAACGCAAGGCTTATTTTCTTGCAAGGCGTAATCATATTTATCATGAGAGAAGATAACTCTTTTGTCCCACCTATTAATATCTAGTCTGTTTAAATTCTTTTGTATCCATAAAATCTTACCCTCTGCCGAGGCTGTCCCACCATTGTGATCCATTGGTGAAGTTAACAGCTTTGGCAACGGTTCAATCTTAGAAATTACAGACCACAACTTCTGTCCTTCTGGCAAGAATGGAAGATTCGCCCACCACTCCTTGTCGTTCTCAAACAGTTCTCCTATAAGAAGTTTTAATTCGTGTGGTCTTTTCTGTTTTCCGACCTTAATATCTGTTAGGTCCAAACTATCCCCATAGAAGGCTCTCACAGCCTCACAGAGAGCTTCTGTGCCTTCGGGTGGGTTCAGCAGCGCCTCGTTGATAGAAACCGTAGCAGCGCCTTCAAAGTCCACTAACACGCCATCCATATCGCAGAAGATTTGGTATGGAAATTGCTTTAGCTTTGATAGTTTCATGAGTCTCCCTTGGTTTTCTGGCGATCTTTTTACAAGCTGTAAATCTGACACACGGTAACTTTTTACAATTCCGTCAACCAAGACGTGTGCTGTGCCGAAAATAGATTCATACGACACTAGAACACCTGTTTTATTAAAATCGTCTTTTGTTATATCTCTTGGGTGTTTGCTCCTACTCTCAAACGAGAGTATTCTTACTAAGTCTCCTGATTGCATAGTTTACTCCATGTTACAATTCCTTTGCGCTGTTGATTAGTTCCAACCTTTTAGTTTGAATTAATTGAGGTCCACCTCTGTGCAGCAGGAATCCCCGAGCCTTAGATGGTTGCCAAAGAACATATGTGAAGTCTTCGGTCTTAATATTTGACGCTAAAAATTCGTCCATTGGCATGACGAGACCATATCTAAAAACCTGACCTCCGTCATTCTGAACATACACCAACTCTTTAACTAGAGATCCCACTTTCATCATCGCTGGATTCCTCCTCAAGATCTTCGCCAACCTTGACGAGACCCTGTTCAATTAAGTGCATGGCTGTTCTACCGTAGTGCCCCTGTAGGGACCACGCAAGCCCAGTGTTTACAAGCCCTTGAAAGAATTGAATCATTTCTTCCTCGGACATATCTCCTTCTTCGTACCTGATAATGTTGTCAATCATAGTCATCCTTTTTCCTTTCTGTACACATCATAACAAATTTGTTTTGCCGTGTCAACATTGAATCATAATTTTATCTAATATTTTTTCATCAATAGAATTGAAAAGTTTGATAAGACTGTTGTCAGTAACGCTCATCATTAGTTCTACAATGATTTGTCTTTGACTGGAAACAGACTTACTTGAATTGATTAGGACTACAACCGCCTTGAGTTCCATTGCTGTCAACTCAATAGGTTCTAGATCTAGAAGTTTTAAATCTACTTTGTGCCATGCCATGTAATAACTAGGAGTCATATCTTGGATCATACGGACTTTCGTAAGAATAAATTTGATAATCTGGACATTCCTCTAATAGCTTGTCAAAAACCAACATTGTTCTTTCGCAATCTACGAGAGCAGTGTGTGCAAGACCTTCAAACTGAATGCCGAAGTGTTCGCACAAATAATCCATTCCGCTTTTTTCAATAAGGTTTTTGTTTCTAAGAACGTCTGCCATTGCCTTCGTGTCAATGTAGGGTGGGAAGCTAACCTCGTCCTCATCCCCATAAATCTTGTTGCAGGCTTCTCCGATAAACCGAAGATCAAAGATTAAATTTTGACCAATCAGGAGATCGGAGTTTTCAATAATTCTTCGCACCTCTGGGAGCACTTCCCTGTGCATTGGTGCTGTAATATAATCTTCTTCTTTGTAGTGGTTAATTTTGAGTGCAAATGGGTTTGCTGTCTCAATGTGTGCAGGTTTGATCTTTGAATTAAATTTTCCGACAACGTATCTCTGACCATCTTCAGAGAGCACGTACTGGATTAGAGCAATGTCAATAATCTCGTGTCGGCTGGCTTCAAGACCTGTGGTCTCTGTATCAATAACTGTTAAAATCATCAGTTCTCCTTTAAACAAACTTGCCATAATAATAACACGTTGCAAATCATTTGTCAAGTATTATTTTTTTTTATTCTCCACCACCAGTAGCTGCCCACTCAATATAGGTCATAACATTTTCGCTAATGAGGGAATCGTAAACTTCATCATTCAAGGCGTGCCCAAGTCTCTTGGCAAGTCTCCTGCCACGCTTCCACGCTTCAATTTCTTCGGCAACGGTAGAGACAAGATAAGCCCTGCTTCTAGAAACACGCTTATCACAGCTTGTAGCAAACATAGGGTTGTCCTTTTCAAAGGACTGCCAATTCTTGTCAATTAGGAGATGACCACACTCATGAAGAAGGGTGTAGTATTTTCTCTCGGGCTTGATTCTAGAGTTGATGAAGATTGTGTTGTCCGAAGATTCATAACGATCTTCTGCATCGGTTTGGAACACAATCTTGGTGTTGTACTTTTTTGACCACTCTACAATATCATTTATCTGTTTTTTAAACGTGTCATTTTTCAAGCGTTTTACCTTTTCTGTGGAATCTGTGATCCCTATTACAGTCAAAGCATAGCACATTAGAAAAAGGTTGTCAACAGTATTCGTTGTGTTGTTTGACATTTTTTACCCAATAAAAACACGTACTTATATTTTAACTAACGCAGCATGATGCATTGCGTCACAGGAGACGGTAAATTAAATTACCATAAACAAGTCCCACGGCAAATGCCATAAGAATACCAACCAAAAAAACAGTATCTTCGTCCGAAGTGTGGCGTTGATCTGATACCTGTGCGGGTGGTTGTTCTACAAAGTCGGCTTCAAACTTAACATACTTAGGTTCATCGTTAACCCGATCTTGGCTCATCTGATATTGCCTGATAGCGTGCACTTTGTATTCCGGTGATTTTCTTACCGGTGAAACTCTTAACTCCATCTTTCATCCTTTAGGTTATTAAAATAAACTGAGGGGGCAATCTCTTGATCATGCCGCTCAAAGTCACCCTTCGTTTTCATCCACCTAGACAAGTTAACCTCATGGCGGGAGAAGTTATAGGTTCGTTGTGACGTGGAACCTGTCCTCTATAATATATAAAATCATGACCCTCAGTATTCGCTTATCTCAACCTACTTCAACATAAACTCCTTATCCTGACCGTTGGTATAGAGGCTGCTATTAATAAATATAGCCTCGGATAAAGAAATCTTAATTTTGCTGATAATAATCTTCATTTAATGTTCCACAGTTAAGACACTTGAAGATAGGAATGGGTACAACGGCATCCTTTCCAGTTGGAGATACGGATGCTGGGACTTTCTTCAACGTGACAACGGTTTCATACACATTTGTTCCACAGTTCTTGCACGGAACATCTTCCGCTTTTGTAAAATCAAAATTTTGTAGATGCTGATTCATTTGCTACTCCTTGTATAATAATATCACTAGAACTCTAGTTTGTTAAGTTTTATTTTCTTCTGTGACGGGTTCCGGCTCTGGCTGCATTAGAAACTCGGAGTCTTGGCAGTCCACGAACAGAAAGCGGGTGAACCCCAAAGGGTCTTCTTTTCAAGGGGAAGGATCGGAAAGCCTCGCTCAGACCCTGCTTGGTCGTTATCTTATGCCACCTGCTATACATTCTAACATAATGTTTTCGGGGTTCCGACTGAAATCCGGTTTTGGAATTACCAGTAAGGCTTGTATCCCTTCTATTCACCAAATAAAGAGTCTTTTTTATTCTAAGGACAGAACTCTTTCCAAAGATTGCAATGCACCTTTTATAATATTCGCTGTCGGCTGCAAACCTCACTGAATCAAAATACCCTATTTCTTTAACGAGGCTCTTTGGAAAACATTGGGATATACAGCAAAAAACAGTGGTTTTTCTAGTTGCCGTAGCCGAGCGACCAGCACATTCAACCGCTGTAATTTTTACACCGGGCTGTTTATTGATGTGAGGTTTCATCAACTCTGTGACGTAGTTTTTCTCGGCAGTGTCATCGGAGTCGTGACCAGTAATATATTCTCCCGAGGCAAGCTGAATTGCCTTGTTTTTGGAAACATAAGTTCCTACGTTTCTGGAATTTCGTATATACTTAATATCATGTCTGTGGTCTTTATATTCCTGAACTAATCTACGAATGATCTTCACTGTGTCGTCTGAAGATTTGTCGTCTACGATCAGAAGTTCCAGAGAGGGGTAGTCTTGCTGCATCACGGATGCGACAGCAGCTTCAACCGTTTCGCTACTATTGAAAGTGGTCATGATTACTGTAACGGTTGGGTATTCTTCTTTACGCATATTTCAGCACCAGCTTGATTGCATCACTAAACGTAATTCCATCAAGAAGCTGAGCGTTTGGAACCACACAGTGACCTCCAATTTTTTCGCCGGGAGGCGTAAGGGTGGGTCGGATAACATTGTCTTTACCCAAGGCGGCATACCCGGTATTGTAAGTGTCATTAAACATGGTCACAGCTTCGTTAAAATCAACACCGATCTCGTCACAGATTTTTTTCATTTCTCCGTGCCATGCAATAACGACACCATAATAGGTTGTACTCAAGAGTTTTCCAAGCTCAGAAGCTCGGGAGGATGAAACAATTTCAGTTGTAATACCCAGAGACTCAAAGTGTTTAGAAGCAAGCTCTGCATCATCAGCAGTGTCTCCACCTATGAATTTCGTAAAGGTCATGATACCTTCATACAGATTGGGGTGGACTCCCCTTACGGGACTGTGCACAACTCTCATCTCGGTCGTATCAGATATGATGTTGGTGGTTCCCGGCAGGACGGTGGAATGGATTATGGTTAATTTTGGATTAGATTCAACGATTTGTTTACACACTGCATCTACAAACTGATCAGAGGAAACGAATGGAATACAAATGTTCAAAACATCTAATTCTTTTAATCCATCGTCTCGGTTTAGATCTTTAATAAAGATCTCTGCATCAGAGTGAGCCTTATATACTGATTCAACAGAACTTCCAATTTCACCGTGTCCTAATATTCCAATCTTCACAGAACAACCCTCGCTTGTTTATAAATAGTTTTAGCAAGATTTTATGTGCGCTGGAATTTCTCTTTTAAGGAGAGAGTTTCTTTTTTCTATGGCGTGAGCCCGACTAGAGTATTCTTTTTCTAGGACTTTGCCGTTGAGATACCAGACAACTTTACACACTGGTCCTACTGGGTAGTCGTGCGTTTCAAAGTTGACGTAATCTCCCAACTCCCAATTGTCGGGGCAGTAGTTCGGACGGAGTTCTTTTTCTTGCTCCGTGAGGTGCTTGTGTTGGTTAGGATCCATCTTCTTTCGTATCCTCCTCACTGGCTGGCTCCTCTTTGTTGTTGGCAGGGTTCTGGGCTAGGTTGTTAAACATGCCCATGAAAGCCCCTAGAGCGTCGTTGAAGCCGTTCCAGTTACTATTAAGTAGCTCAGCTTGCAGTTCCATCTGGCGCTTCATCAGCGTTTGCATTTCGGCGACAATCTCCTCGGCAGACTTTTTATTTTCATCACTCATTTTGGTATCTCCTTTTTTACCTTACTCATATGCAAAAAGCGTGCCAACTTAACGACACACTTGTTTTAAATAATTAGTTTTTTGATTTAAAAATTAGGTTTTTCTTTCACCCAAGGTTTCTAATGATTTCCAACTGCACCATTCGCTAGTACCAGCACCACACGACTCTAGCGAATGCCCGGTAGTTTGCCACAATACTTTGTATGACTCGGAAGACGAGTTTCCCTCTATAACCACTCCAATCTTCTCTGTAAGCCAGTCTTGTACGAGATCCCCAACACTGATTCGCTGCTCACCCTTCACTGACCATCTCCATGTCACAAGACTGGACAAAAGTGAAATAATCAGCATCAAGACGCTTAACCTTCCACTCTGTCCCGTATGTGCGATACTGCTGACTGACAACGATGGCAAGTTTCTTGCCCTCGTGCTTTGTCCACACTTTTACGAGATCGCCAACCCCTGCTAACGAACTAGCCATTAGCGATCCTCCCAGACACGCCAGCCAGCTTGGGTGATGGCACCAGTGCCACCGTTCTTCTGCTTCTTGTGAGAGGCGAAGATCTCCTCACCGTTCGGCATACGAAGAACATACTGAGAGCCCCGGACGTGCTCAATAACAAGAGCACCCTGAAAACCTTCTTGGGTGATGAGTTTGCCGACGATTGCCTGACGCTCTTTTGCAAACTGTCGTCGCTGTTCTGCTGTCAGACGCTGACGACCACCACGGTTTTTACGACGATTATTGTTTTCCATTTTAATCTCCTTACGCTGCTGCCGAGACAAGCTCAAGGTCTCGCTCGGGGTAACTGTTGTATTGATTCTTCTCTCTACCTACCCAATCTACACGGCAGTATTTGTTGCCACCAGCTTCAACAACGAGACCGACGGCACCAGCATATCCTTGACGCTGGGCTCGCTTGTTCTGCTTACCACGCACAAGAGACCCAACAGGAAACTTGGCAGGAGGAGGACAGAAATGATTGCAGAACTGACCAGCATTGTCAAGAAAGAAGCCAGCGAAATAATCTGTCATCAGGTCAGACACATCATCCACACGACGAACGTGGAAACCACGAGCTTCTTGAACACCCTCAAGGCGTTGATACTTGCCATCAACATCGCCCCAAGCATCTTCGTAACGCCAAGAGCCGACATAGCCATCTTTCTCAATATAACATTTGCCGTTGTAGCCTTCTTGAATCTCAAGACCAAGTTTAGCAAGTTTCTTTTCAAATCTTTCTTTTCTCATTTTATCTCCTTGGGGAAAGGTTAATGAGTAGTCTCAACGACCACCCTACATACATAATATAGATCATTATGACCTAGAAGTCAAGCATTATTTTTGTTTTTTTTAAGATTTTTGTACTTTTCTGGGGAGACCAAATAACATTGATACTCCGTTGTCCGCTTTCCGTCAGCCCATTGGACAAGCCATTTAGGTTGGCGACTGCCGACACCCATTGTCTGGGTCTTATGTTCCAGTATGATGCCGGGGTTGTGGTAGTTCTCCGCAGCGTGCATAAAGGGTTGTGCGGTTGTGTGCCAACACACGAGGTCTCCAACTTTATATTCTACATCATAAATATTCAAGCACAGACCTCAAGTTTCTTAGCGGGTTGCCAAAACACCTGACCGTCAATCTGACTTGCCTCGGTCCAGCAAACTTTAGCCCATCGCTCTCCGGTTGTTTCGTTTGTGTCAAACTCAAGAACGATGCCTGTCCATGTCTTATAGGACCAGCCCTTGATTGTCTGAACAAGATCTCCAACTTTTATTTCCATAATCTCTCCAAAAGAAATGTCAAGGGTTCCCAGCTTCCCTTAACCGACTGTAGCCTGCCCTGAGAATCACTCTCACGCTTACGCAACCACGGGACACCCTTATTGCTCGGAAGACTTACCGAATGTCCGCTCTGGTCTACAGCCCCCACGGGCATATTACTTTATTTCTTGGTGGCAGCAAGCAAGGCTTCGGCAGCCTCCTTGTCACCCTTCTCCCAAACTTTTAAAAGAAGTTTTAAAGCCTGTTTGATTTGTTCGTCTGTCATAACAATAACCTCACTCTCAATCACATATACAATATAGCAGGTGAGGCACCAGAAGTCAAGTAAAAAACGCAAAACGAACGAAAAAAATTTCCTGTTATTTTTCGCTTATTTAGCCGTTTTTGATTTTGGCGGGAAAAAAATTCCGGGTGTTAAAAAATTTTTCAGTAATCCCAACGATCTTTTACACCAAAATACTGTAGAACTGATCTACGAATCATATGCTCTGATGGGTTAGATGAAGGGATAATATGGTTAGGGGCAACATACATTGTTCCGTGAGGGCAATCGCAAATACCGGGTGCGATAGAAGTGAAGCCAACCCCAATTTCGCCGGTAAAAATTTTCTCACTTGGTATGTCCTCCCCTACGACATAAATAAAATAATTTAGTTCGTCAGGTCTCATAAAATAATTATGCCCTAAAAAAAAAGAAGCCCGACTTTCGTCGGGCTCCTAGAAGTTAGTATTATCGTGCTTAGCCTTCCGGGCGGGTTCCTCACCTTGCCGCCTTGCTTACTTACCTTTTACAACTCCCTTCCGGGACACATTCATGGGTAAGATTGAACGTGGAATGCATCGTGGGTAACGCACTCTATGCACATTCTCAATCTAGGTTCATCCTATCCGGATATTCCGCTGATGTGCATTCCTACCATTAGTTTCGGCAAGGGTAAGCACAGATGCTTCATTCATAGAATAAAAGAATCATACTCTTATTTCCTATTTTCCTGTTACGAGCAAGGCGCTCTGTTGTTAATTAGTGTTGGGCTTTGCAATTTGACCACCGCAATCTAAGAGAAGATTAACTTGACCTAGACACTGCTCATATAAAAATTTATAATCGCTGTCGTCCAAGTTCATCCGTGCCTCAATGAATACGGCGTGCAATTGCTCTGGTCCTTTTGCTTCTCTGACCATGCGGATATATTCTATAGCACCAATGTTAGAACTCCAAACATCAATATTCTTAACGCTCATAAGTGTCCTTTCTTGTTGTCCGCCAAAGCGATAGATGCAATCTGCCACTCGTGAAAATGACCTTGCCGGGTTCGCCAGACATACGCACGTGATACCGCTTCTTCAAAGCAGAATGCTTTGAGAGCGACACGGCGAAATTTGTACGGCTCACCAGTACGGTAGGCAACCACATCAAATTCTTTTTCGTCAACCATGTTAACCTCGTTTGTTAGGATTAATTGTTATACCCAGTATATCATAGGAGCTAGGAGTTGTCAAGGATATAATTGCTTTTTTTTAGGCTTCCGTTAGGCGATTAACCAGAACCGATAAACGACCAAGAGTATCGTCTACTCTTTCCTGTAGCTTACTGGCATTATCGCCATGCTTAGCCCATTCAGCAATATCCGACTTTTTAATCTCCTCTAACATGAACCATAGGGATTCGTTCTCATCTTGTAATAAATTAATTTGGGAATTCTGGGTCTCCACAATATTTCTAATCTGCAAGACCAACTCTAGAACCTTGTTGTCTAACTCATCTATTTCCATGAGTAGATTATTTACTTCTTCAAACATTTTCTGATGTGCCATCTGGCACCTCCTTTATTCTTAAAACTATTTGAAGGTCTGCTGGGTGTTCTATATAAGTCTCGCCGTTTGTCCACACCACTTTTATTAAATATGTTTCTGATAGTGGCGTGCAATCCTCCTCATCCCAAAGCAGCATCTTTTCTAGTAGTTGCTGCCTGTCCCAAGGATAGGTCTCTGGTTTCGTTTCTACTGTCCGTAGTGCGTGATACATTCTTAGTTCTTCTAGGAAACCTTTTGCATACTCTGGACTTCTTTCTTCTTCTAACCTTTTCCACTCTTGCTTGAAACTAAGTATCTCAACCACAACGCCAACATTGTTTCTGTTCTTAGCAAACGGAAGCTCCTCTGTGTACTCTACCAAATCACCTATTGAAAACTTATTTTTATGCACATGTAGACCCTCACGAATATAAATAGTCCGTGGGGTCTACTTTGGTACTTTATTCTTTTGTCAGCTTCGGTAATCCGTTTGGCAGTTCGCCCGATACCATGCCACCGTGCTTGGCGATGACTAGGGTTACGACAGGGACTGGCACGTAGGCGTATACGGTATCGGTCGGCTTACTCTCATTCTCAACCCATGGCATAAGCAGTTCCTCTCGCTCGCTGGGGTATCCTACCTCTACCTCGGTGTATCGCTCTGCATCGTCTATCCTTGGTGCACAGTACGCCCCATCATGCGCCTGTACAGACATGCTAAAACCATCAGCACAAACAACCTTTTCATTTCTCTTGAACATTTTTACCTTACCCTGTGTAAACTTTTCTTTACAATTAACTTTAACGTTTAAAGATCTCTGTCTCCGGCGCAGGATGCAGCCATGGACCTGATATATAACTTAACCTGTTGTACATATTTACATTTAAAACTCCGTATCGCTCGTTACCGTCCGCTTCTTGATATAATGTGTCTCCACCCTTTCCGGGTGTCCACAAGAGCCGTAGCGTCATCTGTGGACCGTATTTGCCCTTACCCTGATACCTGTCAAAGACTTCTGTCACTAGGGCAGTCTCGCCATTCTTGTATACAAATAAATCTCCAACCTTGAATACATCTGGTTTGCGATCTCCCTTGACGAGATATTGTCTAGACCGTTTCATGGCAATCCTCCACCTGTGTGTACTTTCACATAATACCAAATGCCCACAGCTAGTACCGCAGCTACAAACATAAGTTTATATTCTGGTTCTTTATTTTTGGGCATTTTTTAAATCTCCATTTTTTTCGCCGCTATTGAAAACGTACTTAGGCAGGATCCGTGCCAGTAGTAGGGGGGTGGGACTTAGATTCCGGTCCCCGGTCCCGGTGGGGGTGGGGCTACTCCCCCTACCCCTTATAACATATTGCTATATCCTTGTCAAGTATAAACTTATTAATTGAATACCGCTTGGGCTGTGTGCTTACACTGCTTGCGGTACTTGAACCCTTGGCACGTGCAGTACCGTTTGCCATTAGGGTAGCGTGTCACTGTGTACTCACCTACCTTAGCTGTCTGCTTACCACGACGGTTAGCACGTCGTCGTATCTCTCTGTTGTAGCAGTCAATACAACCTGTGAAGTCGTGCTCGGCTTTACCACCGCAGACACCACAGTATCTGTAATGGTAGCCCTCGTCATTCTCTATCCACTGACCACCACGTTTCCATTTAATTAATTCCATATCTAACTCCTTGGGGAAGGTTACTATCTCTTACTTACATATACATTATAGTTGCTGGAGTTGGTAAAGTCAAGAACTATTTTATTTTTTATTACCCTCGGGATCCTTTTGATCCTCACCCAAATAAAATTGCACGGGCGACCCTCCAACCCGTGACTCACTGATCTTCCCCCGAGACCTTGTGTCTAAGACACCCTACCCATCTGACTTTCATTGGGGGGAGCGACGTGCTCTACCTCGCCCACTGTCAGACTCTCACCAATCCCCCTCCCTTAGTCGTCAATAGCGATTACTCGCTCATTGGTTTGGAAGTAAGGATGCTTTGCGTAGTATGGAGTGGTCATCCACATTCGCTGGCACTTACTTGCCACTGGCTTTGGAGCCATCATGTCAGTCAGGATGATGTGACCGTCAAAGTCACGCTCGTTGACGTACTTGGTAGGAGCATCAAAGTCCGTACCTCCGTACATCACACGCTCACGCTTACGGTTCTCACCCTTCTTCCAAACATAAATCTTGTCTTCACCCACGGCACTGTCAAAAGGAATCACCGTGAACTCTGCCAGCTTGGCGAGCTTGTTAAGCTCAGAGAAGAACTGGGCAAGCATCCCATCATCAACAGAACCAGACTGGTCAATGCTGATGGCAATCTTAGCCGTTCGGTTAACCTTGCGACCGGGATGGACATAGGCGTACCGACGATTAATTCTTTTAATCGTTGAAGACTTGTTAGCCTTCTGGCTGGTCTTGATGAAGTAACGAAGGACTTTCTTCCAGTCAATCTTTGCCGTCAAGCGGTCCATGATTTCCGTTCGGACAGACTGGCTAACCGTACCCCAACTGTTACTCTTGGCAGCTTCTTGAGCAGCCTCCTTGAGAGATTCCTTGAGACGCTGCTTAGCGATCTCGTTGGCAGTGTTGTCGCCAGCAGCCTCACCCCAACCAGAGTGGTCATCCCAAGGCTGGGGCTCACCGCCACCTTGACCTTGACCTTCTTGACCCTCACCGGGTTGACCCTGACCGCCACCTTCACCGGGCTCACCCTGACCATCGCCAGACTGACCCTCACCATTTTCGTTTTCTTTATTATCTCCCTCGGGAAGATTTGCGTAGTACCACTCAGCAGACTTGCCCTTGGGCAGTTCGGCGAAATGACCTTCACCCGGAATCAGAGCACCTTCGGGAAGGTTATCAATGTGAGAGTTAATCGCTAGGTCAGTAGCGAAGTTCCACTTCTTGGACATACCGGCATCAGGCAGACGACCCGTGACATGCTCAAAGATCAAGTGGTAGAACTCGTGCTTGAGAACTGCGGTACGTTCTTCGTCGGTCAACCCATTAAAGAACTCAGGGTTGTAGACCATCTCAAAATGACCGGTCTCTGGATTGACACGCACACCAGCAGTAGGAACGCCAGTGTTAGCTTTCTTGTCAATCTTGCGTGACAGCGCCGCAAAGAAGGGCTCTTTTATCAAGAGGCGGGCTGTGTGTTTGTTCAAATCAAAAGTCATTCGTTTCTCTCTCATCCTCAGTACATATATAATGTATCATAGGATCTCGCAGAAGTCAAGCAATAAATGTCAAATCCATGAAAAAAGTGAGGAATGGGCAGAGGGCGATCCCGCCATGCCCAGACCTCTAATCCTTCCCCAAGGATTAAGCACCCTCACCAGTGAGGAGGGCAACGATGTGACCCGCAACCGGAACACCGTCAACCACGCTCTGGTGGAGCGCAACAGTATTGTCAATGTGACCGTCACCAAGGACCGTCCACAACTTCATAGCGACCTCAGACGGAAGCGTCAAGAAGTAAGCCGCCAAGTTGTTGATTTGCTCAACAGGCAAGGCTTCGGCGAAGACCTTCTGGCTTTCCATCTTGTCAACGAGAGCACAGTGGTCATTGATGCCGAACTCGGCAACCTTCTCAAGCTCACCATTGACGATAACCATCTCAACAGTGACCTGACGTTCGTACTTCTCAGCGAAGTCACGGAACGCAACACCAGCCTCAAAGCCGATGAAAGCGCAACCAAGCTCAAAGATGGTGGCAGCGTTAGCCTTCCGATTCTCATCGGTCAGGAACCCAGCACCCTCAAGGCACTCGTTGAAGCGATCCCAAGAGCGGCGACTCGGGTAAACCTTGTTAGGCTCAAAGTCACCTCGGTGCTCAAGGTGGTCACGATTCTGGTTAATGAAGTCCCAGACGATCTCGTT